>Ga0209066_10007111_pt1 | contig 11199 bp, 10 predicted proteins | sample All_14_2_FD_187198 | JGI IMG/M metagenome (GOLD analysis project Ga0209066, IMG submission 187198) | Freshwater microbial communities in response to fracking from Pennsylvania, USA - Allegheny Zone_MetaG_DW_15 (SPAdes) (version 2) ... | reverse complement strand
TGGAAACGCGATGACCAAGTCCGAGCTGATTGCGCGCCTGGCGGCCCGGAATCCGCATCTCTACCAGAGGGATGTCGAGCGGATCGTCGCGACCGTATTCGACGAGATCTCCAAGGCGCTGGCGGCCGGGCACCGGGTCGAACTGCGCGGGTTCGGCGCCTTCTCGGTGAAGAAGCGCGATCCGCGGACCGGTCGCAACCCGCGCACCGGCGAGCAGGTTTCCGTCTCCTCGAAGCGCGTGCCCTACTTCAAGACCGGCAAGGACCTGCGCGACCGGCTGAACAAGGAAGCCGCGCGGGCCGCCGGCCTGCTGCCGCCCGAGCCCGCGGACGACGACAAGAAATAGCCTCGTCCCGATCGTCCGCCTCGCGTCCCGGGGGCGGGGTGTGGCATTCTCCGGGCCGCATGAAAATCCTCTCGCGCGCCCTGTTCCTGCTCTTCATCCTGATCGGCGTCCTGGTGGCCGTCAGCAACACGCAGCCCGTCCAGCTGGCGCTGTGGCCGCTGCCCCACATCATCGTCCTGCCGGTCTATCTGCTGGTCGTGGCCATGCTGATGCTGGGCGTCCTCGCCGGGCTCGGCATGGGCTGGTGGGCCGGCCGGCATCATCGTCGTCGGGCTCGCGAGGCTGGCGGTGAGGCGGCCCGGCTGGATCGAGAGGTGGCCCGCCTGCGCGCCGCCCACGCGGCGGCGCAGCCTGCGCCACCCAGCGGCCCGGCCCCGCGCGACCAGCGTGCCCTCGAGCGGCAAAGCGCCCTCGTCGCGCCGGAGCTCGGAACGCGGGCTGCGCGCGGTCCCTTCTCGTGAAGGTTCTGTCGGCGGCCGAGATCGATGCCGCCCTCGACGACCTCGCCCTGATCGACCGGCTCGACGCGCTGTTCCGGGCAGGCTGCGAGATGCCGGTCCGTCATCACCACCCGATCCGCGAGCCGCTCGGTGCCGGCTCGTCCGATGCGATGCTGCTCCTGATGCCGGCCTGGACCACCGCCCGGCCGGGCGGCGCCCCCGGCCGCGTCGGCGTCAAGGTCGTCACCGTGTTTCCCGACAACGGCAAGCGTTCGCTGCCCTCGATCTACGGCCAGTACCTGCTGCTGGACGGCAGCACCGGCGCCACCCTGGCGCTGCTCGACGGCACGATGCTGACCAAGCGGCGTACCGCCTGTGCGTCGGGCCTCGCCTCCCGCTACCTGTCGCGGCCCGATGCGGCACGCCTGCTGATGATCGGGACGGGCGCCCTCGCGCCGGAACTGATCCGCGTGCACGCCAAGGTGCGGCCGATCCAGGACGTGGCGATCTGGGGTCGCACGGCCCGGCAGGCCGAGGAACTCGCCGCGAGGCTCTCGGCGTCGCTGCCGGAGGCGGTCGGCCGGCCCATCACCGTCCGGGCCGTCGGCGATCGGCGGACGGCGGTGCAGGGGGCCGACATCGTGTCCTGCGCCACGCTCTCGAAGGAGCCTCTGGTCGAGGGCGACTGGCTGCACGACGGCCAGCATGTCGACCTGGTGGGCGCCTACACGCCGCAGATGCGGGAAAGCGACGACCGGGCCGTCCAGCGCGCCCGTCTCTACGTCGACACCCGCGCGGGTGCCCTCAAGGAGGGCGGCGACATCGTGCAGGCGATCGCCAGCGGTTCGATCACCGGCGAGGCCGTGCTCGCCGATCTGTTCGAGCTGGCCCGGGGTGAGCGCAGCGGCCGCGCCGTCGGCGACGCCACGTCGATCACGTTGTTCAAGTCGGTCGGGGCCGCGCTCGAAGACCTGGCCGCCGCCGAACTCGCGGTCGAAGCTACGGCTCGATGAGAGCGCCGGCCGCCTTCAGCGCCTCGATTTCATCCGCGCCGACCCCGGCTTCCGCAAGGACCGCGCGCGAAACCTGACCCTGCAACGGCGCCAGGGTGCGGATGGCAGGCGGTGTCCTGCTCATGGTCATCGGCGGCTCGACCATCATGATCTCGCCTTCCGACGGATGCGGATACTTCTTGAAGAGCTTGCGCCAGACGAGGTGGGGATCCTCGAACAGATCCGCGGGCTTCGAGACCGGCGCGTTGGGGATCTGCGCCTCGTCGAGCAGCTTCACCCATTCGGCCGTGGTCTTCGACGGCGCCAGCGCCTCGACCATCGCGTACATGTCGCCGATATGCATCGAACGGGCATTGATGGTCGAGTAACGCGGGTCCTTCAGCACCTCGGCCCGGCCGACCAGCTCGAAGAAGTTGCGCCAGTGCTTGTCGTTGTAGGGCAGGATCGCCATCCAGCCGTCGAGCGTGCGGTAGGGTTTGCGGGTGCGGGCGAGCAGGCGGGTGTAGCCGACCTCGCCCTCGTCGTTGAAGGTCCGCTCCCACAGATGCTCGACCATCAGCCAGGCCGACATGGTCTCGAACATCGGCACCTCGACGAATTGACCCTCGCCGGTCCGTTGACGGTGCATCAGCGCCGAGAGGGTCGAGAAGGCGAAGGTGAGGCCCACCGTCTTGTCGGCGATGATGGTCGGCGGATAGCGCGGGACGTCGTCGCCGGCGGCGCGGCCCATCAGGTCGGCGATGCCGAAGCGGGCCTGGATGGCATCGTCGTAGGCCGGCAGTTTCCCGTAAGGGCCCTCGGCCGAATAGCCATAAGCACCGACATAGACGATGTCGGGTTTCACTCTTCTGATTTCCTCGTAGCCAAGTCCCAGCGCTTCGATGGCCTGCGGCCGCAGCGCATGGACGAAGGCGTCTGCCGTCGCCACCACCTTGAGCAGCGCGGCGCGCGCGTCCTCGTTCTTGAGGTCGAGGCAGAGCGAACGCTTGTTGCGATTCACGTACAGATACGTCGGCCCCATGCCGGGCGTCTTGCCAGGCTTGCCGATGTGGCGCACCGCGTCGCCCTCGGGCGCTTCGACCTTGATGACGTCGGCGCCCTGGTCGGCCAGCAGCATCGTGCCGTAGGGACCGAGGATGATGTTGGTGAGGTCGACGATCCTGATGCCTTCGAGCGCGCCGGGCATTTTACTGTCCTGTATTGCGAATGGGGTGCGGCCACACTGCCACCGCCCCGCCTGCGCGTCATCGTTGCTGCCATTGCGCCGCAAAACGCGGCCGGAAATCCTTGAAGCGGTTGAGATATTGTCCGGTGCCCGTGAAGAGCGCCTCGCGCACGGGAGCCTGCGGTTGCAGGAGTCCCGGGAATTCCCCCATTTCCATACTCGGACAAGCGGTCGATGTGACCGTTGTGCGACGCGCCGCGCCGGTGTAGCGAAGGGACAGCGAGCCGGGGGGGCGATGCGAAGCAACGTTGCAAGGAAGCAGCACGAGCCTAAGGCGGCATCGAGCAGCGCGGCCTCCAGGCCCTATCGCATCGAAGACCAGATCGGCTACCTGCTGCGACGCGCCCACCAGCGCGCGAGCGCGATCTTCCAGACGGGCATCGGCGATCCCAACATCACGCCGACCCAGTATTCCAGCATGGCCAAGCTCGAGGAGTATGGCGAGCTGTCGCAGAATCTCCTTGGCCGTCTGGTCGGTATGGACAAGGCCACGATGCAGGGCGTGGTGCGTCGCCTCAAGGAGCGCGGGCTCGTCGATTCGCGGCCCGATCCCGGCGATGCGCGGCGCACGCTGCTCAGCCTGACCACTGAGGGAAAGAAGCTGGTGAACCGGCTGCTGCTGAACGGACCGGCGGTGTCGCGCGAGACGCTGAAGCCGCTGAACGCCCAGGAGCAGAAGCAGCTCCTCGATCTCCTGTCGCGGATCATCTGAATCCGACTCATTCGTTTGACTCGCACGCGGCCTGTGTCATCGTACGTACACGAACGATATGGGCGACTATCTCCGACCCCGAGGCCTTGAAGAGGCTCTCCAGGCACTGACCCGACCCTTGACGGTGCTGGCCGGTGGCACCGACTTCTATCCGGCCCGGGTCGGGCGCTCGATCGCCGAGGACATTCTCGACATCGCGGGAATCGCCGCCCTGCGCGGAATTTCAGAGACGGAGGCGGGCTGGCGCCTCGGCGCGACCACGAGCTGGAGCGAGTTGATCGAAGCGCCCCTGCCGCCCCTGTTCGACGGCCTGAAGCAGGCGGCCCGCGAAGTGGGCGGCCGGCAGATCCAGAATGGCGGGACGATCGCGGGGAATATCTGCAACGCCTCGCCGGCGGCCGACGGCGTGCCGCCCCTGCTGGCGCTCGACGCCGAGGTGGAACTGGCGCGCCGCGACGGCGTGCGGCGGCTGCCGCTCGCCGCCTTCATCACCGGCGTGCGCACGACGGCGCGTCGGCCTGACGAACTCGTCGTGGCGCTGCATGTGCCACGCCCGCATGCCGTGGCGAGGAGCGCGTTCCTCAAGCTGGGTGCCCGGCGCTACCTCGTGATCTCGATCGCCATGGCGTCCGTCGTGCTCGAGGTCGCGGACGGAAAAGTCGCAGCCGCCCGCGTGGCCGTCGGCGCCTGCTCGCCCGTGGCACGGCGTCTGCCTCTGCTCGAGCAGGCGCTGGTCGGCGCTTCATGCGACGCACATCTCGCGCATCGGATCGACCCCTCGCATCTCGCGCCGCTGTCGCCGATCGACGATATCCGCGGCGGTGCGGCCTATCGCGGCGATGCCGCTCTGGTGCTGCTGCGGCGGCTGCTCGAGAAGGTCTCCGCATGAAGCTCGAATTCACCCTCAATGGGCGGGCGACGGACTGGGAGGGCGCGCCGGTCACGCGGCTGGCGGCGGCACTGCGCGACGATCTCGGTCTCACCGGAACGAAGATCGGCTGCGACGCCGGCGATTGCGGCGCCTGCACCGTCCTGCTGGATGGGCGCCAGGTCTGTTCCTGCCTCGTGGCCATGGGGCAGGTCGAAGGCCGCAGCGTCGAGACCGTGGAAGGTCTTTCGGCAGCCGACGATTCGCTCTCTGCGCTCCAGCAATCGTTTCTCGATCATGGCGCGGCCCAGTGCGGCATCTGCACGCCCGGCATGCTGATGGCCGCGCAGGAACTGGTGCGGCGCAACGGCAAGCCGAGCCGGGCCGAGGTCGAGGAGGCTCTGGGCGGCGTGCTCTGCCGCTGCACCGGCTACGGCAAGATCGTCGACGCGGTGATGGATGTCGTGGCGCCTGCGCCTGCGACGGCACCGCCGGCTGGCGAAGCCATCGGTTCACGCATCGTCCGCGTCGACGGTCCGCCCAAGGTGACGGGGCGCGACGTGTTCGGCGCCGACGGCATTCCCAAAGACGCGCTGTGGATCCGCGTCGTGCGTTCGCCGCACGCGCGGGCGCAATTCGATCTGGGTGATCTCGAGCCGCTCCGGCGCCGACTCACGGCGGTGCTGACGGCCGCCGACGTGCCGTTCAACGGCTACGGCATCTATCCCGACATCAAGGACCAGCCGGTGCTGGCCGACGGGCTGGTCCGCTATCGCGGCGAGGCGGTCGTGGCGCTGGTCGGAGCGCGCGCCGAGGTACTGGCGATTGGCGATGACGAGGTACCGATCACCTGGAGGCTTGAGCCGCCACTATTCGGTGTCGATGCCGCGATGGCCGAGGACGCGCCGCTGGTCCAGGCCGACAGGCCGGGCAACCTGCTGCTGAAGGGCGGCGTCAAGCGTGGCGACGCGGCCGCTGCGTTCGAGGAGTGCGCCGCGGTGGCCGAAGGCACGTTCGAGACCGCCTTCGTCGAACATGCCTATATCGAGCCCGAGGCCGGCTGGGCGCGCCGGGTCGGCGACCGGATCGAGATCCATGCGACCACGCAGACGCCCTACATGGATCGCGACGAAATCGCCAACCTGATGCGGCTGAAGCCCGAGGCGGTGCGCATCGTGCCGACCGCCTGTGGCGGCGGCTTCGGCGGCAAGCTCGATCTTTCGGTGCAGCCCTTGCTCGCGATCGCGGCCTGGACCCTGGGACGCCCTGTGGCCATGGTCTACACGCGGCCCGAAAGCATGGCGGCCAGCACCAAGCGGCACCCGGCCCGCGTGAGCGCGCGGTTCGGCTGCGATGCCGAGGGCAAGCTGCTCTCCTGTGACGTGACCGCCCTGTTCGACACCGGCGCCTATGCGTCCTGGGGGCCGACCGTGGCCAACCGCGTGCCGGTGCATGCGATGGGTCCTTACGCCATCCCCAACGTCCGGACCTGGGGCGAAGCCTTCTTCACCAACGGGCCTCCGGCGGGCGCCTTCCGCGGCTTCGGCGTGCCGCAGGCCGCCATCGCCCATGAGGCGATGATGGATGAACTCGCCGGCAGGCTGGGGATCGACCGGCTGGAGTTCCGTCATCGCAACGCTCTGCGCGCCGGCGACACGACGGCGACCGGCCAGACGCTCGCGCACTCCGCCGGTCTTGCGGAGTGCCTCGACGCGCTGCGGCCGCACTGGCGGAAGGCACACGAGGAAATCGCGGCGTTCAACGAGGCGGGCGGTCCGCATCGCCGCGGTATCGGCATCGGCTGCATGTGGTACGGGATCGGCAACACCTCGATGTCGAACCCCTCGCGCATGCGGCTCGGCCTGTCGCCGGGCGGCACGCTGACGCTCTACAGCGGCGCGCTCGACATCGGCCAGGGCAGCAACACCATCATGGTGCAGATCGCCGCCGATGCGGTCGGACTGCCGGCCGCGCAAGTCGACCTCGTAACGGGCGACACCGATCTCACCGCCGATGCCGGCAAGACCTCGGCCTCGCGCCAGACCTTCGTGTCGGGCAAGGCGGCCGAGAAGGCGGGGCAGGACCTGCGCCAGCAGATCCTGCGGCTGGCCAATGCCGGCCCCGAGGCGATCCTGTCGCTCGACGGCGCGACGCTCTCGGTGCGCGATGGCGGCGAGGTGCGGACGATCGATCTCGCCACGGCCGGTCCGCTGATGGGCGAGGGCACCTTCGATCCGCCGACCACGCCGCTCGATTCCGACGGCCAGGGTGTGCCCTATGCGACCTACGCCTTCGCCGCGCAGCTGGCCAAGGTCGAGGTCGATATCGAGCTGGGCACGGTGAAGGTGCTGCGCATCGTGGCCGCGCACGATGTCGGTCGCGCCATCAACCCGACCCTCGTCGAAGGCCAGATCCACGGTGGCGTGGCGCAGGGACTCGGCCTCGCGCTGATGGAGGAATATCTGCCCGGCCGCACCGAGAACCTGCACGACTATCTCATCCCCACCGTCGGCGACGTGCCCGCGATCGAGTGCCTGCTGATCGAGGATCGCGAGCCGCTCGGTCCTTCCGGTGCCAAGGGCATCGGCGAACCCGCGCTGGTGCCGACGGCACCGGCGATCCTGGGCGCGGTCCATCACGCGACCGGCGTGCGCGCGCACCGCGTCCCGCTGCTGCCGCACCGCCTGCGCGAGGCCATCGTCGCCCAGCAAAGGAGCAAGGCATGAGCGACGACATCTCGCTCTCGGAGTCCGAACGCAGCGCCGGCATCGTGCGCTGCGACGCCTGTCCTGTCCTGTGCCGTATCCGCCCCGGCCGCGCCGGCGCCTGCGACCGCTACGCCAACGAGAACGGCGCGCTGGTGCGGGTCGATCCGCTGGTCCTGTTGGCCAAGCCCGACCTCGCGCGCGTCGCCTTCGTAGAAGGCAGCGACGCCTGGCACGGCGAGTTGGGCAAAGGAGAAGGCGCCTTCGTCACCGGGATCGGCGCCACCACGACCTATCCCGATTACAAGCCCGCGCCGTTCATCGTCTCGTCGAAGCAGGACGGCGTCGACATGGTCACGGTCGTGACCGAGGGAATCTTCAGCTATTGCGGCGTCAAGGTGAAGATCGACACCGACCGCTATCTCGGGCCCGAGCAGGCGGCGGTGCGGGTGAAGGGCGAGGCGGTGGGGCATGTCACCACGGCCGAGTACGGCTCGCAGATGCTGTCCTTGGGCGGCGTCCATCATCTCACCGGCGGCAGCAAGAAGGAGGGTGTCGTCACCTGCGACACGCTGCTGGCGCTGTGCAATCGCGAGGCCGTCGAACTCACGATCGACGGCGGCTCGACGGTCGTGGTTCAGGCCGACAAGCCACCGGTGGTGAACGGCGCGCTCGAGGAGCGCATGCGGGTCGGCTGCGGCTCGGCCGCCATCGGCATGTTCGCGCCGCAATGGAAGGACCATGTCGACGAGGTGATCGTGGTCGACGATCACATCACCGGCGTGCTGAGCGAGCACCAGGGCGGCGTCTTTCTCGACATGAAGCCGGCCGGCATCCGCGTGCGCGGCCGCCGCTCGACGCCCGGCCGCTATTTCCAGGTTGCCGAGCCGGGACTGGGCTGGGGCGGCACAAATGTCAGCGATCCGCTGGAGATCATCGAGAAGATCGATCCGAAACAGGCCTGGCCGGGGCTCAAGCTGCTGATGGTCTCGACGACCGGCGAGCACGCCGCCTGGTTCACGCTCGACGAACAGCTGAAGCCGCGGCCGGCCGAGATGCCGGCGCCAGTGCGCCATGTCGTCGAACGCATCGCCGAGAATTGCGAGCCGGCGCTCTGCACCGTCTTGTTCATGGCCGGGGCGGGCGGCTCGCTGCGGGCCGGCGTCACCGAGAACCCGGTGCGGCTCACGCGCTCGGTGCGCGACACGCTGACCAAGGTCACGCTGGGCGGCGTGCCGGCCTATATCTGGCCGGGCGGCGGCATCACCCTGATGGTCGACGTGGCGCGCATGCCCGAAAAATCGTTCGGCTACGTGCCGACGCCGGCGCTGGTCGCGCCCATCGAATTCACCCTGCGCGCCGACGACTATGCGGCGCTGGGCGGTTACGCCTCGCGCGCGGTCACGCTCGAAGACGTGATCGCTCGACATAAGGTGCGGATCGAATGAGCGCCGTCGCCGCCCGTTTCGCCGACGGACGGCTGCATCTGCAGCATGGGCCGATCGATCTCATCGTCGAAGCCTTCGGCGCGGCGGAGGAGGTCGAGCGTGCCTATGCGCAAGCCATCGATCGCTTCGGCGACATCCTGCCGGCCCTGGTCGGCGAGCTGATCGTGCTGCGCCGGCCTATCGGCGAGGCCTATCCACTACTGCAGGGGCCGGTGGCGCGGCGCATGGCCGAAGCCGTGTGGCCGCACCGCACCCGCTACATCACGCCGATGGCCGCCGTTGCCGGTGCCGTCGCCGACGAGATGCTTCAGGCCCTGGTCCGTGGCCGCAGGCTCGACAAGGCCTATGTGAACGATGGCGGCGACATCGCGATCCATGTGACGCCCGGACAGTCGCTGCGCGCCGGCATCTTCGCGCAAGCCCTCGATGGCGTGGCGCTGCTGACGCACGAGCGGCCGGTGCGCGGGATCGCGACCTCGGGCTGGGGCGGGCGATCCTTCTCGTTGGGCGTTGCGGACTCGGTGACGGTGCTGGCCGCCACGTCGGCATCGGCCGATGCCGCGGCGACGATGATCGCCAACGAAGTGAATGCCGACCATCCGGCGATCGAGCGCCGGCCGGCCCGCGCGCTCGATCCGGACAGCGATCTCCATGAATTGCCCGTGACGGTGGCGGTCGGTGACCTGCCACCCGGGACCGTCGACGCGGCGCTCGATCGCGGACTGGCGGCAGCGCGGCGGCTTAGGCTGTGCGGTCTGATCGACAGTGCGGCGCTGTCGTTGCGCGGGCACTGGCGAATCGAATCAGGCGGCACGCCGCTTGCTCTGTCGGAGGCGGGATGAGCGATCTGGTGAAAGTGCGGAAATACGTGGCCACGGTCGAGGAGACGCTGCACGACTTCGGGCCGGCGCTGGCGCGCGCGGCGACCAAGGCGGTGGTCGGTGGCGTCATCGCCAATCCCTATGCCGGCCGCCACGTGGCCGACATCCAGCCGATGATGAAGGCGCTGGAACCGCTCGCGATCGATCTCACCGAGCGGGTGATGAAGATCCTGGGCGCCCAGGGCTCCGAGCTGGAAGCCTATGGCAAGGGCGCCATCGTCGGCCTGAACGGCGAGCTGGAACATGCCGCCTTGTGGCACCAGCCCAGCGGCTTCGGCATCCGCCACGCGATGGGCGGCGCCAAGTCGATCGTGCCCTCGACCGTGAAGGTGGCGACGGCCGGCGCCCGCATCGACATCCCGCTGCATCACGTGACGGCGGCCTATGTGCGCAGCCATTTCGACGCCATCGAGTTCTGCGTGCCCGACGGGCCGCGCCCGGACGAGATCGTGTTCATCGTCGCCGCCGCCATCGGCGGCCGTCCCCACGCGCGGGTCGGCGGGCTGACGCCGGACGGGATCAAGCTGGGCGACGGTCAACGATGACGAGGAGCGCAGGCACGGTCGAGCTTCGCCGACTGAGCGCTTGTGGGAGAGGGGCCGGCCTCGCTAGGGTCGGTCACGGGGACTGTTCACTTAATTCAGGAGGGGGATGTCATGCTGACCCGCAATCGCCTGCTCGCCGGCACCGCCGCGCTGGTGGCGCTGTCGCTCGTCGGACCGGCCGCCGCGCAGGCGCCGATCAAGATCGGCGAACTCAACAGCTACAAGGTCTTCCCGGCCTTCCTCGAACCCTACAAGAAGGGCATCGAGCTGGCGGTCGAGGAGGTCAATGCCGCCGGCGGCGTGCTCGGCCGCAAGATCGAGGTGGTGAGCCGCGACGACAACGGCAATCCGGGCGATGCCGTGCGCGTCGCCGAGGAGCTGCTGAGCCGCGAGGGCGCCGCGTTCCTGATCGGCACCTTCCCGTCGAACGTCGGCCTCGCGGTCGCCGACTTCGCCAAGCAGCGCAAGGTGCTGTTCATCGCCGCCGAGCCGCTGACCGACAAGATCGTCTGGGACCAGGGCAATGCCTACACGTTCCGCCTGCGCACCTCGACCTACATGCAGACGGCGATGCTCATTCCCGACGCCGCCAAGCTCAACAAGAAGCGCTGGGCGATCGTCTATCCGAACTACGAGTACGGCCAGTCGGCGACGGCCGCCTTCAAGAAGCTGCTGAAGGAGAAGCAGCCCGACGTCGAGTTCGTCGCCGAGCAGGCGCCGCCGCTGGGCAAGATCGACGCGGGCGCCGTGGCCCAGGCCCTGGCCGACGCCAAGCCCGATGCGATCTTCTCCTCGCTGTTCGGCCCCGACCTCGCCAAGTTCGTGCGCGAAGGCCAGACCCGTGGCCTGTTCAAGGGCGTCGAGGTGTTCAACCTGCTGGCCGGCGAGCCCGAGTATCTCGATCCGCTGAAGGAGGAATCGCCCGACGGCTGGTACGTCACCGGCTATCCGTGGAGCGAGCTCAAGACGCCCGAGCACACCAAGTTCCTCAACGCCTACCAGGCCAAGTTCAAGGA
>Ga0209066_10007110_pt1 | contig 11204 bp, 8 predicted proteins | sample All_14_2_FD_187198 | JGI IMG/M metagenome (GOLD analysis project Ga0209066, IMG submission 187198) | Freshwater microbial communities in response to fracking from Pennsylvania, USA - Allegheny Zone_MetaG_DW_15 (SPAdes) (version 2) ... | reverse complement strand
AGTTCCAGGACGAGATCGTCGGCGTGAGCATTCCGCAGCGCAAAGGCGATCCGGTCCTGTTCAACAGCGACGAATTCATCAACGCCAAGACCACCGCCGAGGTGTTGGCTGGTCTGCGCCCTGCGTTCGACAAGGCCGGTTCGGTAACCGCCGGCAATGCCTCGGGCATCAACGACGGCGCCGCTGCTGTGATGGTGATGACGGCCAAAAAGGCCGCAGCCCTGGGCCTCACGCCGCTGGCGCGTATTGCCGCTTTCGGCACCAGCGGCCTCGACCCCGCCACCATGGGTATGGGTCCTGTGCCGGCCTCGCAAAAAGCGCTGGCCCGTGCGGGATGGAAGGCGTCCGATGTGGATCTTTTTGAACTCAACGAAGCTTTTGCCGCACAAGCTTGCGCCGTGAACCAGGCGCTGGACATCGACCCTGCCAAGGTGAACGTCAACGGTGGTGCCATCGCCATCGGGCATCCCATCGGGGCATCCGGTTGCCGCATCCTGGTGACGCTGTTGCATGAAATGCAGTGCACCAATGCCAAGAAGGGCTTGGCGGCGCTGTGCATTGGTGGCGGCATGGGCGTATCGCTGGCCGTTGAGCGTTGATTCCGCTCAGCCGTGCGAGGGGCGCAGCCAGATACGGCGCTCTTCGCACTGTCCGTAGCTGTGCAGGCAGCTTCGGTGTCCCGGCGCTCAGCCATTCAAGAGGCGGTGCAAGTGGATCAGTGGATTCGATTCCATCGCGCTCTTGAGAAACACATTTATTCCGATCCATTTTTTCCGCCATTTCGGCACCACCAAGAGGAGCAAACAACATGAATCAAAAAGTAGCGTACGTCACCGGCGGCATGGGCGGCATTGGTACCGCCATTTGCCAGCGTCTTCACACCGAAGGCTTCAAGGTGATTGCTGGTTGCGGTCCCACGCGCGATTTCACCAAATGGCTCGACGAACAAAAAGCCCTGGGCTACACCTTCTACGCATCGGTTGGCAACGTGGGTGACTGGGATTCCACCGTTGAAGCTTTCACCAAGACCAAGGCCGAGCACGGCAGCATCGACGTGTTGGTGAACAACGCCGGTATCACCAAAGACCGCATGTTCCTGAAGATGTCGCGCGACGACTGGGACGCTGTCATGAACACCAACCTGGACTCCATGTTCAACGTGACCAAACAGGTCGTGGCCGACATGGTGGAAAAGGGCTGGGGTCGCATCATCAACATCTCGTCGGTGAACGGCGAAAAAGGCCAGGCGGGTCAGACCAATTACTCGGCTGCCAAGGCCGGCATGCACGGTTTCTCGATGGCTCTGGCACAAGAGCTGGCCACCAAGGGCGTGACCGTCAACACCGTGAGCCCGGGTTACATCGGCACCGACATGGTCAACGCCATCCGTCCCGATGTGCTGGAAAAAATTGTGGCCACTGTGCCGGTGAAGCGTTTGGGCAAGCCGAGCGAAATCGCCTCCATCATCGCCTGGCTGGCGTCGGACGAAGGTGGCTACGCTACCGGCGCTGATTTTTCGGTCAACGGCGGTCTGCACATGGGGTGATGGTCACTCCGAGCCACCCCCCCCAGGGTGGCGACATCAGCGGACTGGCAAAGCCGGCTCAGCGATGTCCTGGGCTCAAGTCACTTCGTGCATCCACCCCGCTTCGGCGGGGTTTTTTGTGGCTGCAGGGATAATCGCCCAATGTCTTCAAACGTTTCTCCCTGGCGTCTGTCCGTTGCCCCCATGATGGGTTGGACCGACCGCCACTGTCGCTACTTTCACCGCTTGCTCACGCGTCACACCCTCCTTTACACCGAGATGGTGACCACCGGTGCGCTGATCCACGGCAATGCCGCACAGCACCTGAACTTCAACACCGAAGAGCATCCCGTGGCGCTCCAACTCGGTGGCAGCGATGCGGCCGACCTGGCTGCTTGCGCCAAACTGGGCCAGGACCGTGGCTACGATGAGATCAACCTCAATTGCGGCTGCCCGAGCGAGCGCGTGTTGCGCGGTGCCTTCGGCGCCTGCCTCATGGGCGAGGCCGCGCTGGTGCGCGACTGTGTCAAGGCCATGGTGGACGTGGTGGACATCCCGGTCACGGTCAAGCACCGCATTGGTATTGACAAGGTGGAGAGCTACGACTTTGTGCGCGACTTTGTGGGCACCGTGGCCGAAGGGGGCTGCCAGGTATTTCTGGTGCACGCGCGCAACGCCTGGCTGCAAGGCCTGTCGCCGAAAGAAAACCGCGAGATTCCACCGCTGCGCTACGAACTGGCCCACCGCCTCAAGCAGGACTTTCCGAACCTGACCATTGCCGTCAATGGCGGCATCACCACCCATGAGCAAATCGAGGCGCAACTGGCCCATCTGGACGGTGTGATGGTGGGGCGCGAGGCTTACCACAACCCCTGGCTCATGGTGGACTGGGACCTTCGTTTTTATGCCGACGGTACACGCCCGACGCCCACCCGCGAAGCGGTCGAGCTGGCCATGGTGGACTACATGGAGCGCGCCCACGCCGAAGACGGCGTGAACTGGTATTCCATCGCCAGCCACATGCTGGGCTTGCGCCACGGCCTGCACGGTGCGCGCAAGTGGCGCCAGGTGTGGAGCGATCACCACCTCAAACCCTTGCCCGCGCGCGAAGTCTGGGCCATGGCCCAGGCCCATGTCAGACCCGCTGGCGAAGAGCCACGACCCGAACCCCTTGTTTCACTCTTTTGAAAGTCCGTGCCATGAACCGTTTGCTGCTCTGCTCCACCACACTGGCGCTTAGCCTGTTGGCTTTGCCCGCCGTGGCCCAAAATGCCGTGCTCGATGCCGCAGCCCAGGAAGCGGGCGCGGTGGTCACGAAGTCGGGCTTGGTGTACCGCGCACTCAAGGAGGGCAGTGGTGCTTCACCCAGTGCGGCCGATACGGTGAAGGTGCACTACAAAGGTACTTTTCCAGATGGCAAAGAGTTCGACAGTTCCTATTCGCGCGGAACACCGATTGAGTTCCCGCTTGGCCGCGTGATTCCGTGCTGGACCGAAGGCGTGCAGCGCATCAAAGTGGGCGGCCGAGCCAAGCTGACCTGCCCAAGCCAGATTGCCTACGGCGAACGCGGTGCGGGCCGCGTGATTCCACCCAACGCCACGCTGGTGTTTGAAGTGGAATTGTTGGGCATCAACGGCAAGTGATGCCGTTGCGCTGAGGCTTAAAAACCCACAGCGCGCAGGTCGATGCACCCGTTGGCCACGGGCGGGCACCAGAAGTAGGCGCCAGTTTGGGGTTCGGTGAAGGTGAAGAGGGCGTCTGTCATGCCGTCTTCGGCTCCCGACATGCGGCCCAGCAGTGCTTCGAACGCGTCGAACGAATGCCCGAAAGCGGTGAAGACCAGGCCGCCGACATTGCCTTCGGCCCAGGGCATGGAGCGGCGGAGCACAAACGCTTGCGGGTCAAAGCTTTCTTGGGCAGTGCGTTTCACGTGGGCTGAGTTGGGAGCGTCGTCCAGTTCTTCGTTGCTGTCTTTGTCGCGGCCAATGGTGTGGTCTTGCTGCAGGCGTGGCATGGCTTCAAAGCGGCTCATGTGGTGGTGCCAGCGCTGCACCGCTACAAAGCTGCTGCCGGCCAGCGGGCCCGCCGACTCGGGCACCAGCGCTGCGGCGTGGGCTTCGCCGCCTTGCGGGTTTTCGGTACCGTCTTCGTAGCCCGTCAGGTCTTTGCCGTTGTCGTGGTTGAACGCGTCGGTGATGTGCTGCACATCGAACGCAGGTGCCAGCAGAGTTTCCAGGTGGCGGCTGCGGATCAGCAGTTCACCCCGGTCGGTGCCGCGCAGCCAGATCCAGAGATCGGCCGGTGTGGCGGGCAGTTTGATCCGCGCACCATCAATGCCTTGAAAGCTCTTGAGACCAGGGATGCTGGCGCCGAGTTCGTGCACCAGCGACGCGCCCAAACCGATCACGGTGTGTTCACCATCGGCCTGGCTGGCCAGATGGCGCAGCACGGTTTGAGGTTCGGCCCCCACGCGCAACTGGCAGGTGAGATAGCGGGCCTGTGCGGGAATGTTGGCAAGAATGCCGGGTTGGGCTCGAGTGGACAAAGACATGGTCGGGCTGCTGAGTTGGGTTGGAGGCTGCAAGGCGCTGGGTTGATGCTGGCAAGTTCGGTCCCTGAATTTACCAGCCACGGGCCGTGCCAGCGCAACCCCAGCCGTTCACACGCTCAGGCTGCGGCTTCCAGCCCGTTGCGGAAATGCTCGTGCATGCGCTGCTGCGTCAGGGTTGCATCTCGCGCCAGCAAAGCCGCCATGACCGCCCGGTGTTCGGCCAGCGATTCTTTGATTCGTCCACTCTTGAGCAGCGAGTTGTGGCGGTTGAGCTTCATGACCTTGCGCAGGTCGGCCACCATTTGTTCGCGCCAGCGGTTGTTGGCGATCTCCAGCAAGCGCATGTGGAAACGCTCGTTGATGGTGAAAAAACGGTCTCGGTCGGCGGTGGCGGCTTCCAGCTCGGCGTGCAGGGTTTGCAGCTCGGCGTGCTCCTCGTCGGTGCCACGCTGGGCAACCACGCCGGCCGCGTCCGACTCCAGCAGCGCCAGCAGGTGATAGACATCGGCCAGGTCTTTGTCGGACACCTCAGTCACATAGGCCCCACGGCGCACCTTCATGGTCACGAGCCCTTCGGCGGCCAGCACCTTGAGGGCTTCACGCAGGGGTGTGCGGCTGATGCCGTATTCCTCGGCTATCTTGAGCTCGTCGATCCAGCTGCCGGGCTCCAGCTCGCGGCTGAAGATGCGCTGGCGCAGCAACTCAGCAACTTCTTCGTACAGGGCGCGGGGTGCGAGGGACAGGGCAGACATGGGTGGTGTGACAGGGCTTTGTATAAGTCACCGATTGTAGTTCAGTAGGAATATTTTGCATCAATAATTATGAATGATATAAAATGCCGCTTGCTCCCGTTGCCAACGTTGACTTTTCCGTACCGACCAAACCACCGCCCGCCATGAGCCAGAACAAGCCTGAATTCACCCCCGCCACCCTGGAAGCCTGGACCAAGGCAGCCCAGAAGTCCGCTCCCGGCGGCGACGTGAGCGCCCTGAACTGGCTCACGCCCGACGGCATCAGCGTCAAGCCGCTGTACACCGCCGAAGACACGGCCAACCTGCCTTACACCAACACGCTGCCAGGCTTCGAGCCTTTCATCCGCGGCCCGCAGGCCACCATGTACGCGGTGCGTCCCTGGACCATTCGCCAATACGCCGGTTTCTCCACGGCCGAAGAGTCGAATGCCTTCTACCGCAAGGCCCTGGCCGCGGGCGGGCAGGGCGTGTCGGTCGCGTTCGATCTGGCCACGCACCGCGGCTACGACAGCGACCACCCGCGCGTGACCGGCGACGTGGGCAAGGCCGGTGTGGCCATCGACTCGGTCGAGGACATGAAGGTCCTGTTCGACCAGATCCCGCTCGACAAGGTCAGCGTTTCCATGACCATGAACGGCGCCGTGCTGCCGGTGCTGGCCGGATACGTCGTGGCGGCCGAAGAACAGGGCGTGTCGCAGGACAAGCTGTCCGGAACGATTCAGAACGACATTCTGAAAGAGTTCATGGTCCGCAACACCTACATCTACCCGCCCGAGCCGTCGATGAAGATCATCGGCGACATCATCGAGTACACGGCCCAGCACATGCCGAAGTTCAACTCGATCTCGATCTCGGGTTACCACATGCAGGAAGCCGGCGCCAACCAGGCGCTGGAACTGGCCTTCACCCTGGCCGACGGCAAGGAATACGTGAAGACCGCCATTGCCAAGGGCATGGACGTGGACGGGTTCGCCGGCCGCCTGAGCTTCTTCTGGGCGATCGGCATGAACTTCTACCTGGAGATCGCCAAGATGCGCGCGGCCCGTCTGCTGTGGACGCGCATCATGAAGGGCTTCGACGCCAAGAACCCGAAGAGCCTGATGCTGCGCACACACTGCCAGACCTCCGGCTGGTCGCTCACCGAGCAGGACCCGTACAACAACGTGGTGCGCACCGCCATCGAAGCCATGGCCGCGGTGTTCGGCGGCACGCAGTCGTTGCACACCAACAGCTTTGACGAAGCCATCGCGCTGCCCACCGAGTTCAGCGCTCGCATCGCGCGCAACACCCAGCTCATCATTCAGGAAGAGACCCACATCACCAACGTGGTCGACCCCTGGGCCGGCAGCTACATGATGGAGTCGCTCACGCAGGAGATGGCCGACAAGGCCTGGGCCATCATCGAAGAGGTCGAAGCCATGGGTGGCATGACCAAGGCCGTGGACAGTGGCTGGGCCAAGCTGAAGATCGAAGCGGCCGCGGCGGAGAAGCAGGCGCGCATCGACAGTGGCAAAGACGTGATCGTCGGCGTCAACAAGTACAAGCTCAAGACCGAAGACGCCATCGAAGCGCGCGACATCGACAACGTAGCGGTGCGCGACGGGCAGATCGCTCGGCTGAAGCAGATCAAGGCCAGCCGCGACACGGCCAAGGTCGAGGCTGCGCTGGATGCGCTGACCGCTTCCGCCGAGTCCGGCCAGGGCAACCTGCTGGATCTGTGCATCCAGGCCATGCGCTTGCGCGCCACCGTGGGCGAGGTGAGCGATGCGCTGGAAAAAGTTTTTGGGCGCCACCGCGCCGATACCCAAAAGGTGACCGGTGTGTACGCTGCTGCCTACGATTCCGCCGAGGGCTGGGATGCCCTCAAGACCGAAATCAACACATTTGCCGAAGCGCAAGGCCGCCGCCCGCGCGTGATGATCAGCAAGCTCGGCCAGGACGGCCACGACCGCGGCGCCAAGGTGGTGGCCACGGCCTTCGCCGACCTGGGCTTCGACGTGGACATGGGCCCGCTGTTTCAGACGCCCGAAGAATGCGCCCGCCAGGCGATCGAAAACGACGTGCACGCTGTGGGCGTCTCGACGCTCGCGGCCGGTCACAAGACCCTGGTGCCTGCCATCATTGCCGAGCTGAAGAAGCAGGGCGCCGACGACATCATCGTGTTCGTCGGCGGTGTGATCCCGCGCCAAGACTACGAGATGCTGTACGAGGCCGGCGTGAAGGGCATTTACGGGCCGGGCACGCCGATTCCGGCCAGCGCCAAGGACGTGCTGGAGCAGATCAAGAAGGCCTTGGGGCAGGCTTGAAGCTCCATGACCGCTGATCGCTCTGAGCCCGTTGAAGGGTTCGCTCAACCCCGGCAAGTGGTTGAGGCACCGCTGCTGGAGCGGGTGTTGCACGGCACCCCCACCGTGCAGCGCCGCGCCATGGCCAAGGCCATCACCTTGCTCGAATCCACCCGCGTCGACCACCGTGCGCAGGGTGACGAGCTGCTCACTGCCTTGTTGCCGCACACGGGCCAGTCGTTCCGGCTGGGTATCAGCGGTGTGCCGGGCGTGGGCAAAAGCACATTCATTGAAGCCCTGGGCCTGTACCTCATTGGTCTGGGCCACCGCGTGGCGGTGCTCACCATCGACCCGTCTTCCACCGTTTCGGGTGGTTCCATTCTGGGCGACAAAACCCGCATGGAACACCTGAGCGTGCACGAAAAAGCCTATATCCGTCCCAGCCCGAGCAGCGGCACACTGGGCGGTGTGGCGGAAAAAACGCGCGAGGCCATGCTGGTGTGCGAGGCGGCTGGTTACGACATCGTGATGGTGGAAACCGTGGGCGTGGGCCAGAGCGAAACAGCAGTAGCCAACATGACCGACATGTTTGTGCTGCTGCAACTGCCCAACGCGGGCGACGACCTGCAGGCCATCAAGAAGGGTGTGATGGAGCTGGCCGACCTGGTGGTCATCAACAAGGCCGACATCGACCCCGACGCCGCCACCCGGGCGCGTGCGCAAATCACGTCCAGCCTGCGCTTGCTGGGGCTGCATGGTCGCTCAGAGCATGCCCACCACGACGAACGCATTTGGCACCCGCAGGTGATTGAAATCAGTGCCCTGCACAACCGGGGTGTGGACAGTTTCTGGCGCGAGGTGACTCACTACCAGACGCTGCAAACCGCCAATGGCCGCCTGGCGGTGCGCCGCCAGCAACAGGCGTCTGCGTGGATGTGGGAGCGCATTGATGCGGGCCTGAAACAACGCTTTCGCGAGCATCCGCAGATCCGCGCGCGGCTCAATGACACCACCCGACGCGTGTTGGCGGGCGAATTGCCTGCATCCACCGCAGCGCGCCAGCTGCTCGAATGGTTTGACTGAGCTGTTTGATTCAACTGTTTGACCGAACCCGAACCGATTTTTCTGGAGACCCCATGCAAGAGATCCTTCAACAACTTGAGAAAAAGCGCGCCGCTGCCCGCCTGGGCGGCGGACAAAAGCGCATTGACGCGCAACATGCCAAAGGCAAACTCACGGCGCGTGAGCGCTTGGAGGTTTTGCTGGACGAAGGCAGCTTTGAAGAGTGGGACATGTTCGTTGAACACCGTTGCACCGACTTCGGCATGCAAGACAACAAGATCCCCAGCGACGGCGTGGTCACCGGCTACGGCATGATCAACGGCCGCCTGGTGTTTGTGTTCAGCCAGGACTTCACGGTGTTTGGCGGCGCACTCTCAGAAGCCCACGCCGAGAAAATCTGCAAGATCATGGACCAGGCCATGAAGGTCGGCGCGCCGGTGATCGGCCTGAACGACTCGGGCGGTGCCCGCATCCAGGAAGGTGTGGCTTCGCTCGGCGGTTATGCCGAGGTGTTCCAGCGCAACGTGATGGCCAGTGGCGTGGTGCCCCAGATCAGCATGATCATGGGGCCGTCGGCCGGTGGCGCGGTGTACTCGCCGGCCATGACCGACTTCATCTTCATGGTGAAAGATTCGAGCTACATGTTCGTCACCGGCCCCGAGGTGGTGAAGACGGTGACGCACGAAGAAGTGACCGCCGAAGAACTGGGCGGTGCCGTGACGCACACCACCAAGAGTGGCGTGGCCGATCTGGCGTTTGAGAACGATGTGGAAGCGCTGCTGATGCTGCGCCGCCTCTACAACTACCTGCCGCTGTCCAACCGCGAAAAAGCCCCGGTACGCCCCAGCGGTGACCCGATCGACCGCCTGGAAATGAGCCTGGACACCCTGGTGCCCGAGAACCCGAACAAGCCCTACGACATGAAGGAGCTGATTGTCAAAACGGTGGACGATGGCGACTTCTTTGAGTTGCAACCTGAATATGCCAAAAACATCCTGATCGGCTTTGCCCGCATGGACGGCCAGACCGTCGGCATTGTGGCCAACCAACCGCTGGTGCTGGCCGGTTGCCTGGACATCAAGTCCAGCATCAAGGCCGCGCGCTTCGTGCGTTTCTGTGATGCCTTCAACATTCCGGTCATCACGTTCGTGGACGTGCCCGGCTTCATGCCTGGTACCTCGCAAGAGTACGGCGGCATCATCAAACATGGCGCCAAGCTGCTCTACGCCTACGCCGAATGCACCGTGCCAAAAATCACCGTGATCACCCGCAAGGCCTACGGCGGTGCTTACGACGTGATGGCTTCCAAGCACCTGCGGGGTGACGTGAACTTTGCCTGGCCCAATGCCGAAATTGCCGTGATGGGCGCCAAGGGCGCGGTGGAAATCATCTTCCGCGAAGACAAGGGCGATCCGGAAAAACTGGCCGCCAAAGAAGCCGAATACAAGGCGCGCTTTGCCAACCCCTTCGTGGCCGCCAACCGCGGTTACATCGACGACGTGATCATGCCGCACAACACCCGCAAGCGCATTTGTCGCAGCCTGGTGATGTTGAAGGACAAGAAGATTGAGAACCCGTGGCGCAAGCACGGGAACATTCCACTCTGATCACGAAAGAGAAGCAGAAAAATGTTTACCAAAATCCTGATCGCCAACCGTGGCGAAATCGCCTGCCGCGTGATCGCCACCGCAAAAAAAATGGGCATCGCCACCGTGGCGGTGTATTCCGAGGCCGACAAGGAAGCGCGCCATGTTCAGCTCGCCGACGAGGCTGTGCTGATCGGTCCGGCCGCGTCGCGCGAGTCCTACCTCGTCGCCGACAAGATCATTGCTGCCGCCAAAGCTACCGGTGCACAGGCCATTCACCCCGGCTATGGTTTTCTGAGCGAAAACGAGGCCTTTGCCAAGCGCTGCGAAGACGAAGGCATTGCCTTCATCGGCCCGCGCCACTTCTCCATCGCGGCCATGGGCGACAAGATCGCCTCGAAGAAGCTGGCGCTGGAAGCCAAGGTCAACACCATCCCGGGCTGGAACGACGCCATTGAAACCGCCGAGCGCGCGGTCGAGATCGCCAAGGACATCGGCTACCCCGTCATGATCAAGGCGTCGGCCGGCGGCGGCGGCAAGGGCCTTCGCGTGGCCTTCAACGACAAGGAAGCGTTTGAGGGCTTCACCAGCTGCCGCAACGAAGCACGCAACAGCTTTGGCGACGACCGCGTGTTCATCGAGAAATACGTGCTGGAACCGCGCCATATCGAGATCCAGGTGCTGGGTGATTCGCACGGCAACGTGATTTACCTGAACGAGCGCGAGTGTTCCATTCAGCGCCGCCACCAGAAGGTGATCGAAGAGGCGCCGTCGCCTTTTATTTCCGACGCCACGCGCAAGGCCATGGGAGAGCAGGCTGTCGCGCTGGCCAAAGCCGTGAAGTACCAGAGCGCCGGCACAGTCGAATTTGTGGTCGGCAAGGACCAGGACTTCTACTTTCTGGAAATGAACACCCGCCTGCAGGTGGAGCACCCGGTCACGGAGTGCATCACCGGGCTGGATTTGGTGGAGCTGATGATCCGCGTGGCCGCTGGCGAGCCGTTGCCCATTACCCAAGACCAGGTGCAGCACAACGGCTGGGCCATCGAGTGCCGCATCAACGCCGAAGACCCGTTCCGCAACTTCCTGCCCAGCACCGGGCGCCTGGTGCGTTTTGCGCCACCGGCCCAGACCATGCACCAGTCCAACACCGAGGCGCTCTACGGCGTGCGGGTGGACACGGGCGTGGTCGATGGCGGCGAAATTCCGATGTACTACGACTCGATGATCGCCAAGCTCATCGTGCACGGCAAAGACCGCAACGAGGCCATTGCCAAGATGCGCGAAGCGCTGAACGGTTTCGTCATTCGCGGCATCAGCAGCAACATCCCCTTCCAGGCCGCGCTGCTGGCACATCCCAAGTTTGTGTCGGGTGACTTCAACACCGGCTTCATTGCCGAGCAGTACAGCCAGGGCTTCCGGGCCGAAGACGTGCCGCACGAC
>Ga0209066_10007108_pt1 | contig 11209 bp, 7 predicted proteins | sample All_14_2_FD_187198 | JGI IMG/M metagenome (GOLD analysis project Ga0209066, IMG submission 187198) | Freshwater microbial communities in response to fracking from Pennsylvania, USA - Allegheny Zone_MetaG_DW_15 (SPAdes) (version 2) ... | reverse complement strand
AGTGGACCCAAGCGGGAGACGCGGGAGCGGTTGGGGAATTGCTCTCGGCGGCGGTGCTGGAAACCGCGCAGGATTTCAACGTGCTCCAGGCCCGCAAGGTCCTCGCGGCGCAGGTCGAGGCGGTCAAGACGGGACAGGTCGCCGCGGTCCCGGCGGTGGAAGAGACGCTGCGGGCGATCCAATCTCGTCTGGCCTCGTTTGAAGAACAGGACGCTGCGCTGAGGGACGCGCTCGCTACCGTTTTGATCGAGAATGAAGACTATTCGAGCGCGGCCAAGGTGCTGGCGGGGATGGACCTGAGGTCGCAGAGGTACTCTGATGCCGAGCGCGCGGCTCGTCTTGTACGAATAGCCGAACTGTTCTTGGAAGACCAAATGATGGTGGAGGCTGAGGCGTATGTCAACCGCGCCAGTCAGGTTATTTCCGCTTGCCCAAACGAGGAGACCAAGTCGCGGTACAAGGTGTGCTATGCGAGGATGCTGGACGCGAAGCGCAAGTTCATTGAGGCATCGGTGAGGTATTACGAGCTCTCGTTGCAGTCGATGATTGGGGACACTCCAGTGGATGAGGCGGATCTCGCTGCGCTTTTGTCAAAGTCGCTCATCTGTGCAGTGCTAGCAAATGCGGGACCACAGAGGTCGAGAATGCTCGGGCAGCTTTTCAAGGACGAACGGACACGGGATATCAACGGAGGAAAGTTTTACAGCGTGTTGGAGAAGATGTACGCTGAACGCCTTCTTCGAAGGGCCGAGATGAAACCCATCGAGGAGAGTTTGGAGCGGCACCAGCGGGCGACAATGTCCGATGGATCCACACCGCTGGATCGCGCGATCATCGAGCACAACGTCGTCGCCGCCAGTCGGGTGTACGATAACATCTCTTTCACTGGACTTGGGGAATTGCTTGAGATCGACGCCGTTGCGGCTGAGCGGATCGCATCGAAAATGATTAGCGAAGGTCGGCTACAGGGCAGCATCGATCAGATCGATGGAATTTTAACGTTTTCGAGTGAGTCGTCACTAAAGAAAGGGCAGACGGCAGCGAACCAAAAGGAAGCCGGAAAGCTCTTTACCACTGCAGTCTCCGAGGACTTTGATACCCAAATATCCCAGTTTTGCGATAGCGTGAACAACCTGGTTGACAAGATTGTCGCCAAGTATCCTCAAGTAGTGTGAGCATTTTCTTAATTGTCCAGTACATAATTAACATAATTCCAATGAATACTTCATCAGCATCTTAATGACATCATAAGCAGCGGACTTCGTCTCTCCTGATTAGCTCACGATGAAGTCTTCATTAAAGATCTATAGACGCATTGGGCGAGGAGAGGACTTCGGAAAAACAAAACCGAAGCGAGGGGCCTTGTTACGACGATACTGAATGGGAGAGGGTGGAGGAGCGAATTCCTTCGAAACAATAAAAGTACGGCTTTACTTTGCTTAGACAGTGAAAAAAAAACCACAAGTGCCTGATTGAATGCATTCGTACTTCTACTTTAATTGCGACCTTAATATCATGATACGGTTCATTCATGCCTTTTATTGTTCAAAATGCATGAGAAAGCAGCGCGCTCATATCCTTGCGACGGGCCTCGTTTTCCCTGCGTCTTGCATCGAAATCGGCGATCCTCTGCCGGACCTCCGCAGTCTTCTTTGCGATTTCCGCGACTCGAACCTTCTCAGCCTCTTCAAAGTCTACAATCGCTTGCTTTCGCATCTCAACGAACTTGGCATCCCTCGCCAAACGCTGAGCACGAAATTGCTCTTCTCTGGCGCGAATAAAAGCTTCTACCTTGGCGTTTTCGTTCTGCTGGATGATCTGCACACGCTCGTGCTCGGCCTTCATCCACGGAATCAGCTCGTTCTTCATAAACGACGCGGCCGCTTGCTGACGAGCTCGTTCGCGCTTCGCGTGATCAGCAGCACCCAAGCTCGTGTAGAGGCCCCTGGAAGTGAAGACGGGCTTTGAAACAGCCGAGGGAACTTCCTGAAGCCTGACCTCCTTGTGCTTAACCTCGGGGGCTTTAATCACAACAGGGATTGAGTCGATCGTCTTCTTCTTGGTGGGAGGCTCGAGCTCTTCGCTTTCAGGGAGAGGGTTTCGTTCGATGGGCTTGACCACGGGCAGCGCCTTGATCACTGGGGGCTGAACAGGAGCCGCTTCTGCGGCGGCATCTTGGACGTCGCCGTCTTCTACTTGCTTCCTTTGTTCGCTGAGGACGGCTGCTTCCCACTTCTTTTCCGCTTGGGCCTCGTCTCGCCAGGCCTTGTGGACCATTTCAGAAAAGTCCTGTTCCTCCTCCTCCCCCTCGTAGGCAGTGAGTGCCTGTTCGACCAGTGGCTTTCCGGTGACCTCGGACTCCCACTCGGCTTCCTTTTGTCTCTCTGCTTCCCAGGCTCGCTGGACCATTTCCTCCAGGGCGCGCTCGTCGTCGTCTGAGTTATTGTAGGTTGACGACATTCTATCTGCTTGTTACGCTAATAATACGGGTAAGAACAAGAGGGGGCGTCACCATACATACTCTGTTGTATGCAACTCTACTACTTGGTGTTTTTGTGATGGGTCTCTGTATGTCTGTCATGATCTGTCAAAGGGTTCGGTTCATCAACTCAACAACAACATCGTGGATTAGATACCCTGGTACATCCGACCGCATCCCCCAAATGATGACAAGTGATGGGGATTGCCCGTCCACTAGCAACCGCGTCTGAACAAAGCAAACAGAGCTTCAATATCTTCGTGGAACGTGACCAAGGTACTTTTTGCCTCGTCATGTGGGACGGTCAGAAGGTATTCAGTGCAGGCGATCGCGTGCACCCCTGCTCAATACAGTACATGAGGGATTTTAACCGATCCAGCTCTAGGTGACCGCGTGTATGGACACAGAAGTATGTAACGAGGACGCTCTGAACAACAATGGGCAATCTCAAGATGTTTGAATTTGTTAGAGTTGAGGATTAAGCAACGACAATTCCGGGACCCAACGACGATCTGAATGACACCAAAACCATCCAACCATCCACAATGGATGATGTTGGTCTTAACAATCTCCAAAACACGAACCAACCAACACCCCCCTTCGTCGACTCTTCTTCTGACTCCGCATCATCAATTTACAACCAACACCAACGAGGTACTGTCATCAATATGAACACACTCAGCAGCACACATTCACAGCCACACGACGACACACCAACAAGACCAGGACATTCTCTCAGGTGTTGGCAGCTGAGTACAGGAACAGATTGTTTGCACCCGCCACGGCAACGCAGTTGAGCTTCGGGTGCCACGCGCAGTGCAGTACCTTGCTGGTGTAGTCCAGGTTCTCCGGGTTGATCGCGGGGGGCGTGGGGCCAGCGTTGGCGTCCTCTGACGGAGAGTCCTTGCCATCCTTGGACCTGTGTTTCCGGCTGAACAGACTCCTCGCTCCAGTCCGTGAGGCTCGCTTCTTCTTGACGCCGTTCTTCGACCCGGTCCACAGAGCAGGATTGATGGGGAAGACCCCAATTGGTACCTTGGATGCCTCGGCCCAGGTATCCGTCTTCCCCTTGAGGTCATAAATATGAAAGTAGTTGTTGTAGCTTCCGGTAGTGATGTTTCCTTCGCTCGAGATTCCAACCTCGAAGCCATCGTACACGCAGTCGTTCTCGTATAGATCCCAGAGCTTGGGTCGGAGATACTCATGGACGCAAATCGTCTCCAAAGGCTTCTTCTCCGTTCGTACATCCCACACCTTGACCGTCATGAAATCGCGGGTCACGATGCCCATTCCGTTGGGAGTAAACTTTGCATCGGATATGGACAGAGTGACGTCGCTAAAGAAGGACTTCTCCTGACCACTGGAGGCACCATTCGCGCCCGGTTCAGCGGCGGCAAAGACCTTGGTGAAATGATCCAGCACAGCGCGTTCCCTTGTGTCGCCTAGCCGCACTGTGCCCTTGCTCGTGGCATACAGGAACTGGTGGCAGCCCGTAGGGTGGGTGTCGGCGCAGGTGATGACCTCGGTTAGGTCCTGCATGTTCGCGGGCTTGGTGTCGATAATGTTGAACGCCTTGTCGGGGATATTGGCGTTCCATAGGTTGATGCGCAGATTGTCTGCAGAAAGGAAAGTCTCGCCGTCGCTGTTCACAGCGAGGGAATTGATATGAAAAGCGTGGACGTCCGGGGCAAAGTTGCGTTTGAGAGTGGCCACCACCATTGAGTCACCAGCCGTCTCCGTGACCGGCAGCTTGAGCTCCGAAGCCTTGGAGGGACCTCTGCCGGTATCTCGATCAATATTCCACGACGTCACGACATCGTTAGGTTTCCTATGCACCTTCCACAGCTTTATCGCCCGGTCGTTCGTCGACAGCAAAAACAAGGAATCGTTTGTCGGGGCCAGCCACCTAATCTTTGAAATGCGCTCCTCTATCGCCAGCGACCGTACATAGTCGAACTCGGCTTCATGTGACTGGAATTCGGCGTGGAACTTAAAGTGGACTCCACCCGGCTTTGTCTTTCCCATGACGGGATCCGATTCTAACACCACAATCCTACCGCCCCTATCACCCGTAGCGAGAAACTTTCCTTCTGAGTCAAACGATACTGCCGACAGCGTGTCTGCATCTGGCATCATTCCCTGCGTCGGCATCTTTTTGAACCATTGCGTGAACTTCCAGTCCTTGCGTGGCTCCATAAGGGAGTCCGCCGACGCGTCCGACTTCCTATTCTGTGCGTCCGCCATTTTTTCCCTCCTCTCAGACTGGTCTCGGGTGTCCTCTTAGTTAGGACAATTGGAAAAGTTCGACGGATGTCTCGGCACTGCCATGACCGAGTATCGAAAGCCAAACCGCAAGAAAAACAAAAACCGTTGTTTCCGCTTGTGTCTTGTTTAAATACGTATTCGCGTCCAAACGCTAGGAAGCCCTAAAGAGGAACTCGGCCGAATCGTTCCCAAACCGAGAAGCCAAGCCGAGCGAAAGAGTGGCGACCAACGATACTCCCACTAAATTCTGAACGCGCGCGCTTTTTGCCATGGAAAAGCGCTTGGAACAATCGATATGACCCTTTATGACGTTCACTATCCGTCTTTCGAGCGCTCGCTGCCTGTGTTGCCCCTCGATCGATCACAGAACCGTTTCCTTCTCGCTGTCCTCTTTGGGTGAAGGCGGTTCCACCGTGTTGAGCAAAAGAGTACGACACCGCGAGGGCAGCGGACGACAAGATTCCGCTTCGAGTTAATTTCCGCAGAGCAGCAGCCAGCAAGGAGAGCGGCCAGCAGGGGACGGTCAGCAAGAACACTCCTAGCGCGGGGTGGCGGCGCTGAGTTCACGGACAAGGAAATGTGCGAATGGCCAACGACTGAAATGGGAGTGCGCGAAAGGAGCGGCGGGAAGGGGAGGGCGAGGTGGGTGATGGGAACAAGAAGATATTCCTATTCGACAGCGGCTCCCTGCCTGGCGAACGGTGTTATTATGTAAATATACTGTGGGATCAATCACACATCCATCGTCCATTTGTACCAAAAGATGGAACAAGAATCCACCCGTCCGTTTTCTCCCTCCTCGCTCACTCGCTCTCACTCGTCGTCTCTCCACGCCCTGTTTGCTCGGACAACGGAATTCCGTAGCTTAGCGCGCCGTATCGTGAGCATAAAAGCCAGCCGGTAGGTACCCAGGTATACGCTCATCGAAGAACGGTCTACACTACACCCAGAGAGAGACTGCTTCATAGCTGGGAACTGGGACACTTGATATTCGCACTGTGTAAGTTGTGGCGGGATCAGAACTGGAATATGTGGACAAGGCGCCTTGGAATAACGACTTTTGAACAAGGAAAAGTTGTTGTCGTTGATTTAGCCTCCGAAGCTGTCGCGCTGCGACTCACTTCATTGATAAGAAATACCATAACCATTGAGACCACCTGACCATCTCCACATGTAACGCTTGTTGTCACCGACTTGCGTCTGACTTAACATGTCCGAGCAGGTCAAGATCTCACTGGAATGTCAAGGACGATAGGAGGATGATCTGGGTTGTACAACACGTTGCAAATGGCCGCGTTTACGAATAAACAGTCTGAGGACGGATACGTGCCGTATGCTTCAGTCAAACTTGTTAGTATACAATGCAACGGGTCGCTTTCAATAATGCTGAACACTCGAACCTACCCTCGTGGATATGTCCAAAAAGATGGTATCTTGGTTTAACTTGGACAACCTTCTTCATCAGCTCTGGACACCCTACATTCATTCCAAGAAGAATCCGATCGCCGAAGCCTTTCGGAGGACCATGCGTTACGAGGACATCTATTTCAGAGGGGATTTGCTCCCAAAATGGCACCAAGTTTTCACTCGAGTCTTGAAAGCTGCTTCAAGGTTAGCACACAAAGTCTTTGGTCATCATCAATGTACAGTAGTCTTACCCCATGCGTCGTTTCTTGCTAATGTACGGGGTCTGCGGAGATCCCCAGAATTTGAGGCCTGCAATTGTGGCTCCGCTATTCTCCAGAAGCGTGCATATACCATTCAGTCTAGCATACGAGGCTTGGGACTCCTCTGTACTCCGAAACTCTAAACCCATATCATGATTTCCTGCTATCACGACCTTGTGCGGGTGAGGCTGAGTTTCGAGCCAGTCGCAAAATGAGTGAACTTCTGTTGAAGAGCCTTTCAGAGTAAAATCGCCACAATGAACCAAAATATCGCCATCCGGAAGGGACAATGGATTCAGGTTGTGGGTATCTGATATCACCACAACGCGAACTGATCCCGGGGCCTTTGAGGACGTCGGGTCGGCAAGAAGTGAGGGTTGGAGCGAAGATTTGCCATTTCCAACTGCGCGACTGATTCCTTTGATCCCACCAGCAATCTGTTGAATCGACAACCACTTGATTAGTTCGAGCTGAACAGTACGATTCCCAAATAGATTTCTTCGTGACCGTGAACAGGGATGGGCAGGCGACATGAGAACAAACATACGTTGATGAACTTGAGGATGACGAGTCCAAACCCAATGGCAGAAAAAAATACGCTACCAGTGAGTCTGTGAAATACCAAGGCTACGATAAGTCCTGATCCAAGTGCCACCGAACTAAACCCGTAAACGAGCAGATGGGCAAGCGGATGGCTATCCTTCTTGCCGTCCACCATTTTGGATCTATGGGATAGCCGGAGATTTTTGGAAGTGATCAAATCTCAAATGAAAAAGCTAATCCTAGGTCAGTTCGGCTCACTTCAAACTCTATAAAAAACTTTGGCTCCTCGAGTCACTGTTCACAGTCCTTCTGTCACTGTCATATTACCGTGTGTGTCGATGGATTCGCGATTCGCGAAGCTGAGCTGAGGGACTGCGAGCGGTCCAACATACCCGGGTAGCAATGAACTACCCGGGTAGCGATAAAGAAAGGGTTAACACGCGCTAAGGGATACCACCATTGAAAGCATTGGCTAGCACCACCACCACCACCTCCACCCACAACATCCCTTGTTCAACTTTTAGAAAGAGAAGAAAGGAGAGAGTGGAGAGAATGGCCCCCGCGAAAGCCGCTGCTACTAAGGGAGGACGGGTGAGGAACACGGAGGTGATTCCGGGAGTCCGCAAGTGGGGACGTTCCCAGGCGATCAGCAAGACGGGACGTTGGCGCTTCTTTAAGAAGGGCGCGGCGGGCAAGAAGACTCCTGCCAAGGAGGCCCCCGCTGCTCCCAAGGCCGCCAAGTACTACGATGCGGACGGTACCCCGAAGGCGCGCACTGTCAAGCCTTCTTCGCAGAGGATCGCCAAGCTCAAGAAGAATGTCGAGCCTGGCACTGTCCTCATTATCCTGGCTGGTCGCTTCAGGGGCAAGCGTGTCGTCTTCCTCAAGCAGCTCCAGAAGTCGGGTCTGCTCCTCGTGACTGGACCCTTCGACGTGAACGGAGTTCCTCTCCGACGAATCAACCAGGCGTACACTATTGCTACCTCAACCAAGGTCAGCATGGCCGGAGTGCAGCTTCCCGAGGACCTCAGTGACGCTTACTTCAAGCGCATTGAGAACGACGATAAGCTCACCCCTAACGCTGAGAAGTACGCTGCTTGGATCGCCAAGCGAAAGGCTGACCAGAAGGCTGTTGACGGAGCCATCCTCAAGAACATCGCTGCTGAGCCCCTGCTCAAGGAGTACCTGGGAGCTAGGTTCTCCATCTCCAACGGCCAGGCTCCTCACCTGATGAAGTTCTAAGCTGTCTATCTAAATTTGAACCAAAAATTGCTGCAGATAAATCCCTTGTTTGTGGAGTACTTGCACCGAAGAGACACTGTACTGTGCAGAAAGCCTGATGTTTAGCATTTTTAGTCTTCCTAAATCCTCTAGGAGATGGTAAAGGCCCATCTAGAATCACGCCCTTGAACCAGAAACTTAATCATATGATGCACGAGAAATCGTTCAGCGGCCATCACGGTTTATCTCATAGTACACGATAGTATGGCTGTCAGGTACACATAGGCTCATTTACTTTAATCAGGCGCTTTCAACTCATCTCTCGCGTCCAAACATATGAAGGATGCGGATAAAGAGGTTAATGATGTCCAGATAAATGTTAAGGGCGGCGAACACGTGCTCGTCGATGCCGAAGCGGTACCTCGAATGTTTACCTCCGATGATTAGCTGTACATCGTAAACGATGAAGAAGCTGAAAAGCACAACTCCAATGAATGAGTAGGCCGTATGAACTGACGCTCGGAGTACCGGAACGAACGAAAGCAGGAGACCGTAGAGTAGCAGACACCACAGTGCCATGAAAAGATAGGGTCCAGCTCCAGTGAAATCACGCTTCGTCGTGAACGCAAAGACCATAAGACCAAAAGTAATCAGTGACGTAATGGCTCCGGCGATCAAAATTGACTGCATTGAGTACACAGTGCACACGACTCCCAGCAACACAGATTCCGCCAAAGTAAACACGCCCAAGATAGCATAGCTGATGGACAAAAGCGAGTTAGTACACCTTTTGCATGGACCATTAATGCAGGGGAACTCACTTGTTAGGGTAGATGCGAGCTTGGTCGGGGAAGCACGAGAGCCCGATAACGCAGGCAAAGCTGATCAGCATTGCGGTGATAAATACCCAGGGATGGCCTTGCGGGGACCTGGCGTCGACATATTTGGTCACAGGCTCGTACATCGAAAAGAATGCGATGATCGCGCTTGTAACGGCTAATTGGATACCCAGGATCCCGAACACTTTTCGGACAAATCCTTGGCGAATGACCTGATCTGCCTCGTCTAAGAACTTTTCGCCGTCAAACGCGGAGGGATTACCCTGGACAATGCCAGACCCATCCTCCTCAACGTACGACGCATACCCGAGCGGATATGGAGAGCTCACTGGTTGCTGAGCTGCGCGAGGGTTGTTTCCCTGTTGAATGGGTTCCGCAACAAACGAAGCGGAACCAGCAGCAGCGTTGCTCCCGCCCGTTGGAAGCGCGGAGTAGCTCATTTTTGACCAAAGACCGACTGGACCTGTTTTTTTAAGGTATGAGGAGAAGAGCTACGGGAATCTCTGCCCGTCTGCGAATTATACCTCTGCCTTCTTCCGGTTGAGGTTATTGTTTGAGGTGTGCTGATCCAAGTTCCGATTCCGACGTCCCATGCGCAAGTATGAGTACCATGGTACATAGGTCGTGGATGGGATGACGTTGGATTCGGACGATTTGGCACCAGCACTATCAGAGCAGAGCAGAGCCTGGAGGACCGCAGCCATGTGCCCACCGTGCGTCGGTTCCGGTCGGTGTCGGTCGCGTGTCTGCGGTCCTTCCCTGTTGCTCTTTGGTGGTGACTCGCACCGGATCGTGCGTAATGTTACTGACCTTAAGACTTCTTCATAAAGATGGCTGTGAGGGGAGAAGGAAGGGAAGTGGTTTGTATTCCCTTCCGCTACTTCACATATCTAGAAGTGGGGTAGGGTGTCGATTTCTCCAAGATCGATTCACCCGCCAGGATTTTTGGCTACAAGATCGGCAACTGTCTGCGGTGCAATTGACTTAAACCTCTTGTGTGACCGAAACAAATCAAATTATTCGAATAAATAGCGGTACCGAATGGCTTCTTGATAAACTCCAGGTACTCGTGTTTCGCTGACATACTGTCAGTATCTGTCTACTATTCGCCGTGGTCAGCTTTATCGTGGGGAAATGCCGCACTAAAAGTCCTCGTGAGGCATGCTCTGTAAAATGGGCCATGGTGGTTGCTTCTCCGGGAGGAGGTCAAAGGGCGCTTCGGCACTCGTGAAAGTCTTCGGCGGCTGGTTGACATTGGTTGAAAACTCTGCCTTGGAGAATCCGTCTTGCGTCAGAAAGCTCGCGTACAAGGAGATCTTCCCCGCAAACCCCACAAAGTCGTTCCCGCCTCGGTTGTACCAGCTGGCACAGGCGGTCCACATGGACTTCTGCCCGGTCTCTTTGCAGGTAGCCGTCCACTGCTTACACGCTTCATTCTTGGGAACAATCCGCTTGAAGCCGTTTGCTCTGGCGAGGGCAATCGCCTTGGCGATGTATTCCGCCTGCAGGTCGATCAGGGACGTACTTGACACATGGACTAGAAACCCCTGCGGCCCACACAAGCTAAAGGCGTTCGGAAAATTGTTTCCAATGTAGATCCCATAAAGGCTGTCGTATCCTGTCTTCGATGGTTTCAACAGCGCGCCATTCTTACCCTTGATGTTAACCATCTCTTCGAAGAAGTAGTACGGAGCATCGAAACCGGTGCAGTAGATGATGACATCAAGACCTTGCACCCGCGTGCCCTTGGACGTCACGAGACCGTCCGGAGTCTCGGCTTTGACCTCCTCGGCAATGAGCTCGACGTGTGGCATCTGCAACGTCTCATAGTACCCATTCACGTAACCAAGGCGCTTACAGCCCATTGGATAGCTCGGAGTGAGTTTTTCTCTAAGAATGGGGTCGGACACCTTGGCTGCGAGACGTTTCTTCCATTCCTCCTTTTCCATAGCATTCACCTTTGGCTTGCTTAGGAATTGTAAGTAAAGTTCATCGGCCCAATAGTCGAATTCACGGCGTTTACGGTTGACGAAAGCGTTCCTCTGCTCAGCGGATCCAAAGAGTTGAGGCGGGGGTACAAAGTCCTCGGTCGGTTTGTCATCAACGTACGAGGGGGTCCTTTGAAACACATAGAGCTTCTTTACCTTTTTGCCGATGACCGGGATCACCTGGATCGCAGATGCTCCAGTACCGAC
>Ga0209066_10007107_pt1 | contig 11209 bp, 12 predicted proteins | sample All_14_2_FD_187198 | JGI IMG/M metagenome (GOLD analysis project Ga0209066, IMG submission 187198) | Freshwater microbial communities in response to fracking from Pennsylvania, USA - Allegheny Zone_MetaG_DW_15 (SPAdes) (version 2) ... | reverse complement strand
AACCCTAAATCTTCAAAAGTTTTTTCGCTCATCGGTGCCGGACTATAACGATATTACGCCAAAGGGCAAGTTTTCCTTGCCCTTTGGCCTTATTTTATCAGATTTTGCCAACCATTTTAAGGGATGGGGTCAAGGTATCTGCGCCTGGCTTCCAGTTGGCAGGGCATACTTCGCCGTTGTGTTCCGCCACATATTGGGCGGCTTGCACCTTGCGCAGCAGTTCCTCGGCTGAGCGGCCAATGCCAAGATCATGGATTTCGCACAGCTTGATCATGCCTTCAGGATTGATCAGAAACGTACCGCGCAGGGCCAAACCTTCGGATTCAATCATCACGCCGAAATTGCGGGCCAGAACGCCGGTCGGGTCCCCAACCATCGGGAAGGTGATTTTGCGGATGGTAGGCGACGCATCAAACCATGCTTTGTGCGTGAAATGCGTATCAGTTGATACGCCGTACACTTCAACGCCAAGTGCCTTGAACTGCTCGTAATGGTCGGCCATATCGCCCAGTTCGGTCGGGCAAACAAACGTGAAATCGGCGGGGTAGAAGAACATAACCGCCCATTTGCCTTTGATATCTGCATCCGTCACGTCGATGAATGCGTTGTTGTGATAGGCTTTACATTGGAATGGCTTGATAGCCGTGTTGATCAGGGATGTCATATTGCTCTCCGGACAAGTTAGGAATTTATGGGGCCAAGCTATTGGATTTACCTCCCGCATTGCAACAATAAAGTCTGAACTTTTCCGCCCTGCCCCTCGTTTTTTGCTTGGCGGGCCAGTGCGCCTCCCTTTATATGTGGTCCCCCATGATAGCCACCGCCCCAGATACAAAAATCACCAGCACAACACCGCTGCTTGATACCGTGCAAACCCCAGCCGATATGCGCGGGATGGACGATGCCCAACTGCGCCAGCTGGCCGATGAACTGCGCGCCGAAACCATTTCGGCTGTGTCGGTCACGGGCGGGCATCTGGGCGCAGGGCTTGGCGTTGTCGAAATAACAGTGGCCCTTCACGCAGTGTTAAACACACCGGATGATAAGATTATTTGGGATGTCGGGCATCAGGCCTACCCGCATAAAATTTTGACAGGGCGGCGTGACCGTATCCGCACCCTGCGTATGGGCGGCGGCCTTTCAGGTTTCACGAAACGCGCGGAATCCGAATACGACCCATTCGGCGCCGCGCACTCCTCCACCTCCATTTCAGCGGGGCTTGGCATGGCTGTCGCGCGTGACCTTAAGGGCGCAGACAACATGGTTGTGTCGGTTATTGGCGATGGCGCCATGTCAGCCGGCATGGCGTATGAAGCCATGAATAACGCGGGCGACCTTAAATCGCGCCTACTGGTGATTTTGAACGACAACGATATGTCGATAGCCCCGCCCGTGGGTGCCATGAGCCGGTATCTAACCCGCCTCGTATCATCTAAACCTTATATGGGCGCGCGCGGTGTGGCCAAACGCGTGGCCAATATTTTACCCCAGCCCATTAAAATGGCCGCCAAACGCGCCGAGGAAACTGCGCGCGCAGCTTTAGGCCACGGCACATTGTTTGAAGAAATGGGTTTCTATTACATCGGCCCCGTTGACGGGCACGACCTTGATGCATTGCTGTCTATTCTGCGTAACATACGTGATGGCGCACACACCGGGCCTATCCTGCTCCATGCCATTACCAAAAAAGGCAAAGGCTACGTGCCGGCTGAATCAGCGGCTGACAAAATGCACGGCGTCACCAAATTCGATGTTGTGACAGGCACGCAAGATAAAGGCCGCGCAGCCCCCGCTCCCAGCTACACAAATGTATTCGCAAACGAACTCATTCGTCAGGCCCGTATAGATGCACGCATTGTCGGCATCACCGCTGCCATGCCGGGCGGCACGGGCATGGATGCCTTCGGCAAAGCCTTCCCCGACCGCATGTTCGACGTAGGTATAGCCGAACAGCACGCCGTGACATTTGCCGCCGGTATGGCCGCCGAAGGCATGAAACCTTTTTGCGCTATTTATTCAACCTTCCTGCAACGCGGCTACGATCAGGTGGCGCATGATGTCGCTATCCAAAACCTGCCCGTCCGTTTCGCGATGGACCGTGCAGGATTGGTGGGCGCAGATGGCTGCACGCACGCAGGCGCATTTGATATTGCGTATCTTGGGTGCCTGCCGAACATGATGCTGATGGCATCGTCCGATGAAGTTGAACTGGCACACATGGTAGCTACCGCCGCCGCCTACAACGAAGGGCCCTGCGCTTTCCGTTACCCGCGCGGCAATGGTATTGGCCTCGCTATGCCTGATGCACCTGCAGTTTTACAGATCGGCCGTGGGCGCATTGTACGCGAAGGCACCGACATGGCGATCTTGTCATACGGCGCAAGATTGCAGGAATGTCTGGCGGCTGCCGACATGCTCGCGCGCAAAAACATATCGGTCACGGTGGCTGATGCACGCTTTGCCAAACCGCTCGATGTAGCGCTCATCAAACAGCTAGTTAAAAACCACAAGGCACTGGTGACGATAGAAGAAGGCGCGCAATGCGGCTTCGGCGCACTTGTGATGCACGCGATGGCCGACGCCGGGCTGCTTGATGGCGGCAAATGCAAATTCCGCACCATGCACCTGCCTGATGTATTTCAGGATCAGGACAAGCCCGAACTGCAATATGATGAAGCGCGCCTTAATGCCGCGCAAATCGCCGATACGCTTCTAAAGCTGGCCTGATTAAATAGGCGCTGACGCCATGCCGTCAGCTTTAGGCTTTTTTGCAATGAGCACCGGTTCACCGTAAACCGCTTTTAGGCTTGCTGGCACAGGTTCCGACACGCTGGATGCGACAAAGCTGTAATTTTCAGCGCTCAGCAAATCTTTGTATTTATCCATCTGCAAAAACTTCCAGACCGAACTGCCAACAGCCACCTCGTTGTTATCGACGGCGTTCAAAAACGCGTATGAAATCGGGTACAGGAATTTCTGTTTTGGCGTGGGGGCAGAACGGCTGCGCGTCAGGTCCATATTATGGCGGTTGTCGCGCTTTTTGATTTTGCGGCCAATCGGATTGTACGAGCAACGCTTGACGGCATCGAGATATTTTTCGTTTTCAATCTTTGTAAGGCTGCGTACTGCTTCCGTGATGTGGCTTGAAAAGCCCATGGCCTCGAGGTCTTCGATTTCCCAGTCGCTGTCCTCAACCACGTCATGCAAAATACCAACGATCTTTTCATCAATGCTCAGATGCTCGTCATTGACGCCCGCAACCCATAACCAGTGGAGCGAGTAATCATCGCCCGTCCACGTGGTTTTATTGAGCAGTGCGCCCGAAGCAATAAACAGCGCAAGGTTGATGCCTGGCTTATGGCCGAACACTTCGGCCAGCTTCATCAATTCCGCCTTCGGGATACCTTCGGGGTTGGTGCTCAATGCGTCCATGGCCATGCCTTTCTATAATGCTTGGCCACACTAGTGTTATGGATAAACGAGGGCAAGTTTTAAAAGCAGTTATTAAGGGCGAATTTGGCCAGTACCGTTGACCCGGTATTGCATGGTCGTCAGCTGTTCAGCGCCCACCGGCCCGCGCGCATGAAGGCGACCTGTGGCAATGCCGATTTCGGCCCCGAAACCGAATTCGCCACCGTCGGCAAACTGGGTCGATGCGTTGTGAATGGTAATGGCGGAATCCACTTCACGCTGGAAACGTGCGGCTTTGGCGGCGTCCATCGTCACGATGCTGTCTGTGTGATGCGAGCCGTAAGTATTGATATGCGTAATCGCGCCGTCCAGCCCATCGACCACACGGCAGGCAATAATCGCGTCCAGATATTCCGTTCGCCAGTCATCATCCGTGGCCGCTGTTACGCGCACATCTGCCCCCTGGGCTGCGACATCACCGCGCACCGCACAACCGGCATCAAGCAGGGCACATACAAGGGCATTCAAATGCGGAAAAGCACGATCAACCAGCAGGGTTTCGGCGGCACCGCATACGCCCGTGCGCCGCATTTTAGCATTCAGCACAATGGCGCGTGCCATTTCAAGCGGGGCCGATGCATCGACATACACATGGCAGATACCGTCCAGATGCGCGAATACGGGTACGCGCGCTTCATCCTGCACCCGCGCAACAAGCGATTTGCCTCCGCGCGGCACAATGACATCAACGCAACCATCAAGCCCACGCAGCATCATGCCAACGGCATCACGGTCAGGGGTCGGCACCATTGATATAGCGGCGGCTGGTAATTCGCTTTTGCCAAGCCCCGCCTGCAACGCTTTATGGATGGCCATGCATGTACCAAAGGCATCTGACCCGGGCCGCAGAATAACCGCGTTACCTGATTTGATGCAAAGCCCTGCGGCATCCGCCGTTACATTTGGGCGGCTTTCATAAATGACGCCAATAACACCCAGCGGCACACGCACCTGCTGAATACGCAGGGCATTTGGCCGCGTCCATTCCTTAATTATCGTGCCCACGGGGTCGGGTATATCGGTAATAGCCACCAGCCCTTCGGCCATCGCCGTCAGGCGTTTTTGGTCGATGTATAAGCGGTCAAGGAACGCCGTGCTCAGGCCCGCTTTTTCGGCGCGCGCCCAATCGGCTTTATTCGCCGCCAATATCTCTTTCGATTGGTTGGCAATGGCCTCGGCCATCGCCCACAGCGCGGCGTTTTTGCGGTCAGCCGGTATTTGCGCCATGATGCGCGCAGCATCGCGCGCGGCATGGCCCAAGGCGTTCATGTCGGCATCAAGGGTCATAACAAAACCATGTCATCGCGGTGAATCATTTCAGCCCTGAAAATGGGCCCCACGATACCGGCAATCGCATCGCTTTTGAGGCCTCTAATTTTTCCGGCCTCAGCCGCGTCATACGCAATGAGCCCACGCGCAATATCGCTGCCGTCAGCGCCGCGCACAGCGACCACATCGCCCTTTTCAAAAACACCTTCAATAGCGGCAACACCCGCCGGCAACAGGCTTTTACCTGATAACAGCGCGGCCTCGGCCCCACGGTCAATCGTCAATATGCCGCGTGGGGCAACAGCCCCCGCAATCCATTTTTTGCGCGCAAGCAATGGCGTTTCAACGGCTTTGAACAATGTATGTTTGGCCCCGTTTTCAATCGCTGACACAGGATGCATGATTTTGCCGCTGGCGATCATCATCGCGCACCCTGCTGCCGTTGCGATTTTCGCGGCATCGACTTTCGTTTTCATGCCGCCACGCGAAAACTGGGAAGCAGCACCACCCGCCATGGCTTCGATATCGGGTGTGATTTTATCAATCACGGGCATGAAACTGGCCGTCGCATCCAGTTGCGGGTTAGCTGTGTACATGCCATCAATGTCGGATAGTAAAATAAGCCCGTCAGCCTCAACCATACTGGCGACACGCGCGGCCAGCCTGTCGTTGTCGCCGTACCTAATTTCCGATGTCGCCACCGTGTCGTTCTCGTTGATGATGGGAACACACCCCATACCAAGCAGCGTTGACAATGTAGCGCGCGCATTCAGGTAACGGCGACGTTGTTCCGTGTCAGATAACGTCAATAAAATCTGCGCGGCGCGCAAGTTGTGCGTGGCCAGCATATCGGTCCATGCACCGGCTAATGCAATCTGGCCTACGGCAGCAGCGGCCTGTGACTGGTCAAGCGTCAGGTTACCGTGCGGCAATTTCAAAACCGAGCGGCCAAGAGCAATAGCGCCAGATGAAACAACCATCACCTGCGTGCCCTGCCCCCATAACACGGCCACATCGGCGCAGAGCGATTTGAGCCAGTCGGCCTTAAGGCTGCCATTTGTCTGGTCAACAAGAAGGGCCGAACCGACTTTGATAACAAGGCGTTTGAAAGATGATGGCTTCATGTCAGAAACCCAAGGTACCGGCCCAACGCTCGGTCCTCGCCAGTGCGCGGTCAAGCGCGGCCATTACTTTTCCCATGTCGGCGCTGTCGTCTTCAAGCCAGACACGCAGAACATATAAATAGACGGCTGAAAGGCCCGCCACGCGCAAAGCGCCGCGCCAGCCTATGGTTTCAACACCGCAGGCCTCAAGCATCCACGCCATGGATTTACCAATATGAGGCAGCGATATAACCATTTGCTTAGGGTCAGCCGTAAAACTACCGAGAATGGACAGAATGGCAGCGCGGTCGCGCTTCAAGCGTTCGAAACGGTCCATCAGAATATCGAACAAAAGGTCGCGCGGGCTGCCGCTGCCTTCCGAATAACCACCGAAGTTTTCGAGTATGTCTGCGTCTATCCGGCGGGCATAGGCGGTTATGATGTCATCCCGGCACTCAAAGCTGCGCGCAAGGTCTGCTAGGGTTATCCCCGCCTCAGATGCGATGTCGGAAAGCGGTATATTTGCCCAGTCGCGGGCGGCTGCCAGCCGTAAAGCGGCGTCCACCACCTGTGCGCGGGTGTCTATATCTGCTTGTTTTTGCCTTTTCGATGTCATATCCGGTCTATAGCATAAGGTAAATCAAACGGAAACGGCAGAACGCGACATGACCAAGCAATATCAACTCACCGGCCTCGGCAACGCCATTGTCGATGTAATCGCCAAGGCTGATGACGGTTTTCTGGCCGCCCACGCCATTACCAAGGGCGCAATGAACCTGATCGACCTTGAGCGCGCACGCCTGTTATACGATGCAATTGGCCCTGCAACTGAAGTTTCGGGCGGTTCCGCCGGTAACACCATGGCGGGTTTTGCATCCTTTGGCGGCAAAGGTGCCTATCTTGGCAAAGTGGCTGATGACCAATTGGGCCGTATTTTCGCGCATGACATGCAGGCAGGCGGCGTCCATTTCGCAACCCCGCCGCTCAAGGACGGGCCTGAAACAGCGCGTTGCATGATTGTTGTCACGCCCGATGCCCAGCGTTCCATGAATACATATTTAGGCGCCTGCGTTGAATTCAGCGAAGCCGATGTCGATGAAGCATTGATTGCGGATTCCGCCATCATCTACCTTGAAGGCTATCTGTTCGATAAAGACACCGCCAAAAAAGCATACCGCAAGGCCACGCGCGCAGCCCACGCGGCGGGCAACAAAGTATCACTCACATTGTCCGACAGTTTCTGCGTTGAACGCCACCGCGCTGACTTCCTTGACCTCATCGCCAATGAAACCGATGTGCTGTTCGCCAACGAAGCTGAAATTCTGGCGCTTTACCAGACCACCAATTTCAACGACGCCATTGCCTCCATCCGTGGCCGTTGCGATATTGCGGTTGTAACCCGCAGCGAAAAAGGCTCGGTCATCGTCACTGAAAAAGAAACATTTGAAATCGGCATCCAGCCTGTCGATAAACTGGTCGATACAACTGGCGCGGGTGACCAATACGCCGCAGGCTTCCTGTTTGGCTTGGCCAACGGCTACGACCACGTGCAATGTGGTGCCCTTGGTGCACTGGCCGCAGCCGAAGTCATTAGCCATGTAGGCCCGCGCCCTGATGTATCGCTGGCCACACTGGCGCAGCAGAAACTCGGGCTGAAAGTCGCCGCATGACATGGCTGCGCTTAACCTGCGTCGTATTTCTGATGCTGGTAAGCGTACCTGTACTGGCCGCTGAAAAAGCCGCAAACAGCATCGCCCCTGTTAATGGCATAGCCATGCATGGCGCGCCCAAATACCCGGCCAATGCCACCAGGCTTGATTACGTGCGCGCCGATGCGCCCAAAGGCGGCACACTGGTGCAAAGCGTGGCAGGCACGTTCGATACGCTCAACCCCTTCACGCTCAAAGGCAAAGCAGCCCAAGGGCTTGATTACGTCTATGACCGACTGACGGCCCGCGTGTGGGATGAACCATTTACGCTCTATGGCCTGATTGCCAAACAGATGATCGTCCCCGATGACAGGTCATCCATTACCTTCATTCTCGACGAACGCGCAAAGTTTCATGACGATGTAGCCATTACTGCAGATGACGTAAAATTTACATTTGAAGCGCTCAAGAATTTCGGCCGCCCCAATATGCGCCGCGTCTATAACCTCGTCTCGCATGTGACCATCGAAAACCCGCGCCGTATCCGGTTTGATCTGGGCGCAGGCTATGACCGCGAAACCGTTATGATTTTGGCCATGATGCCCGTGCTGCCCGCCCACGCATGGAAAGGTCGCACATTCGATGAAACCACACTGACCATACCTATCGGCTCCGGCCCCTACCGCATCACGAAAATGGATGCTGGGCGCAAGATCGAATACGAACGCGTAAAAAATGATTGGGCCGCAGGCAATATTTCGCGCGTTGGGCAAAATAACTTCGACCGTCTGGTCTTTGACTATTACCGCGATGACTCGGTAGCCCTCGAAGCCTTCAAGGCCCACGCGGTTGATGTACGCCGCGAATTCGATACCGCCAAATGGCATACGGCCTACCGCGATGTATCACCCGCCATCAGGCTTGAAACATTACCGCATGGGCGGCCTGAATGGGTCAAAGGCTTCATCTACAATATGCGCCGTCCGCCATTCGATGACATCCGCATACGCAAAGCCCTCAGCCTCGCTTTCGATGCAGATTACATCAACCAGACGCTCTATCGCGGCGAAGGCAAGCGCATTACCAGCATCTTCCCCAACACCGAACTGGCAGCTGTATCAACCTCGCCGGTCATCAACCGCCGGGATGCGATGCTCGATGCCGATAAACTGCTGCAAGATGCCGGCTGGGTCGTGAAAGACGGCACCCGCGTCAATGCCGCAACAGGCAAACCGCTGACCTTCCAGATTCTGCTTAGCAGCGCACAAGACGAAAAAACCGCACTGGCCCTTACCAATGGCCTCAAGCGCCTTGGCATACAAGCCAACATCCGCACGGTTGATGCCGCACAATTTGCAGGCGCACTGGCATCCTATGATTACGACGTGGTGCTCCATTACTGGATCAACACCCTCTCGCCCGGCTCGGAACAGATGATTTACTGGGGCTGCGACGCCGCCAAAAACCCCGGCAGCAAAAACTATAGCGGTATCTGCGACCCTGCGATTGATGCCGCAGCCAAAGCCACTGCCACGGCAAAAACCCGTGCCGATCTGGTCGCATCTGCCAAAAAGCTGGACCAGCTGGTTATGGATTCAGCCCTGTTCACCCCGCTGTTTACCATAGGGCGCGATTACTGGGCTTCCTGGAATACGCTGGGCCACCCACAAAAAACGCCTCTCTATGGAAGTGTCCTTGAAACATGGTGGGCGCGTTGATATGGTCATAAAAACTTGTCTCGAAGGTTCAAAATCATGAAGAAGCTGTTAGTTCTGGGTGTCACGGTTGCCACAATCGCATTGGCCGGTTGCGGAACCGCAAGCAGCGTCTCGACCGACGCCAACCGCGATACGGCAGCAGCTCTGTCGCGCGAAGCCGCCATCGAAAACAACCTGCGCCGCAGCGCCGACTACTGGGAACGCACGGATGCCGTGTCGGCCCAATACTTGGTCGGCCCAAAAGCCCAGCACCAACTGAATATTGATATCGCAACCTGTGTGGCCGAAGTGCGCGAATTGCTGCGCCTCGGCTCTATCAAGGCCGCAAAACCGCCCGAAAATATCGCGATGGACCAAAACATGCGCGCCGGCTGGGATTCAGCCACGCGTGACGGCCCGCTTTACACCGAATACACCAACTTCCAGGATTTTGAAGGCTGCATGAACGCCAAAGGCTGGAGCCGCAGCGACTTCGTGCGCCCCTACGTAGCCGCCCGCGCCGCCCACAATTATAACGACACGATTTTGAACACCACGGCCGATGCCGCACTGCGCCGTTCAGGCACCACCGTTCGTAACGACACCTACACCGAATACGATAAGGGTGATTTCAACAACTAATACCAACAGCGATAGATAGGTTTTTTCAAAATGAAGTTTTTTGTAGATACAGGCGATATCACCGAAATCCGCGATATGGCAGCCACAGGCCTGCTTGATGGCGTGACGACTAACCCGAGCCTGATCGCAAAAGCGGGTAAGCCTTTCCTGCCGTTGATTGAAGAAATCTGCGGTGTTGTCTCCGGCCCCGTATCGGCTGAAGTCGCCTCGACCGATTTTGAAACCATGCTGAAAGAAGGCGAGAAAATCGCCAAAATCGCCAAGAACGTTGCGGTCAAAGTACCGTTGACGGAAGCTGGCCTCAAGGTCTGCAAAATCCTGTCCGATCGCGGCACCATGGTCAACGTGACTTTGTGCTTCTCGGCCGTACAGGCCATTCTAGCCGCCAAGGCCGGCGCCACATTCGTATCACCCTTTGTTGGCCGCCTCGATGATATCGGGCAGGACGGCATGGCGCTGATTGCCGATATCCGCCAGATCTACGATAACTACCCTGATTTCAAAACCGAAATTCTGGCAGCCTCCATCCGCCACCCGCAGCATGTGCTTATGGCAGCCAAATACGGGGCTGACGTGGCGACCATGCCTGCCTCCACCATCAAGGCGCTGTACAAGCACCCGCTGACGGATAAAGGCCTGAGCGCTTTCGTGGATGACTGGAAAAAAACAGGCCAATCCATTCTGTAGAATATGAATAGCAATCTATTGCGCACGAAGTGTTTTAAATCGCACACCGCGCCCAACCGAAAAGCTATGCATATTGTCGCCAATCAATTCGACTCCCGCTTTATCAAACGCCGCAATAATTTTAACCAGTGTATCTATATTTCCACGCACAGGACCCTTTGAATTTTCCATACGCTGTATTGTCGGCAAAGACACATCTGCCATTTCAGCCAACGTTCGCTGATCAATACCTAACATCGCGCGCGCAGCTCTCATCTGAGAACAATCAATCATAACGCACCATAACTCCTTTCTCACGCACTCAGACACAACATTAAACATCAATACTGATAGATAAAACATATATATACGGCAAATAATACATGAATATACAATACTGATGTTTTGAAAGCAGCTTTTGAAGGATTCAAAATGTTACATACAACACAGAACGTACTTCCGAGAAATTCCCATCGCACTAACCACTCCAACCTTCTGAAGGAGCGCATTTCCTTTGTTGAGGTTGATGACGACACATTAGCCGCACTGGATGAATATCGCCCAGCGTTAGAAGCAGCCTTGCCTGGTGACCTGCCCCCAATAAATTAGTCCAAAAGTTGGGAGAGTCTGCTAACCATAATGCAAGGAGCAGGCGAATGAAGAAGAGATTTACAGAAGAACAGATCATCAAGGTATTGAAGGAGCATGAGGC
>Ga0209066_10007105_pt1 | contig 11212 bp, 9 predicted proteins | sample All_14_2_FD_187198 | JGI IMG/M metagenome (GOLD analysis project Ga0209066, IMG submission 187198) | Freshwater microbial communities in response to fracking from Pennsylvania, USA - Allegheny Zone_MetaG_DW_15 (SPAdes) (version 2) ... | reverse complement strand
GCTCGACCGACAGCGAGGAGGTGTTGGTCGCGAGGATCGTCTCGGGGGAGATGTACTGCTCGACGTCGGCGAAGACGTTCTGCTTGGCCTCGAGCTCCTCGAAGATCGCCTCGATCACCCAGTCGCAGTCCGCGAAGTCGGCCTTGTCGGTCGTGCCCGAGACGAGGGCGGTCAGCCGGTTCTGGTCGTCCTTCGAGATGCGGCCCTTCGCGGCGAGGTCGTCGATGTCCTTGCGGATGTGGGCGACGCCCTCATCGACGCGCTGCTGGTCGAGGTCGGTGATGACCACCGGCACCTGCAGCTTGCGGACGAACAGGAACGCGAACTGACGCGCCATGAGACCGGCGCCGATGATGCCGACCTTGGTGACCTTCTGCGCGAGCTCCTTGTCCGGGGCTCCGGCCGGGCGCTTGGCCCGCTTCTGCACGAGGTTGAAGGCGTAGATGGAGGCGCGGAACTGGTCGCCTGAGATGAGCTCCTCGAGCGCGGCATCCTCGGCCTTGAAGCCCTTGACGCGATCGGTGTTCTTCGCGGCCTTCAGCAGCTCCAGGGCCTTGTAGGGCGAGACCGCGACGCGACCGATGCGGCTCTCGAGGGTCTTCTCGGCGATGCCGATCGCGATGTCCCACTTCGCGAGCCGCTCCACCTTGCCGGGCTCGTGCTTGCGCTTGACCTTGGTCTTGCCGGAGATGACTCCGTCGGCCCAGCGGATCGAGTCCTCGAGGAAGGTGGCCGGGCCGAACATCGCGTCCGCGATGCCGAGCTCGAGCACCTGCGGACCCTTGAGCATGCGGTTGTTCTTGAGCGGGTTCGAGATGATCACCTCGAGGGCGTTCTCGATGCCGATGAGGTTCGGTAGCAGCCACGCCCCGCCCCAGCCCGGGATGAGGCCGAGGAAGACCTCGGGCAGCGCGAAGGCGGGCACCGAGGCATCCACGGTGCGGTAGTCGGCGTTGAGGGCGATCTCGACGCCACCGCCGAGGGCGAGGCCGTTCACGAACACGAAGGTGGGCACACCGAAGTCGTGCAGCTTGCCGAGCGTCGCGTGCCCGAGCTCGCCCATGAGCCGCCCGATCTCGCGCTCGGAGATCTCGCCGACCTTGGAGAGGTCGGCGCCGGCGGCGAGGATGAACTGCTTGCCGGTGACCGCCAGCCCGTGGATCTCGCCCTTGGCCGCGCGGGCCTTCTGCGCGTCGAGCACGGTGCCGAACTCGATGAGCGTCGTCGGCCCGAGGGTGTTGGGGCGGTTGTAGTCCAGGCCGTTGTCGAGCGTGACGAGGGCGAGCGTGCGCCCCCCGCTCAGTGGCACGTCGCGCACGTAGGAGTGGGTGACGACCTCGTCGGTGGAGAGCTCCGCGAGCCTTGCGAAACGGTCGGCCATGTTACTTCTTTCCCTTGTAGTGCGGGTTCTCCCAGATGACCGAGCCGCCCTGGCCCAGTCCGATGCACATCGCGGTGAGGCCGTAGCGCACGTCCGGGCGCTCGGCGAACTGCGCGGCGAGCTGGATCATCAGGCGCACGCCGGAGGAGGCGAGCGGGTGCCCCATGGCGATGGCGCCGCCCCACGGGTTGACGCGCGGGTCGTCGTCGGCGATGCCGAAGTGGTCGAGCAGGCTGAGCACCTGCACGGCGAACGCCTCATTGATCTCGAACAGCCCGATGTCGTCGATGGTCAGACCGGCCTTGCGCAGCGCCTTCTCGGTGGAGGGCACCGGGCCGATGCCCATGATCTCCGGCTCGACGCCGGCGAAGGCGAAGCTCACCATGCGCATCTTCGGCGTGAGGCCGAGCTCCTTGGCGGTCGCGCCGCTGGCGATAATGGAGACCGCCGCGCCGTCGTTGAGCCCCGACGAGTTGCCCGCGGTCACCCGGCCGTGCGGGCGGAACGGGGTCTTGAGACCGGCAAGCCCCTCAAGCGTGGTGTCGGGACGCAGCGCCTCGTCGCGGGTGGCGAGGCCCCAGCCCTCGGCGCTCTGGACGGCGACCGGAATCAGGTCGGGCTGGATCTTGCCGGCCTCGTAGGCGGCGGCCGCCTTCTGCTGGCTGCCCAACGCGAACCGGTCTGCGCGCTCCTTCGTGAGCTCGGGGAAGCGGTCGTGGATCTTCTCGGCCGTGTTGCCCATGTTGAGGGCATCCGGGTTCACGAGCTTCTCGGAGATGAAGCGCGGGTTGGGGTCGGCGCCCGAACCCATCGGGTGGTGGCCCATGTGCTCGACGCCGCCGGCGATACCGAGGTCGTACATGCCGAAGCCGATGGCTCCGGCGATGGTGGTGACCGAGGTCATGGCACCGGCGCACATGCGGTCGATCGCATAGCCGGGCACGCTCTTGGGCAGGCCGGCGAGCAGTGCCGTGGTGCGACCGATGGTCAGACCCTGGTCGCCAGTCTGCGTCGTGGCGGCGATCGCGACATCGTCGAAGCGGTCCTTCGGGATGCCGGGGTTGCGCTCAAGGAGGCCGATCATGGCCTTCACGACGAGATCGTCTGCTCGCGTTTGCCAGTACATGCCCTTTTCGCCGGCGCGTCCGAACGGGGTCCGGACACCGTCGATGAATACGACTTCTGCTCTCTCGGCCACAATGCCTCCACTTTCAGGTCGAATCGATCCTACGGCGGGGGTTCGGCGGGCCGGATTCCTTTGATTCTTCCTACGAATCGGCCTCGGGGGCCGGTTCGGGCTCCTGTGCCGACTCCACAAAGGCCTGAGCGATCACCTGTGCGGTTGCGTCAAGCTGCCACGGTCGAGCGCCGAGCTCCTGCAGTGCTGCCCGGACGGTCTCGGGGGTGATCTCGGCGGGTGGCGCCCAAGCCACGCGACGCAGTGAGTCTGGGGTGAGCACGTTCTCGACGGGAATCGACATCGCGGTCGCGACCTCTGTAACGGCGGCGCGGGCGAACTTGAGTCGGCGGTCCGCCTCTGGGTTGCGGTCGGACCAGATGCGCGGCGGCGGGATGCTCTCGCCGGGTGCGCGCAGCACGGGCAGCTCGGTGGTGGCAAGGCCTGCCTGGATGGCATCCCACCAACGATCGATCTGCGTGCGGCTGGCGCGCCCGGTGAACTCCTTGATCGCGGCGAGGTCGCGCTTGCTCTCCGGCAGCAGACGGGCGGCGGCGATCAACGCGGAGTCGGGTACGAGCCGACCCGGCGCGGTGTCGATCTCGCGCGCGTAGGCGTCGCGCGCCTCCCAGAGCTCGCGAGCGACGGCGAGGTTGCGCGCCCCGCGGATCGAATGCAGCCCGCTGAGACGGCGCCAGGGCTCGGTGCGCACGATCACCAGGTCGCGCTGCAGCACGGCGGCGAACTCCTGCTCGGCGATCTCGGTCTTGCCGTCGCGCGCGAGCACGCCGGCGAGGGCCTCCCGCAGGTCGACGAGCAGTTCGACGTCGAGCGCGGCGTAGACCAGCCAAGCCTGGGGGAGCGGACGGGTCGACCAATCCGCCGCGGAGTGCTCCTTGGCCAGATGGATGCCCAGCAGATCCTCGACGACCGCGCCGAGGCCCACGCGCGGCAGTCCGGCGAGCCGTGCCGCGAGCTCGGTGTCGAACAAGCGGGTGGGATCGAGCCCGACCTCGCGCAGGCAGGTGAGGTCCTGGCTCGCGGCGTGCAGGATCCACTCCTCGCCCGCGATGACCTCGTTCAGCTCTACGAATGAGCCGACGGCGGGCGGATCGAAGAGGAAGGTACCGGCGCCGCGGCGGAAGATCTGGATCAGATACGCCCGCTGCGAGTAGCGATAGCCGGATGCCCGCTCGGCATCGATCGCGATCGGCCCGACACCGGCGGCGATGGCCTCGACCGCGGCGAGGTACGCGTCGCGGTCGGCGATGACCTCGACTTCCTCGTGGGCGGCCTCGTGCGGTGCATCGGCCGGAGGCGTCTCCGGCAGGCTATTCACGTCCGACTCGTCGCGCAGACAACAGGCTCACTCCCTCGACGGCCGGCGGAAGGCCGGCGAGCATGCACAGCAGGTCACCCCAGCCTTCCACATGGGCAGCGATGTCGGAGTCGTCGGGCGACCAGGACGCCCGCAGTTCGATCTGAGCGCCATCGCCCTGCGCCTCGAGCTCGCCGAAACCGGTGGAGAGGATGCGCGTGGCGGTGCCGGAAGCGGTCGTGTAGTGCGCGCCTCGGGCCCTGAGCGCGTCGACGAGCCACGACCAGGCGACCTCGGCGAGGAACGGGTCGACGCCCATCTCCGTCTCCAGCGGTGCCTGGGCGTAGCAGATCACTCGCAGCGCGCCGTGCCAGGCCTCCGGCAACGCGGGGTCGTAGAGCAGCACGAAGCGACCGGTGCCCAGTTCTGAGTCGGAGTCGTGGCGGGCGGGCGTGACATCCGCCGCGAGGGCGAAGGAGTAGGGGGCGAGCGTCGCGGGCGCCGGAATCTCGCTGATCACGAGCTCGGGCCTCGTCGCGGCTCGGCGCAGCGACTCGATGGCGGCAGCGAACGGTGCGGGAACCTGCGCGGCGGGTGTCTCGGGCACGACTGAAGATTAGGCTTTGCCGGGGATTTCTCCGCCGAGGCACGCCGCCCTGTGGACGGCGCGCACAACCGAACACCAGAGGAACGAGCATGGCGCACAGCGGACATCCGGACTCGATCGCCGGGCGGATCGCCACCACGGCGGCGATCGCCGTCGGTGGCACGCTCGCCGTGACTGCGGCAGCGGCCGCCGTGGTGACGGTGATCTTCGCGCGCACGGTCGTCACGCCGCCGGCCAAGCGGGAGGAGGATGTGCGCATCCTCGGCTACGACGACGCGACGATCACGCTCTCGGCCACGCTCGACTCATTGACCCCGGGCCGCTACAGCCTGTGGTTCCGCCAAGACACCGGTCACGCCCGCGTGGGCGAGATCCTCTCGTACACGGCGACGATGGTGACGCGACAGTTGCTCGGCGTGCAGCTCGGCGACCTGCGGGGTGCGACGCGCGGCCGCTTCAGCGGATGGTTCTACCTCTCGCCCGGCGAGCTTCCGGTGGACTTCGCCGACGTCGAGGTCGAGACGGAGCTCGGCGCGGCGCCGGCGTGGTACGTGCCGGCCGAGCGCGCATCCAACCGCTGGATGATCGGGGTTCACGGCCGCGCGGTGCGACGTCAGGAGGCTATCCGGGCGATCCCGGTGTTCCGGGAGGCCGGCTACAACAGTCTGCTCATCTCCTACCGCAACGACGGCGATGCACCGCGGAGTCCAGATCACCGCTACGCCCTCGGCGACAGCGAGTGGCGCGACGTCGATGCCGCCATGCGGTACGCGGTCGAGCACGGCGCCAGCGAGATCGTGCTCATGGGGTGGTCCATGGGCGGAGCGACGGTGCTGCAGGCGCTCACTCGTTCATCCCTGGCCGATCGTGTGACCGCGGTGGTGCTCGACTCACCGGTCGTCGACTGGGTGACAGCGCTCGAGTACCAGGGGGTCGCGAACCGCCTGCCGAAGCCCTTGCAGTGGGGAGTGCTGCGGCTGCTCTCGCAGCGCTGGGCGGGACGGGTGACCGGGCAGCGCGAGCCCATCGACCTGCACCGACTCGATTTCGTGCGTCGTGCGGACGAACTGCACACGCCGATCCTGCTGCTGCACAGCGATGACGACGGCTATGTGCCATCGACCGCATCGCGGGCGCTGGCCGTGGCGCGACCGGACATCGTGACCTTCGAGCCGTTCGACACGGCCCGGCACACGAAGCTGTGGAACTACGACGCCGACCGCTGGAATGCGGCGATTCGACGGTTTCTGCAGGGCGTGCGCTGAGTCAGGCGGCGAGGCGCGCCCGAACCTGCCGCTTCGCCCGGGCGAGCATGCCGGTCATCCCTCGGATGCGCAGCGGGCTGACCGCCTCGGTCAGCCCGAGCGTGTTCGGGAAGTCGTCGGGGATCGCGAGGAGCTCCTGCGCGTCGAGTCCCGAGAGACCCTGGGCGAGGATCGACGCGAACCCGCGGGTGGTCGGCGCCTCCTTCGGTGCGGTGGCGTACATGTGCACCCGGGACGCGTCATCCACCTCGACGAAGATGTAAACGGGGGACTGGCACTCCTCGACTCGCTCGAGCAGGTCGGGGTGGTCGCGGTAGCGCTCCGGCAACTCGGGCAGTTCATTGGCGAACTCGAGCAGCAGCTGCAGACGGTCCCGCACCTCGAGGCCGAGGAAGTCCTCACGGATCTCGGCGAGCTGGTCGGGCAGGGTCACCTCTGAATGCTACTTCGCTGGCACCGTGCCCGGCTCGCTGCCGCGAGCGATGGGCACCCGCACCGCCGAACCCCATTCGGTCCAGGAGCCGTCGTAGTTGCGCACGTTGTCGAAGCCGAGCAGATAGTGCAGCACGAACCAGGTGTGGCTGGAACGCTCGCCGATGCGGCAGTAGGCCACGATCTCGTCGCCGTCCACGAGTCCGGCCTCGCCGCGGTAGATCGCATCGAGCTCGTCGAGCGGCTTGAAACCGCCGTCCTCGGCGACCGCGCGCGCCCACGGCACGCTCTTCGCGGTCGGGATGTGGCCGGCGCGCAGCGCGCCCTCTTCCGGGTACGCGGGTGCGGAGGTTCGCTCGCCCGAGTACTCCTCGGGGGAGCGCACGTCGATGAGCGGCTTGCCCAGGTGCTCGAACACGTCGTCCCGGAAGGCCCGGATGCCGCTGTCGTCGCGTTCCACGATCGGATAGTCGACCGGCTCACGCGCGGGCACCTCGGTGGTGTACGCCCGGCCCTCGGCCTCCCACTTGGCCCGCCCGCCGTCGAGCAGGCGCACGTCCTCGTGACCGAACAGCCGGAACACCCAGAGCGCGTAGGCCGCCCACCAGTTGTTCTTGTCGCCGTAGATCACCACTGTGTCATCCCGCGAGATGCCCTTGCCGCCGAGCAGCGCGGCGAATCCGGCGCCGTCGATGTAGTCGCGGGCGACCGGGTCGTTGAGCTCGGTGTGCCAGTCGATCTTGACGGCGCCCTCGATGTGACCGGTCTCGTAGAGCAGCACGTCTTCATCGGACTCCACGACCACCAGGCCCGGCGTGCCGAGGTGTTCGGCGAGCCACTCGGTGGAGACGAGCCGTTCCGGGTGTGCGTAGTCGGCGAAGCGGCTGGATGTGTCGTACTCGACGCTCATGAGATCCTCCGTGGTGCTGGGCGGCTAGGCTGGGAAGCCCTGATCGAATCTACGCGTCGCAGGCGATGCCGGCAGGGTTCCCGTAAGACTTCGACACACAATCACGAGGCTTCAGCATGACCGCAGAGACGAATGTCTCGTTCGGCCACCTCGTCGACCGCGACGCCGCGCTCTCCGCGCAGCAGATGGTCGAGCACCTGGTGCCGCCCCGCCAGTTCGCGGGCGCGAGTCTGGATAACTACCGACCCGACCCCGACTACCCCTCGCAGGCCGCCGCGGTTGGGGCCATCCGCGACTTCGGCTCCGGAGCGCAGGGCGGTGGCCTGTTCCGCAAGCGCGCCCCGGTGTCCAAGCCCGGGGTCTACCTCGACGGCGGATTCGGCGTCGGCAAGACCCACCTGCTGGCAGCGCTCTGGCATCAGGCCAAGGGGCGCAAGTACTTCGGCACCTTCATCGAGTACACCGCGCTGGTCGGCGCCCTCGGCTACGCGCCGACGGTCGAGCTGCTGAAGGGCGCGAGTCTGCTCGCGATCGACGAGTTCGAGTTGGACGACCCGGGCGACACGCGGCTCATGGCTCGCTTGCTCAACGAGCTCGCGGCATCCGGCACCCGCATCGCCGCCACCTCGAACACCCCGCCGAACGCGCTCGGCGAGGGCCGGTTCGCGGCCCAGGACTTCTTGCGCGAGATCGACTCCCTCGCGGACCGATTCGAGACCCTGCGCATCGACGGTCTCGACTATCGCCGCCGAGACGTCGAGGCGCACGCCCGGGTGAGCGCGGATGCCGCGGCAGAACTCGCGGGCGTCGCCGGAACGACCACGCTCGACGACTTCGATGCCGTGCTCCGCCACCTGTCGACCGTCCATCCCTCGCGGTATGTGCGGCTCGTGGAGTCGCTCGCGGCAATCGGCCTGACGGGCGTGCATCCGATCGGCCATCAGACGGATGCGCTGCGGTTCGTCGCGTTCGTCGACCGCCTCTACGACGCGCAGGTGCGCATCATCGCCGAGGGCACCCCGCTCGACTCGGTGTTCCCCGATGAGATGCTGCAGGGCGGCTATCGCAAGAAGTACCTGCGGGCGATCTCGCGCCTCATCGCTCTGACGTCTGGGACAGACTGAGCCGGGTGTAGTGACGCGCGCGCACCGCGGTGAGCGCGCCGCCGATGATCGCCGCGATCACCGACGCGATCAGCACCGCCAGGGTCACCTCGTCCGCGACCTCCGGTTGAGGCTCGTACGCCAACTCGTTCATCAGCAGTGAGACGGTGAAGCCGATGCCGCCGAGCGCGGCGATCGCGATGATGTCGGGCAGCGGCATCCGTTGCTGCTTGCCGCGTCGGCCTGCGAGGGCGATGGCGATGAGCGCGCCGACGGTGATGCCGACGAGCTTGCCGATCGGCATGGCGACGATCACGCCCCAGAAGGCGGGGCTCAGTTGCGTGATGCTGGCCTGCGGGATCGGTACGAGTGCGGCGACGACCGCGAAGAGCGGCAGGATCACGGCGTTGGACCAGGGCTCGATGGCGCGCCTGGTGCGCTGGCCGGTCGCATCCGACATCACCAGACCGAGCGCGACGCCGGCGATGGTGGGGTGGATGCCGGAGAGGAACACCAGCACCCAGGTGGCCAGTCCGATCACGATGAGCAGGGGGAGCAGCCAGGGCGCCGCGCCCCGCCGCATGCGGTAGCTGAGCCAGCCGAACATCAGCACGAGGGGAGCAGCGGCCAGCAGCGGCAGGGGCTGCAGATCGCGGGTGAAGAACGCGGCGATGATGATGATCGCGATGAGGTCGTCGATGACCGCGATCGCCAGCAGCAGGGCCCGGAACCTGGCCGGCAGCGATCGGCCGACGATGGCGAGCACGCCGAGCGCGAAGGCGATGTCGGTGGCGGTGGGAATCGGCCAGCCCTGCGCCAGGTCGCCGTCGCGCACGATGATCAGGAAGATGATGGCGGGCGCGACCACCCCGCCGACCGCGGCGGCCGTCGGCACGAGGGCCTTGCCTGCGGTGTCGAGCTCGCCGTGACGCAGTTCGTGGCGCAGTTCGATGGCGGCGATGAAGAAGAAGATCGCGAGCAGGCCGTCTTTGATCCAGTGCCCGACCGAGAGATCGATGGGGCCGGCCCCGATGTGGAAGGTCTCGACGGCTCGGGCCGCATCGCCGAGCGGGGAGTTGGCCAGAATGAGTCCGAGGGCGGCTGCGGCGACGAGAAGCATGGCGGCGAAACGGTCGGAGCGCAACAGCTGCATGCTTCGATCCTAGAAGGGCCGGCAGAGTGCCCGAACTCGCAGCGAATCGGATGTGCACCGAAACACGATGTTTACATACCGCATGGCGGCGTAACACCGGCGAAACACTGGGGCACCCCCGGTGAAACCTCCCGTCGCCAGACTGTTCGCGTACCCGAGGCGAGATCCTCCCCTGTGTGGACCCGACGGTGCATCTCCTTCGCAGCAACACTAGAGAGGTACACAATGGATCAAGGCAATACCGCCTTCCTGCTTATCGCAGCCGCGCTCGTGCTGCTGATGACCCCCGGCTTGGCGTTCTTCTACGGTGGACTCGTCAAGGCAAAGTCGGTCATCAGCATGATGATGATGAGCTTCGGCGCGATCGGGCTCATCGGAGTCCTCTGGGCGATCTACGGATACGCCATCGCCTTCCCCGGTGCGGAAGGAACGATCTTCCCGTGGTCGATCGACACGGGCGCGATCTTCCTCTCCAACCTCCTCGAGGTGCCCGAGGGAGCCGCTTACCCGCCGCTGGCCTTCGTCGCGTTCCAGGCGACGTTCGCGATCATCACGGTCGCGCTCGTCTCCGGTGCGATCGCGGACCGCGCCAAGTTCGGCGCGTGGATGGTCTTCGCCGGCGTCTGGGCGACGATCGTCTACTTCCCGGTCGCCAGCTGGGTCTTCAACTTCGGCCTGGCCGAGGACGGCAGCTTCGCTTACGGCGGCTGGCTGACGCACGGCCTGCAGGATGTCTTCGGCCTGGGCACCATCGACTTCGCCGGTGGTACCGCGGTGCACATCAACGCCGGTGCAGCGGCCCTCGCCCTGGCACTCGTGCTCGGCAAGCGTGTCGGCTTCGCCAAGGGTGCGCACGTTCCTCACAACCCGCCGTTCGTGCTGCTCGGTGCCGGTCTGCTGTGGTTCGGCTGGTTCGGCTTCAACGCCGGTTCGGAGCTTGCCGCTGATGGCACCGCCGCGCTCGCGTTCGTGAACACGATCATCGCTCCGGCCGCGGCTCTGCTGGCCTGGCTCGTCGTCGAGAAGATCAAGGATGGCAAGCCCACCTCGATCGGTGCCGCATCCGGTGCCGTCGCCGGTCTCGTCGCGATCACCCCGGCGTGTGCCTCGCTCACCCCGGGCTGGGCGATGCTGCTCGGCGTGCTCGCCGGTGTGATCTGCGCCCTCGCGATCGACCTGAAGTTCAAGCTCGGCTTTGACGACTCGCTCGACGTGGTGGGCATCCACCTCATCGGTGGTCTTGTCGGAACCCTGTACCTGGGCTTCTTCGCCACCGGAACCGGCCTCTTCTTCAGCGGCTCGGGCACCCAGCTGCTCGTGCAGGCCATCGCGGCCTTCTCGGTGCTGGTCTACTCCTTCGTGCTCGCCTTCGTCATCGGCTTCATCATCGAGAAGACGATGGGCTTCCGCGTGAAGAACGAGGACGAGGTCGCCGGCATCGACCTGGTCGTGCACGGCGAAGAGGGCTACGTGCTCGCCGACGCCAAGTAGTCACCAACACACAGCAGGGGTGCCGCTTCCTCGGGAGCGGCACCCCTTACTGTTTTCGCGTGGAGTGTAGAGGATGACGTCATGGGCTTGATCGCTGCATCCGCGCTCCTGGTCGTGCTCGTCTCGCTCGCGGTGGTGGACGCGCGGATGCTGCCCGCCGCTCCCTGGACGCGCTCCGTGCTCTTCTCGCTCGGGTGCGCCGCCAGCGGTGCGCTCGCCTGGCTGGTGATAGCGCCGCTGCTGGCACCGCAGGTCGTCGGCCCGCTGCTGTTGCCCCTGGCCGCGCTGGCGGGGATCGCGGTGTACCTTCCGACGATCGCGGTGCGCGCCGGAGGCGGCGGCCCGGTCTCGACGCTGGTGTACGGTTTCTGCTGG
>Ga0209066_10007103_pt1 | contig 11213 bp, 13 predicted proteins | sample All_14_2_FD_187198 | JGI IMG/M metagenome (GOLD analysis project Ga0209066, IMG submission 187198) | Freshwater microbial communities in response to fracking from Pennsylvania, USA - Allegheny Zone_MetaG_DW_15 (SPAdes) (version 2) ... | reverse complement strand
CACCCAACGCAAATCCGGAGCCCGAAAACAAAAAACCGCCTGAATCGGCGGTTTTTTGACGGGAATTGGTGGTCGGGGAAAGAGGATTCGAACCTCCGGCCCCTGCGTCCCGAACCCGTTCTTAAGCCGCCAACTTCACCAGTCTTAATAGATAAAGCTATTTATATCAGTGGCTTATTATGCAACGCCGTGCATCAAAGTGCAAGAAAAGGCATCATTAAAACTCATGTCGTGTCGCGCTCGTGTCGCGCTGGCCTCTCATTTCGAATATCGACTTCAAGAGCAACGCGACGCAACAAAGTGTCATCCACCCTTTTGAGAACCACACTTCATGGGAAAAGGCTAAACCGCATTTCTACCCCTTCGAAGATATTCTTCGAAAGGGATTTTCACCATGCTGAGCAAGCCTCTCACCAAGGAAGATGTTGCAAACATCATGTCCGTGAGCGTTCGAACCATCGCCAACTGGATGTCCGATGGGACCTTACCCCAATGGCACTACATCGGCCGCCGAGCATACTGGCACCCAGACGAGTTTCAATCTTGGCTCGACATGCGTCTGACAACAACTGATGTGACGGCGAAAACCTCACAACAGCCCTCTTTGACCTCAGGTCGGGCTATCGATGTCCCGACACCGAAGCGTGGCCGTCCAAGACGCTCTGGCAGAGCATAGGCAGACGTGAGGCAATGCGCTAAGTAACCCGCACAAGCTGGCGCCTCTCTCTCAGGCACGCACCCCCGCAAGTTCCGAAGATTATCGAATTAGCACCAGACCCAACAAGCCATTAAGAAGGCTCAGTTCGCGTTAAGTAGTGACAGGCTCATGCCATGAGCTTCGAAGGGCGGATAGTTGCTTCATCGCAAGGGTCGGGAGACCCAGATGAGGCAACGAGAACTGGCAAGGTTGATAATGTCGCTGAGGCATCTGACGCGCGCCCAGCGGCAAAAGGTGACAGCGGAGCTGGCGGCCAGTGAGCGCCTGGCGGCATCAGTGGCCATTATCGAAGGCAGTGTGGGAATGAAGCCAAACTGCCCGCACTGTGGCGGCGAACACGTGGTCAGAAACGGTGCGGCACACGGTTTGCAGCGTTACAAATGCCGAGGTTGCCGCAAGACCTTCAATGCCTTAACGGCGACGCCCTTGGCGCGGCTGCTGATGAAGGGCAAGTGGCTCGGACAGACGGCCGTTCTGCGCGACGGGGTAACCATCACCCGGGCGGCGGCAACGCTTGGTGTCGCCCGCGGCACTGCATTCCGCTGGCGCCATCGTTTCCTCGCGCTGCCAAAGACGATTCAGGCCAAGTCCTTGGGCGGCATCGTTGAGACAGATGAGACCTACTTTTTGCAGTCCTTCAAAGGGATGCGCAAAGGACTGACGCGGCCAGCGCGGAAACGCGGTGGCTCCGCAACCAAGCCGGGAACGTCCAAGGAGCAAATTCCCGTTCTGGTCATTCGCGACCGCAGCGGCAGCACTGCCGACGCCATCCTGCAGGCGGACGACAAGGTCAGCGTCGTCGCGGCGCTTGGCCCCCTGCTGCCGAAGGACAGTATTGTGTGTTCTGATGGCAGTCGCACCCTGGCTGCAGCGGCCAAGACCCTCGGCGTGGCGCATCGGCCGGTCAACCTGTCCGCCGGCATCCGCGTAGTGGCAGGCGTCTATCACGTCCAGAACGTGAATGCCTATGACTCCCGCCTGAAGGGTTGGATTCGTCGTTTCCACGGCGTCGCCACCCGCTACCTCGACAGCTATCTGGGATGGTTTCGCGCCATCGACCGGACACGCGGCGCCGGCCTCAATCCCGTGTCCCTGCTGGCTTCCGCCGTCCGAATCTGAGGGCGGGTGCTTAGCGGTAGTGAGGTTCCCCCGCCGGCGAGCTGCGCACGGCCTGACTGCTGACCAGTGGCGGCCATTACGCCGGAGGCACCTTGGCGCAAAATTAAAGCGCTGGCTGACTCGAACGACGGGTCAGGCGGCCCTGAGCAGACCATCAAAATCGTTTGCGAATGTATACACTGAGCGTTGCTATTCGCAAATATTTTTGTCTGCTCCGACATCTCTCGAAAGCCATGACCCCGGACGAAGCACTTCGGCATATCCAAGCTCAGCACCGCTACCTCTTCGACAAAGCAGAATTCGCTTCTCGGCATGGCTCCTACCGACTTGGCGGTCACCGGCGTGCTGTCCCGGCTCAGCCGGAAGAAGCGCATCGTCGCGGCCGCGAAACGGACCTCGGGTTGGGTCATCGTGCCGCCCGAACACGAGCATTACGGTGCGCCGCCCGTGACTTGGTGGTTGGACGACTACATGAAGCGGCTGGAACCTCGCTACTACGTTGGACTGCTTTCCGCAGCGCGTTACTGGGGGTCTGCTCATTATGCACTGCAAGCCACCCAGGTGATGGTGGGACGGGCGCGAAGAAGCGTCGCCGTAGGGGCGCATCGCCTCGACTTTACCGTAAAAGAGCGCCTGGATGAGACCCCGACCGTCGTAGTGCGCGGCGACGTGGCGCCGTGGCGTGTCAGCACGCGGGAAGCGACGTTGCTGGACTTGCTTCGTGCGCAGGTTTCCATCGGCGGCGTCGAAGCAGTGGCCCGGGTGACGAACGACTTTGCGAAGGCCCTAGATGCGGAGGAGATGAACAAGGCTCTGGACGGCCTCGACCACACATCGGCGGCACAGCGGCTAGGCTTTCTACTGGAGGCGCTCGGACATGTCGGGCCAGCCAGACGAATTCGGAAGTGGATAGCCCCACGTCGAACGGCTTTGGTACCACTGGAACTGCAGGCGCCGCACGACTGTGCTTTGGAGTTGAACACGGATTGGGGCATCTCGTATGCCCCCGGCCGCCTGTTGTTCTTGGAGGAGATTCGATGATATCCGCGCGAGAAATCAACGTCTGGCGCAGCTTCGCGCCGTGGCTGAACGACTTGATGGTCTAGCAGGACTACCTGCTCTGCCAAGCGGTCGCGGCTATTTTCGAGGACCCTTTCCTGAAGTGCCAACTCGCAATGCGAGGTGGCACTGTGCTGCACAAGGCGCACTTGGCGCCGGCCAGCCGCTACTCCGAGGACATCGATTTGGTCTTGGTAGGCGACCGGCCAGCCGGGCATATCAAGAAGGCGCTCACGCGCGTGCTGCACCCGCTGCTGGGCAAGCCGAACGAGTCCGTCATCGCTACGGTAACGCTCGCCGTCAGAAACCTAGCAGCCAAATCCAAGCTCATACGCAGCACCTACATCTACGACCCGCACAGCAAGGAAGGGGCGATGGCCAAGCTGAAGGTCGAGGTCTGGTCCTATGCCTTGGACGAGATGCTAGGCACAAAGCTGCGCGCTCTGAACACGGGCGGGACCTGTTCGACCTGTGGCGAGCTTGGGACGCATCGCAAGCGGCGGGCGCCGGTGTTCGGGTGAATCCTGTCCGTGTCGGGGAGGCTTTCCGCTTCTACAGGGTGTTACTACTCATATGCCCCAAAATAGCCAGAGGGTAGCGGCCGGTTGCCCACCTCATCAAACGGTTCGCCGAGTGGCTAACCCCCAACCCCATCCAGTCCACTAATAACCACTTGGTGTGCAGCAGGCGCCGGCAATCCTGGGTTGGGCACAGGCGTTTCAGCACAGGCCGCAAGCCTTCCATGGCAAGGTCGTGCATCGCAAGGCAAAGTAAATTATTACTTCAAGTCAAAGTATTTTTCTATACAATAGCAAAGTAAGTTTTAGAGCAATACCAAAGCAGATTTTGACACCCATGGCCACTTCGCACCCTACCTCCAAAACCGGCTCTCCTTTGCTGGCCGGTGCATTGCGTACGCTGAAGCGCTTGCAGGATAAACATCATGGCGTTGTGGAGTCGAAGGACCTTTCCGACGAGCATCGGGGGATTCTGGTTGACACAGGGTTCCTGCGGCCGGTCATGAAGGGCTGGTATATCTGCGGAAACCCGGCCGACGGGAATGGCGACTCAACTGTTTGGTACGCCAGTTTCTGGCCCTTCGTTTCGGGCTACCTGAGCAAACGCTTCGGAAAACGCTACTGCCTAAACCCGGAAGCATCCCTACTCTTGCACACGGGCAACACAACAGTGCCACCTCAGGTTACGGTCGTAACCAAGGAAAGCGGAACCACGGTTCTCAAGTTGCCGTTCAAAACTTCGCTGCTGGTGTACTGCGACGAAAAGCGAGTTCCCAAATCCCGTACGGAATTGCGCGGCTTGCAGGTCTGGCCCGTAGCCGAAGCGCTCTGTTTGGTCGGTCCGCAATTCTTTGTCAGTCACCCGAGGGAGGCTGAGATTGCTCTGGCTATGGTACGTGATACATCGGAGCTCCTTACCACACTGCTGGCCGGCAAGGGCCTGCCGACCGCCGCTGCCCGCTTGGCTGGAGCGATGCAGTTCGCTCAACGTGACGACGATGCCCAGCGTATTGCCAAAGCATTCGCCCAGGCAGGTCATTCGCTAAAGCCGAACAATCCGTTCGACCTGGCGGAGCCATCTATTCCTCCTGGCCGTGAGCGCTCCCCGTATGTGCTGCGCCTGCGGTCGATGTGGGCGGGGTGGCGTGACGAGGTCATCAAGTGTTTCCCTCCGGCCCCTGAGCACACGACCGATGTGACGACGTATCTGGCGCAGGTCGAAGAGCGCTACGTGGCCGACGCTTACAACTCGTTGTCGATTGAAGGCTATCAAGTCACTGATGAACTCATCGAACGGGTGGCCAAGGGGGACTGGAATCCTGAGGGAAATCCCGAACACCAGAAAACCCGTGATGCTTTGGCTGCTCGCGGCTATTATCAGGCGTTCAATGCGGTCAAGACCAGCATCGCCAAAGTGTTCGAGGGCGAGAACTCCGGTCGTGTAGTGCAACGGGACCACCATGACTGGTACGGTGAGCTATTTGGCCCTGCGGTATCTGCGGGCATCCTGCAGCGCCACCAGTTGGCGGGCTACCGCACGGGTCCCATATTTATCCGGAATTCCATGCATACGCCCGTCCCCCGGGACGCCATCCTCGACAGCTTGGAAACGGTATTCGACTTACTCCGCGAGGAGCCAGAAGCTTCTGTGCGGGCGGTGCTTGGTCACCATCTATTTGTCTTTATTCATCCGTATTTCGACGGCAATGGACGCATCGGGCGGTTTCTTATGAACACGCTGCTGGCGTCGGGGGGTTACCCGTGGACGGTAATCCGGGTCAGCCGCCGAGCCGCATACATGAACGCTCTTGAGCAAGCCAGCGTATACGGCGACATTCGCCCGTTCGCACAGTTCATCGCAAACGAGATGGCGCAGTGGTCACCGCGTAGCAAGGGAGACAGTATGGCGTAGTCCTTCGCGACCTAACTCCCGTAGCTCAACGCATCACAATGCATTGAAAAATATGCGAATTGGTCATATGCGTAGTAACACCCCTTCTACATGGCTCAGGAGGGAAGCACTCTGGACTCCACGAAGGTGCGGGGCGAACTGGAGCGGCGGATGTTGTCGCGGAAGTTCCTGGCTGACATGGAGGGATTCCTGCCAAGTGGGATTACCTACTCCCCCCGGCAGGCCTGTGACGTGTTTTTCGAGGTGTTTCTGCCTCACCTAGATGCGCTTGGATGACGGACACACCGGGCTGGCCGCAACCCTGCGTCTCTGCTGGCTTCCGCTGTCCGAATCCGAGGCATCCTCACTTAATGTGAACTGAGCCATTAAAAAGCATGGTCCCGGGCAGCAAGAGGGGGGGGGACGTTTCCCGCCATCAAGCGTTGATGAATACCTATTACGCGCTGGTGAAGAACACCGACCTCCTCGGCACGGAGGTACTCGTCGAGCACCCCAGTCCCGCACTGGAACCCCAGTCCGAGCTGGTCTCCCTAGAACAAGGCGGCGCATCAAAACAACGACGGCCTCTCCATCACCGCGAGAGACCGTCGTCGATTTTTTCACCCTCAGGAGGAACAGGACTGCAAGTCCGCTCGGCGCCGCCATGAGGGTCGGACGCATCACACCACGTCAGGCTGCGGCACCGCCAGTCGACTCATCGCGTAGGCGACCGGACCCACCACCCGGTCGGACCAGGCGCATTCGAGCACCTCGACGACAGCGACCTGCTCGAGTTCGGTCAGCTTGGCGAGCTTTTCGCCCAAGCGGGCCTCGACCGAGTCGACCTCCAGTGCTTCCACGCCCAGACCATCGAAGTACATCTCGACAAGCTTCACGGAACCACAGATATCGATGGTCGGACGAGGAAAGGCATCGAGCAGCCGCACCACCTCCTCAGCCGTGAAAAGACCCTTTACACCAAGGCTCGCGTTGTTGATGAGGCCAAAGTACCTGACCAGCGACACGGCCACGGCGAACGCTCGAGACACTTCGTCGCCCTCGTGGGCCTCCAAGCATTGCTCTACGAAGCCCTGCTCCCACTCATGGTCATCCTTCCAGGCAGCAAGCCTCATTTCCTGCCATTCACTACCCTTCTTGAACGTCAGCTCCGTTTCAGGCTGATTAGCGATTTTTTGATTCATTTAATACTCCATTTTTGATTGTTGAATACTCCAAGCAGGCGACTGCCTTTCAGCTCAGGTGAATTGCCATTCATTTCCACACACGAATGCACATCAATATTAACACCTATTCTTACTATGACAAACAGATACTAGATGTTAACAAATCAATACTTCATGTATAGCAATATTTTTTAGATTTTTCGGAAAGCATGGAGAAACCGCAAAATGGCTGCTTCGAACTCAAGTCACGTAATAAGTGGGAAGCCATCGCTATCCAAATAAACGCGCAGGTCAAGTTCGGACTCAAACTCATGGCTCGTCTTCACACCCTTTCGGTCGCTCAAAGCGTAGACGTGGCCATCCCTTACTGATTGGAAGACCCTTTAATGGCATACAGCGCTTAAGCGTGATACGGCAGGCGCGCGGCACTACCGAGAGACTCGGGTCACCACACCGTGGCGAGCGCCGACTCAATATGGCGCCGACGCCCCCGAACTCTCGCGCCACAACGAAGAATCTCTTTAGAACACGATGACCCTGGCTGACTGGACGACGAAATCTGCTCTGTATGCCAGAGGCCGCAGGAACGACACCCTGCCACCCGACTCCAGCTCCTCGAAGTTAGGGACCGCGTCAATGACTTCTAGGACTCGGCCGACGAGGCTGAGCGAGATTCCGTCGCGAAAAAGAAGGGCACGAGCCGTTAAACGCCGAAACGCTTGCGGTCATCGGCCCCCCTATAAATCGCAGTCAGAATCCAACGTAATCAGCAACGTCGTAGCTGAGTGCGGATTCGTGGACTCAGCAGTGCAGCCCTACACCCGCACACACGTCGCCCCCCCCCCTACGCTTATCCGAGCCACAGGAACCACATGCTCAAAAACGATGAGTGAGCGAGCGAATCCCCAACTGACACGCGCTGATGGACGGCACAGCACTGCAGCCATTCGGTCAAAGCACCAAGAGGTGGAGGACAGCCTTTGAATGAGGAAGCTGCGAACGGTTCACCCCGATTATGACCATTGGCAGGGCGATGCAAAATTCGCAGGTTATGCGTAAATAACGATTGACACAGGCACTCCAATCGTCCCCGCCGCGCAAAAACGTGTTGCAAGCCGCTAAGAGAGGCCGGGTATTTAGCATTTTTCTTCAAAAATGCTTTTTCACTCAACCGTTAAGTCGGATATTTTCCGGCACACCCTATTTAGCTGAGACAAGAGGCAACTCCGCCCAACGGGTCGTGTAGGCCGGAGAAAGCCGGCCTCGTCGCATCTGCCATGCCTTGTTGAGCCCCTCAGCGCTGAGACACACCGTTCCCCTCCCCCACTTGGCGTTGATGCTGTCCATCGCTTTCATCACGCTCTGCGCGCGCTCACCCCCTGCTTCGTCGGCGAAAAGGCTCTGCTGCCGCAGTTGTCGCGGCTGCAACTCTGTCAGCATCACCCCCGCCTTCTGGTAGGCATACCCGGGTTGGTAAATGCCCTTCAGGATGTGGATGGCAAACCGGCTTAGCACCCGCGTATCACTCGTGGGCTCTGGCAGTGGCAGGATGAGCCCCCGTTGGTACTGCGGCTCCTTGGGCTTGAAGGGGTTCGTGCGGATGTAGACCTGGACGGCGCCGGCAAGGCTGTCCTGCGCACGCAACTTCTCTGCTGCCTTGGCGATGTAGCTCGCCACAGCCTCCCTCAGTTCATCGAACTCGTAAACGTATTGCCCGAACGACCGGCTACTCATGATTTGCTGCTTGAGCGGGACAACCTCCTCCAGCTCTAGGCAAGACACCCCGCGCAACTCGCGCACCGTGCGTTCCAGTACGACCGAGAACCGCGCCCGAATCGTGTCTGCATCAGCATCCCGCAGGTCTCGCACCGTCTCGATACCCATCTCACGCAATCGCTCCGAGATGCGGCGGCCGACACCCCAGACCTCCTCAACGGGGATAGTCGCGAACAGGCTCGACAGCTCAGCCTCTTGCATTACAGTGAGGTCGCACACCCCGCCGCGGCCAGCGAGCCCCTTCTTTGCGCAGTGGTTTGCCAGCTTGGCCAAGGTTTTGGATGTGCCGATACCGACACACACTGCCAGCCCCAACCACTGGGCCACCCGACGACGAATATCAACCCCGTAACCATGCAGCCCACCGTCGCTCAGCCCTTGGTAGCCAGTCAGGTCGAGAAAGCTCTCATCAATCGAGTAGACCTCCAGATTTGCGGAGAACTTGCCGAGCACCTCGACGACACGGTTGCTCATGTCGGCATACAGCGCATAGTTCGACGAGTAGGCGACGATGCCCTCACGCATCGCCAACTCTCGAAGCTGATGCCAAGGCGCCCCCATGGGCACACCCAGTGCCTTGGCCTCGGCTGAGCGTGCAACCACACACCCGTCGTTGTTCGAGAGCACGACCAGCGGTTTCCCCGCCAGCCTCGGGTCGAAGAGCTTCTCGCAGCTGGCGTAGAAGTTGTTGCAATCGACCAGCGCAAACACTGCCACCGCGTTACCTCGTTACCCGTGTTACCAAGAGCATTGCAGTCACAGAAGGCGCTTGAACTTGCCGACCACCACACCCCAAACCACCATCTCCATCTCGCCGGTGACCTCGATTGTTGGGTAGGCGGAGTTCTCGGCGACTAAAGCGACCCGTGCCCCCCGTTTGAACAACCGCTTCACCAGCCGCTCGCCATCAACGAAGGCGATGACGATGTGGCCATGCTGGGGCTCAACACTCTTGTCGACCACCAGGATGTCACCGTCGAAAATCTCCGCCCCCTGCATGGAGTCGCCCTGAACCGGGAAGAAGAACGTCGAGACGGCGTTGCGGACCAGGTATTCGTTGATGTCGAGCCGCTTGTCCTCGTAGTCGGCAGCAGGACTTGGGAAGCCCGCAGATACCTTGACCACATCCAGCGGTAGCGCCAGCAGCGGCGCACCGAGGAGCGGCACAAAGAAGCCCGCCTCACTGCCGGGCACAACCGCCGCATCAAGCATGGGCAGTATCGGTGCGACGCACTTCGAGCGAGAGTAACTGTTCCCTGCTCACTGGCTCCAGAACAACCAGACCAGAACACTCAGGGCAGAGAAGGCCGGGTCGGGCGTCAATCAACACCTGCTCAAGCTCAGTGGTCGCCAGTGGCGCATGGCAGTGGGGGCAGACGATGCGTGTCATTGCAGACTCCTTCCAATGCTGTATTTTCGTACAGTACCCATGAAGGAGCAAGCTCATGAAGGCGTCACCGCGTCCCTGTCGTTACTGAAGGCGGCCGGCACACGAGCCTGTATCAGCCGCAGTCTCCAAATAGAGCTCTCTGCAGTAGGCACGTTTGGCGGCCAGGCACGCAGCTCGTTCGGAAAGACAACTGGTCGTGGCGCTAAGGGCGTTTCCGGCACCTCCCAGCGCAGTGAGCAAGCACCGGCGCCTCGAACATGCAGCCAAGGCCGATGCAGCCGGGCCCGCTTACCTAACACCCTTCAAGGTTCGCCGCCCCACTCGCGCAGGAACCGCGCCACAAACTCCTCCATGAATCGGTGGCGCTCATCCGCGAGCGCCCGACCTGTCCGAGTGTTCATGCGGTCCTTGAGAAGGAAGAGCTTCTCGTAGAAGTGGTTCAAGCTCGTTCCCTTTGCTGCCTTGTAAGCCTCGGCCGTAGCATGCATGACCGGCGGCACATCCGGGTCATACATCAGGCGGCCGGCATGTCCGCCGTAAGCGAAGCAGCGCGCGATGCCGATGGCCCCGATAGCATCGAGCCGGTCAGCGTCCTGGACACATTCCCCGTCGAGTGTCCGCATCTCCCGTCGCACTCCAGCGCCCTTGAATGAGATTGTCGCGACGATGTCGACCACGTGGTCAACGACATCCTCGCTGGCGCCCTCCTGCCTGAGCAATCGCTCGGCTTCGCGCGGCCCGACGGAGTCAACTCCGCCGTGGAACTTCCAGTCCGCGATGTCGTGGACCAGTGCCGCCAGTTCGACAACCTCCTGGTCAGCGCCTTCCTCCTTGGCAATCTGCCGTGCCAGTTTCCAGACGCGCTCAATGTGGTGCCAGTCGTGACCCGAACTCTCGTCCGCGAACCTCGCCTGGATATGGGCTGCGACTCGCGATACCAGGGTCGATTCGGCACCCTGCGCAAGAGGATTCAACGCAGTCGTTGAAATATTCATTACTTATCCAATGAAAGCTGGCGGGTGACAGCTCAACGCGAGCGGCGAAGCGGCTCGAGGAGGCCCCGCAAGTTGTTGTGGTCACATTCATGCATCAGCACCTGCAACTGACCCAGTTGCCCTGGAGGAAAGCTCTCTCGGGCGAACCAAGCGAGGTAATGACCCGGCAGGTCCGCGATGATGCACCCCTTGTACTTGCTGAAGGGCATCTCGCGAGTCACAAGCAACTCAAGTAGTTCAGGGCTCGTCTCGCTAAGTGCCGCTGTGACCAGGAGGCTTGACCGTCCATGGCAGTATCGGCCTGAGCGAAGTCTTTATGGTTAGCCAAGTGAGCAGCTATCGGCGCGGCCCCATCTACATCCTGAACTCGCTTCACACCACCTAGCCGGTGATGAGCTTCTTGATGTCAAGGAGACCTTGTTCGACCTCATCGAAGATGCGACAGAGCCAGCGGCTCGGGCGGTGCTGCTCACCACCTTTTGCCTACGAGGGGCGTGTTGGCTGTAACTCTTCAACGGTTCGTCGAACCGTTGTCTTTAAGTATAGAAAGAGTACAATTAAAG
>Ga0209066_10007102_pt1 | contig 11216 bp, 13 predicted proteins | sample All_14_2_FD_187198 | JGI IMG/M metagenome (GOLD analysis project Ga0209066, IMG submission 187198) | Freshwater microbial communities in response to fracking from Pennsylvania, USA - Allegheny Zone_MetaG_DW_15 (SPAdes) (version 2) ... | reverse complement strand
GAGGCGCCGACCGAGCGGATGCCCTCGTCGTAGAAGAGCTCGTCGGCGGTCAGCAGGATGCGCAACTTCGCAGGCGCGGTCGGCAGCTCGGTGAGGGGCGGATCGATCGTGATCGGCACGGCGCGCGCTGCTCTCTCGGTCGGCGCCTCGGCGCGGGGTGGTGACGTGGTGAAGAGGGGCCGTGCCCGCTGGGGGATGAGGCACGGCCCGCCCGCGAGAGCGTTCGGGCCGCGCTCGAGGGCACCCGGTCCGCGAAGGGTCCGGGCGACGGGTGCTCGGGGAGCCCGATGGGGGTCCGGCCATCCCGGTGCCCGTCGAGACGAGGCTATCACAGGAGGACAGACAGAGTTGTCTGTCCGCAACCGGTCCTCATCGCCTCGACGAACGCCGCGCGCGAGCCGATCGTCGAGGCATGACTTAGGCTCGGAACGATGAACGGCGCCGTCGCGTTTCCGCTCGACCTGCCCGAGCTGGAGATCGTCGCATCCGGGGGAACCCGGGTGCGACGCACGATCCTTCCGAGCGGGGTGCGCATCCTCAGCGAACGCGTTCCCGGCGCCCAGAGCGCGACCGTCGGATTCTGGGTCGCCGTCGGCTCGCGCGACGAGCTGCCCGTGACCTACGGGTCGACCCACTTCCTCGAACACCTGCTGTTCAAGGGCACGACGACGCGCACGGCGCTCGACATCGCCGTCGCCTTCGACGCCGTCGGCGGGGAGCACAACGCCATGACGGCGAAGGAGTACACCTGCTACTACGCGAAGGTGCGCGACCTCGACCTCCCGATGGCGGTGAGCGTGCTCGCCGACATGTTCACGTCGTCGCTGCTCGACCCCGAGGAGTTCGAGAGCGAGCGCGGCGTCATCCTCGAAGAGCTCGCGATGGCCGACGACGACCCGTCGGATGTCGTGTCGGAGCGCTTCTTCGAAGCGGTCTTCGGCGACCACCCGCTCGGGCGTCCCATCGGCGGCAATCCGTCGGCGATCTCGGCGGTCGGCCGCGACGCGGTCTGGGAGCACTATCGCGCCAACTACCGCCCGCAAGACCTCGTGATCTCCGTCGCCGGCGCCGTCGACCACGAGACCCTCGTCGGCTGGGTCGTGACCGCGCTGCAATCCGCTGCGTGGCAGCTCGACGTCGCGGCGTCGCCCGTGCTGCGCCGCGACCCGTCCTCCGCGCTCCCCGATCAGGGCAGCCCCCTCGTCGTCGTCGACCGCCCCACCGAGCAGGCCAACCTCCTGCTCGGCGTGCCCGGCCTCGCGGCGACCGACGACCGGCGCGCGGCGCTCACCGTGCTCAACTCGGTGCTCGGCGGCGGGATGTCGTCGCGGCTCTTCCAGGAGATCCGCGAGAAGCGAGGCCTCGCCTACTCGGTGTACTCGTTCGCCGCGTCGTACTCCGACACGGGAGTACTCGGGCTCTACGCGGGATGCTCGCCGCAGCGCGCCCCCCAGGTCGCCGGTCTCATGATCGCCGAGTTCCGCCGGCTCGCCGAGGGCGGCATCACCGACGAGGAGCTCGCCCGTGCGCAGGGGCAGCTGGGCGGTGCCTCCGCACTCGCCCTCGAGGACTCCGACACCCGCATGACGCGACTCGGCCGCTCGGAGCTCACGACGGGTGAGTTCGCCGACCTCGACGAGACGCTGCGGCGCATCGCGGGCGTGTCGAGCGTCGACGTGCAGAACCTCGCCGCGGAGCTCGCCGCCCGTCCGCTCTCGGTCGCCGCGGTCGGATCCGTCGACGCCTCCGCTCTCGCGAACCTCGACGACGAGGTCGCGGCCGCCTGACCTCCCGCAAGGAGCCCGCATTGCCTTCCCGCTATCTGTACCTCGTGCGCCATGGCGAGCAGCAGGATGCCGAGCACGGCCTGCCCGACGGTCCGCTGAGCGCACGCGGTGTGCGCCAGGCGAACGCGATCGCCGAGCGCCTCGGCGGCGTCCCGTTCGCCGGCGCCTGGACGTCGCCGTTGCAGCGCGCGCAGGAGACGGCGCGCATCATGACCGAGCGCTTGCCCGCGCTCGAGCCGCAGCCCTCCGCCCTGCTCATGGACTGCATCCCCTCGGGCCCGACGCCCGACCTGCCGCACGCCTTCGAGTCGTTCTTCGGCGGGGTGACCCCCGACGAGATCGCCGCGGGCGAGGCGCAGATGGCGGATGCCGTGGCCGAGTGGTTCGCGCCGCCCTCGGGCGAGGATCGCCACGATCTGCTCATCACCCACAACTTCGTCATCGGCTGGTTCGTGCGCGAGACCTTCGGCGCGCCCGACTGGCGCTGGCTCGGCGTCAATCAGGCGAACTGCGGGCTCACGATCATCCGCGTGCGCTCGGCGAAGCCGCCCGTGCTCGTCACCCACAACGACCTCGGCCATCTGCCGCCGGAGCTGCGAACGGGGCTCAGCGTCGAGCAGCCCTACTGAGTCGCGTCGGGCTCCGCGAGTGGTTTGCGGAACCAGTGCGTCGCGTTGGGGTTGTCGTTGTAGGGCTCGACGTCGACGTACCCGGATGACCGGTAGAGCGACTGCGCGGCCGCGAGTCGCTCGTTGGTGTCGAGCACGACCTCGGTCGCGCCCAGCTGCGCCGCGCGACGTTCGAGTTCGGTGAGCAGCGCCCGACCGAGACCGGTCCCGCGGGCGGCGGGACGCATCCACAGGTGCTTGATCTCGCCGCGCTCGGGGCCGAGCATCCGCACGCCGCCGCAGCCGACCGCTTCGCCGTCGGCCTCGACCACGAGGAAGACGCCCGCCGGCGGCGTGAAGAGCGCCGGGTCGGGGCGGAAGGTGCGGTAGCCGGGCATGCCGAGCTCGCGGCTCGCGAAGTACTCGCCGAGCAGTTCGTCGGCGATCGCGGCGTCGGTCGGGGTCGGCAGGAAGCGCGGCACGATCCCAACCCTAAGCTGGGGCCATGGCAACCTCCGTCGCGATCGTGGGCTCCTCGGGGCGGATGGGCGGTCTCATCGACCGGCTGCTGTCGGCGAGCGACGACTTCGACGTGCACGCGCGCATCGGCCGCGGTGACCCGATCGAGCAGATCGAGGGCGCCGACCTCGTCATCGACGTCAGTCTGCCCGCGGTCTCCCCGGGCGTCGTCGAGGCGGCGCTCGACCGCCGCATCCCGATCGTCGTCGGAACCTCGGGGTGGACGAGCGACCGCCTCGCGCCCGTCGAGCGCCGGATCGCGGCGGATCCCGAGTTGACGGCCCTCGTCATCCCGAACTTCTCGCTCGGCTCGGCCCTCGCCACCCGGCTCGCCGAACTCGCCGCCCCGCACTTCGAGTCGATCGAGATCATCGAAGCCCACCACGCCGGCAAGACCGACTCGCCGTCGGGCACCGCCATCCGCACCGCCGAGATCATCGGCGCGGCGCGCGGCGACCTCGGACCCGTCGCCGCCCCGCACGCCGACCAGCGCGCGCGCGGCCAGCTCGTCGGCAGCGTGCCGGTGCACAGCATGCGGATGTCGGGCGTGAGCGCACGCCAGGAGGTCGTGCTCGGCGGCGCGGGCGAGACCGTGCGGATCGTGCACGAGACGCTCTCCGACGAGTCCTACGAACCCGGCATCCTGTTCGCCTTGCGTGCCGCGACGACCCGCACCGGGTTCGTCGTCGGCCTCGGCGCCCTGCTCGGCCTCTAGAGCCCACGGCCCGAAATGCGCACCCGACTCGCCGTCGCCCTCATGGGCGGACTCCTCGTGCTCTACCTCGTCTTCGCGATCCGGTACGGGATGCTGCTCATCGGCGTCGGCGAACCCGTCGCGATCGGGCTCGGGGTCGCGCTCTTCGTGCTGCCGCTGCTCGCGATCTGGGCGCTCGTCGCCGAGGTGCTGTTCGCGGTGCGCGCCGAGCGGCTCGGGATGCGACTCGAGCAGGAGGGCGGCCTGCCGACCGAGGAGCTGCCGCTCCTGCCGAGCGGACGCGTCGACCGAGCGGCGGCCGCGGAGGTGTTCCCGACCTATCAGGCGGCGGTCGAGGCGGCGCCGGACGACTGGCGCACGTGGTTCCGACTCGCGCTCGCCTACGACGCCGCGGGCGACCGGCGTCGGGCGCGCTGGGCGACCCGGCACGCCATCCGGCTCAGTCGCGCGCAGCCGTCCGCGTGAGCGCGGCGACGATCGCCTCGCGCACCGTGCGGTGCCGCCATTCGAAGCCGTCGGCGGCGAGCCGCACCGGCTGCACCTGCACGTCGTCGAGCAGGAGCCGCTGACCCGCCTCGCCCAGACCGAGCCGGATCGCCCAGGCGGGCGCGGGCAGCCAGCGCGGGCGGCGCAGGATGTCGGCGTACGCGCGCGTGATCTCGTCGGCGGTCGCCGGGGTCGGGCCCGCGAGCACGACGGCGCCGGAGAGCTTCGAGTCGAGCAGGTGCATGATTGCGCGCACCTCGTCGTCGAGCGAGATCCACGGCCAGAACTGCTGTCCCGAGCCGAACCGGGAGCCGAGGAAGAACTGGGTGAGCAGCCGCACCGGGCCGAGCCCGCCGCCGCGGGCGACGACGACGCTCGTGCGCAACGTCACGACGCGGGTCGCGGCCGGCGCGAGTGCGGCGGCCTGCTCCCAGGCGAGCACGAGGTCGGAGAGGAATCCGTCGCCGCGCGGCGAGTCGTCGTCGAGTCGCACCCGGGGCCGGTCGCCGTAGAAGCCGACCGCCGACCCGCTGAGGAACGTCGCGGGCGGGGTCGACATCCCGGCCATCGTCTCGGCGAGCAGCCGCGTCGCGCCGATGCGCGAGGCGATCAGCTCGCGGCGGTAGGAGCGCGTCCACGGGATGCGCGCGATCGAGGCCCCCGAGAGGTTGACGACCGCATCCACGCCCTCGAGCGCCGCCGGATCGAGGAGGCCGGCATCCGGATCCCAGGCGATCTCGGTGGCCGTTCGGGGCTCCCGGCGCACGAGGGTGCGCACGTCGTGACCCGCGGCGCGGAGAGCGCTGACGAGCGGGGTGCCGATCATCCCCGAGGCGCCGGAGACGACGATGCGCGCCACGTCAGGCCAGGCTTGCTTCGAGGGTGATCGTCGTGCCCGCGAGCGCCTTCGAGACCGGGCAGTTCGCCTTCGCGTCGTCGGCGAGCCGCTGGAACTCGTCGGGCTCGATGCCCGGCACCTTCGCGCTCACCAGAAGATGGATGCCGGTGATCCCCTCACCGGGCTGGAACGTGACGGCGGCGGTGACCTGCAGGCTCTCCGGCGCGTGGCCGGCCTGACCGAGGGCGTTCGAGAAGGCCATCGAGTAGCACGCCGAGTGCGCCGCGCCGAGCAGCTCCTCGGGGTTGGTGCGTCCGGCCTCGCCTTCGGAGCGGGCCTGCCAGGTGACGGGGAACTCGCCCGCGTCCGACGAGTCGAGGCTCGTCGTGCCGGAACCGCTCGTCAGATCGCCGAACCAGAGCGTCGTCGCTTCAGAAGTGAGTGCCATGACCCGAGCCTACGGGGGCTACGCGGCCGCGGCACCCCTCTTGCCGACGAGGCCGACGCGTGCCAGCACCAGGTAGATCTGGCAGCCGAGGCAGTACGCGAAGACAGCGTTGAGGAAGGCGGCGACGAACGCCGCGGCCGCCGCCCCGACGAGCCCGAACGGCACGCCGAGCAGGTGCAGCACGACCCCGGCCAGGGCGACGACGAAGCCGACGCCCTGCGCGAACGTCGGGGGAGCCGGGTCCTCGAGTTCGGAAGGCGGAGCGAGCCGCGGCCGCACGACGACCCGGAACAGCACGCCGTAGGGATGCCGGCGGATGCCCGCGAACGCTCCCCAGGCGAACACCAGGGTGAGGGCGGCGAGCAGCAGGAAGGCCGGCTGCCCGACCCGGTCGAGGAGCGTGGCGGGCGTGCCGCCGACGAGCCCGAGGCCGATCACGACGAGCAGCAGGACGGCGGTGACTCCGGCCCCGAAGCGCGGGCCGCGCGGGTCGATGCCCGTCGCCGGCGCGGGGGAGTCGGTGGTCATGCGGCGAGCACCCGCTCGAGTTCGGCGAGCACGACATCCCGACGCACCGCACCGCCCATGCGCGACCGCACCGCTCCGTCGGCGTCGAGGATGAGCGTCGTCGGGGTCTGCAGCACGTGGAACCGGCTCGCGAGCTCCGGACGCCGGGCGACGTCGAGCTCGACGTGGGCGACCGCCTCGACGCGCGCGGCGAGGTCGTCGAGCACCCGGGCGGTCGCGCGGCAGGGCGTGCACACCTCGCTCGAGAACTGCAGGAGCGTCGCCCGGTCGCCGAGCACGACGCCATCGAGGCGCACGACCGGCGACCCGGCGACCGTCCGCGCGCGGCCCTGGGACACGCGGTGCAGCACCCCGAGCAGCGTCGCGGCGAGCACGAGGCCCGCGAGCGCGATCGCGACGGTGACGGCATCCATATCGAGGAAGGTAGTCAGCTCCGCCGGGCGCGTCACCCGGGCCTGTCATACGCCGTCACATGACCGGTGCCGATATCGTGAGGCGCGTGTCCGAGTCGCGTGAGATCCAGTTCCGATCCGACATGACCGTGGAGCTGGTGCGCAGCAGCGCCCACGACTCCGACGTCGTGTTCGCCGCCCGAGTGTCGACGATGGGGGAGCAGACCCTCGAGGAGGCCGCGTCCGGCGCCGAGGCCGGGTCGAAGGACAAGGGCCTCATCAACTTCCTCATGCGCGACCGGCACGGCTCGCCGTTCGAGCACAACTCGATGACCTTCTACGTGCAGGCGCCGCTGTTCGTGTTCCGCGAGTTCATGCGGCACCGCATCGCCTCCTACAACGAGGAGTCGGGCCGCTACCGCGAGATGCGACCCGTCTTCTACGTGCCGGGACCTGCGCGCAACCTCGTGCAGGTCGGCAAGCCCGGCGCCTACGACTTCATCCCGGGTTCCCCGGAGCTCACCGAGATCGCCGTCTCCTCGGGGAAGGCGGCCGCGGAGTTCGCCTACGCCGAGTACCAGAAGCAACTGGATGCCGGCGTCGCCCGCGAGGTCGCCCGCACCGTGCTCCCGCTGTCGTTGTACTCCTCGATGTACGTGACGATGAACGCCCGGTCGCTCATGAACTTCCTGTCGCTGCGCACCAAGCGCCCCGACTCGCATTTCCCGTCGTTCCCGCAGCGCGAGATCGAGATGGTCGCCGAGCTCATGGAGGAGGCGTGGAAGCCGCTCATGCCCCTCACCCACGCCGCGTTCGAGGCGGGCGGTCGCGTCGCGCCGTAGCCCTCGCGCCTGCCGGGTGCTCTTCTCCCGGCCCGGGTGCGTCATTCCCAGGAAGTACCGACGGGTAGAAGCCTTCTCGAAGTGATGCAGCCCCGTCCTTCCTAGGAATGGTGCGCCGCGCGTCGTCCCCACCCGGACCGCGCTCCGGCCGGCCGCGACCGGATTCCGACGATCGTCGGAGGGTGCTCGACATCCCGGCGGAGATCGCGCGTCTCGGCGGTGCGGCGAAGGCGATCGAGTTGCTGCAGGCGGGTGCGACCCGCCGTTCGATCCGCCGAGCGCTGCGTTCGGGGCTCACCAGCCGTCCCCGGAAGGGCTGGTACGTGCTGCCGGCCACGCCGACCGCGCTGCGGGGGGCGGTGCGGGTCGGAGGCCGCGCGACCTGCGTCACCGCGCTCGCCGAAATCGGGGTGTGGGTCACCGATCCCGATCCGCTCGTCCACGTCGCAGTCCATCGATCTGCGAGCCAGCTGCGCAGCGTCGCCGATTCGAGGACGCGGCAGGCCCGGATGCCGGATGCGATCGTGCATTGGCGCGACATCCCGAAGCCGCGCGAGGCGACCCCGACGCGGCTTCTCGAGCCGGCCCTCGCCGCGCTCCTCGACGCGCGCGATTGCCTGTCGCCCGAGGATCTGTTCGCGTCCGCAGAGTCGATGCGGCGGCTCCAGCTGGTGACGCCCGAGGAGTGGGGCGCAGCGATCGAGCGGATGCCGCGGCGGCTGCGACACGTGCTCGCCACCGCCGGCGACAAGTCCGACAGCGGGCTCGAATCCCTCGCAGTGTTCCGCCTGCGCCGCCGCCGGCTCCGGGTCCGGCAGCAGGTGCAGATCGGCGTCGATCGCGTCGATCTGCTGATCGGCACGAGGCTGGTGATCGAGCTCGACGGCGCCCGATTCCACGATCGCCACAGCGACTATCGCCGCGACGCTCGGCTGGTCGCGGCCGGATATGTCGTGCTCCGGTTCGACTACGACCAGGTGCGTTTCGAGTGGGCATCCGTCCTGCGTGCGATCGCCAGCGTCGTGTCGCGCGGTCAGCACGTCGATTGAGCCGTGTGGGTGCTTCGTGCGGTGGGGCGAGCGCACCATTCCAAGGAATAGTCGGCCTCGGGAGGTTCCGACTTCCTGGAATCAGGGGCTGGGCGGGCAGAAGTTCCTAGGAATGGGCCACACCCCCCGCCAGACCTCCCGCCCCGCACGACGGCGGGAGGTCCAACCCCGGTAGCCTGAACTACGTGTCGTCGCAGGAGAATCCGTTCGGGCAGGTGCTCGTCGCGTTGGTGACCCCGTTCACCCACGACGGAGAGGTGCACTGGGCCGACGTCGAGAAGCACATCGACGACCTCGTCACCCACGGCGCCGACGGCATCGTGGTCACCGGCACGACCGGGGAGACGAGCACCCTCACCGACCCCGAGAAGATCAAGCTCGTCGAGGTCGCGAAGGATGTCGCCGCGGGGCGCGCGAAGGTCATCACGGGCGGCGGATCCAACGAGACCGCGCACGCGATCGAGCTCTACCGCAAGAGCGAGAAGGCCGGCGCCGACGGCGTGATGATCGTCACGCCGTACTACAACAAGCCCACGCAGGCCGGCATCCTGACGCATTTCCGGATGGTGGCCGACGCGACCGACCTGCCGGTGATCCTCTACGACATCCCGGGCCGCACGGGCGTCGAGATCAAGTACGAGACGATCCTGCGCGCCGCGAAGCACCCCAACATCCTCGCCGTGAAGGATGCCAAGGGCGACCTGAGCGAGGTCAGCCGCGTGCTCAACCAGACCGACCTGCTCTACTTCGCGGGCGACGATGGCAACGCCCTGCCGACGCTCGCGATCGGCGGCACCGGCCTGATCGGCGTCACCGCGAACATCGCGCCGGCGACGTACCGCCAGATGGTGGATGCCGTCAACGCGAACGATCTCGACACCGCGCGCGCCGCGCACCAGGCTCTCGAGCCGCTCGTGCGCGCCACCATGACCCACGTGCCCGGCACCGTCGCGGCGAAGTACATCCTGCACGGCTTCGGCCGCATCACCAGCCCGCGCGTGCGTCTGCCGCTCGTCGGGCCCGAAGAACATGAGGCCGCCCTGATCGAGGACGAGATCGCCCTGGTGCACGACATCCAGGGAATCGACCCGAAGACGTTCCGCCCCGACGCCAACGCGGCCGCCGGCGGTGCGCTGCCCCAGGTCGCCGGGACGACGCGCTGATGGCGAGCGACCTGTTCGACCCGCCCGCCCTCGCGTCGGGGACGCTGCGCGTCTACCCGCTCGGCGGGCTCGGCGAGATCGGCCGCAACATGACGGTCTACGAGTACGAGGGCGATCTGCTCATCGTCGACTGCGGGGTGCTGTTCCCCGAGGAGCACCAGCCGGGGGTCGACCTGATCCTCCCCGACTTCGCTCCGATCCGCGACCGTCTCGACGACGTCGTCGGCGTCGTGCTCACGCACGGCCACGAGGACCACATCGGCGCGGTGCCGTACCTGTTGCGGCTGCGGCGCGACATCCCGCTCATGGGGTCGCGGCTCACGCTCGCGCTCGTCGAAGCGAAGCTCAAGGAGCACAAGATCACCCCGGCGACGCGCGTCGTCACCGAGGGGCAGACCGACCGGCTCGGCCCGTTCGACCTCGAGTTCGTCGCGGTCAACCACTCGATCCCCGACGCGCTCGCGGTCGCGATCCGCACCCCCGCGGGCCTCGCGCTGCACACGGGCGACTTCAAGATGGACCAGTTGCCGCTCGACGGCCGCATCACCGACCTGCGGGCCTTCGCGCGGCTCGGCGAGGAGGGGGTCGACCTCTTCCTGCCGGATTCGACGAACGCCGACGTGCCGGGCTTCACGCCCGCGGAGCGCGAGATCGGCCCCGTGCTCGACAACGTCATCTCGCGCGCCCGCAAGCGGGTCATCGTCGCGTCGTTCTCGTCGCACGTGCACCGGGTGCAGCAGGTGCTGGATGCCGCGGTCGCCAACGAACGCCACGTCGCCTTCGTGGGCCGCTCGATGGTGCGCAACATGGGCATCGCCGCCGATCTCGGGTACCTCCACGTGCCGCCCGGCGTCATCGTCGACCTCAAGACCGCGCTCAACATGCCCGACGACCGGGTCGTGTTCATGAGCACCGGCTCGCAGGGCGAGCCGATGGCGGTGCTCGCGCGGATGTCGAACCAGGACCACCAGATCGAGGTGGGGTCGGGCGACACCGTCATCCTCGCGTCGAGCCTCATCCCCGGCAACGAGAACGCGGTCTACCGGGTCATCAACGGGCTCACCAAGCTCGGGGCGAACGTCGTGCACAAGGCAAACGCGCGCGTGCACACGTCGGGCCATGCGGCCGCGGGCGAGCTGCTGTACTGCTTCAACATCATCAAGCCGCGCAATGTGCTCCCCGTGCACGGCGAAGCCCGCCACTTGCGGGCCGCGGCCGACCTCGCGATCGAGACGGGGGTCGCACCGAAGCGCGCGATCGTCGGTGAGAACGGCGTCGTCGTCGACCTCCGCGACGGGGTCGCCAACGTCGTGGGACAGCTCGACATCGGCTACGTCTACGTCGACGGCTCGACGGTCGGCGAGATCACGGATGCCGACCTCAAGGACCGCCGCATCCTCGCCGAGGAGGGGTTCATCTCGATCTTCATCGCGATCGACGCCCAGACCGGCAAGATCATCGTCGGTCCCGAGATCCAGGCCCGCGGCTTCGCCGAGGACGACGCGGTGTTCGACAGCGTGCGGCCGCAGATCGTCAAGGCGCTCATCGAGGCGGCCGAGGGTGGCACGCGCGACCAGCACGGCTTCCAGCAGGTCGTGCGGCGCACCGTCGGCCGCTGGGTCAACACGCAGCACCGACGCCGGCCGATGATCATCCCGGTCGTCATCGAGGCGTGACCGCGTCGACGAGGGTGCGTCCGCTCGGCCCGGGTGACGAGCCGCTCATCGAGCACGCGTTCGTGCTGACCGCCGACTGGAACCCCGTGGCCGCGCGCGGCGAGGACTTCTGGCGCGCCGACCCGACGTTCACCGCCTACACCGGCGGGTGGGGCCGGGCGGGGG
>Ga0209066_10007100_pt1 | contig 11216 bp, 13 predicted proteins | sample All_14_2_FD_187198 | JGI IMG/M metagenome (GOLD analysis project Ga0209066, IMG submission 187198) | Freshwater microbial communities in response to fracking from Pennsylvania, USA - Allegheny Zone_MetaG_DW_15 (SPAdes) (version 2) ... | reverse complement strand
GAATAGAAGGGCGCGACTTTCAGCGAAGGAATGGCCCCGTCGCCCAGGTCGACCAGCGATGTGACATGGCGGTTGGTCAGCGCATCGTTACCCAGCACGGAAATGGAGATCGGTGTCTCCTGCAGGTTTTCCTTGCGCTTCTGCGCCGTCACCACGATTTCCGTCAGGCCTTCGCCGACGTCAGCCGCCACAGGCGCGGCGGCATCGGCTGCAAGAGCCTGGCCCTGGCCGGAAGCGAACAGAATGAGAGCAAACGCGGTCGTTGCCAGCCAATGGCGCTGGAGTGTCATGAGCGATCCCCTAATGTTTGGAAGCCGCCCCTTCCCGGGCGGGCTGAGCGAGCGCCTAAGGGCGGTGTGTTGCCGGATCGCGAACCTTCGGTTACCAAATAATGTCTAAAATCGCCTTTTATGTTGCTGTTATGTGACCTGCGCGCGCGGCCGCTGCCGCGGCATGTCGCCCATGCATGCCAATGCGATGGTCGTGCAGGGCGTTATCCACGCGCTATGGTGGGGATGGGCCAAAAGTCCCCGGTCCGACAGCTTGGACCAGTGCGCTTATATCGCCGCGGTCGGTGGTCCTGACGGCTACAGTTTGCGCAGCCGCCGTTCGATGCCCGTCCACAGCTTGGCGAATTCCTGTGCCGCAGGGGAACCTGGCGCAAAATCCGCCAGCGGCTTGCGCTTCACGGTCATCTGCTCGACGGCGCTGGCCATCGGCACCACCGGCCATGTCGGCTGGTCCCGCATCGCAGTGCGATGCAGTGCGCGGCGACGATCGACCATGGAATAGACCGGCAGGATGGGCGCATGCTTGCCGCCCCGCTGGACCAGATATCTGGCGACTTCGCCCAAGGCTCTTTGTGACAACGGCGCGGGTATAACCGGCACGATCACCAGGTCGGCGGCGCGCAGCACCTGCTCACTCGTTTCGGTCAGGCCGGGCGGGCAATCCAGGATGATGCGGTCATAATCCTTGCCCAGATTTTCGATCAGCCGCGCCAGCCGCTTCTTCTTGTCCAGTTCGAACAGGAAACGATCGAGACCGCGCAGCGATGTGTCGGCGGCGATCAGGTCGATGCCCGGCACGGTCGACGGCCGGATCAGCGCCTTTACGTCGACTTCCTTGCTGAAAATCGCCTGTGCGGCGTCGCGCCCGGACTTGTCGGCGGAAATCAGCCAGGTTGCCGCCGCCTGCGGGTCCAGATCCCACAGCAGCGTGCGCCGCCGCGAAATCGTTGCGGAAGCCCACGCCAGATTGACGGCGAATGTGGTTTTTCCAACACCGCCTTTCAGGCTGTAGACGGCGATCGTGGCCAAATCCGCGTCCTTGCTCATGGATGCGAAGGCTAGTCCCGCGCGCGTTCCATGCAAGGCTAAAGAAAGGGGATATGACGGTTTTGCGACTCTTGCCCTGTCCAGTCGCGGGACGCCGCCACGATCAGGATCGCGGCTGGCGACATTGAATCACAGAATGTCGCGAACGGCTTCCGGCGGTCGCCCGATCCGCACGCCCTTGTCCGTCAACACGAGCGGCCGCTCGATCAGGATCGGGTTGGCGGCCATGGCGTCCAAGATCGCGTCGTCGCTGGCGGCTGAAAGATTGAGCTGCTTCGCCACATCCTCGCCTTTGCGATAGGCGTCGCGCGGGCTGATCCCGCCCCGCGCATAGGCTGCCGCCAGTTCGGCGCGCGACGGCGGCGTCTTCAGATATTCCACGATCTCGGTCTCGATCCCCGGCGTTTCTTCCAGGATCGCAAGGGTTTGCCGCGACTTGGTGCAACGCGGATTATGCCAGATCACGGCTTTCACGCGGCGTCATCCCGCGCCAGTTGGCTAACCCGTTCGGCGCCAAGCATCTCCCGGATGCTCGCCTCAATCCTCACGGGCCAGCCACTCCTCCAGCCACTTGATCGTATATTCGCCGTTCTGGAATTCCGGATCGCGCAGCAGCGCCTGATGCAGCGGGATGGTCGTCTTCATCCCCTCGATCACATATTCCTCCAGCGCGCGCTTCAACCGCATGATGCAGCCTTCGCGTGTGCGCCCATAGACGATCAGCTTGCCGATCATGGAGTCGTAGTAGGGCGGCACCTTGTAGCCCTGGTACAGCCCGCTATCGACGCGCACATGCATGCCGCCGGGGACGTGATAGCTGGTCACCGTGCCGGGTGATGGCGCAAAGGTCTTCGGATCCTCCGCATTGATGCGGCATTCGATCGCATGGCCGGTAAAGCGCAGATCCTCCTGCGCGACGGACAGCGGCCGGCCTTCGGCGATGCGGATCTGTTCGCGCACCAGATCTACACCGGTGATCATTTCCGTCACCGGATGCTCCACCTGCAGGCGGGTGTTCATCTCGATGAAGTAGAATTCGCCGTCTTCGTACAGGAATTCGATCGTGCCGGCGCCGCGATAGCCCATGTCGGCCATCGCCTTGCGCACCACTTCGCCCATCGATGCGCGCACTTCGGCGGAAATGACGGGGGAGGGGGCTTCCTCCAGCACTTTCTGGTGCCGCCGCTGCAGCGAGCAGTCGCGCTCGCCCAGATGGATGGCGTTGCCCTTCCCGTCGCCGAACACCTGAAATTCGATGTGGCGGGGATTGCCCAGATATTTTTCCATGTAGACGGTGTCGTCGCCGAACGCCGCCTTGGCTTCGCTGCCCGCCTGCGCCATCAGCGTTTCGAGCTGGTCCTCGGACGGCACCACTTTCATGCCGCGCCCGCCGCCGCCCGATGCGGCCTTGATCAGCACCGGATAGCCGATTTTCGCGGCGATCGCTTTCGCTTCGGCAACGTCGGAAATCGCGCCGTCGGAACCGGGCACCAGCGGCAGGCCGAGCGCGCCGGCGGTGCGCTTGGCTTCCACCTTGTCGCCCATGGTGCGGATATGCTCGGGCTTGGGACCGACAAAGGCGATGCCGTGCGCCTCCACGATTTCGGCGAACTGCGCGTTCTCCGACAGGAAACCATATCCGGGGTGGATCGCGTCCGCGCCGCTGATCTCCGCCGCCGAAATGATGTTGGCGATGTTGAGATAGCTGTCCTTTGCCGCCGGCGGGCCGATGCAGATCGCTTCGTCCGCCAGGCGCACATGCATGGCGTCGGCGTCGGCGGTGGAATGCACCGCGACGGTCTTGATGCCCATTTCGTGGCAGGCGCGATGGATGCGCAGTGCGATCTCGCCGCGATTGGCGATCAGGAGTTTCTCTATGCTCATGCGCCGGCGATTACTCGACGACGACGAGCGGCTGGTCGAATTCGACCGGCTGGCCGTTCTCGACGAGCACGGCTTTCACCGTGCCGGCGGCAGGCGCCGTGATGGGGTTCATGACCTTCATCGCCTCGACGATCAGCAGCGTGTCGCCGGCCTTCACCTGCGCGCCGACGCGTATGAAGGGGGCCGCGCCCGGTTCGGCCGCCAGATAGGCAGTGCCGACCATCGGAGACTTCACGGCATTGGCGGCCACCGGCGCAGCTTCCGCTACAGGGGCCGCTGCCGCCGGTGCGGGCGGCGCCCGTCGCCGCACCGGCATCGCCACAGGTTGTGCGGCGATCTGTACCTTGCGGGCGACGCGAATCTTGCGATCGCCGTCCTCGACCTCGATCTCGGTCAGGTTCGTGGCATCAAGCATGTCGGCAAGCTGACGCACCAGGTCGACGTCGACCTGCATGGGCTTGTCCTTCGCGCTGTCGTTCATTCCGGACCCTTCGGATTGTTAATTGCGCAAGCGCCTATTGCGGTTTGACGCCAAGCGCAACCTTTTGAACGTCAGGAGGGTCGACGAACGGTATGTGCGTCCTACTTCGGCGGGGATTGATAGGGTATGAACTCGCCCAGCGAACAGGAGCCGACCGGCATGCCGGCGGTCAGGTCCGCGACCCGTGCGATGTCGCCTCGGCAATATTGCGTGCCCCAGCTTTGGGTGATCAGCGTATTGCCGCGCGTCAGACCGGAACAGACGCCGGACACTTCGTTCTTGTATACCAGCCTGCTGCTGACGCGATACAGCAGCACGCGGTCGCTGATGGCGCGCAGATTGGTTTGCGGGCGAATGGATATGCAGTTGACCGGCGCGCCTGCCGTCTTGCCGCTCAGTTCCTTCTCCAGCGCGGCGGCCTGTTTTTCCGTCAATTGCGGCGGTCCCTGCTCGCCGGTGGCACATGCGCTGAGCAGGATCGGGGCGAGGATCAACGCAGTGCGCATGGCACATATCCTTCCATGATGTGCGACGTCATTGCGTCGCATGATACGACGCCACCATAGCGCCTGAACCGTCAGAACGCATCTTTCGCCGCGCGCAGTTCTGCAAGCGTTTCGACATTTGGTGCGCGCATGAAGACATTGGTGGCGCGTTCCGCACCGATGCTGGTCGGCACAGTCGGCTGGCCCTGGGCACGCGCTGCATTCACAGCATCCATCCGGTGTTTGATGGCGTCGTTGTCGGGGTCGGCGACCAGCGCAAAACGACCATTGGATTGCGTATATTCATGCGCGCAATAGACGGCGGTCTCGTCCGGCATGGCGGCAAAGCGCTGCATGTTCGTGAACATCTGCGCTGCTGTTCCTTCGAACAGCCGCCCGCATCCCATGGCGAACAGCGTGTCCCCTACAAAGACGATATCGTCTTCGGGCAGATGATAGGCAATGTGCCCTGCCGTATGGGCGGGCACATCCAGCACATGGGCGACATGTGCGCCGATCGTGGCGGTATCGCCTTCGCCGACCATGCGGTCGAGCGTCGGAATCTTCGCCTGTTCTGCAGCAGGACCAGTGATGGTGCATCCCGTCGCTGCCTTGATCTCCGCATTGCCGCCTGTGTGGTCGCCGTGCCAGTGCGTGTTCCAGATCTGCGTGATCCGCCATCCCCGCGCGGCGGCCGCGTCCAGCACAGGCGCGGCGACGGACGGGTCGACCACGATTGTTTCGCCGCTGGCATCGTCGTGCATCAGCCACACATAATTGTCGTTCAGCACCGGCACGCGCGCCACTTCAAGCATCGGTCATTTCCTCCTCGGCGGCGCGCGCAAGCGCGGTCAGCGCCGCTTGCCCCAGCAGGCGCGTCAATGCCTCTGCGGGCATCGTCGGGGCAAGTCGCGCTGCCTGTCCACTCCATTGCGTCGAAAAATCCGTCCGTCCGCGTGCTTCGGCTGCCCTGCGCAATTCCGTCAGGGCGTTGCCCGCGAAGGGAAAGGGTGGCGCGAGGGCGTTTGTCGGGCCCATCTCGTCGATCAGGCGATTCGGCAGGCCACGCGCCAGACGTCCACTGATCATGTTGGTCATCCGCGTTCGTTCTGCCGCTTCCGATGCCAGCAGGCGGCGATGCGTTGCGCCAATGCTGCTCTCCGGCGACAACAGATAGGCCGTGCCGATCTGTATCGCGCTGGCGCCCAGCGCCATTGCTGCGCGCGCGCCGCGCATGTCTGCAATGCCGCCTGCCGCAATCACAGGAATGTCCACTGCGTCCACAATCTGCGGCAGCAATGCGAACAGGCCCATTTCCGTACCGTCGGCAACGGGCAGGAAGCGCCCGCTATGTCCGCCTGCCTCAAAACCCTGTGCGATTACGGCATCGACATCATGCGCCGCCAGCCAGCGGGCTTCGGCGATGGTCGTGGCCGACGCGATCACCACCGCGCCGGTCGCCTTGATGCGCGTCATCAGCGCCGCATCGGGCAATCCGAAATGGAAACTGACGATCTCCGGCCGCGCCTGTTCGACAGCGGCGCAGCGTATAGTGTCAAACGGCATGCGCCGCGGCGGCGGGGTCGCGGGAGGCCCAACATCATATTCCCGGTAATAGGGTGCCAGCGCCGCGATCCATGCGCTTTCGTCCACCGCGTCAGGCATATCGTGGCAAAAGAAATTGAGGTTGATCGGCCCGCTGGCGGCCTGCCGCACGGCCGCAACCTGCGCGCCGATCTCGTCCGGCGCGATCAGTGCGCAGGGCAGCGATCCCACGCCGCCGCCGCGGATCGCGCCGATCGCCAGATCGACACCGCCCGCGCCGGCCATCGGCGCCTGGATGATGGGCAGCGCCGCGCCCACGCGCTCCAGCACATGCGGACCGGAACGCGTGGACATGGCCTTTTACCAGGTGCCAGTATTGGGCATCGACGCCCAGGGTTCGGCCGGTTCCAGATGGCCGTCCTGCAGCAGTTCGACCGAGACGTTGTCGGGTGTCCGCACGAACGCCATGTGACCGTCCCGCGGCGGCCGGTTAATGGTGACGCCGGCGTCCATCAGCCGCTGACATGTCTCGTAGATGTTCTCGACGCGATAGGCGAGGTGACCGAAATTGCGGCCCTCGCCATAGACCTCGGCTGGACTGCCATCTTCCGCCGGCCAGTTGTAGGTCAGCTCCACCTGCGCCTCTTCGTCGCCTGGCGCCGCCAGGAAGATGAGCGAGAAGCGCCCCTGCTCGCTATCGTAGCGCTTCTGCTCCTCCAGTCCCAGCAGGTTGAAGAAGCGGACAGTGGCGTCGACGTCCGTAACGCGGATCATGGTGTGTAGATATTTGGGCATGGCCTTCGCATCGGCTTGAGGGCGGATGTGCGAAAGATAGCGTCCCTGTTGCCGTGATTGAAGGGGCCTCAGCCGGGCGGCGTATTCAGTCGCGTCAGATTTTCCGCAGCTGCCTTGCCGGACGGCGCATCGGGGGCCAGCCTGGCGGCGCGTTCCCATGCGGCCTTGGCGTCGGCGTCCCTGCTCGACAGCACGGCGATATTGCCTTCCTCCAGCGCCACCGATGAATCATCTGGCGACAGCTTCACGGCTTCGGCGATATGCTGCTGCGCCAGCGCCAGATCGTCCATCCGCCGCGCCAGAGTGGCGGACAACAGCCATGCCAGCGGATCCTTGGGCGCCATGCGCAATGCATTGGTCAAATCGGCGCGCGCGCCCTTGTCATCTTTCAACGCCACCAGAGTGCGCGCGCGATCCAGATAGACTTCGCCTTTCTCCAGCCCGTCGGGAATGCCCCGGGCCAGCGCCGCGTCGAAATGCCGGCGTGCCGTCGCAATATCGCCTTCCGCCAGCGCCGCATTGCCGGCCTGCGCCCACAACCGGCCGCTGTCCACAGCCGCACCCTGCCGCTCGGCTTCGTCGGCGGCCTGCTCGAACGCTACGCGCGCGGGCGCCCAGCGCTCGGCCTTGGCATAGGAAAAGCCCAGGCACTGCCGCGCATTGAATCCGCCGCCATCGATGCGCCAGTCGTTCGCAAACTTCACCCCGGCGTCCGGGTCCGTCACGGCCGCGTCCAGGCAAGCCTGGAATTTTGCGGCCTGTTCCTTCGACAGGGGCGCGGCTGCGGCGGGGGTTGCAACTGCAGCCTGTTCCTTCGTCTGCCGCGATCGCTTCATCACGGCCTCGATCTCGGGATCATAGGCCTGGAGGAGCAGCGCGATCAGGATCATGATATTTCCGGAAGGGTGGCGACGGCTTCGATCAGCAAGGCGATGTCGGCGTCGCGGGACAGGCGATGATCGCCATCCTTAATCATCAGCGTCTGCACGTCGGATGAACGCAGCGCCGCCGCCAGCCGCAGCGCGATCTTCCACGGCACGTCCGGGTCGCGCTGGCCATGCAGCAGCCGCACCGGGCAATCGATTGGGATTTCCGCGCCCATCAGCAACTGCCGCTGACCCGATTCCCAAAATGCCAGTGTGGTGACATAGGGTTCTTCGGCATAATCGCCTTCCTGTTCTAGTCGCCCTGTTGCCTGCATCACGCGCAACATCTCGCCCGTGAAGCCCCATTGGGTGAAGTCGGGCGCTGCTGCGACACCGACAATGGCTTTCACCCGCTCCGGCCGCGCCAGCGCAACCAGCAATGCCAGCCAGCCTCCCATGGATGATCCCACGATCACAATGGGGCCTGTGGTCAACGCATCGATCAGCGTCAGCGCGTCGTCGCACCAGCTTTCCAGCGTGCCGTCCGTGAATGCGCCATCGCTCAGGCCGCACCCGGCATAGTCGAGCCGCAGCATCGCGCGCCCTTGCAGGGCGGACCATGTGTCGAGGGCCGTCGCTTTCCCGCCGGCCATGTCGGACATGTAACCGGGCAGGAACACGATCGTCGGCCCCGCGCCGTCTCTTTTGCGATAGGCAAGGCGCAGGCCGTCGGGACGCGTGAAATAATCTGGCGTGTGCATGTTCATGCGGGCGTTATGGGCTTTGCAGGGTGCAACGAGCAAGCGTCGTGCGCGAGCCGGTTGCCCGAGCTGTGGTTGGTCAGGGCATGCGCCATTCCAGCGCATATGTGACCATGAACCCGTCATGGTCGGACAGCTTGGGGCCGCCATCACCGCCGTCGAACACCGCTTCCACCAGGATCGGCCGAACCTTGACCGTTTCGCCGTCCCAGAAGAATTGCAGGTCCTGCGTATCGATCCACGGGGCGTCGCCGTCCCATGAGATTTTCACGCGGCAATCGGATCGCGTGTCCGCACACACCTGATGAACCAGTTTCAGAGACTGGTAGCGTGAAAAATTATCCCAGCGCTCTTCCGAATGCCGCATGTTGAAATCGCCGCCAAAGATGATCGGGTTCTTGTCGTCGTGGGTCCGATCGATGAATTCCGAAACGGCCAATGACTGTCGTTCGTGCGCGGCCAGATGCCGGGCGACGGGAACGCGCGAAGCGGCCGTTGAATTCATGTGGGTGTTGTAGAGGTCGATTGGTGTGGGCAGGCCGGGGACCATGATCTGGGCATGGGCAATGCCCTTGTTGCTCAGGCAGTCGATACCGGCGCAGGATGTGCGACCGAACGCGCCGCCCCTAAAAGTGGTGATGGGATAACGGGAGGCGATGGCCAGCCCGCTCCCTGTCAGGTGCAGACCGATTTCCCCACGTCTTATGCTGGCCTTGCCGGGCAGCCGCGCATCCGTACCGCTCCAGTTGTAGGGGCGGGTCGTCCGTCGCGGTCCGGTCGCGATGGCCGGATACTCGGTCGCAGCCACGGCCCTCTTTGCCGGTCCGCTGAACATTTCCTGGAACAGGATGACGTCGGGGCCATCGCCCGAGGCACGCCATGCCTTCAGATGGGCGCCGATTTGCCGCAACGGCCCAGCCCTGCCTGATCGGGCCGGCCATCCCAGCCCTTCGATATTATAGGTCAGAACTTTCAACGTCATGCGGGCGGTACGGCCATCGGGCGTCAGTGTGATTTCCGGGGCAGGCGCGTCGCGCGCGGCCATGATGCGTTGCGGCGGCGGCGTACCACATGCGCAGAGCAACAGCGGAAGAAGGGCAGGGAGTGCAAACCGCAGGAATATGGCGCGCGACGGAGCGTCCGGTCGAATGAGGCGGGCGGGCGATTCCATCAGGGGCGGCTATTACCCATATGCAAGTCGCGGCGCCATGTCCTTGGCGGATGCGCGTATGGCGTCGCGCTTCAGGCGAAAGCGGCCGCGAGGTGGATGGTCGGGGATCAAAGGCGAATTTCCTGGCGTCTATCTGACATGCACCCATGACGCCGGATCGCTATCCCGGCGGCTCACAGGAACATCGCCTTCCTCGTCGCTGCCGGGTTCGGGGGCAGGGTGGGCCGGTGTCAATGCGCCCGGCGTATCCCATCGTTCGATCAGGGCCGCATCCACCATCCGCCGCCACAGGTCGCCGTCGCCCACGGCCTCCATTGCGGGATCGGGATCCTTGATGAGCGCCAATATGCTCGCCGCTTCATCGATCACTGCGGCATCGCTGGCCTGCAGGCCGGACCGGTTGGCCAGGTAATGCGCCAGGCGTTCGATGATGGTCTGCATGGCCATGGCGACAGAACGATCTGTGGTCGTCACCGTTCCTGTTCAGGGCAACCGGGGAAATCGGATCATCAGAACGCCCCGTACCGCTCGTTCCCGATGAAGCCCATTTTGGTGACGCCGGCACGTCGGATGTCGGCAATGACTTCATCAACGACGGCAAAGCGCGCGTCGGCTGCGGGTTCGAACTGCAATTCCGGCTCGACCGGCATTGTCAGCGTCCGCGCCAGAAAACGGCGCAGCGTCAGCCGATCGACTGCATCGCCGTTCCAGCGGATGGTGTTGTCGGCGTCGATCGTCAGCCTGTTCTTCACCGGATCGGGTGTTTTCAGCGTCTGGTCCGCTGCCTTTCCGGGCAAATCGATACCGACGCTGTGCGTCTGGATGGGGATAGTGATGATGAACATGATCAGCAGGACCAGCATGACGTCGATCAGGGGCGTGGTGTTCATTTCCCCCATCGGGCTGTCCGTCCCGCGCGTGGCGGGCTTGAAACGGCGGCTCAGTTCCACGGCCATCTCCTATGATATGTTGTAACGACACATTTGCCATGCCTTTCCCTGGACGGCAACGGCTTTTTGCAGGATCGATGCGCAGGCGCGTGGACTCGCCTGATGCGCCACCCTATATGGGCACCGATGCCGAAGTGGAGCGCTCTCTCGACGCCAACTACCACCACCCGGACTGGTCCGGGGGTTTTCGGCATGCGCGTCATTCGCTGACGCATTTGCCGATTGCCCATCCGGGAAGAGGATGGGCGGCGGCTCCACTTCTTCCTGCCTCTTTTCAAGCCGGCCGCGCACGCCTAAGCGCAGGGCCGAAGACAGGAACCGAAGACCGATGACGGAACTTCTGAAGATCAGCCTCCCCGATGGCTCCGTGCGCGAAGTCGCGCCCGGCACGACGCCGGCCGACATTGCCGCCGCCATCGGTCCGGGCCTTGCCAAGGCCGCGATCGCCGCGAAGGTTGATGGCGAACTGCGGGACATCATGCGTCCACTGGAAGCCGACGCCAGCCTGGCGCTCGTCACGTCGCGCGACGAAGCGGATGCGCTGGAACTCGCCCGCCACGATTATGCCCATGTGTTGGCGGAGGCCGTGCAACAGCTGTTCCCCGGCACGCAGATCACCTTTGGCCCGTCCACGGACGATGGCTTCTATTATGATTTCGCGCCGGCGCCGGGCCGCGGCCCGTTCACGGACGAGGATCTGCCGGCCATCGAGGACGCGATGCGCGCCATCATCGCTGCAAACAAGCCGCTGCGCCGCGAAGTCATCGCGCGCGACACGCTGATCGCGCAGTGGAAGGCGGCGGGCGAAAGTTTCAAGGCGGAATGGGCGGCGGAACTGCCCGCCGGCGAGGAACTGACCGTCTATCACAGCGGTGACGGCTGGTACGACATGTGCCGTGGGCCGCATCTGGCATCCACCGGCAAGCTTGAACGCCTGCGGG
>Ga0209066_10007099_pt1 | contig 11217 bp, 10 predicted proteins | sample All_14_2_FD_187198 | JGI IMG/M metagenome (GOLD analysis project Ga0209066, IMG submission 187198) | Freshwater microbial communities in response to fracking from Pennsylvania, USA - Allegheny Zone_MetaG_DW_15 (SPAdes) (version 2) ... | reverse complement strand
CTCGGCATCGATCATCGGTGAGGGCGGACGAAGTCGGAGTTCATGCGGGTGAATGGCTGGAGACAACATCGATGGTCCTTCGGCAGGGCTTGCCCGATGGACACTGAGAACGCGGTTGCAGCGTGCTGGTTGACAGACATCGCCGCAACGCCGTTCAGACGAAGCGAGCGATCACGCATCGAGCGCCACGCTGGTCTCGCCCGACCACGCGGGCCAGACCTTGCGCAGCGGATCGAACTCCAGCGACTGCATCTGCGCCGCACGCCAACCCAGACCGGTGACCGCCATCACGCCGGTCTGCATCGGATCGAGATTCAGTGCGCGCTCGATTTCCATCTCGTTGATCGCCGCAGTGAAAAAACTGCCCAGACCCAGCTCGGTCGCCACCGCGTACTGCAGCATCGACAGATGACCGACGTCGACGGTGACCGCGCGATAGGCCTTGGCGTGTTCGCGATACTTCCAGAACGTGCGCTGGAAACGACAGATCAGGAAGATCAGCACGGGCGCGTCCTCGAACCAGGTCTGGTGGGCCACGCAACGTGCAGCAAGGTCTCGCACCGCCTCGCTCGACAGTGTCTGCAGCGGCTCCAGCGCATGTGCGACGCAGTGATAGTGATACAGGCCGGGCGCCAGTCCATCGATATGTTGTGCCAGCACGAAGGCTTCCACCGGATGCAAACCACCCGCGGATGGCACGAGTTTTTTCAGCGCCTGCAAGCCCGACACCTCGGCCTCGGCCTGCACGCCGTAGACCTGCCCCAGCACCGTGGCGAGATCCTGCAGGGCGACCGCGCGGGTCTGGTCGAAGTTGCGACAGGTGCTGCGCTGTTGCAGTGACGTCGCCAGCGCGGTGGAAGCCGCCACCGGCAAGGCCAGACGCTGCGTCGGGTCAAGGCAACCGAGATGCGAGTCGGGCACGGGACCAAACAGGGCTTCCAGTCCGGCCATGCCACCAACGGCTTCCAAACGTGCATCGGTCTCACGCGAATCCACGTCCGACCAGCGGCATTGGCGATGCAGCACGGCGGCCAAGGGATGCCAGGCAACGTCGCCGACCGCCGCGTGATCCTCGGCAGTCGCCGCGCGAAGAAACCCGGCATCCAGCAACGCCTGCCACTCCGCCTCACTGGCCGCGCCACGCAGCACCTCGGTGGCTTGCGGCTCGCGCGGCGAGGCACGACCCAGCACCGCCAACTGCGCTTCGGTCAAATCGAATGCCGCATCACGATGCGAGGACAGCGCACGCCACACGCGCCGGGTTCGAAAGCGTGGCTGACCACGCAACAGCGCCGCCTGATCAAGCTCGCGGATTTCCGCCGGTTCGATCAACAGATGAGGGCAACGTAACCACGACATGGCGGCTTCCTTGGAAGTGGGAAAGTCAAATTCGCTGCGGCGACGAAAGGCACATCATTCGGCCAACAACTCGCGCAATCGATACAGCGCCTCCAGCGCTTCGCGCGGACTGAGCTGATCGGGGTCGATCGTCTGCACGGCGGCTTTCAGCGCTTCCGCCTGCGCATCGACGGCCGCGACCGGCGGCGGCGATGCGGACGGCGCATCGAACAATGACAACTGCGGCGCGGGCGCCTGCGGGCTGCCCTGTCGTTCCAGTTCGGCAAGGTATTGGCGAGCGGCACTGACCACGGACTTCGGCAGGCCCGCCAGCGCCGCAACCTGCAGACCAAAACTGCGGTTGGCCGGGCCTTCCTTCACGGTGTGCATGAAGTACAGGCGATCCGCGTGTTCCACCGCATCCAGGTGCACGTTGAGGATGCCAGGCACGTCGCGCGCCAGGGTGGTCAATTCGAAGTAGTGGGTGGCAAACAGGGTGTAGGCACGATTCACCCGCGCCAGTTGCAGCGCGCAGGCCTTGGCCAGTGCCAGACCGTCGTAGGTCGACGTGCCGCGTCCGATCTCGTCCATCAGCACCAGACTGTGCGCGCTGGCACTGTGCAGGATGCTGGCGGTTTCGGTCATTTCGACCATGAAGGTGGACTGCCCCCGCGCCAGATCATCGCCCGCGCCGATGCGGGTGAGAATGCGGTCAATCGGGCCGATGCGGGCACTGGCGGCGGGCACGAAACTGCCAATATGCGCCAGCAGCACGATCAGTGCGGTCTGCCGCATATAGGTGGACTTGCCGCCCATGTTTGGACCGGTGATGACCAGCATCCGGCGTTGCGCGTCGAAGCGCACATCGTTCGGCTCGAACGGCGTGTCCAGCACCGACTCGACCACCGGATGGCGGCCACGCACGATCTCGATGCCGGGCGCATCACTGAGCGTCGGCGCGGCCCAGTCCAGCGTCCGCGCACGCTCGGCAAACCCGCACAGCACGTCGACTTCGCAGACCGCTTCGGCAAAGCGCTTGAGCGGCACCAAGCCCGCGTTGAGCGTGTCGAGCAAGGCTTCCCACAGCACGCGTTCGCGCTGCAGGGCACGTTCGCGAGCCGACAGCACCTTGTCCTCGAATTGCTTGAGTTCCTCGGTGATATAGCGCTCGGCGTTGGCGAGGGTCTGGCGTCGCGTGTAGCGCGCGGGTGCCCGCTCTGCCAGCGCCTTGCTGATTTCGATGTAGTAGCCGTGCACCCGGTTGTAGCCGACTTTGAGACTGGCGATGCCGCTGGCTTCGCGTTCGCGCGCTTCGAGATCGAGCAGAAACTGATCGGCATGGGTCGCCAGTTGACGCAGTTCGTCGAGTTCAGCATCGAAGCCATCGGCGATCACTCCCCCATCGCGCAACAGCACCGGTGGCTGCGGCAGGATCGCGCGCCGCAGCAGTTCGGCGTGTTCGGCGTGCTCGCCCAGTTCCAACGACAGCGCGGCGATGCGCGGCGAATCCACGCTGTCCAGCGATGCACGCAAGGCGGGTGCCGCCAACAGGGCATCGCGCAGCGTGGACAAGTCGCGCGGACGCGCCGAACGCAGCGCCACGCGGGTCAGAATGCGTTCGACATCGCCCAGACCGCGCAAGGCCTCGCGCAGCGTCTCGTCGCCGGTGGATTCGAGCAACTGCGCCACGCCATGATGGCGCTCGCGCAAGATCTGGTGATCGCGCAAGGGCCGATGCAACCAACGCCGCAACAGACGCCCGCCCATCGGCGTGCAGGTGCTGTCGAGCACACCGAGCAGGGTATGTTGCTGACGCCCTTCGGCATGTTGATCCAGCTCCAGATGCCGACGTGTCGCCGCATTCATGGCAATCGTGTCGTGCCGCGATGGCGGTGGACAAATGCTGCACACCGAAGCCGCTCAGATCCTTGGTGGCGAAGAATCGACACAGGGCGCGCTGCGCCGAATCGGGGTCGAACAACCAGGGCGCGCGGCGGCGCACACCCGTTCGCTGCGCCAACACGTCCGGCCACGCATCGTCATCCGGCAACAACAGCTCGGCGGGTTCCAGTCGCGCCAGTTCGGCCAACAGCGCGTCACCATCGGCGACTTCACTGACGCGGAAACGCCCACCCGCCAGATCGGCCCAGGCCAGACCAAAGCCGGTCTTGCCACGCGCCACCGCCATCAACAGCGTGTCGCGACGTTCCTGCAGCAGCGCTTCGTCGGTGACCGTACCAGGCGTGACGATGCGCACCACCTTGCGCTCGACCAATCCCTTGGCCAGCGCCGGATCACCAATCTGTTCGCAGATCGCCACCGACTCGCCGAGTGCGACCAACCGCGCCAGATAGCCCTCATAGGCATGTACCGGCACACCCGCCATCGGAATCGGCTGCCCGGCGGAGCTGCCGCGCTGGGTCAGGGTGATATCCAGCAAGCGCGCCGCCTTGCGGGCGTCGTCGTAGAACAACTCGTAAAAATCGCCCATGCGGAAGAACAGCAGGATGTCCGGGTACTCCGCCTTGGCGGCGAAGAACTGCTTCATCAGCGGGGTATGTTCGGCAGGCGTGGCGTTCGACATGTCGGATCAGCAGTGGACCAACACACAGTGTATCGACATGGTCCGCGCGGTTCGCTGTTAGGCTTGCCCTGCCCACGTTGACGACGACTCGATTATGCGCATTTCCGACCCCACTGCCTTGCCTACCGACGATGAGCTGTATGCGCTGTCGAGCGAGGTGGGTGCGCGACTCAAGGCGGAGCATCTCTCGCTGGTCACCGCGGAAAGCTGCACCGGTGGCTGGATCGCCAAAGCCATCACCGACGTACCGGGCTGTTCGGCGTGGTTCGAGTGCGGCATCGCCGCCTACAGCTATGAGGCCAAGCAGGCGCTGCTGGGCGTGCGACCGGAAATCCTGCACAAGCAGGGCGCGGTGAGTGAGGAAACGGCGCTGGAAATGGTCTCCGGCGCGCTGATCCACGCCGGTGCCGCCGTCGCCGTGGCGGTCACCGGTATCGCCGGACCCAGCGGTGGCACACCGGAAAAACCGGTAGGCACGGTCTGGCTGGCGTGGAAGCGGCGCGGCGGCTATCCGGTGGCCGAACTGCACCAGTTCGACGGCGACCGCGATGCGATCCGCCGCCAGACCGTGGACGTTGCGCTGCGCGGATTGCTGCGCTTGATCGACTGAACACACCACCATCCGCGCGGAGGACGCTTGCGATATCGGTTGTTAGTAGTAATACTACCCACATGGACTTGACCGACACTCAGCACGCCATCCTGCACTTCCTTGCCGAGCGCATCGAAGCGGAAGGCATGCCGCCCACCCAGACGGAAATCGCCCGCGCATTCGGCTTCAAGAGCCTGCGTGCCGCGCAATACCATCTCGAAGCGCTGGAAGCCGCCGGCGCCATCGAACGCGTGCCTGGTCGGGCGCGCGCGATTCGTGTGCTGCAGACGCCGACGCCGCAGGGCGACAGCCATCGCGCACTGACCGCGGCGTCGGAAGGTCTGCTGCTGCCGGTGCTGGGAAATGTCGCCGCCGGACTGCCGATCGGTTCGGGTGCCGCCGAGCACGGCGATGCCGAGCGTCACCTGTTGATCGATGCCAGCCTGTTCCGTCCCAGCCCGGATTACCTGCTGCGGGTGCGCGGCGATTCGATGCGCGACGAAGGCATTCTGGAAGGCGATCTGATCGGCGTGCGTCGCGCGCAGGAAGCCCATCACGGACAGATCGTGATCGCGCGTATCGATGGCGAAATCACGGTCAAGCAACTCAGCCTGCGTGGCGAGCGCCTGCGTCTATTGCCGCGCAATGCCTGGCACGACCCCATCGAGGTGAATCCCGATCAGGATTTCGCCATCGAGGGCATTTACTGCGGCTTGCTGAGGCCGCAGACATGAGCCATCTGCAGAAAACTCCTACGCGCATTTGCGCACTCAGCCGATGGTCGTTTGCCAGCCCTATTCGCAGCATTTCCCCACCCAACCGGCGCTGTCTCATCTACTGAGACAAACCTGCCGCACGCTGCATCCACATCACCGCTCAATCGAGGACTCACCCATGGATGACAACAAGAAGCGCGCCCTGTCTGCGGCGCTGTCGCAGATCGAAAAGCAGTTTGGCAAAGGCGCCGTCATGCGCATGGGCGATCAGGCCATCGAGAAGGCCGAGGTCATCGGCACCGGCTCACTGATGCTGGACATCGCTCTCGGCATCGGCGGCCTCCCGAAAGGACGCGTGGTCGAGATCTACGGCCCCGAATCTTCCGGCAAGACCACGCTGACCTTGCAGGCCATTGCCGAGTGCCAGAAGCAGGGCGGCACGGCGGCCTTCGTCGACGCCGAACACGCGCTCGACCCGACCTACGCCGCCAAGCTCGGCGTCAATGTGGACGACCTGCTGGTCAGCCAGCCGGATACCGGCGAACAGGCGCTGGAAATCGCCGACATGCTGGTGCGTTCGAATGCAGTCGACATGGTCGTGGTCGACTCGGTCGCCGCGCTCACACCCAAGGCCGAAATCGAAGGCGACATGGGCGACCAGTTGCCGGGCCTGCAGGCGCGCCTGATGAGCCAGGCGCTGCGCAAGCTCACCGGCAACATCAAACGCAGCAATTGTCTGGTGATCTTCATCAACCAGTTGCGCATGAAGATCGGCGTAATGATGCCCGGCCAGAGCCCGGAAACCACCACCGGCGGCAACGCGCTGAAGTTCTACGCCTCGGTACGCCTCGACATCCGCCGCATCGGCTCGATCAAGAAAGGCGACGAGATCATCGGCAACCAGACCAAGATCAAGGTCGTCAAGAACAAGATGGCACCGCCGTTCAAGCAGATCGTCACGGAAATCCTCTACGGCGAAGGCATCAGTCGCGAAGGCGAACTGATCGACATGGGCGTCGAAGCCAAGCTGGTGGAGAAGTCTGGTGCCTGGTACAGCTACGGCAGCGACCGCATTGGCCAGGGCAAGGAAAACGCGCGCCAATGGCTGAAGGACAACCCCAAAGCAGCGGCCGAGCTGGAAGCCAAGCTGCGTGAGCAGTTCGCACCGGCGGTCATCGTTGCCGAAGCGGATGACATCGCCGAAGACTGAGTCCACCGCGCATGAGCGATGACACCGACACCACCCGTCCATCGAAGCCGCGGCGGGCTCGTCCGCCCGCCAGCGCGCTCAGTCGCGCCGTGGGCCTGCTGTCGCGACGTGATCATTCGGAAAAGGAACTTCGTCGCAAGCTGACGCAGCGCGGGCTCGAATCCGCCGAGGTGGATGGTGCGCTGCAGCGCCTGCAAAGCCTGTCACTGCAAAGCGATGACCGGTTCGCCGAGAATCTGCTGCGAAGTCGCGCGCAGTCCGGTCATGGGCCGCTGCATGTGCGTGCCGAACTGGCCCAGCATGGACTCGACAGCGCGCGCATCGGCGCGCTGTTCGACGCCCAGGATGTGGATTGGAACGCCTGCGCCCTGGCGTTCGCGCAACGGCGACTCAATCGGCACAGCGACGATCCGCGTCGCGAGGCGCAACGTCTTGCCAACGCTCTGCTGAGACGGGGATTCAACATGGATCAGGTTCGCCACGCGCTGCGCGGAGTATCTGATCGCGCCGATGACGACATCCTCGAGTAGGGGTCTGTTGGCCTTGAAGAAGCGAAGCGAACATTCGGCTGAGCTAGCAGCCGAATCCCCTTTGAGTCCGACAGGCTCCTGGATCAGGCCCGATCCGGGCAAAGCAGACGTTACGGCGCGGGATCGCTCGCCGGGCTTGGGTCCACGCGAATGGCCACCGCGCTGCGACCACGATTGCTTCGACCGCGCCACTGCTGCACGGCAAGACGATCAAACTCGAACTGCACCGGCTCCTGCGCCGAATACAGCTGGCACGCACTCGGCGCGCCATCGCGGGACGATCCCGTTTGCTGACACTGCAAGCGATACCAGCCCTCGGCATCCAGCAAGGAAAAGCCATCGACTTCGGTTTGCACTTTGCTGAACTCGACCCATAGCTGGGTCCGCTCGGCGGTCGGACCGTCGTCCTCACCAATCCACCAGCGCCCCAACATGCCGTCGGCCGCCGTCGCGGCAAAATTGAACCGCACAATCGACTGCGGACGCACATCCAACGCGGTCGTTCGGGGATCGATTCGATCCACCAGCCAGATCACCGCGCGCCCTGGGCCCTGCAGTTCCAGCCAGGCCATGCCCTCGGTCAGTGATGACTTGGGTGACTGATAGTCCTGAAAAGGACCTCTGCCCTGCACCAATGCGTTCAATTCCAGCGCGGCGATCATGCCGCGCACCTGACCGGCACCCAACCACCAGCGCGGTTCGCCTTGCGCGTCGTAGCCCGCCACCAATGCGCTGAGCTGATCCTGTTGCACTTCGAGCTGAAAGCCCAGGCCGGGCCCGGCGTTGGGGAACTCACCGTCGCTTGCACCCCACCAGAATCCGGCTTCGGGCATGCCCTTCTCGGCCACCACGCCGAGCTGCAGCAGTGCAAAGGCGTGGGTTTCGCGTCCTTCCGAAGTGTCGACTTCAAGCCGAACGCGATAGATACCGCTTCGCCGAAGCTTCAGCGGATTGGGCAGCACGCGCGTATCCAGCAACAGATCGGTCGGCGCGTCGCTGCAATCCAGGCCGAGCGGCTGGCTGGCGAGCAGGCGAATCTGCATGCCTTCCACCCGCGCCGAGGTCAACTGCGGCGGGCAGCCCTGCAACCATCGCCCCCCCACCTGCAGGTAAAACTCGTCGCCGACCGCCAGCGCGGAATTGGACACGCTCACGTCCAAGCCGTTCTGCGCCCAGACGGATGCAGACACAAGGCAAGACAGCAGCAGCCAGATGGAATACCTGAGGTTCATGGAGGAACTGTACCCGATGCCTCGCCTTTCGGATAATGGCGGGACATTTCGGCATATCGCTATGCTGCGCCATGCCTGCCCTTCGGCCAGGCGACCGAGACGCACTGCCGCAGCGGCGAACCCGACCGTTTTCCGATACGGACTGCCCCGTATCCGGCAACCGTTCCAAGGCAGTTTTCTACAAGGATGACAATCAGATGAGCCACACCATTGCGGTGATTCGGGGCGACGGAATCGGCCCCGAGATCATGGACGCGACCCTGAAGATTCTCGACGCATTGCAGCTCGGCTTTTCCTACGAATTCGTGGACGCCGGCATGGTCGCGCTGGAAAAACATGGCGAACTGCTGCCGCAAGTCACCCTCGACACGATCAAACGCCTGGGTGTCGCGCTCAAGAGTCCGCTGACGACACCCGTCGGAGAGGGCTTCAGTTCCGTCAACGTGGAACTGCGCAAGCGCTTCGACCTGTATGCGAACGTCCGCCCCGCGATCTCATTTCCCAATACCAAGTCGCGCTACAGCAACATCGACCTGATCACGGTCCGTGAAAACACCGAGGGCGCCTATATCGGCGAAGGACAGACCGTATCGCCCGACGGCGAAGTCGCGACACTGACGCAGAAGATCACCCGCAAGGGTTCGGAGCGTATCGTCCGCTATGCATTCGAGCTGGCGCGCAGCGCCGGTCGCAAAAAAGTGACGCTGGTGCACAAAGCCAACATCCTCAAGAGCACCTCGGGCCTGTTTCTGAAGGTCGGGCGCGAAATCGCCAAGCAGTACCCGGATATCGAATGCGCTGAAATGATCGTCGACAACACCTGCATGCAGTTGGTGATGCGTCCCGAGCAATTCGACATCATTTGCACAACCAATCTGTTTGGCGACATCGTCTCCGACCTGTGCGCGGGACTGGTCGGCGGCCTGGGCTTGGCACCGGGAGCGAACATCGGTGCGGAGGCGGCGATTTTCGAGGCCGTTCACGGCTCCGCGCCGGACATCGCGGGCAAAGGCATCGCCAATCCCTGCGCCTTGCTGCTCGGCGCCGCGCAAATGCTAGGGCATCTGGGACACGAAGCGCATGCACGCCGACTGCGCGGCGCCATCGTTGCCACGATGGAAGCCAAGGACCGTCTGACACCTGACCTGGGCGGTACAGGCAGCACCCAAAGCTTTGCCGAAGCGATTGCCAGTCGCCTGTAAAAGCACCCGTTCCAGTAACAAAAAAGGGCGCCCAAGGCGCCCTTTTTGTTTGCTTTTGATCGGTTCGGCGAATGTCGATTGCCCCCAAGCAACCGTCAGTCACCAAGCCTGGATCAGATCAGCATCGAATCCGCCGATTTGCCGGCAGCCAGTGCCGCCTTGAACCAGCCCGGACGCTTGCCACGACCCGTCCAGGTCTGCGAGCTGTCAGCCGGATTGGCGAACTTGGCAGAACCCACGGATTTGCCTGCACCACGCGGCTTCTTGCCTTCAGCACCGAACAGTTCTTCGATGGAATAACCTTCATCGCGGGCCAATTGAATGAGCTTGCGGCGAACTTCGCCCAAACGCTCGCGCTGGATACGACGCTTGGTTTCGGCCGCCTGCGCCATCAGCTCGTCGAGTTGTTTCGGGGTCAGATCGTTCAGATTGATTGTGGACATGTTTGACTCTCCCTGGAGGTATCTCGCTACGGTTTTCTACAACGGTTAACCCGGCTATTGGCCGAATTGAATTGAAGCATATCGCCAGATGAAACAAAAATGAAGTAGGCCGAATGGCATGGTCTACTCGAATTGCCCGACGTCCATCAGTACGCGATGCGCACGACTAGCGATCCGTAACTCGTCGACCACAACAGTCCGATCCGGTTCCTGAACCCGCGATGCTTAGCCCGCCGCGTTGCCGACCGCCAGCGCCCACATGCTGCACGCCATTTCGCCTCGCCTTTGGGCCCCTCGCGAGGTGGGCAGACCTTCGCGCACGCCTTTGACAAGCCGAAGCAAGCCGCCTAACGTACGTCTGCGTATGTAAAACATCGTTTTGCTCTGCAGAATTCAAGAGGTTCCCATGACCGAGTCGCACGTGCTTCTCCATCAGTCCCGGCGCGATGCGTGCGCTGTGCTCACCCTCGACAACCCGCCCGTCAATGGACTGGGACTCGCCCTGCGCGGCGCGCTGGCGGCAGCCATCGATGCGGCCAATGCTGATCCAGCGGTCCACGCCATCATTCTCACAGGCGCCAACGGCCTGTTTTCCGGCGGTGCCGACATACGCGAGTTCAACACGCCGAAGATGCTCGCCGAGCCGAATCTGCATTCGCTGATCCAGTTGGTCGAGCAAAGCGCCAAGCCCGTCGTGGCGGCGATCTCCGGCACCTGCATGGGTGGCGGACTGGAGCTGTCACTGGCCTGCCACTACCGCGTCGCCACGCCGGATGCCGAAGTCGGTCTGCCGGAAGTGAAGATCGGCCTGCTGCCGGGCGCGGGCGGCACGCAGCGGCTGCCGCGCGCAGTCGGGCTGGAAGTCGCGCTCAACATGATCGTGTCCGGCAATGCGGTGGCGGCAAAGCTGCTGGCAAAAACCCGCTTGTTCGACCGCGTGGCGGAAGGCGATGTGGTCGACACCGCGATCGCCCTGATCAATGAACAACGCGCGCTTGGCAACGTGCCGAAGCTGTTGCGCGAGGAGCGAGTACGGCACCCCGAGGCCGAGGCTTTGCTCGGCTTTGTGCGCACGTCGGTGAAGTCGATGTCCGGTCCCTTCCCTGCCCCGCTGAAATGCGTGGAAGCGGTCGCAGCCAGTTTGAAGATGCCGTTCGAGCAAGGGCTTGCCAACGAAAAGCAGTTGTTCACCGAACTGATGTTTGGTCCGGAGTCGCGTGCGCTGCGGCATTTCTTCTTCGGCGAACGCGCGGCCGCCAAGATTCCCGATGTTCCGGAAAACACCCCGCTGCGACCGATCCACCGCATCGGCATCATCGGCGCAGGCACCATGGGCGGCGGCATCGCGATGAACTTCCTCAATGCCGGAT
>Ga0209066_10007098_pt1 | contig 11218 bp, 10 predicted proteins | sample All_14_2_FD_187198 | JGI IMG/M metagenome (GOLD analysis project Ga0209066, IMG submission 187198) | Freshwater microbial communities in response to fracking from Pennsylvania, USA - Allegheny Zone_MetaG_DW_15 (SPAdes) (version 2) ... | reverse complement strand
GACTTCCTGCGCCGCGCGAAGTCGCACCTGCGGGCCACGCTGCTCGTGGCGGCCATCACGCTGGCCGTCGGCGCCGCCTGGGCGCAGACCCGCATCGACCCCAATGGCGTGAATGTCAGCGGCAGCGTGATCGGCGACGACGTGCTCTACAGCATCGGCGGTGGCCGCGCCGTGTCCATGGGCGGTGCGGGGAACATGCAGAGCATCGGTGTCGGCATCGGCTGGAACAGCAACCTCATCTGCGGCGACATGAGCATCACCACGACGCTGCAGAACCAGTTGAACGGCCTCACCAATGGCTTCCAGACGATCATGTCGAACGTGATCCAGAACGCTACTGCCGCGGTGGCGTCGCTGCCGGCGCTGATCATCCAGCGCGCAGATCCCGGGCTCTACAACCTGCTCACCAACGGCATCTTGCAGGCGCGGCTGGACTTCGACCGCTCCAAGATGACCTGCCGTGCGATCGCCGAGCGGATGGCCGACATGGCTGGCGGTCAAGCCGGCTGGAACCAGCTCGCCGAGGGCCTGGCGCTGCGCGATGCGGTCGCCAGCACCGATGCCGTGTCCGCCATCGAGCAGGCCGAGACCAACCGGGGCAACAACGGCGTGCCCTGGGTTGGCGGCAGCAATGCCGGCGGCAACGGCCAAAGCTCGATCAAGGTGGTGGGCGACGTGACGCGTGCGGGCTACAACCTGCTCAACGGCCGCAGCGTCGGCGATGCGTCGCCGATTGCGTCCAGCGCCTGCGGCAACCGCCTGACCTGCCAGACTTGGCCATCGCCGCAGGCGGCCTCGGCCTGGGCGATCCGCGTGCTGGGCGAGCGTGAGCAGCGCACCTGCGAGAGCTGCACCAAGACGCAGACCACCCCAGGCGTCGGGCTCACGCCGATGATCCAGGAAGAGTACGAAACCAAGCTGCAGTCGCTGCAAGAGCTGGTGACAGGGGCGCGGCCGACGACGCCGGCCCATCTCGAAGCCGCCGGCAGCAGCTCGCTGCCGATCACCCGTGGCGTGATCGAAGCGCTACGCGACGAGCCCGATCAGGACGTGCTGGGCCGGCGTCTCGCATCCGAGGCCGCACTGTCGAGCGTGCTGGAAAAAGCCTTGCTGCTGCAGCGCACGCTGCTGACGGGCAAGAAGGAGCCCAACGTCGCAGCCAACGAGCTGGCCGTGCAGGCGGTCGATCAGGAGAACGCCGCGCTGGAGCAAGAGATCAACAACCTCAAGACCGAGCTGGAGCTGCGGCGCACGTTGGCCGGCAACTCGGCGATGGCGATCATCCAGCGCCACAGCACCCGCGCCGCCGGCTCGCGCGGTGTCTTCGAGGGCGACACCACACGCGACCGGCTGCGGGAGATCGAGAAGCCGCGGAGCGGTACGCCATGAGCCGGCTGGCCTGGCTGCGGCTGCCGTGGCTGTTCAACCGCCGCGTTGGCGTGGCGCTGCTGTGGACCTTGCTGGTGGTCGCCGCCGCGGTGGCGGTGAACATCGCGGGCATCCACGTGGTCGGCGGCGTCGATGGCTGGGAGAACTGGTTGAGGGCGCATGCGGGCCACTTCTTCCTGTGGCGGCTTCTGCTCTACGCAGCAACAGCCTACGGCTGGTGGTGGATGCGCGGGCGCCTGCGGCAACGTGAACCGTCGGCCGAGGCGCATCAGCGCCTGCGGCGCACGGAGATCGCGGCCGTGACAGCCCTCGTGCTGCTGGAAGGCAGTCAGTTGCTGCGGCACGGCTGAGACCGGGAGACGGGCATGACGCTCTACACGACGGACTATCTGGAGTACTACCTCACGCTGGTGGGCTGGATCGTCAACAACGGCATCTGGAACCTGCTGGTGGCCAGCGGCGTGTTCGCGCTGCCGTTCGTTGTCATCGTCATCCACGAATGGCTCCGGGCGCGCAGCGAGGGCGCGGACGAAGGCAACAAGGGCGTGCTGTCCTCGCTGCGCATCGAGAACCGTGTGTGGGTGGCCATCGTGGTGATCCTGTTCGCCGGCATCCCGTTCGTTCCGGTCGACCTCAGTATCATCCGCTTCGACACGACCCGCTCCGCACAATGCCAGGTCAATGTCCCGCAGCCCCAGGACACGGGCTGGTCCAACGCCTACACCACGCTCAACAACCAGAGCGCGCTCGTGCCGGTGTGGTGGTTCGCCATGCACGCGCTGTCGAAAGCCGTGACGGGCGCGGCGGTTGCAGCGATTCCCTGCGGCACGGACCTGCGGCAAATACGGATGGATGTGGATGCCACGCGCACCGACGACCCGGTGCTGGCCCAGGAGGTCGCAGACTTCACACACGACTGCTACGGGCCTTCGCGCGCCAAGCTGTTCATGAATCGGCCGACGCTCACCGAGGAGCAGATGAACGACGTGACATGGATCGGGTCGAGCTACTTCCTCAGCACGCCGGGCTTCTACGACACCTACCGCTCCAAGACGCCGCGCATCGTCTGGCCCTATGACGCCACGCGCGATGCGGGGCTGGCTCAGGTGGACAGTGGCGGCGGCTATCCGTCCTGCCGGCAGTGGTGGGCCGATGGCAGCCAGGGACTGCGCAGCCGGCTGCTGGCACAGGTCGACCCGGACCTGCTGACCCGCATCGGCCGCTGGGCGGGCTTCCTGTCGCAGAGCGAGGTCAATGATTCGGTGATCCGCGCCGTGGTCTCACCGCGACAGCAGAAGATGAACCAGGGCGCCGTCTACACCGACTACGGCGGGCAGATCGACAAGACCTTGCCGAACATCGTCACGCGCGGCGCGAGCGACCTGGGGCTGACCGTGGGCTCGCTGGGCTTCTTCCCGGCGATGGACGTGGTGCGTCAGGCGCTGCCGATGGTGCTGACGATGCTCAAGATGGCGCTCGTCATCTGCATCCCGTTGGTGCTCTTGGTGGGCACCTACGACCTCAAGACGACGGTGACGGTGAGCTGCGTGAAGTTCGCGCTGTTCTTCGTGGACTTCTGGTTCCAGCTCGCGCGCTGGATCGACAGCACGATCCTCGACGCGCTCTACGGCTGGGGCTTCGGCGCGAACCGGCCGCACAGCAACTTCGATCCTTTGATCGGTCTGAACAATGCGTTCGGGGACATGCTGCTGAACTTCGTCATGGCGATGATGTTCATCGTGCTGCCGACGTTCTGGGTGATGGCACTGGCCTGGGCTGGTGTACGGGCAGGCAATATCCTTGGTGCGCTTACCGTCGCTACCGGCGACGCAAAGGCGGCTGGAGGTAGTGGTTCTCGCCTTGCGATGACAGCTGCATCGAAAGGCGGCGCGAAGTAAAACGCATCCTTTCGTACCGATGGGGCAGCTACGACTCGTCAGAGTCGCCCATGTCGTGGCGCCACTCGTTCTTGTCGTACAGACCATGGCCGGAGTGTCCTTCACGCCACTCTGGCTGGTTCTCATCATCCGCATCGGCGTTCCGCGCAAGCCATGCGGCGGCCACCGCAAAGACCAGCAGCAAGGCCAGCCAGGATGCAGCGTAGAGCAGGACACCGAACACGGCGAGCTTGACGATCCAGAGCACCGCCTTGGCCGCATCTGCAGGCACTCCACGCGCCACCAGCCAGCCGGCGGCACGTTGCTCACGACGCAGGTAGCCACGCCAGGCGCGGCCAGCCCCCCGGCCCAGCCGGTGGCTCCAGCGCCCGTTGTGCGTGTTGGTGGTCATGCTCATGTGCCTCGGTTTCAGTGGTGCCTCACCTCATGGGGGGAGGCGTTGTCGTTCGCCCTCCAGCATAGACCGCGATCCAGAAGGCGAGGTTGCGATCGGCGAGTCGGATTGGCCTGGGCTGCCGATCATGATTAGATTATGCTCCAAAAGTAAAACATGATGCTACTTTCTGTGCAAATGTCTGTGGCAGCGCTAGGGCGTGATTGGATTTCGTGTTATTTTTATAACATGGATGGAAATTCCAAGCACCAAGTAATCAAGCGTCTGCAGGCGGAGCTTCCCCGCGGAGCACCGTTCGATCTGGCCACCCTGAGCCAGTTCGGGGTGTCGCCCCAGCTCGCTGCCCACTACGCCGACGGGGGCTGGCTCGTGCGCCTGGCCCAGGGTGTCTATGCATTCCCGAACGATGACTTTGGGGTCTACGGTGCGCTGAAGTTCCTGCGGCAGCGCGTGCCCGGCCTGCATGTCGGCGGCAAGAGCGCCCTGGCCCTGCAGGGCGTGCGGCACAACCTGAGCAGCCGCGACACGCTGGTGCTGTGGGGCGACAACCGCTACGCGCTGCCGGTCTGGTTCACCTCGCGCTTCCCGGCCCGCTACGTCCATGCCCGCCTGTTCGACTGGCCGGACACGGCGCTGGCCAGCAAGACCCTGTCCACGCCGCCTGGCCTGCCCGAGGATCTGCGGGTGGCAGCCCCCGAGCGTGCCGTTCTGGAGCTGCTGTACGAAGCCGGTGTCAAGCAGAGCCTCGAAGAAGCGCGCAACGTCTTCGACGGACTGCGCTCGCCCCGCAAGGACATGCTCGGACAACTGCTGTCCTGCTGTACCAGCGTCAAGGCCGTGCGCCTGTTCCTCACCTGGGCGCGGGAAACAAGCCTCGTGGACGTCGATGCCTTGCTGGAACAGTACCCGGTTCGCACCGGCAGCGCCACGCGCTGGATGAGCCGACTCGACGACGGCAGCCTGTTGAGTCTGAAGTCCCATGGATAAGACCTACGCGGACACCGTTCGCCTGCTGCTGGCTGTCGCGCCCGATGTTTTCGCGAATGGCATCTTCGCTATGAAGGGCGGCACGGCCATCAATCTCTTCGTGCAGGACATGCCACGCCTGTCGGTGGACATCGACGTGGTGTACCTCCCGTGGCAGACGCCGCGCGACGAAGCGCTGCAAGCCATCAACCAGGAACTGGCCGCCATCGCCGCGCGCGTTGCACCACTGGGTGTGCAGACACGCCTGGTTCGCGCCAAGGACCTGGGGGACACCAAGCTGATCGTCGAGAACGACGTCGGCCAGGTGAAGATCGAGGTCAATGTCGTGTTCCGTGGCAGTGTGCTGCCCGTCGAGCGGCGACCACTGAGCGCCAAGACCCGCGATCTGTTCGGCGTCGAGTTCGAGCTGCCGATCCTGGCGCCGGACGAGCTGTACGCCAGCAAGCTGGTGGCTGCGCTGGATCGACAGCATCCGCGCGATCTGTTCGACGTGTGGCAGCTCTACGAATCGGGCGGCATCAGCGATGGCATGGTCGAGTGCTTCGTGGTCTACCTGGCCGGGCACAACCGGCCGCCCCACGAAGTGCTGTTCGGCAACGACAAGGACATCGCCGGCGAGTACGAACGGGCCTTTGTCGGTATGGCCGAAGTGGACTGCCCCTTGGACACGCTGCTGGACGCTCGCGCGCAGTTGCGAAGCGAGTTGCAGCAACGGCTGACGAAGGCGCACAGGCGGTTCCTGAGCGGCCTGGTACGCGCAGAACCGGACTGGTCGCTGGTGCAATGCCAGCACGCCGCGCAACTGCCGGCACTGCGCTGGAAGCTCAACAACCTGGAGACCTTTCGCAAAAAGCGCCCCAAGGACTTCGCCGCGCAAGCCGCTGCGCTCGATGCCGGCCTGGGCCAGATCTGACGCGGCGGCAGAAGTATTCCCGGCTTGCCGGGGTTGCCCCATGCCGCATTGATTGCGGCACGCGACACGCGCTGCCCCTATACCCAAAGGCTTCCAAAAAGGCCGCAAGGGCTGGGAAGGGGCAAGGGAATGGGGCCAAGGGGAAAGGCCCTACCCGAAAAGGCCGAAAGGCACCCCTGAGCAGCCTCTCATCCGAGGTTCGCCATGCTCTCGCTGTTTCGCAAACGGATGCTGCCGGCCTCCGGCGCACCATCCACTCCCTCCACCGAGACACCCAAAGGGCTGACGCGGCCCGAGTCGGCCGCATCGCTGCTGGCAACACCGCGCCGGCAGAAGCTGCTGGAACACATCTGGCAGCGCACCTCGCTGTCGCGCGGGCAATTCGCCACGCTGTACCTGGCGCCGCTGGAACGCTACGCCGAACTGGTCCAGCAGTTCCCTGCGTCCGAAAGCCACCACCACGCCTATCCGGGCGGCATGCTGGACCACGGCCTGGAGATCGTCGCCTACGCGCTGAAATTGCGGCAGTCTTACCTGCTGCCTGCGGGCGTCACGCCAGAGGCACAGGCGGCGCAGGCCGAAGCCTGGACCGCAGGCACGGCCTACGCGGCCCTGCTGCACGACATCGGCAAGATAGCGGTCGATCTGCACGTCGAGCATGCCGACGGCAGCGCCTGGCATCCCTGGCACGGCCCGGTGCGAAAGCCCTACCGCTTTCGTTACCGAAAGGAGCGTGAGTACCGCCTGCACAGCGCCGCCACCGGGCTGCTCTACGCGCGCCTTCTCGATCGGGACATCTTCGACTGGCTCAGCGGCTATCCCGACCTCTGGGCCGCGCTGCTGTACGTGCTGGCCGGCCAGTACGAGCACGCCGGCACGCTCGGCGAGCTGGTCGTGCAGGCCGACCAGGCATCGGTCGCCCAGGAACTCGGCGGCGATCCCAGCAAGGCGCTGGCGGCACCCAAGCATGCGCTGCAACGCAAATTGCTCGACGGCTTGCGCTACCTGCTCAAGGAAGAGTTCAAGTTGAACCAGGGCGGCCCGGCGGACGGTTGGCTGACCCAAGAGGCTTTGTGGCTGGTGAGCAAGACCGTCTCCGACAAGCTGCGCGCACATCTGCTGTCGCAGGGCATCGACGGCATCCCGGCGAGCAATACGGCCGTGTTCAACGTGCTGCAGGATCACGGCATCGTGCAACCGACGCCGGATGGCAAGGCGATCTGGAAGGCTACCGTCACCAGCGACGCCGGCTGGTCGCACGCCTTCACCTTCCTGAAACTCTCGCCGGCGATGATCTGGGATGCCGCCGATCGGCCGGCGCCGTTCGCAGGCCGTGTGCAGGTCGAAGAGGAACAAGCGGAGCCGCAGGCGCCGGCGGTGGCCGATGTGCCGCGCGCGGAAGGCATCGATGCTGCACCCGCGAGCACGGCGCCGATCGCATCCGCAGCCACAGACCCGGGCGTGGCCGCGCTGCTCGACCTGCTGGGCGACACCACTGCACCTACAGCACCGGAGATCCCGAGTTGCCCTGTTGCCGAGCCCGAGCCGGCCCCTTTGACCGTGCCACCGCCGCAGATGAACCTCGTGCCTTCCCAGGATCGCGCGGAGCCCTCCGGGGCGCACTTCATGGCCTGGCTGCGTCAGAGCATCCAGACGCGCAAGCTGATCATCAACGACGCCAAGGCTCTGGTGCATACCGTCGCCGGCACGGCCTACCTCGTCAGCCCCGGCGTGTTTCAGCGCTATGCACAGGAGTACCTTCAAGTCGCCGCGCTGGCCAAGCAGGAGAAGCTGGAGGGGTGGCAGTGGGTGCAGAAGCGGTTCGAGAAGCTGGGGCAGCACCGCAAGCAGCCCAGCGGGCTGAACATCTGGACCTGCGAAGTCACGGGGCCGCGCAAGTCGCGCCGGCTGCACGGCTATCTGCTCGCCAGCCCGGATGCGCTGTTCCAGGAGACGCCGCCAGACAACCCATACCTGCGGCTCCTCAACGAGGCCGCAAAGCGCGAAGATTCAGCCTTTGGCGGCAAGGACAACGACGATCAGGGGTAAGGCCGGCTTCAATCTGCGGATGGGGCCGACTCCGCCAGCTTGGCTTCGGTCAGAGTCATCAAGTGAGCAGAACTGCATTTCAGCGCGCGGGCGATCTTGAGGATGAGGGGAAGCGTGGGGACGTGCTCTCCGCGTTCGATCTTGCCCATGTGCGACCGTTCGATGCCAGCCAAGTGGGCCAGCGTTTCCTGAGCGATACCCTGGTTGGTTCTTTCTTCCCGCACGGCGGCCCCAAACGCGATGGCTGGTTCCGCTTCGTAGGTAGTAGTGCCGACGGGGCGGCCTCTTTGGATCGAACGCTTTTGCATTGCCAAAAGCGTCGAACAAGGTCACGATTTAAACCACGTTAAACTTAACTCATTCAATGGCTCCGAGATCAGTTGCCACGACATTCACCGCCTGGGGGGAGCTGGACGTGGAATCGAGCGACATCACCGCCGAAATTCGCATGGCCGTCCTCGGCGAATGGGTGCCTCCCCAGCTCGCCGACGTGCTAGCCCTGCAGCGCGCCGAAGAGCCGGAGACCCATGCCGTCCTGGCTGGATGGACAGATCCCGGTCGGGGCGCGGAGCTGCCGGGCGACGGCTTCGACTTCGCCTTGTCTGCGGTTGCCCGGCAGTGGCCTGGCTGGGTATGCGAACCGCTGTGGCATGACACGCTGGCGGTCGCCGTGGCCAAGCGCTCCCACTTGCTGGCCTACCGTGAAGTGCCGTGCCAGGAAGTGCTCAAGCAGCCGTTGATCCGTGCGCAGTCAACGGCCGGCGAGCCGTGGCGCGCTGTGGCGCAGCGTGTCCTCGGGGATGCGCTGCAGGATCGGGAGCAGCTGGTCAGCTCCTTCGACATCGCGATGACGCTCGTGTCAGCCGGGTACGGCCTCGTCGTCGCGCCGTCTGCGAGGCTTGCTGGCTACCTGAACCGCGGCATCGCCGCGCGGCCGCTGGCTGGCGCACCGACCGTCGTGATGGCTTACCTCCTGCATCCCCTGGCGCGCCTGACCGAACCCATGGCGAGGTTCATCCAACGTGCTCGCAGCGTGTCCGGGGACCTCGAAGTACCTACTGAGCAACGTCGTGCTCTGCGGATACCACTGTTACTGAACAGGCCATCCGGCCACGTGAGCACGTGGCCCGACGATCATAGTCATCGCCTGTAGCCGGCGGCACGCGGCCAGAAGCCGACGTTCGAAACTGCCCTCTGGCCCGAGTTTTGGGGCTTTGGAACCGCTGTCGGGTATAGAGCGGGCGAAACTACCCGCGAAAGCGGTGTTGCAAGCCGCATGCATACCATGCGTTCCGGGCGCGAAGAGCACTGGGCGTAAGTGCGCAGCGCGCAAACTAGCCCTGTTCTTCGAGCAGGCTTTTCAGATTCCGCAATATGGTGGCGGACATATCAATGGGCGGGATTCCATGCAGACGCGCCAAACCTTCCGCAGCGATCCAGACATCGCTCGGTGTGGTCGGACGAGCATCGGTCTTTGTAAACGGCCCATCTGTCTCCGTCAGAACGCGATCCAACGGCAGCGTCTTGGTTATCGCGGCGCGCTTTTCATTGGCGAGCATTTCCGCGTTCACCGAAAAGTAGCAGCCGAGATCAACCGCCCTCCTGGCCTCCGCTGCGGTGCCGGTGAACCAATGAAGCACCACGCGACCGCGCGAAGGCGGCATGTATTTCTCGATCATATCGAGCACGGCCTTGGTCGCTCGGACGCTATGCATCGTGACGATCTTGTTCCCCGCCGCTGCGCAGAGCGACAACACGCGAGCGAAAATCTCCTTCTGCGTCTCGAAAGACTTATAGAACCGCGGGCCGGCGTCCAACCCGACCTCTCCCACATAGCGGGTTCTAGGCAAGAACTCCTCCCAAAGTTCGATCTCGTGGGCGCGGTCAGCGACCAGTTGAGGATGCAGTCCGAGGGCCGCCCGGACATGACGGGTGGCGGACGCCAGTTCGTGGTTCCGCGGCCAAGCCTTGGGCGTGGTGGTCACGGTAAGGGTGAAGACGCCATCGCGCTCGCAACGCTCCACCGCGGCCGCGTGGTCGGGGTAGAGATCGAGGTGGCAATGAAAATCGACGAGACCCGATCGCATGAGGCCTCTCACGACGGTGCGGCGCGAACGCCAGTCAGCAAGCGCCCGACCTCTTCTAATCCACGGCGATAGACATCGGCCAAGTCATCGTGGCGGGAGGGGTCGTCATAGAGTGGCCCCGGCTTGTGGATGAGGGCCTTGGCGAGTTCCGGGCGCTTCGATAGCCGCGCGATTGCGATCTGGAAGGATCGGACCTGCTGACCTTCGGCCTGCCTGGTGTCCAACGTGGCAGCATTCAGGTCGGGTACGCCGTAAACCGTCGAATCCTTGCCTCGCAGAGAGGCTCGCCGGATGAGACATGGCAGGCAGTATCCGCAGTGACCCTGCGGCTTCTTGGTCCAGCGCCCCTTCGTCGGCGACGAACATGATAGCGACAGCGGGGCGAGTTGCTTCAATAGGGCCGGATTGGCGCATTGGGCCACCATCTCCCCTTTGGTCTTGTCCCAATAGGGATTCTCGACCTTCCCTCCGACGCCGAGCGCCTGGAGCAAATCGTTCCACCGGGTCATGTAGAAAGGATGCGTCGTCCGGGTGCTTAACGCGCCGAGCCGAAGCCGATCGAGCGGCACATTTAGCGCGATCAGCCCGTTCTCTGGAACCTTGAGCACGAAGTCGCGGCCGAGCGCGGTGCCGGCGGCGACGCCCAGGGAGAAGAACAGGAACGAGCGGCCGCGCGTGGTGTCCTCCGATCCGACATCCTCGACGAGCCCGCTATCGAAGCTCATCCACACCCGCAGCCGATCGAAGGCGGATGATTTGTAAGCGGCTTTCAAACCTTCGAAGCACTGCTCCTGCGACTTGCTCACCAACCCTTCGCCCGCGTGGCTGACCAGGAGCGGCATCTCGCCATCATTCAAGCTGTCGATCGCGCCGATCAGACTGTCCAAGCCACCGGAGAACAGACTCACGCCATCGAACGGGGCGGGAATAAGTGTGGGTGCCGCGGCGGGAACCAGCTTCGCATAGCCCTTGGCCCGTTTGCGGAAGCCCACATCCCATCTGTCGCCGGTCAGGAAGTTCAGGGCGCGGACCAGGATGGGCGCGGCGGCCGTCCATCGCACCGGATCGCTCACAGGGATGACCAGACGAATCTCGCGCGTCCAGGCGTCCTGCGATTCCGTGGAGCGGGAGATGCGGGTGTCTGCCGCGTGGACATGGGCCGCGACGACGAGCATGTCCGCGCCGATCTCGCTCGGGGTAAGGTGCAGCGCCTTGAGGTCGGCCAAGGCGCGGCCGATTCCATGATCGAGACGCTTGCTCGTCACCAACTGCAAGGTCGATGCAACCTCGTCGCGCGCCTTCGGGACGCGGGTCTTATCGTCCGGCCCGAAACGGCCGATGATGACATGGCGCCTCATTTTGCGGCCTCCCCGTCGCCCATCGTCTGCAACACGTCGAATGCAGATTGGTAGACGTCGGTCACGAAGCCCATCACCGCATCAGGGGTCAGCGACTGGATGTTGACACCCGCGGCGTTGATCGCATCGCTGACGCCGCGGGT
>Ga0209066_10007097_pt1 | contig 11219 bp, 11 predicted proteins | sample All_14_2_FD_187198 | JGI IMG/M metagenome (GOLD analysis project Ga0209066, IMG submission 187198) | Freshwater microbial communities in response to fracking from Pennsylvania, USA - Allegheny Zone_MetaG_DW_15 (SPAdes) (version 2) ... | reverse complement strand
ACGCGTGCGCCGATGCTGGCCGCGACGATCGTGGCGGCGATGCCGCAGGAACACGAGCGCGCACTGGGCGGCTGGCAGGCCGAATGGCCGACGCTCTCCGCGCTGGTCGAATGCCTGGGCTCGGCGGTGGAGGCGATGGCGGAAATCGCCTCCGGACTCGTCATCGAGCCCGACGCGCTGCAGGCCAACATGGATGCCAGCGAAGCCGCGGTCCTCGCCGAGCGTGCAACGTTCCTGCTGGCCCGGAAGATGGGCAAGCACGAGGCTCACGCTCTGGTCGAGAAGGCGCTGGCCAAGGGCGGATCCTTCGTCGAGGCGCTTGGCCGGCTCGAAAAGGAACTGGCCGACGAGGCGGCACTGCTCGGCTACTCTCCGAAGTTCGTCGATCGTCTCCTCGCCGACCTCAAACGTAGGTGACCTTCAGGATCTCGATCTCTTCCTCGCCGCCGGGCGTGTTCATCCGCACGGCGTCGCCCTCGTGGGCCCGCATGACGGCGCGGGCGATGGGCGAGATCCAGCTCACATGGCCGCGGCCCGGGTCGACTTCATCGACGCCGACGATCTTGACCGTGCGCTCCTCATCCTTGGAATTGACGTAGGTGACGGTGGCGCCGAAGAAAACCTGGTCGGTCTTGGGGCGCTTGGTGGGATCGACGACTTCGGAGCGTTCCAGCCGCTTGCTGAGGAAACGGATGCGGCGGTCGATCTCGCGCAGGCGCTTCTTGCCGTAGAGATAGTCGCCGTTCTCCGAGCGGTCGCCGTTGGCGGCGGCCCACGACACGACCTGTACGACCTCGGGCCGCTCCTTGCGCATGAGCGTCATCAGCTCCTCGCGCATGCGCTCGAAGCCCTGCGGGGTCATGTAGTTCTTGGCGCCGGGAGGTAATCCGCCGACATCGTCGGGCAGGTCGTCCTCGTCGTCGTCGTCGCTTTCCTTGGTGAAGGCCTTGCTCATTCTGGTCCTTAATCTATCAAGTCGGGGCCGATGACCACCAGTCTCTCCCCCCGCATGCAACGCGCTTCCGGCGAAAGCCGGGTCACCTTCGACCTGCGGGAGGGCAAGACACGCCTGGGCGATCTGTATCAACGCGACCCTTGCCGGGTTTTGTTCCCGAAACCCGAACTGGGCGAACCGCCGCAGGCCGTGATGATCACCACCTCGGGCGGTGTGACGGGCGGCGACGCCCTCAGAATGTCGGTCGAGATCGGCCCTGGCGCAGAAGCCGTGGCAACCACGCAGGCCGCCGAGAAGATCTACCGCGCCTCGAAGGGCAGCGCTCCCTGCACGATCGACGTCGACGTGCGGGTCGCCGAGGGTGCGACGCTCGACTGGCTGCCGCAAGAGACCATCGTCTTCGAGGGCGCGCAACTGAAGCGCCGGACGGTGGCCGAAGTCGTCGAGGGGGGCTCGCTGCTTGCCTGCGAGATGGTGGTGCTCGGCCGCGGTGCTTCGGGCGAGCGCTTCACGTCCGGCCTCCTGCTGGACGCCTGGTCGGTGCGTCGCCCCGGTCGGCTGGTCTGGACCGACACGTTGCGGGTCGAGGGCGAGACGCCGGACGGTGCCGGTTTCGGGACCGCCAATGCGCTGGCGACCGTGATCGGCGTGTGGGATGCGCCTCAGCCGCATTTCGAGAAGGCCCGCGCCTTGCTCGAAGCTGCAGACCAGGTGCGTGCAGGCGTCACGGTCGTGAATGGTATCCTCGTGGCGCGCCTGCTGGGCGAAGCGACGGCGGTGCGCCATGCGACGATCCGGTTTCTCACCGAGTTTCGCGGCCGCCGCCTGCCGCGCGTTTGGCATGTTTGATGCAGACTCGCTCGCGCTATAGTCGGGGCCTACGGGCCGGGGGAAACGAATGAATTTGACGCCGCGCGAAAAGGACAAGCTTCTGGTGGCCATGGCCGCCATCGTGGCGCGTCGTCGCCTGGAGCGCGGCGTGAAGCTCAACTATCCCGAGGCCGTGGCGCTGATCACCGATTTCGTCGTCGAGGGCGCTCGCGATGGGCGCTCCGTGGCCGACCTGATGCGCGACGGCGCGCACGTGATCTCGCGGGCCCAGGTCATGGATGGCATCGCCGACATGCTGGCCGAGATCCAGGTCGAGGCGACCTTTCCCGACGGCACCAAGCTCGTCACCGTCCATGCGCCGATTCGCTGAGGAGAGACGCCATGATTCCAGGTGAAATCTTCCCGAGCGCCGGCGAGCTCGAGCTCAACAAGGGCCGCAACCCGATCACCATCGAGGTCGCCAATACCGGCGACCGGCCCATCCAGGTCGGCAGCCACTATCATTTCTTCGAGACCAACGACGCCTTGAAGTTCGACCGCAAGCGCGCGAAGGGCATGCGGCTCGACATCGCCGCCGGCACCGCCGTGCGCTTCGAGCCGGGCCAGTCGCGCACCGTGCGGCTCACGCCCTACATGGGGGGCCGCGAGAGCCATGGTTTCCAGGGGCGGGTCGCCGGCAAGCTGGGGCCGATTGCCAAGGTCGGGCCGTCCAACGAAGGCCCGACCCGCATCTCCCGCTCGGCCTATGTGCATATGTTCGGCCCGACCGTGGGTGACAAGGTGCGGCTCGCCGACACCGAACTCTTCATCGAGGTCGAGAAGGACCACACGATCTACGGCGAAGAGGTGAAGTTCGGCGGCGGCAAGGTGATCCGCGACGGCATGGGCCAGAGCCAGAAGACGCGCGCACAGGGCGCCGTCGACACGGTCATCACCAATGCCCTGATCGTCGATCACTGGGGCATCGTGAAGGCCGATATCGGCCTCAAGGGCGGGGTGATCGTCGCGATCGGCAAGGCGGGCAATCCCGATGTCCAGCCCGGTGTCGACATCATCATCGGACCCGGCACCGAGGCGATCGCGGCCGAGGGCAAGATCATCACCGCGGGCGGCATCGACTGCCACATCCACTTCATCTGTCCGCAGCAGATCGATGACGCGCTCTACAGCGGCGTCACGACGATGCTGGGCGGCGGCACCGGGCCGGCACACGGCACGCTCGCCACGACGGTGACGCCCGGGCCATGGCACATGGGCCGCATGCTGCAGGCCGCCGAAGGCCTGCCGATGAACCTCGGCTTCTTCGGCAAGGGCAATACCAGCAAGCCCGCCGGCCTCAAGGAACAGATCGAGGGTGGCGCCTGCGGGCTCAAGCTGCACGAGGACTGGGGCACCACCCCGGCCGCCATCGACAACTGCCTGAGCGTCGCCGACCGCTACGACGTCCAGGTCGCGATCCACACCGACACGCTGAACGAATCGGGCTTCGTCGAGACGACGCGCGCGGCCTTCAAGGGCCGGACCATCGCGACCTTCCATACGGAAGGCGCGGGTGGCGGCCATGCGCCCGACATCATCCGGCTGGCGGGCGAGAAGAACGTGCTGCCCAGCTCGACCAATCCGACCATGCCCTACACGGTGAACACCGTGGACGAGCATCTCGACATGCTGATGGTCTGCCATCATCTCGACGCCGCCATCCCCGAGGACGTGGCCTTCGCCGAGAGCCGCATCCGCAAGGAGACCATTGCGGCGGAAGACATCCTCCACGATATCGGCGCCTTCTCGATGATGTCGTCCGACAGCCAGGCGATGGGTCGGGTCGGCGAGGTGGTGATCCGGACGTGGCAGACCGCCGACAAGATGAAGAAGCAGCGCGGCCGGCTGAAGGAAGAGGCTGGCGACAACGACAATTTCCGCGTCAAGCGCTACGTCGCCAAGTACACGATCAACCCGGCCATCACCCACGGCATCGCCAAGCATGTGGGCTCGGTCGAGGTCGGCAAGCGCGCCGATCTCGTCATGTGGTCGCCGGCCTTCTTCGGCGCCAAGCCCGACATGGTGCTGATCGGCGGTTCGATCATCGCCGCCCCCATGGGCGACCCCAATGCCTCGATCCCGACGCCGCAGCCGGTCCACTACCGGCCGATGTTCGGCGCTTTCGGTCGCAGCCTCGTGACGAGCCCCGTACTGTTCGTCTCCCAGGCCGCCATCACCAAGGGCGTTGCCAAGAAGTGGGGCCTCACCCGCTCGCTGCTTGCGGTGAAGGGCACGCGCAAGATCGGCAAGAAGAACATGATCCACAACTCGACCTGCCCCAAGATCGACGTCGATCCCGAGACCTACGAGGTGCGGGCCGACGGCGAGCTGCTGACCTGCGAGCCCGCCACGTCGCTGCCCATGGCGCAGCGGTATTTCCTGTTCTGACCATGAAGCGCGCCATCGAGGTCGTGCGCGCCGGCGGCTGGCCGGCATCCGAGCGCACGGACACCGTCACCCTCCTGTTCGACGATCGCTATCGGCGCCGCCTGCGCATGCTGGGCGACGATGGGCTCGACTTTCTGCTCGACCTGGTCGAACCGGTGGTGCTGCACACCGGCGACGGTCTGAAACTGGAGGAGGGCGGCTTCGTCGAGGTGAGGGCCGCCGACGAGGATCTCGTCGAGGTGCGTGGCCGCGACGCCGCATCCTTCGCGCGGCTCGCCTGGCACCTCGGCAATCGCCACCTGCCGACGCAGATCGACAGCGATCGCATCCTGATCCGCGACGATCACGTCATCGTCGACATGCTGAAGGGACTGGGCGCCGAAGTGCGCAAGGTCCGCGCCCCCTTCGACCCGGAGGGCGGCGCCTACGGGCAGCACAATCACGACACCGGCCATCGCCACGGCGAGCTGCATGCGGAGCGCCATGGTTAGCCCGAAGGGAGGCGACCCGCTCTACCGTCTGCTTGCCTGGCTATCGCCGGCCTATCCGATCGGCGCCTTCAGCTACAGCCACGGCGTCGAAACGGCGGTGGAAGAGGGAGTGATCCGCGACCGTGCCTCGCTGGTGGCCTGGCTCGACAGCGTCCTGCGGCGCGGCACCGGCGCGGTCGACGGGGCCCTGTTCGCGGCCGGCTGGCGGGCTGCAAGCGAGGCCGACTGGCCCGCGTTCGACGCCATCGCCGAGCGCGCCGCTGCCTGGCGCGGCACCTCGGAGATGGCGCTGGAATCGCGCCAGCAAGGCGGTTCGTTTCTGTCGATCACGCGCACGGCCTGGCCCCATGCCGCCCTCGACGAGGTGCATCGGCGGCTCGACGGCGAGCTCGCTCTCCCGGTTGCGGTGGCGCTCGCCGCCGCGGTCCACGGTATCGCGCTCGAACAGGCGCTGGCGGGCTTTCTCCACGCCTTCACCGCCAATCTCATCTCGGCGGCATTGCGCGCCGTGCCGCTCGGCCAGACCGATGGCCAGATCGCCTTGGCGTCGCTCGAGGCATCGGTTAACGAAGCCACCCGGGCCGCCATCGCGGTCGACTCCCTGGACGAGGTCGGGACGGCGACGCCGCTGCTCGACTGGTGTTCGCTCCGTCACGAAACCCAATACACACGGCTCTTCCGCTCATGACCGTCCTGATGGCTCTTCTCCTGACGATCGGCGTCGGCGCCATCGCCGTGATCCATGTGATGTGGGGCCTGGGCAGCCACTGGCCGGAAGCCTCTGAGGAGGCCCTGGCCCGGAGCGTCGTCGGCGACGGGCGCCGCCGCATGCCGCCTTCCTGGCAGTGCTTCCTCGTGGCGCTCGTTCTTGCCGTGATGGCCCTGTGGCCGTGGTATGCGCTGGGCCGTATTGCCGAACCGGCCGTGCTGGCCGGCAGCTACATGATCGCCGGCATCTTCGTCGCGCGTGGCATCGCCGGGTTCAGTCATCGCTGGCGGGCGCATTTCACGATCGAACCGTTTGCCACGCGCAACAGACGCTACTATTCGCCTTACTGCCTGTTGCTCGGCGTGGGATACATCGCCCTGGTGGCTGGAGAACTGGACAAATGAGCCTGCGTGGTCCGCTGAGAGTGGGGGTCGGCGGTCCCGTCGGCTCCGGCAAGACGGCGCTCGTCGAACGCCTGTGCAAGCGCATGCGCGATCTCTACGACATCGCGGTCGTCACCAACGACATCTACACCAAGGAAGATGCCGAGTTCCTGACCCGCGCCGGCGCACTCGCGCCCGAGCGCATCGTGGGCGTCGAGACCGGCGGCTGTCCGCACACGGCGATTCGCGAAGATGCTTCCATCAACCTCGCAGCCGTTTCCGACATCGTGCGCAAGTGGCCGGACCTCGAAGTCATCTTCGTGGAATCCGGTGGCGACAATCTCGCCGCGACCTTCTCTCCTGAACTGGCCGACCTCACGATTTACGTCATCGACGTTTCGGCGGGGGAGAAGATCCCGCGCAAGGGCGGTCCGGGCATCACGCGGTCGGACCTGCTGGTGATCAACAAGATCGACCTTGCGCCGATGGTCGGCGCGAACCTCGACGTCATGGACCGCGACGCCCGCCGGATGCGCGGTCAGCGGCCTTTCCTTTTCTCCAATCTCAAGGAGAATAAGGGGGTCGAGGACATTGCGGCCTTCATCGTGCGGCAAGGCGGCCTGCCGTCGCGGCTGAACTAGATCACAGGAGCATTTAATGACGATTCGGACGATCCGCCTGGCGGTTTTGCTCGTTATGGTGGCAAGCCCCGCGCTGGCCCATCCCGGACACGAGACGTCGGGCTTTGCCCATCCCTTCACCGGACTTGATCACCTCCTGGCGATGGTCGGTGTTGGCGTCTGGGCCTCCTTGCTGGCGGTGAAGCGTCCGGCCGCGGCCTATCTCGTTCCGGCTGCCTTCATCGCGATGATGCTTGTCGGAGCAGCTGCTGGATTCGCGGGCATTAAACTGCCTATGGCGGAGGCGGGGATCGTTGCATCGGTCCTGCTGCTAGGCGCGCTCATCATAGCCGCGGTGCGTCTACCGTCTGCCGCAGCCATGGCGATCGTCGGTCTGTTTGCGGTTTTCCACGGCTATGCCCATGCCATCGAGGCGCCGACCGGCGGGACCGGCGTCTACATTCTGGGCTTCGTCGCCGCGACGGCCTTGCTGCACGCCGCGGGTTTGGGGCTCGGCTGGGTTGCGCGCCGCGCCGTCGGCGACCTGGGATTGCGGGCGCTGGGCGGCGCCGTCATGGCCGGCGGTGCGCTGGTCCTGATCGCCAACTAATCCTTGTCCGAAGGGCATTCTGCCGGTTTGGCATGAATTTCGCTTCCCTTGATTTCCGGCGGGGAGATCCGTCGAAAGACAAGGAGAGCGGGATGAAATTGGGAACACTCATGCGGACGGGCCTCGTCGCCGCCGGCCTGGTGGCCAGCGCGGCGACCAGCGCGTTTGCGCAGGCGGGAGACACGATCAAGGTCGGCATCCTCCATTCGCTGTCGGGCACGATGGCGATCAGCGAGACGACTCTGAAGGACGTCGTGTTGATGCTGGTTGAAGAGCAGAACAAGAAGGGCGGCCTGCTGGGCAAGAAGCTGGAGCCCGTCGTGGTCGATCCGGCATCGAACTGGCCGCTGTTCGCCGAAAAGGCGCGCGAGCTGCTGCAGAAGGAAAAGGTCGCGGTGGTGTTCGGCTGCTGGACGTCCGTCAGCCGCAAGTCGGTGCTGCCGGTGTTCGAGGAGCTGAACGGCATCCTGTTCTATCCGGTTCAGTACGAGGGACAGGAGAGCCAGCGTAACGTGTTCTACACCGGCGCGGCGCCGAACCAGCAGGCGATCCCGGCGGTCGACTACCTGATGAGCAAGGACGGCGGCAACGTGAAGCGCTGGGTCCTCGCCGGTACCGACTACGTCTATCCGCGCACGACCAACAAGATCCTCGAAGCGTACCTGCTCCAGAAGGGCGTTCCGAAGGAAGACATCATGATCAACTACACGCCGTTCGGTCATTCGGACTGGCAGTCGATCGTGGCCGATATCAAGAAGTTCGGTTCGGCCGGCAAGAAGACCGCCGTCGTCTCGACGATCAATGGCGACGCCAACGTCCCGTTCTACAAGGAACTCGGCAACCAGGGCATCAAGGCCAAGGACATCCCGGTCGTCGCCTTCTCGGTGGGTGAGGAAGAGCTCGCCGGCGTCGACACCAAGCCGCTGGTCGGCCATCTGGCGGCCTGGAACTACTTCCAGTCGGTGAAGGATCCCGCCAACGCGGAATTCATCAAGACCTGGCAGGCGTTCACCAAGAATCCGAAGCGCGTGACCAACGACCCGATGGAAGCTTCGGTGATCGGCTTCCGCATGTGGGTCGAAGCGGTCAAGAAGGCCGGCACGACCGACCCCGACAAGGTGATCGACGCGCTCATCGGCATCAAGGTCCCCAACCTGACGGGCGGGATCTCCGAGATGCTGCCGAACCATCACATCACCAAGCCGGTCCTGATCGGCGAGATCGAGGGCAATGGCCAGTTCGATGTGGTGTGGAAGACCCCCGGCCTCGTTGCGGGCGAGGCATGGTCGCCGATCCTCGACGACTCCAAGAACCTGAAGGCCGATTGGACGAAGCCCGTGAACTGCGGAAACTACGACACCGTTGCCAAGAAGTGCATCGGCAAGGCGGCCAAGTAGGCCGACGCGCAGGACTCACAGGCGGGGCGACTTTCGGGTCGCCCCGTTCCCATCTCCCGGGGTTAAGTCACAGCTCATGCTTTTTCTTCGATCGGTCTCGGTCCTGCTCTCGGTGCTGGCGTCGCTGGCGCTGGCCGGAGCGGCCCTTGCGGCCGACCTTGCCACTCTCGTCGGAAATCTCACCTCGGGCGGTTTGAGCGAGCGCGAGGGGGCGATCACCGCGCTGGCGGCCTCGGGCGACGAGCGTGCCGTGCCGATCCTCGAAGCCTTGGGCGCCGGGCAGCTTTACATCCGCAATTCCGACAAGCTCGCGGTCATCGGCACGGTCGACGGCAACAAGCTGGCGCTGACCGAAGCGGTATCCGGCAAGCCGGCCGGTAGTGCCGATGAAGCCGACCTCGAGCGCGTAAGGGTCAACAACCGACTGCGCGGCACGATCGAAGCCGCGGTCGGATCGCTCACTCTGGTGAGTCCCAATTCCCGGACCCGGCTCAGCGCCGCCGACGCGCTCTTCAAGCGCCGCGATGCGACGGCCCTGGCAGCCCTCGACCAGGCGCTCACTGTCGAAAAGGACCCGCGCATCAAGCGCGCGATGAGCGAGGCGCGGGCCGCCATCGTACTCGCGACCGCGGAGTCTTCCCCGGCACAGAAGCTCGCCGCGATCGCCCTGGTTCGTGAGCGCGGCGACCGCGATTCGCTGGGCATCCTCAAGACCGTCGCCGCCGCCTCCGAGGGTGAGGTCAAAGCGGCGGCCACGGCGGGCGCCGACTCGATCGAGCAGACGCTGGCCGCCTGGCAGATGGCGCAGAACGTATGGTACGGCATCTCGCTCGGCTCCGTGCTGCTGCTGGCCGCCATCGGGCTCGCCATCACCTTCGGCACCATGGGCGTGATCAACATGGCGCATGGCGAGATGGTCATGCTGGGCGCCTATACGACCTTCGTCGTCCAGGAGGTCATCCGCACCTCGGCGCCGCATCTGTTCGACGTTTCGCTGGTGATCGCCCTGCCGCTCGCGTTCCTCGTCTCGGGGGCCATCGGCATCCTGATCGAGCGCACCATCATCCGCTTCCTCTACGGGCGTCCGCTCGACACGCTGCTCGCGACCTGGGGACTGTCGCTCGTGCTGCAGCAGGCCGTGCGCTCGATCTTCGGCTCGTCCAACCGCGAGGTCGGGGCGCCGTCGTGGATGTCGGGCGCGTTCCAACTCGGCCAGCTCAATATCACCTATGGCCGGCTCTGGATCGTGGTGTTCGCGCTGATCGTCTTCGCCTCGCTCATCCTGGTGCTGCGCAAGACGCCGCTCGGCCTCTACATGCGCGCCGTCACGCAGAACCGCCCGATGGCCTCGGCCGTCGGCATCCGCACGCCGCGCGTCGACGCGCTGACCTTCGGCCTCGGTTCGGGCATTGCGGGCCTGGCCGGCGTGGCGCTGAGCCAGATCGACAATGTCAGCCCCAACCTCGGCCAAGGCTACATCATCGACTCCTTCATGGTCGTGGTGTTCGGCGGCGTTGGAAACCTGTTCGGTACCTTGATCGGCGCGCTGACGCTCGGCGTCGTGAACAAGTTCCTCGAACCCTATGCCGGCGCGGTGCTGGGCAAGATCCTGGTTCTGGTGTTCATCATCCTGTTCATCCAGCGCCGGCCGCGCGGGCTGTTCGCGCTGAAGGGACGTTCTGTCGAATAATGGTCACACGGTTCCTCTGGCAGGGCATGACCCGTAACCTGCGCCTCTTCGTCCTGCTGGTCCTCGCGGTCGGCATCCTCGTGCCGCTGTCCAACCTGCTCCTGCCGGCGGACAGCGCGTTTCGCATGCCGTCCTGGGCGGTGCAGCTCGTCGGCAAGTATCTGTGCTACGCCTCGCTCGCGCTGGCCGTCGATCTCGTCTGGGGATTCTGCGGCATCCTCACGCTCGGTCACGCCGCCTTCTTCGCGCTCGGCGGCTATTGCATGGGCATGTACCTGATGCGCCAGATCGGCACGCGCGGCGTGTACGGCAATCCCCTCCTGCCCGATTTCATGGTGTTCCTGAACTACAAGGAGCTGCCCTGGTTCTGGCACGGCTTCGACAGTTTCTGGTTCGCCGCGCCGATGATCGTGCTGGTGCCGAGCGTGCTGGCGTTGGCGCTCGGCTGGTTCGCCTTCCGCAGCCGCGTCACAGGCGTCTATCTCTCGATCATCACCCAGGCGATGACCTTCGCCCTGCTTCTGGCCTTCTTCCGAAACGACATGGGGCTGGGCGGCAACAACGGCATGACCGACTTCAAGGACATCCTGGGCTATTCCGTCCAATCCGACACGACGCGCGCCGTGCTGTGCTTTGCCTCGGCGCTCGCGCTGGCGGTCTTCCTGGTGATCTCCGCCGCCATCGTGGGCTCTCGCTTCGGCAAGGCCCTGACCGCGGTACGCGACGCCGAAAGCCGCATGCGGTTCCTGGGCTATCGGGTCGAGCGCTACAAGCTGTTCGTCTTCGTGCTGTCGGCGGCAATGGCCGGCATCGCCGGCGCGCTCTACGTGCCGCAGGTCGGCATCATCAATCCCAGCGAGTTCTCGCCCGGCAATTCGATCGAGGCCGTCCTGTGGGTCGCGGTCGGTGGGCGCGGCACGCTGATCGGGCCGGTGATCGGCGCCTTCATCGTGAACTTCGGCAAGACCTGGCTCACCGGCGCGCTGCCGGAGGTCTGGCTGTTCGCGCTCGGCGCCCTGTTCATCGTCGTGACGCTGCTGCTGCCCAAGGGCGTCGTCGGCCTGTGGAATCAGTTCATGAACCGATCGCGCGAGCGGCGGGCGAGG
>Ga0209066_10007096_pt1 | contig 11220 bp, 13 predicted proteins | sample All_14_2_FD_187198 | JGI IMG/M metagenome (GOLD analysis project Ga0209066, IMG submission 187198) | Freshwater microbial communities in response to fracking from Pennsylvania, USA - Allegheny Zone_MetaG_DW_15 (SPAdes) (version 2) ... | reverse complement strand
CCGCGACGCGGCCGGTCACCGAGTAATGACCGATCCGCCCCCGCGCCCAGCAAACCGATATCAGGCGGCTACCACTGGGTGCCCTGGCACCACACGCTGTACGGCGCATCCTGGGCGGCGATGATCTGGTCGCCGACCGCGATATCGCAATGCGCGTTCGGTGCCCCCACGCCGCCCTTGGTGGTGCTGCTCACCTGCAGGATGGCCCACTGCGGATCGGCCAGCGTGGTCTCGACCACCCACGGCGCGTCCGGACCCACGGTGATGGTCTCGCGCTTGGCGTAGGCGTACGCATCGGCGTTGTAGGCGTCCTTGCTCGCCGGCTGTGCCGTCAGATAGAACACCTGGAATTGGTACGGCGCGCCCGAGGTCAGGGTGTAGCGGACCACTTGACCGCCCGCCTCCGGTTCGGCACCGGCCGTCGCGGTGCCGAAGGCGAGCGCCGCGCCCGCCACCATCGCCGCCGCGCCGGCGACCGCTCCTACCTTGCTCGTGGTATTTCGCATGCCCATCACATCGCCGGACGCTACCGGATCGTTACACCCGCCTCATCCGCACCGGGTTGTACCAGCCGAACGGACGGCCAACCACGATCGAACAACACGTTAATTTGTTCGTCACATAGAGAAATTTCACAGAAACCTAGGCCCCCTAACGTGCCGATTCGACACCCACTCGGGTTCTCCAAAGTTCTGACGATGCACTGAAATCGAAGGAAAGGCCTTAGATGCGACTCCCCCGCCCGATGTTCAACAGGTCAGTTCTGCTAGCGGGGAGCGTCGTGGTCACCACCTCGATGCTGCTCGCTGCCTGCGGTAGCAAGGCCAGCGAGACCGAAGCGTCCAGCGCCGAATCGTGCGTCGACACCTCGGGTTCCACCGTCAAGGTCGGCTCGCTGAACTCCCTGTCGGGCACCATGGCCATCTCCGAGGTCACCGTGCGCGACGCCATCAAGCTCGCCGTCGACGAGATCAACGCCGCCGGTGGCGTGTTGGACAAGCAGATCCAGATCGTCGGCGAGGACGGCGCCTCCGAACCCACCGTGTTCGCCGAGAAGGCCGAGAAGCTGATCAGCAGTGACTGTGTCGCAGCCGTTTTCGGTGGTTGGACCTCTTCGAGTCGCAAGGCCATGCTGCCGGTCTTCGAGAGCAACAACGCGCTGCTCTACTACCCCGTGCAGTACGAGGGCCTGGAGTCGAGCAAGAACATCTTCTACACCGGGGCGACCACCAACCAGCAGATCGTGCCCGCGCTGGACTACCTGAAGGAAAAGGGCACCAAGTCGCTCTACCTGGTGGGCAGTGACTACGTCTTCCCGCAGACCGCCAATCGCATCATCAAGGCGTACGCAGCGGCCAACGGGATGGAGATCAAGGGCGAGGACTACACGCCGCTGGGCTCGACCGACTTCTCCACCATCGTCAACAAGGTCCGCACGGCCGACGCCGACGCGGTGTTCAACACCCTCAACGGTGACTCCAACGTGGCGTTCTTCCGCGAGTACAAGAACGTCGGGCTCACCCCGCAGGCGATGCCGGTGGTCTCGGTGTCCATCGCCGAAGAGGAGGTCGGTGGTATCGGCGTGCAGAACATCACCGATCAGCTGACCGCGTGGAACTACTACCAGACCATCGACACCCCGGTGAACAACGCGTTCGTGGCCGCTTACAAGAAGGCCTACGGCGAGAACAAGCCGACCTCGGACCCGATGGAGGCCGCCTACGTCTCGGTGTACCTGTGGAAGAACACCGTCGAGAAGGCCGGATCGTTCGACGTCAAGGCCATTCAGGAGAACGCAGGCGGGGTCAGCTTCGACGCCCCCGAGGGCAAGGTGACCATCGACGGCGAGAACAACCACATCACCAAGACGGCGCGCATCGGCGAGATCAAGCCCGATGGTCTCATCTACACGGTGTGGGAGTCCGCCGGCCCGATCGAGCCGGACCCGTACCTGAAGTCCTACCCGTGGGCCGCCGGGCTGTCGGGATAACCACGTGGATGTCCTGATCGGACAGCTGGCAACAGGATTGAGCCTCGGCTCGATCCTGTTGCTCGCTGCACTCGGACTCTCACTGACCTTCGGTCAGATGGGTGTCATCAACATGGCACACGGCGAGTTCATCATGGCCGGCTGCTACACCGCCTACGTGGTTCAGCAGGTCGTCTCGAATACCGGTGCCTCACTGCTGATCTCATTGGTCGTCGGTTTCCTGGTCGGCGGAGCCATGGGTGTGCTGCTGGAAGTCACGCTGATCCAGCGGATGTATGACCGGCCGCTGGACACCCTGCTGGTCACCTTCGGTGTCGGCCTGATCCTGCAGCAGATCGCCCGCGACATCTTCGGCGCCCCGGCGGTGAACGTCGTGGCACCGGAATGGCTCTCCGGAGGTGTGGAGATCCTGGGCGCGGTGGTGCCCAAGACCCGCATCTTCATCCTGGTGCTCGCGGCGGTGGCCGTGGTGGCCCTGGCCACCGCACTCAAGGCCAGTCCGATGGGCCGGCGCATCCGCGCGGTCGTGCAGAACCGCGACCTGGCCGAGACCAGCGGAATCTCCTCGCGGCGAACCGATATCACCACGTTCTTCATCGGTTCCGGGCTGGCCGGGGTGGCCGGGGTGGCACTCACTCTGATCGGCTCGACCAGCCCGACCACCGGGCAGAGTTATCTGATCGATGCCTTCCTGGTCGTGGTGGTGGGCGGTCTGGGGCAGATCAAGGGCACCGTCATCGCCGCGCTCGGGATCGGCTTCCTGAACTCGTTCATCGAGTACAACACCACGGCCTCGCTGGCCAAGGTGATTCTGTTCGTGATCATCGTGTTCTTCCTGCAGGTGCGCCCGCAGGGCCTGTTCACGGTTCGAACGAGGAGTCTGGTGTGAAACACCTCATCGGTCGTTGGCAGACGTGGGCCGGCTTCGGCGTCGGCGCCATCGTGTTGTTCGGTCTCGCTCCCGCCGTCCTGTCCGATTTCCGGCTGGGCCTGTTCGCGAAGTTCCTGTGCTTCGCGATCGTCGCCGTCGGCATCGGATTGGCCTGGGGCCGAGGCGGAATGCTGGTGCTGGGCCAGGGCGTGTTCTTCGGGCTCGGCGGCTACATCATGGGCATGCACCTGAAGATCTCCGACGCGGCCCTGACCAACCAGGACGTCCCGGACTTCATGCAGATCGCCGGTGTGCGGGAACTGCCCGGCTACTGGCAACCGTTCGCCTCGCCGGTGGTCACGCTGGTGGCCATCGTGGTGATCCCCACCGGCATCGCCGCACTGCTGGGCCTGGGCGTGTTCAAACGCCGGGTCAAGGGCGCCTATTTCGCGATCCTGTCGCAGGCGCTGGCCGCCGCCTTGGCCATCTTGCTGATCGGGCAGACCAGCGTCGGAGGCAGCAACGGGCTGACCAACTTCCGCACCTTCTTCGGGTTCTCGCTCAAGGACCCGGTGAACAAGCAGATGCTGTACTTCATCGCCGCCGCGGTGCTCCTGCTCTCGGTGGCGGTGGCACGGCAGCTGATGCAGAGTCGCTACGGGGAACTGCTCGTCGCCGTGCGCGACGGTGAGGAGCGGGTGCGCTTCCTGGGCTACGACCCGGCCAATATCAAGGTCGTCGCCTACGTGGTCGCCGCGCTGTTCGCCAGCATCGCCGGGGCGCTGTTCGCCCCGATCGTCGGGTTCATCGCACCGTCACAGGTCGGCATCCTGCCCTCGATCGCCTTCCTGATCGGGGTGGCCATCGGCGGCCGCACCACGCTGCTCGGCCCGGTGCTCGGCGCCATCGGGGTGGCGTGGGCGCAGACGCTGCTCTCGGAACGCTTTCCGTCGGAGTGGACCTACGCGCAGGGCGCCTTGTTCATCATCGTCGTCGGGTTCTTCCCGGCCGGCTTGGCCGGGCTCGGGGTGTTCCTGCGCCGCCGCAAGGGCAAGCCGGACGTGGGCGACGGACCGGCGCCCGATCCGGCGTCGCTGCCCGATCCCGACCCGGAACCAGAGAAGGCCGGAGCCAAGGCATGACAGAGCTCGAGACCGAGGTCCATCCCGAACCCGCCGCCGGCGGCAACGCCGGGATGGGCACCCAGTACCTGGAAGTCCGCGGGCTCACCGTCGATTTCGACGGCTTCAAGGCCGTCAGCGATGTGGACCTGACCCTGTTCCAGGGTGACCTGCGCTTCCTGATCGGTCCCAACGGCGCCGGGAAGACCACCGTCATCGACGCGATCACCGGGCTGGTGCCCGCCACCGGATCGGTGAGCAAGTCCGGACAGGAACTGCTGGGCAAGAAGGTCCACCAGATCGCCCGCCGCGGGGTGGGACGCACCTTCCAGACCGCGACGGTTTTCGAGCAGCTCACCGTGCTGCAGAATCTGGACATCGCCGCGGGTGCCGGAAGGTCCGCCTGGGCGCTGCTGCGGCGTCGCTCCGGAATTCTGCCCGCGATCGAAGAAGCCCTTGAGACAACCGGTCTCGCGGATCTGGCCGACAAACCGGCAGGCGTGTTGGCGCACGGCCAGAAGCAGTGGCTGGAGATCGGCATGCTGCTGGTGCAGAACGCCGATGTGCTGCTGCTCGACGAACCGGTCGCCGGGATGAGCCACGAGGAACGCGAAGAGACCGGAAACCTGTTGCGCCGCATCGGCGGTGAGCGCACCGTGGTGGTCGTCGAGCACGATATGGACTTCATGCGCGCGTTCGCGACGTCGGTGACGGTGCTGGCCCGCGGTCAGGTGATCGCCGAGGGCACGGTGGCCGAGGTCCAGGCCAATCCGCGGGTGCAGGAGGTCTACCTGGGTACCGCGGCGGCCGGCACCGATGATCTGAAAGAGGAATCCTGATGCTCGAACTCGTCGACGTGCGGACCGGCTACGGCCGCTCCGAGGTCATCCACGGGGCCAGCCTGGAGGTGCCCGCCGACGGGGTGGCCGCGGTCATGGGCCACAACGGGGCGGGCAAGACCACCCTGTTGCGTGCCGCGGTCGGGCTCCTGAAATGCAGTGCCGGAAAGGTACTTTTCGACGGTGAGGACATCACCAAACTGCGGCCCAGCGCCCGGGTGGCCAAGGGGCTGGCCTATGTGCCGCAGGGCCAGCAGTCCTTCGGTCAGCTCACCACCGCGGAGAACCTCCAGGTGGTGGCCGACGGACGCAAGAACGCCAAATCGCTGATCGACGAGCAGCTCGACCTGTTCCCGGCCCTCAAGGAACTGCTCACCCGCCGGGCCGGGCTGCTCTCCGGCGGGCAGCGTCAGCAACTGGCGATCGCGCGCGCCCTGATCACCACCCCGAAATGCCTGATCCTCGACGAACCGACCGAGGGCATCCAGCCGTCGGTGGTGGCCGAGATCGAGGCCGCGATCACCGCGCTGACCGCTCGCGGGGATCTCGGGGTGCTGCTGGTCGAGCAGCACATCGGTTTCGCGCTGGAGTCGGCGCAGCGCTACTACATCCTGGAGGCCGGCCGGGTGACCTCCAGCGGCACCGGCGGCTCCGCGTCGGAGGCCGAGGTCCGTGCGGCGATGGCTATCTAAAGCTCCAGCAGCACGGTCACCGGGCCGTCGTTGACGAGCTCGACCGCCATGTGCGCCCCGAAGACCCCGGTGGCCACCGGCGCACCGAGCGCGCGCAGAGCGTCGGCGAACGCATCGATGAGCGGCTCGGCGACCGGACGCGGTGCGGCGGCGTTCCAGGACGGGCGGCGACCCTTGACGGTGTTGGCGTACAGGGTGAACTGACTGACCACCAGGATCGGCGCGCCGGTGTCGGCGGCCGCCCGCTCGTCGTCGAGAATGCGGAGCCGCCAGAGCTTTTCGGCCATCTTGGCGGCCAGCGCCCCGTCGTCGGTATGGGTGATGCCGACCAGCGCCAGCAGTCCGTGACCACCGGGCTGGGCCGAGGCGTCGATCTCCCCCACCGTCACGCCGTCGACCAGCACCCGCGCAGTATTCACCCGTTGGACCAGGACTCGCATGCCCCGACCCTAGAGTGGTGTGATGACATCACCGGCACAGCCACGGATCATCGCCGAACAGGGCGGTCTGGTGGTCGCCGAGGACGGACCGCATGTCCTGGTGATCGACCGTGGTAGCGGGCTCACCCAGGTCACCGCGTTCGTGCTGGTTGTCATCGCCGTCGTATTCGGCGGATTCGGCATGGTGTCCATCGCGATGTCGATCCGCAGCGGCCACGCCAGCCCGCCGCTGGTGCTGGGGCTGGTGATCTTTGCCTTCGGGCTCGCCGCGGTCGCCGCGCTGCGCTACACGGTGCGCTCGTTGCGCCGCATCCGTTCGGCACCGTTGAGTGACTTCGTGCCGGTGGCCGTGTTCGACCGCAAGGACGGCACCTACCGGGACCGGGGCGGTGAGGTGGTCGGGCGACTGGATCAGGTGCGCTTCGAACGGCGGTTCCAAATCGGTTCCAGTTCGCCGAAACTTGTCGCCGTCACGCCCACGGGCACGTTCATCCTCAAGCGCGGCAACCCATTCGGCGGGCACATCCACGGCATGGACGCGGTGTTGTCCACCGCGATCCTGCGCCCGCCGGGCTAACTCAGACGGCGCAGCACCTCCGCGGCCACCGCGTCGATCGCGATGTCGACCTGCTCACCGCGGCCGAGGTCTTTGACCCCCACCGTGCCCGCGTCGATATCGCGGTCCCCGGCCACCAGGGCGAGCACGGCACCCGAGCGGTCCGCGCCGCGCATCGAGGCCTTCAGACTGCGATCGCCATAGGCCAGATCCACCCGAATACCGTTGGCGCGCAGGGTGGCGGCCAGCTTCGCCAGTTCGAGCTTGGCCGTCTCCCCCAGCGCCACGCCGTACACGTCCACCCGGTTGGCGGCGCCCACGGTCTTGCCCTCGGCCGCCAGGGCCAGCAGGGTGCGGTCCACCCCGAGGCCGAACCCGATACCGGACAGATCCTGCCCACCGAGCTGACCCATCAGCCCGTCGTACCGACCACCGCCGCCGATACCGGACTGCGCACCCAGGCCGTCGTGCACGAACTCGAAGGTGGTCTTCGTGTAGTAATCCAGCCCACGCACCATCCGCGGGTTCACCACATAGGGCACCCCGAGCGCGTCCAGGTGGGCCAGCACGGTCTCGAAGTGCGCCTTGGCGGCGTCGGAGAGGTGATCGAGCATCAGCGGGGCGTCGGCGGTCATCTCGCGCACCGCGGGACGCTTGTCGTCGAGCACCCGCAGCGGATTGATCTCCGCGCGTCGTCGGGTGTCCTCGTCGAGGTCGAGGGTGAACAGGAACTCCTGCAGCAACTCCCGGTACCGGGGCCGGCAGGTCTCGTCACCCAGTGAGGTGATCTCCAGCCGGAAACCATCCAGCCCGAGGGACCGGAACCCGCCGTCGGCCACGGCGATGACCTCGGCGTCCAGGGCGGGATCGTCCACCCCGATGGCCTCCACCCCGACCTGTTGCAGCTGTCGGTAGCGGCCGGCCTGCGGCCGTTCGTAGCGGAAGAACGGCCCGGCGTAGCACAGCTTGACCGGCAGCGGCCCGCGGTCGAGCCCATGCTCGATGACCGCCCGCATGACACCGGCGGTGCCCTCCGGACGCAGCGTCACCGAACGCTCACCGCGGTCGGCGAAGGTGTACATCTCCTTGCTCACCACATCGGTGGATTCGCCGACGCCGCGGGCGAACAACGCGGTGTCCTCGAAGATCGGCAACTCGATATCGCCGTACCCGGCCCGCCGGGCGGCGGCGAGCAAGCCGTCGCGCACCGCGACGAAGGCCGCGGAGTCGGGCGGAAAGTAGTCGGGTACACCCTTGGGCGCCTTGAAATCAGCCACGGTATTCGCTCACAGAGTCAGACCTTCGAGAAAGGGGTTGGTGCGGCGCTCGAATCCGATCGTGGACCGCGGGCCGTGCCCGGGGAGTACCACGGTGTCATCGTCGAGCACCATCAGTTTTGTCACGAGTGAGTTCATCAGATCCCGCCCGCTGCCGCCGAACAGGTCGGTGCGGCCCACCGACCCCTTGAACAGAGTGTCACCGGTGAAGGCACTGGCCGGGCTGATCCCCCCGTCGCTGCGCTCGTGGGCGCCGACACGGAAGACGACCGATCCCGGGGTGTGCCCCGGGGTGTGGTCGACGGTCACAGCCATCCCGCCGACGTCGAGCAGCTGGGCATCGTGCTCCAGTTCGACGACCTGACGCGGCTCACGGAACAGCGCGCCCAGCGCCAGCTGACCGAGTCGCGGTCCGATGCCCTTGATCGGGTCGGTCAACATCACCCGGTCCTGCGGATGGATGAACACCGGGCAGCCGTAGGTGTCGGCCACCTTCTGCGCCGACCACATGTGATCGAGGTGTCCGTGGGTCAGCAGGACCGCCGCCGGGGTGAGCCGGTGCTCGTCGAGGATCGTGCGCAGCCGGCCGAAGGCCGACTGGCCGGGGTCGACGATGACGGCGTCGGCCCCGGCGTGCGGTGCCAGCACATAGCAATTGCACGCCAGCACCCCCGCCGGGAATCCGGTGATCAACACCGGGCAAGTTTCCCACGTCCACTTTCGGCACCGGTATTCGCGCGGGTCGCACGGCCCGCACTCAGAAACGCCTGGCACACTCGGTGCCGATGTGAACGCGCGGCCGACGCCGCGCAGACCCGAGGAGGACAGCGGCGGTGCCGACCAACGAACAGCGACGGGCAGCGGCCAAGCGCAAGCTCGAACGTCAGCTCGAACGCCGAGAGCAGCGGGCCAAGCGGGCGCGCCTGATCACGATCATCGCCTCGGTGACCGGCGTGCTCGTGGTGGTCGGCGCGGTGGTGGCCACCGTCATCATCACCAACAAGGACTCCGCGAACACCGCGTCCGCCTCGACGACCACCAGCGCAGACCCCGGCGCCCCGCAACCCGCCGCGGACGGCAAGCTGCCCCCGTTCGCGGCGCCGGCCGGCCTCGGCCAGGACTGCCAGTACCCGGCCGCGGGCGAGGCCAGCCGCAAGGTCAACCCGCCGCGCACCGGAAAGATCCCGATGGACGAGGCGGAGATCAGCGTCAGCATGGCCACCGATCAGGGCAATATCGGCCTGATGCTGAACAACGCGCAGGCGCCGTGCACCGCGAACAGCTTCGCCAGCCTGGCCGGGCAGGGCTACTTCAACGACACCCCCTGCCACCGGCTGACGACCAGCGACAGCCTGTCGGTTCTGCAGTGCGGTGACCCCACCGGCCAGGGCACCGGCGGCCCGGGCTACGAGTTCGCCAACGAGTACCCGACCAACCAGTACCAGCCGGACAACCCGGCGCTGCAGCAGCCCGTGCTCTATCCGCGCGGCACGCTGGCGATGGCCAACGCCGGCCCCGGCACCAACGGCAGCCAGTTCTTCCTGGTCTACAAGGATTCGCAGCTGCCGCCGAACTACACCGTGTTCGGCACCATCGACGAGACCGGCCTGGCCACCCTGGACAAGATCGCCGGCGCCGGCGTGGAGGGTGGCGGTCAGGACGGTCCGCCGGCCACCAAGGTGCAGGTGAAGACGATCCAGCTGGACTGAGCCGATGAGCGTCCCGCCGTACGGGTTCCACCCGCCCGGCTATCCCCCGGCCTACGGCTATCCGCCCGCGCCGAGGCCGACCAACGCGCTGGCCGTCGCCTCGCTCATCTGCGCCTTCCTGGTCGCCCCGCTGGGCGTGGTGTTCGGCCACATCTCGCTGCACCAGATCAAGCGCAGCGGCGAGGACGGGCGGCCGATGGCCATCGCGGGTCTGGTGATCGGCTACCTGCTCACCGTGCTCGGGGTGCTGGTGCTGGTCTTCACGTTCGTGGTGACGCGGGCGATCGTCGAGGACATCCGTGAGTACGACCCGAACGCGCCGCGCTACACCGCGGCACCCGGGGTGCCGGCCGGGGAACTGCCCTCGTTCAAGCCACCGGCGCCCCTCGGCTCGAACTGCCAGTACCTGAAAACCTCGGAGCCGGCGAGCAAGCCGGTCCAGCCGCCCCGGATGGGTAAGGTGCCCACGACGCCGGCCAGCATCCCCGCGGTGATCACGACCGACCGCGGGGCGATCGGTCTGCAGCTGAACAATGCCCAGGCCCCGTGCACGGTGAACAACTTCGCCAGCCTGGCCGCGCAGGGGTTCTTCAACGGCACCGACTGCCACCGGCTGACCACCACCCCCGAACTCGGGGTGCTGCAGTGCGGGGACCCGCTGGGCACCGGTAAGGGCGGCCCCGGATACCAATTCCCCAACGAGTACCCCACCAACCAGTACCGGTTGACCGATCCCGCGGTACGCATCCCGGTGGTCTATCCCCGGGGCACCCTGGCCATGGCCAACGCCGGCCCCGGCACCAACGGCAGCCAGTTCTTCCTGGTGTACCGGGATTCCGAGCTGCCGCCCACCTATCCTGTGTTCGGCACCATCGACGAGGCGGGTCTCGCGGTCCTCGACCGGATCGCCGCGGGCGGGGTCGCCGACGGCGGCGATGACGGCACCCCGGCCACCTCCGTCACCATCCAGGCGGTGCGGGTGCGCTGAGACGGCGCGTCAGCTGTCCTTCAACTTGGACCGAATGTAGAACTCGACGTTCTCCCCCTCCACCTTGGTGACCCGGACCTCGGCGACGTAGTCGCCGTCCGGTCCGGTGAACGTGCACTCGAATTCGGTGCCCGCCTCGGCCTTGACCCCGTCCGGGCAGGCGACGTCCTTCGGGGTGAATCCGGTCTCCTTGGAGACCAGATCGGTCACCGACTGTGCGGCACCCTCGGGTTTGATGGTGGACCCGCACCCGCTGACGACCATGGCCAGCGCGGCAAGAACGATCGAGACGGCGATACGCATGCGCGCAGTATCGCACTCACGCCGCCGATGTCACCCGATACACGTCATAGACACCCTCGACATTGCGCACCACGTTCAGCACATGCCCCAAATGCTTCGGGTCGCCCATCTCGAAGGTGAATCGGCTGATCGCCACCCGGTCGTTGGAGGTGGTCACCGACGCCGACAGGATGTTGACCTTCTCGTCGGCCAGCACGCGGGTCACATCGGAGAGCAGCCGATGCCGGTCCAGCGCCTCCACCTGAATCGCCACCAGGAACACCGAGGACGGCGACGGGGCCCAATGCACCTCGATGATCCGTTCGGACTGCTCCTGCAACGATTCCGCGTTCGTGCAGTCGGTACGGTGCACACTGACGCCGCCACCGCGGGTCACGAAGCCCATGATGACGTCACCGGGCACCGGGGTGCAGCATTTCGCGAGCTTGGTCAGC
>Ga0209066_10007094_pt1 | contig 11221 bp, 7 predicted proteins | sample All_14_2_FD_187198 | JGI IMG/M metagenome (GOLD analysis project Ga0209066, IMG submission 187198) | Freshwater microbial communities in response to fracking from Pennsylvania, USA - Allegheny Zone_MetaG_DW_15 (SPAdes) (version 2) ... | reverse complement strand
ATTATTTGGTGTGAAAAATAGGTTCTTAGTCAAGGATAGGGGTACCAAATAAGTAAATCTATCATTAAGGTGTTCAGCACACAATGTTGAATGCCTTTTTTCTTTAACCAAGCATCGCGTAACTCTTGTTGTAAAGAAACAGGATGCGTGATCTAAACCTATTGAAGTTTCTGAACCCGTAAGAGACTCTTTTAATAACTTTGATATAGTTGTTGATCCCTTCGACCGTACCATTGGTCATCTTTTTTTGTGTTATTGGATGAAGGTCAAAGGAGTTGATGATCTCGGATTTCCAGTTGATGAAGGTCTTTTTAATCTCTTTAAACTCTTTGGTGTGAGCACCTCTAAGCATTTGGATGAACGCATTGATGAACGCTTCAGCGTCAGGGTATGCGGTCTCTTTGAGGCCCTTTTGAAAGAAGTCTTTGATTTGGAAAGCTTCCTCGAGATCTGGGTGGAGGTTTGCTGCGTAGTCGTGGATCATCAGGTCGTTCATGTTCTCATCCAGCGCTCGGATGTAGCGGTAGTCACACTTGAGTTGGTCCGGCGATTTCAGGAAGACCTTCCAGTGTTTTTTGAGCATGCGATAGGGAACTGAATCACGCTTAAACGTATTCATCACCCGAATCCTCACATCGTTGAACGCCCAGTAGATGTAGCGTGAGAAATGGAAGACGTCCGCGATGATTCTCGCGTTGGGAAAGAAGTTCTTGACGATGCTTCTGTAGGGTGCCCACAGGTCCATGATGACATTTCTGACCCGCTTTTTCTCTTCGAGAGGAATCTGCCCGAAGTAGTTGATGAGCCAATCCGTTCGCCTGTTTTTCATCACGTCGATCACCTTCTTTTCGATGGGATCGCAGATGATGAGCGCGTACTTGCCGTAGCCCAGATTCGTCTTCTTGAACTCATCAATCGCGATGGTTTCTGGAAGCTGTAGCCTGCTCGCGTTGACGTGCTTATCGATATGTCTGATCGCTGTTGAGTTGGAGATGTTCAGCCTTTTAGCGATACTTTTAAATGTCTGAACCGACTTCGCTTCTTCGAGAATGTGAAGCTTGGTCACGTTGGAGATCTTGGCGAACTTGGTGACGAAGGTGTTGGGTTCGGGAAAGCGTGTCTTGCAGCGCTTGCATACGTAGCGTCTGCGCTTATAGTTTAGATACGCTTTATACCCGTTAATGATGCCGTGCTTGATCCGTCTCATCCGGTAATCGTGTATCTTACACGTCTTCAACTGACATTTTGGGCATGCGTGATACCCCTGTGTAAAGTCGATATGAATCTCCATGATGTTGTCTACGATCTCAACACGTCTCACTTTTAAGTGCTCGTCTTTAATTCTTAATAGATTATTGATATAATACTCTTGCATAAGTAAACTCCTTATCTAAAGTGTGTGGTTACCTTTATTATAAAGATTTACTTATGCTTTTTTAATACCCTTCTTTAAATCATCCACCCCTAACATAATTATAGAACCGAAAAATAAAAAAACGGATAATACACAGCACCTTGGTATAATCAACATGGTGGAGATGAGGGGATTTGAACCCCTGTGCAAGACACTTTGTGCAGCACTTTCTACATGTTTAGTTCATTTATGAATTCATATCACTAGCGAGATGAACAAATGCTAATGATACTATCCTATGTGATTCGTCTAACGTTCTAGGAACGGTGTTAGAGATAACTTACTAAAGTTGGACCGCATCAGAACCGTAAGTAAATTCAGAGTTGGCACGCACCTTTTCTTAGGCAGCGAATTGTAAAGATTGGTTTCCGGTTATTATAACCTCGGCTTTTTTACATGAGCAACCATGACATGCTTATACTGGACGCCATGCCGTGACGAATCCAGAACATCCCCAGCGCATATATCTTACCTCAAGATGTTTCTATTGTAAAGGGTTTTTTAATATTTATTAAAAGTTTAGGTGGTATAATATGAACAAGGTAAGGTGATCGTATGCAAAAAATAAAAACAGCAATTGTAGGCTATGGAATGTCTGGCAGAATCTTTCATTTACCACCACTCATTCATCATGCCAATTACGAGATTAAAAAAGTAATGACACGCAATCCCAAAAATCAAAAAGATTTACATGATCAATATCCAGATATTCAAATTGTTACAGATTATCATGATATTATTGAAGATCCTGAAATTGATTTAGTCATTTTAGCAACTTCAAATGATGTGCACTACGAGTATACCAAAGAAGCACTCCTTCATGATAAACATGTCGTTTGTGAAAAACCTTTTGTAGATACATACACAAAAGCAAAAGAATTATTTGAACTCGCAGAAGAAAAGAAGCGAATTTTACGCGTTTTTCATAACCGTCAGTATGATGGTGACATGATGACGATTAAAAGACTTTTAAAAACGAAAGATTTTGGACAGATAGTCTCTTTTACAGCAAGATTTGATCGCTATGCACCTGAGATATCAGATAACTGGCGTTTTAAAGATACTCATATGTCTGGTATTTATTATGATTTAGCACCGCATCTTGTCCATGATGCTGTTGAACTTTTTGGATTACCTAATCTTGTATTTAATACACTTTATGATGATCGCGAAAAAACAAAAGTCGATGACCATTTTGAAATGGTTCTCTACTATGATACGATGACGGTTTTTTTAGGTTCACAGATGTTAGAAAGAGATCCTAAACCACGATTTGAAATCATAGGAACGAAAGCGGGTTATGTGAAGTATGGTTTTGATCAACCCGATGTCGTCAATAAAGAACCTAAAGAAGTTTACCAAACATCAGGATTAAAGAGTGTATTTATGACAACACCCGATCAAAAACAAGATATTCCACTTTATTTAGGTGAACATTACCGGTTTTATAATTTACTTGCTCATCATATCGATGAATATCCAGAAGAAGATATCGATAAGCAACATGCCTTATCTGTGATTTTAATTATGCAACTGGGTCTAGTTTCACATCAAACCAAACAAATGATTAAAGTTCCTCATAAGAGCTAGATGTCATACACAGATGTAAGGGTAACTTACAACCAATTTATGTTATACTAAAACACATATAAAGGAGCAACTATGATTAAAGCGATTATTTTCGATATGGATGGAACCGTGTTAAACACGATTGATGATATCCATCAAGCTGTCAATCATGCACTTGCACTTAAAAAATTACCTCTAAAATCACTTGATGAAGTGAAACTTGCTGTAGGTAATGGTGCACGAAAATTGATTGAAAGAGTCTGTCCAAAACATTTTACAAAAGAAGAACTCAATGAAGTTTTTCATCTTTATCAGTCTTACTATGATGCGCATTCCAATGTGCATACAGGACCTTATGATGGAATTCTTGAACTTCTTGAAACATTAAAATCAAACGGATTCAAGTTAGCTGTTGTCTCAAATAAATTCGAACATCTTGTTCAAGGATTAAACGATGAAGTCTTCAAACATTTATTTGATGCATCTATTGGTGAAGTGCATGGTATTCCCATTAAACCAGCACCCGATATGGTTTACAAAGCACTAAACATACTTGATGTTAAGCCAGATGAAGCTTTATTTGTCGGTGACTCAGAAGTAGATATAGACACTGCAACCAATGCACAGATCATTTCTGTCGGTGTGACGTGGGGGTTTAGACCTGAATCTCTTTTAAGAGAACATCAAGCACATTACATCATTCATGAACCAAAAGCATTGCTTGATTTGATAAAGGGGGTAAATACCAAATGAGCATGATTAAATTAGAAAGTGTATCAAAGTTTTATAAATCAGCAGAAACTGTTTCTGTAGGTATGAAACGTATCAACCTAGATTTTAATCTCGGTGAGTTTGTTGCTGTAACGGGTGAATCTGGATCAGGGAAATCAACGTTATTAAACGTGATCAGTGGTCTAGATGGCTATGAAGAAGGAGAACTCTATATCAATGGTGAAGAAACTTCACATTACACCATTGCAGACTGGGAAAGATATCGAGGATCCAATATTGGTTTCGTTTTTCAAAATTATAACATCATCGATTCTTTTACTGTTTATCAAAACGTAATGCTCGCATTAGAAGTGCAAGGCTATCCAGCTAAAGAAAGAAGAGCACGTGCACTTGAACTGATTGATAAAGTCGGCTTATTATCGCATAAGAATCATAAAGCATCAAAATTATCAGGTGGACAGAAACAAAGAGCAGTGATCGCAAGAGCTCTTGCTAAAGACTGCCCAATCATTGTTGCTGATGAACCAACAGGTAATCTAGATAGCACATCTGGTGCACAAGTTTTAAAACTTCTTCATGACATCAGTCATGATAAATTAGTTATTGTAGTGACTCATGATTTTGAACAGGTTGAAGAATATGCAACCCGCAAAATCAAAATGCATGATGGTGAAGTTGTTGAAGATAAAATCTTAAAAAAAGCAGATATCATTGAAAAAGGCGTTTTACCTGGACATCGTGGTATGTCACTTTTAACTTTAATGCGTTTTACATTAAGATCACTCTTTTCAGCGCCTAAGCGACTCGTTTTTCTTGTTATAATGCAAGCCATCGTGATGATTGCATTCTCTTTGGTTTATACGTATCGGGTAAGTCAGTTAAGAGAAGCTGAAAATCGACAATCATCTCGTTTTCCCAATGTTACAGAAACGCGTGTTTTAGTCGAACGTAAAAATGGTGAACCTTTTACAGCTGAAGATATTGCATATTTTAACAGTTTAAACACCGTTGAACATGTTTATGAAAATGGTCTTGCATTCTATAATTCATCGCGGCTTTTTGTCTTTGAAAACAACAATTATTATGATGATGGATTTAAGAAAATTTACTATTATTCACAGTCTATTGATGGAACTGATACGGCTCAGATGCTAAGAGATAGTGATATTGAAGGAAGAAAGCCAACATCTAAATATGAAATTGTTATTGGTCATCGCTGGATGAACTATTATGTTGGACAAACCATTAAAATAGCGACTAGTACAGAAGTTTCAGAAGATGATGAAGATATGTTCATTGGAGAGTTTACGATTGTTGGTATTGATAAATTAAGTAGAAACATTCTTTATTTTTCAGAAGAGTTTCTAGCAGATCAAACCGTTGATCGCTATACCGTCAATCATCAAGCTAGAAATCAACTCCTCTATATTGCACAAGGAAACTTCATGTTTGAAGATTCATTTAATAATACACATTGGCTACAACTTGATGAAAGCCTTGATGGTAAAAAGATCATACTTCCTGGTACGGGTGAGGATTCGACTTCACCAATGACAGTAACACTTGAAGCGTGGATTTGGGATGAAGTGACATATGAACAGTATCTTTATCCGGTAACCATTGAAGGTGTTGACGTTTTATATGATGATTCAGGAATATCTTGGAACGGTCGAATTAGCCCTGATATTTATGATATTCTCGCAGCCGATTTACTCGCTGAATTTGAATATCTTTACTTAACACAAAATCGACCAGTGGCATCTCTTTCTGTTTTAGGTAGAAATAATGGTGTTAAAACAGTCAATCAGATTGACTATAACATTTATAGAGCTATCTATCCAGCCAATATACCGGATGCTTCCTCTGGTCCGATGGTCTTTTTCGTTGGTTTATTTACAGGTATCTTAATGATTATCATGGGATTGTTGTTCTACTCGATTGTACACGCTGTTACAAAGAATATCATGAAGAGTAGGAAAAAAGATTTTGCAATCTTTAGATCGATTGGAACTAATAAATCAACTTTAGCGAAATTGGTTGTTTTAGAGCAAGTGATGATCGCTGCTATTTCCTCTGTGATTATGCTTGTAACTTTATCCATTTTAGGAAGCCAAGTTCCTGGTATTTATAAGAATATACAGTATATGGAATTTTTTGATTACATAATCCTCATTGTGATCTTCTTGCTGTTTGGTGCATGGCTAGGGGTTAGATTTAATAAACGCGTCTTTAAACAGACCGTTATTGAATCCATTGTCACAGCGAAGGAGGATTAGCATATGATTACAGTACGTCACATCCATAAATACTTCTTCAGACATAAGAGAAATGAAATTCACGTTTTAAATGATATGAACATTGAATTCCCTGATCAGGGGTTAGTGGTTTTACTTGGAGCATCTGGATCAGGTAAAACAACGCTTTTAAATGTGATTGGTGGTCTTGATTCAGTTCAAGATGGAACTATTCAGTTTGATGAACATATCATTTCTGGATATAAATCCGCGGTTTGGGACAAGATTAGAAACGAATCGATAGGTTATATCTTCCAAAACTATAATTTACTCCCACATCTATCCGTTTTTGAAAACATTGCACTCGTTTTAAAGATGGCAGGAATTACAGACCCAGAAGTGATTGAAGATCGTGTGAACTACATCTTAAAAGCGGTCAATATGTATCCGTTTAGAAAGAAAAAATCAACACAGTTATCGGGTGGTCAGCAACAAAGAGTTGCGATTGCACGTGCTTTAGTGAAAAATCCACGTGTTATTATTGCGGACGAACCAACTGGTAACCTAGACTCTAAAAATACGTTAGAAATCATGAATATCATCAAAGAGATCAGTAAAGAAAAACTGGTTGTCTTAGTGACGCATGAAAAAGATTTAGCGCGTATTTATGGCGATCGTATTATTGAAATTAAAGATGGACAAGTGATTAAAGATTACGAAAATGAACAAAGTCATGAACATGACGTTTCTGATGATAACATTGTTTACTTAAAGGATATGATTGATCGTGGAGTGGTTGAGAATGAAGCGGTTAAAGTCTCATTTTTCCAAGATCAGGATCAACAGGTTGATCCCATTAGTATTCGTTTGATCATTAAGAATAGAACACTTTATTTAGATGTCGATTCGAGTATTGATAAAGTCAAACTTTTAGATCAAAGTTCTAATTTAAACATCCGTGATGAACATTATGTTAAAAAGAATAAAGAAGAAATGCTTGAAACAAGTTTTAGATTAGAACACTTAGAGAATAAAGAAGTAAAACGTGAATATAAAACGGTAGTATCATTAAAACAAATCTTTATGCTTGCACTTCAAAAGATTTTATATTCATCGCGCAAGGGTAAAATCATGCTTGTGAGCTTTGGATTAACAGGTGCTGTGTTAGCGATTGTGGTTGCCATGTTAGCATCTGCGTTTATACCGGATCTATCGTCTCGACCATATGAACAAAACTATGTTTATGTGGAAGATTATGCAAAAGATTTAACATGGACTGAGTTACAAGGCTATTTAAATGAAGACGATTCTTCGTTTGTTAATACATCACAAAATGTTTCCTTAGGCATTATTGACCCCATTGAACCTGAGAGGGATTTATTATCCGTAACTTCATCGCATGATTTAAATGAACATGCGAAAGGCAGAATGATTTTAGGAAGAAAGCCAACGACAGATCGTGAAATTATGATTACACGCGCGGTTGCAGATATGATTGTCAAAGGTGTAGGTGCTGAATTTGGGGTATCATCTTATAAACATTTAATGCTTGAAAGATATAGGGTTGGCAGTTTCGAAGTTAAGCTTGTCGGTATCATTGATAGTGATGTTCGTGTCACTTATTCAACAAGACATTTATTTAATGGAGTCCATTTTGCATCAGTCAGTCGATCATACGGCGAATTTAAAGCATATGGGTCCATGATGAAAGATGAAATTGAATTGACGAATGGAGAATTACCCGTAGGAAGTCAAGTTTTAGTGTCGGATACACTCTTTATGATGATGTTTGGTGCACCTGCTTCAGGAGCAACCTTCCCAGTAACAGATAGTCAAGGTCCGTTTGTGATTGCAGGTGTCTTTGAAAATAACTCACCTTTAATGATTACAGGTGATGAAAAAGTTGAAGAACTTAGATTTGAAAAGGCAACATCATATTATGTGTATACCAAAGATACATTTGGCTTCATTGATGACATTGATTCTCAAGTGGCTAAAACTTACGATGTGATTTCACAAATTAAACTCGAGTTTACTCAAAATTCAGTTGAACTAAAGGTTGCAATGAACAGTATTTTCTTTGTAGTAGCAGGTTTCACACTTCTTGGTTTCTATTTTGTGATGAGATCTTCCATGGTTTCTAGAATCTATGAAATTGCAGTTTATAGAGCTTTAGGAATGAAAAAGGCAGAACTTATGGTTTCATTTTTAATTGAAGTCGTGATTTTAACAACAGTGACATCACTGGTTGGTTACGCAGTATCTGTTTATGCACTCGCGATGGCTGATGATACGTTTATCGGTATGTTTAGATTGTTTGTGATTTCACCGATTTCAGTCTTTTTAGGTATATTACTCGTTTATGCGATTAATTTAGTAGGTGGTATGTTACCCATCTTCATGTTGCTTAGAAAAACACCAGCTCAAATTCTTGCGCAATACGATATTTAATGTTAATAAACAAAAAAGAGGAAAATTTAGACATTTTCCTCTTTTTATATGTTTATCGTTTAAGACTCTCCACCAATCATCAGTGATTCAATGTATACCGATGGACTACCAATACCGGATAGATCAAATTTAAGATCAGATGCAATCCATTTGATATGCTTCATCATATCGAAGAAGTTACCGGATACAACGATCATTTTAACAGCGTGATCAAGCTTTCCATCGATGATTTTACGTCCACTTGCTTGTAAACTAAAATCACCAGAAACAGTTTTAATTCCTGCATGAAGTCCGACAAGATCAGTGATATAAACACCATCTTTAATCTCTTTAATCATCTCATCGAAGGCTAAATCAGTTGGTTGAAGGTATAAATTAGTTGGTGAGATACTTCCATGAAAACCGTTGCCAGTTGGCTCTTGTTTAAAGATAGAAGCTGTTTTAAGATTGTGGTTAAAGCCCTGGAAAACACCAGCTTTAACAAGATCACGTTTTTGACATGCCACACCTTCATCATCGAAGGGAATTTTAAAGTGAGAATCTGGATGAAGTGGATCATCAATTAAATGAACATTTTCACCAAAAACTTGAACGCCAACTTTATCTTTTAATGCGGTTAAATTACGATAAGCTGCTTCACCCGAAAAGATGGATGTGAATGCGCTGATGATATCAGAAAATTTTTCATTTGAGAATACAACAGGATAGGCTTGTGTAGGAATCGATTTTCCACCGAGTTTTGCAACACCTTTTTCAATGGTTTGAGAAGCCATTTCTTCGAGGTTGAAATCATTGAAGTCTTTGACAAGTTTAATGTCGTATGAGGTTTTAATATCATCATCTTTTTGGAAAACACCGATGGCATAAGCATAGGCATATGTACTTTGGCGTGTTAAATGTAATCCTTTGGAGTTAAAAAGCGTCGTTTTTGTATCAATTTCTTGATAGGATGCTGTTTGTACTTGTGTGACTGCTGGGTGTGCTTTAATCTTTGATTCTAAGGATTTTAGCAAGTCAATTTTCTTTGTAACATCAATCTTTGAAAAGTCAAAGCGTTCTTCTTTAACTTCGGGATAAGATTTAGAGCCTTCAAAGATAATGGCTGGTTCTGAGACGGTTAGTGCAGTTGCGTTTTCAATTAAGCGTTCGATCATGTGTTCAACATTGGTTGTGCTTAAATTTTCGAAACGGACTGTACTTAATTTTCCATTGTAAATACCGCGTAAAGTGACGTGTTCAACATCACTTTGAACATGGCTATCTAATTTTGATTGATAGACAGTAAGTGATAAGGATTTATTTCTTACTGCAAATATTTCGAGTTCCGATAAACCTTTCTGTTTACCGAGTTCTATCCATTGTTGATACATTATTTTTTACCTCCTGCGCCGCCAACAGTCATCTGTTGTACACGAATGGTGGGTTGACCCACATCGACTGGAATCGATCCAGATTGCGAGCCACACATACCTTGTCCAAGGACTAAATTATCTGCAACGCGGTCAATTTTAAATAAAATATCTTTCCCGTGACCAATAAGCATCGCACCTCTAACGGGTTTGGTTAATTTGCCATCTTCAATCATATAGCCTTCTTGAACAGCAAAGTTGAACTCACCAGTTGCTGGTACAACAGTACCGCCACCAAGTTTTTTAGCAAATAGACCATATTTGGTATCTTTAATGATATCTTCAAATTTATCTTTACCTGGAGCAATGTAAGTAGAGTTCATACGTGATGTTGGTGAGTACTTATAAGACTGTCTACGCGCAGAACCTGTGGGATCCATATTCATCTTTCTACCGTTACGATAATCGATTAAATAACCTTTGAGAACACCGTTTTCGATGAGAAGATTTTTTTGAGTTGGTTTTCCCTCATCATCAAATGTAGAAGAACCCCAAGCACCTTCAACAAAACCATCATCATAGGCAGTCACAATGTCTGATCCAATCTTTTCGCCGATTTTTCCGACAAAGGGAGATAGGCCTTTCGCGACTGAAGTTGCTTCTAATGGATGTCCGCAAGCTTCATGGAAAATAACCCCACCAAAACCGTTGTGAAGCACAACAGGCATTACTTGTGGTGTCATATCTTCTGCAGATAGAAGTGTGATTGCAGAGGTTGCAACCTCAGATGCAAGTGCTTCAAAATCTAATTCTTCAAAAAGTTCAAAACCCATCGAACGTCCAGGACCTTCAAAGGCTTGTTGCATTTGTCCGTTTTCTTGAGCAACTGCCATAAGTGCACATCGTGTATGTGCACGTAAATCATTTTGATAAACACCTTCTGAATTAACGATTAAAACATCTTGTTCAGTTTCGATAAGTTGTGTAATTGCTTGAACAATGCGTTTATCATGGTTTTTAATGATATTGGATAATTTTTGTAGCTTCTCAGTTTTGATTGATACAGACACTTTATCCATAGGAAGTTTGATAACGGATTTTATTGGTTTTGCTTCATCAAAAGGTTTCGCTTGTTTAGGTGAAGACTGAAAAGATGCTCTTAAGTTTTTAATGACTTGAAAAAGATTATCATATGAAACATGGTTGGTATAACCGTATACTTCATCAACACCTGAAATCAAACGGATACCAGCACCAAAGGTATTGCCACGATCGATTTGAGTAACTTCACCACTTGTAATGCGAATGACTTGTGATTTGGTATCTTCTAAATAGATTTCAGCAAAATCAGCACCAGTTGCCAAACCTTCATGAAGAAGTTGTTGTAATTCTGATTTATTTAACATGTAATGTCTCCCTTCGTATATGCATGACTTCAATTAAAGGATGCATCATTGATATTATTATAAAGG
>Ga0209066_10007093_pt1 | contig 11222 bp, 12 predicted proteins | sample All_14_2_FD_187198 | JGI IMG/M metagenome (GOLD analysis project Ga0209066, IMG submission 187198) | Freshwater microbial communities in response to fracking from Pennsylvania, USA - Allegheny Zone_MetaG_DW_15 (SPAdes) (version 2) ... | reverse complement strand
AGGCGTGCGGCATTCTCGCTGGCCAGCGATTCGGCGCAGGCCTTGTAAACCGAGATAAAAAGATATTCGCGGATCAGCGAGTTCAACGTCTGCTCTTGATCGAGCAGCAGTTGCGGCAAACAGGCGCCTGGCCAGGCCACCTGCTTTAGACTGAGTTGCCAGCCCTGATCCAGCGGCAGGAGTCGCTGGCTGACCGGCTCGTATTGGGACCCCGCCAGCGGGCGATTGTGGAAGACGAAAAGCTCCGAGTATTCTCGGTTCTCCAGGCGATGGGTCTCACTTTCCCGCTGGATGGTTCCTACCAGCGAGGCGATGGTCCCAACCGAACTGGGGACAGGCAACACTCGGGTGGGAATCAATCCCTCGGCGGTCAGTTGCGAACCCATTCGCTCTCCTACCGCCCAGTAGGTCTTTTCCCCAGAACACTTGCGCATATTCGCGACCACGTAGGAGCACAACACCTGGTTAAAAGGCCCCACCAGTCCCTGATCGGACCCGAAAACAATGGCGCCTGCCCCGGTCGGAACAGAGCGCGGCGGCGATATACTCTGCACGCCCTGCTCGCGAAAACAGGCCCCCAGAGCTTGCTTCAGGTTACTCTCGTAGCCCGCCAGTGCGGTCACGGCTGCTTCGTACTGGCCGATACTGGAGGCAGCCATGGCTTTCATGGTGCGCACCACTCCCTGCAACTGCCGGGCGCTGTCCAACTTACGCCGCAAACTGGCCAGGGTCTGGCTCACAGCTTGGACAGGGATTTCAGCGCTTCGTGGGCCAACTTCTTGAGGGTCTCCCGGTCGCCTTCGCTCAGTTTCTCTCCCGCTAATATCCGGGACTTAAACGCGGGCGACAGCTGGGCGCAGGCGTCTCGGAGAGCTTGTTGAGCGGCCGCCATGTCGTGAAGTTCGACCCCTGCAAATTGCCCCTCACTGAGGGCCGATAGAATGCAGATCTGTTCCATGACCGAGACATGCTCGAACGCCCCCTGCTTGAGGCATGCCCGGATGCGTCCGCCGTGATCGATTACCTTGCGGGTATTGCTATCCAGGTGAGAGCCAAAACGCGAGAACGTTTCCAATTCCTCGAACTGAGAATAGGCCAGCTTTAAACGGCCGGCAACTTCCCGATAGCCTTGTAGCTGGGCCTTGCCGCCCACCCGCGAGACCGACTGGCCTACCTCCACGGCGGGCAAGGTGCCCAGTTCAAAAAGCCGGGGAGACAGGTAAAGCTGGCCGTCGGTAATGGAAATCAGGTTGGTGGGAATATAGGCGGATACGTCCTCGGCTTCTGTTTCCAGCAGCGGCAGGGCCGTCAGGGATCCACCTCCCAGCTCGGGGCTAAGGTGGGTGGCACGTTCCAGCAGGCGAGAATGCAGATAAAAGATATCCCCGGGGTAGGCTTCCCGCCCCGGGGGACGGCGCAGCAACAACGAAAGCTCTCGATAGGAACGGGCATGATGGGTCAGGTCATCGTAGACGATTAGCACGTCCCGGCCGGCTTCCATAAAATACTCGGCGATCGAGGTGGCTGCATAGGGCGCGATATAGCTCAGCCCGGGGGCGCCATCGCCGTGGCTCATCAACACCACCGTGTATTCCAGGGCTCCTCGCTCGCGTAGTTCGGCAATCACCCGGGCCACGGCCGAGGCGCGCTGGCCGATGGCGCAATAGACGCACACCACATTTTGACCCTGCTGGTTGAGGATGGCCCCCAAGGCCAGGGTGGTCTTGCCGGTCTGCCGGTCTCCCAGGATCAGTTCCCGTTGACCGCGGCCGATAGGTATGAGAGCATCCACTACTTTGATCCCGGTTTGCAGGGGAACCTGGACGGGTCCGCGCTCCAGGATGGCCCGGGCGGGACGTTCAATGGGTAACCTCTGGCCACAGCGGGGAGAGTCCTTTCCATCCAGAGGCCTGCCCAGCGGGTCGACCACCCGTCCCAAGAGCTCCTCACCCACGCCGATGTCCATCACTCGACCCGTGCGAGTTACCTCGTCGCCGGCCTGTAAATGGGCGTAATCCCCCAGCAGCACCACACTGACCTGGTCCGCATCGACGTTGAAGGCCATACCCAGGAGCTGGCCTGGAAAACGCACCAATTCCTCAAAACCGACCCCGGGCAGCCCGGAGATGGTGGCAATTCCCGAGGACAGGCCGACAATGGTGCCCACTTCGCTGACCCGGAGTTGGGCTGAGAAGCTTTCGCGCTGCCGGCGGAGCGCTGCCACCGCCTGCAGCACCTCACCCTCAGACGACATGCAGGCTTTGCTCGGGGGCGGCGTTCAGAGAGTCCAGGCAGTCGGCGATATTCCAGGCAAATTTCTGCCCATTGCTGACCAGTTCCAGGCCGGCCACCAGTTCGGGCCTCACTTCAAATTGCAACGACCCGGAGGGTCCCAGCAAATCCCCGAGCCAGCCGGCGAACTCCTTTTGCTGCTGGGCGCTGAGAGCGGCCGAGCTGCGCACCAGAGCGGGTTGGTCGGAGCGAAATTTATCCTTTTGGGTGGCGGGCAAGTCGCGCAGGCGCTGGCCAAAGGCCTGGAGGATCTGTCGCTCCAGGTCGGCCCCGGCCAACTCCTGGAGCACCTTGCCGGCCATGGCCATCACCTCTTGTTGAACCTGTGTCTGCAGGTCGCCCCGCATGCGCTTGTATTCGGCCTGCAACCTCTCTTGCATTTCGGTTCGGGTGCTCGCCATCTGCTGGCGCGAGACTTCCGCCCGGGTCTCTTTCTCGGCCAGTCGCTCGGCTGTGGCCTGGTCGATCAGACTCTGGCGTTGCTCCTCAAATTGCTGCTTCATCTTTTGGAATTCGGCCTGGGCCTGGTCGGCTTCGGTCCGTTTGGCCGCCGCCTCCCGCACCTGGCTGGCAATGCTCTTGTCGCGGGCATCAATGGCCGCCAGCACCGGTTTGTAGAGAAAATGCTGCAGCAACCAGATCAAGGCGACAAAGTTCAAGGCCTGGGCCGCAACCGTAAACCAGTCTATCAGCATTCTATTTGGCCGCCGCTGCCAGGGCCTGGCTCCAAAAGGGATTGGCGAAGATCAAGATCATCGACACCACGAAGCAATAGATGGCCATCGACTCGATCATGGCCAACCCCACGAAGAGGGTACGGGTGATGGTAGGGGCTGCGTCTGGTTGCTGAGCCAGGGCGGTGAGGGCGGTCGAGACGGCCCGGCCCTGCCCCAAGGCCGGTCCCAAAGATCCGATGGCCATGGTAAACCCGGCCGTTCCGATCGAGGCGATTGCGATGACGGTGAGACTATCCATTTATGATTCCTCCTGCGTTTGGGTTGCCTTCTGGGGCGAGTCGCCGGCCGCGGCCGCGATATAGACGGTAGCCAGCACACTGAAGATATAGGCCTGAACCAGGCCCGTGAGCAGTCCCAGGGCGCTCATCACCATGGGAAAAAGAATGGGGGAGACGGTGAGCAAAATTCCCAAGATCATGGTCCCGCTCATGACGTTTCCGAAGAGGCGTACAGCCAGAGCCAGCGTGCGCGAAACCTCGCTCAGGATGTTGAAGGGCAGCAACAGGAAGGTCGGTTCCAGGTAAGATTTGAGATAGCCCGACCAGCCGCGCTCGCGGATGCCAAACAGTGGAACCGCCACGGCCACCGACAGGGCCAGCGCCACCGTGGTGGACAGGGAACCGGTGGGTGGCTCGTAGCCCGGCAAAATGGTGAGCAGATTGGAAGTTGCGATGAAGAGAAAAAGGCTGCCCACAAAGGGCAGGTACTTCAGGGGCTCGGCCAGACCCACTTCCTGGATTTGCGCGCGCAACCCCAGGACCAGCACTTCCAGCACGCCCTGCCAACGCGACAGCCCTGGGGTGGTCACCAGTTTGCGCGTGATCAGCCAGGCCCCGCCACTCAACAGCAGCATCACTCCCCAGCTGGTCACCACCGTCAGATTGAGGTGGAGGGGTCCCTGCTGCCAGAAAATGACCTGGTCAGAGCTTAAACGCATGCACGCACCCCGCGCGTAACGCCGAGATGCGCCAATTGAAATCCCACCAGACAGGCCAGCATTCGGCTCAACTGTCCTTGCCCCACCCACAGAAAAGCGCCCATCAGCAGCGTCGTTCGTAGCAGAAGACTGGCCAAAAACCAGAGCGCCGGTTGTTGGGCGGCCAGCGCCTTGCGCACGGTCCACCACAGGCCGGCGTAGAATAAGATTCCCAAAAGGATCCCGATGGCGGCCGATTCAATCATTTTGCAGGTCCCGCAGAGCCTTTTCTTCTCGGGCCACCCAGTGCCAGGCGTTGAACGCGCCCACGGCCAGGCCCAGCATCAGCAGCGTCAGGGTCCAGGAGGTATGGCCGGGATAGCGTTGGTCCAGCTTGACGCCCAGCCAGGCCCCCAGCAAAGTCGGCACGGCCACCGACCAACCGACCAGGCCAAAGGTGCCAAAGCCGAACCAGATGCTTTTTACCGCCTGACGGCGGGCGCGCAGTTTCCGCTGCTCCTGGGCGCCCACAATCTGGCCTAAGTTGCTATCGTCCATGAAATTGCACGAAGCGTTGCACGAAACCGCCCTCCAGCTTGGCCATCAGCGAACGCGCCGTTTTCTCCTGGTCATCCAGTTTGAGAAAGTTCTCTTCCACGGCTTTCCGCAACTGCCCCAGGTCGGCGCCGGCCAGCGCGTGGCGGACCGAGACAACCACCTCGGGACCGGTCTTCACCAAAATGCCCTGGTCCAGCGCCAGGAAGCATTCCTGAGCACCGGCGCAATAACTCAGAATGCCGGGATCAAGAGGAGTTACGCAATCGAGACGGTGAGGCAGCAGGCCAAAGGAGCCCGCCCGGGTTTCTACGGTGACTTTGGTCACACCATCCACCTCCAAGAAAACCTGGAAGGGCAACAAGACCTTAAGCTGCATGGATCACCTCGCGCTTGACCTCGGCGATACTGCCGATCATGTATAAAGATTCTTCGGGCACATCTTGGAATTGGTCCCGCAAAATACTCTCGCAGCCGTCCAGCGCGTCTTGCAGCGCCACGGTTTTGCCTGGGATGCCGCTGAATTGCTCTGTGGTGAAGAAGGGTTGGGTCAGGAACCGTTCCAATCGGCGGGCCCGGGCCACCACCTCGCGGTCGGCCTGGGACAGTTGTTCCAGCCCGAGCATGGCGATAATGTCCTTCAAGTCCGCATATTGAGCCAGGGTCTTACGAATCTCGCGGGCCAAATCGTAGTGCTGGGAACCGGCAATGTCGGGAGTGGTCATTTTGGAACTGGATTGCAGTGGATCCACGGCCGGAAAGAGCCCATCGCTGGCTCGTTTGCGTGACAAAACCAGCGAGGCGGACAGGTGCGAGAAGGTATGTACAGCGGCCGGATCGGTAAAGTCGTCGGCCGGCACGTAGACGGCCTGGATCGAGGTGATGGCACCGCTGGCAGTGCTGGCGATGCGTTCCTCCAAAGCGGCCAACTCGGTTCCCATGGTGGGTTGGTAGCCTAACCGAGAGGGCATCTGACCCATCAAGGCGGAAACTTCCGAACCAGCCTGCAGAAAGCGAAAGATGTTGTCGATCAAGAGCAAGACGTCGCGCTGTTGATCATCGCGAAAATATTCGGCCATGGTCAGGGCTGCCTGGCCTACCCGAAAGCGGCTACCGGGCAACTCATTCATCTGAGCAAAAATCATCACCATATTGGGCAGCACACCGGCTTCTTGCATTTCGCGGTAGAGTTCCTCGCCTTCCCGGCAGCGCTCACCGATGCCGCAAAAGATGCTGACCCCATGGTGCCGACCCACCATATTGTGGATCATTTCGGTGAGCAACACGGTTTTGCCCACCCCCGCGCCCCCGAACAAACCGGCCTTGCCGCCTCGTTCCAGGGGAGCCAGCACGTCGATCACCTTGATGCCGGTTTCGAAGATTTTCGACTGAGTGGGCCGTTGCTCCAGGGTCGGTGCCGGCTGGTGAATCGAGCGCCACTGCACATCGGTCAGCGGTTCCCCCCGATCGATGGGGCGTCCAAAGACGTCCAGCATGCGTCCCAGAACTCCCTTTCCTACCGGGGCTTGCAGTGGTTTGCCCAGGTCTTCCACAGCCATGCCACGAGCCAGTCCCTGAGTAGGGGTCAGCGCAATACAGCCGACCCGGCGTAAATCCTGGTGGGACCAAACTTCCAAGGTCACCTCCCCACAGCGCAACAGCGAATGAATGGGGGGAAGGTCGGCAAGAAATTCAACCCCTACGACACTGCCTCGAATGGAAACGATGGATCCCGCTCCGGGCTCTGGCTCATTCATTTTGTTTTGTACCGGTCCTTCGATCTGAGGCTAAGCGCTGGCGTCGCCAAAGACAAGGAAGGTCATACTTTTCCCTGGGGAGCTTTGGTGCTGGTATTGATGTCCCAAAGGGGGCAAGACCGCAGCGAGGCTTATTTCGGCCTTTAGCCGGAGTTAGAAGGTCCGATATCGTCTGGCTCTGCGGTTTCTGTTATAGGGAGGGGCGAGGAGCTAAAGAAAGTTCCGAACCCGCTACAAGTAGCGATCAGCCCGGTCCAGAGAAGGAACGCACCGACAAAGTCGCCAGTCAAATCCAGGCAGGCCCCGACCGTGGCTTTGCCAACAACAGTGGACACCCCAAATGCTCCGAGTAATAAGGAAAGAGAGAGCCTTCGTCTCCGAGCCCTCAAATTCAGCCAGATGAACAGCGACGCGAGCAGACTAACCAACATCGGGTAGCCCCAAAAAAATAAGGTCAAGTCTGGATAGCTTGAAGCGAACGCCGGCTGAGCAGATAAAATCACCACAAAAGGAACTGCACTGCTAATCTTCATTTTTTCAGGTTTTAGTCTCGCTTGAAAGAAACCTCCAAGGAAAGCGTCAGGCAAACTGCCCAGGCACAAGAACAACAAGACCTTTGCAATGGAGTGTTTCTGCATAAAACAATCTTGGTTCGTGGGTATGGGGAGGCGCCTTAACGAATCGCGCAGTTTCAGAGTTTCCCTGCGCAAAACCTCAAAAGAGAGCTTGCCTTTGAGAGTGAAGAGAGTGCCTTGCGCTATTGGATTTTGGCCCTCTGGTTGACCGGCTGCGCCCACTCGCCGGGGCCGGCTCCGCTGCAAGTTTGGGCGCATGAGGGGCGGGAAGTGGAACGCCGCATTCTCACCGGCCAGCTCAAGCGCTTTCAAAGGGAACATCCCGGTCCGCCGGTGCAGCTGACCTTTCTGCCCGAGGGAAGCTACAACTCCCAGGTCCAGGCGGCTGCTCTGGCTCAGCAGTTGCCGGATGTGCTGGAATTTGACGGTCCGCTGCTCTACCGCTACGCCTGGCAAGGCTGCCTGCAACCGCTGGATCTCCTGATTACCGAATCCACTCGCACTAATCTGTTGCCCAGCCTGGAGCAGCAGGGGACGTTTCGCGGCCATCTCTACAGCGTCGGTGTCTTCGATTCAGGTCTGGCGCTTTACGGCCGGAAGAGTCTGCTGAATCGGGTCGGAGCGCGCCTACCCGACAGGCCCGAGGATGCCTGGTCGGTTTCCGAATTTTCGCGCATCCTCGAGGACCTTTCCCGGGAGGACCCGGATGGACAGGTGTTGGATCTAAAGCTGAATTACCAGGGAGAGTGGTTCACCTATGCCTTCAGCCCGGCGCTGGCCTCAGCCGGCACCGATCTGGCTCACCTGGGAAGCCCGGCCGCCAACCGGGTATTGTCCCGCTTTCAGGATTGGCAAAGCCACGGCCTGGTTGACCCCGACCTGGATGACGCCGCTTTCCTGGAAGGCCGAGTGGCGCTCTCCTGGGTGGGACACTGGGAATATCCACGCTACTCGCAACGTTGGGGCTCCGACCTTTGCCTGCTTCCTTTGCCTGACTTTGGCCAGGGCAGCCGGAGCGGCCAGGGCTCTTGGAACTGGGCGGTTACCTCGAACTGCCGCCAGAGCGGGAGAGCCTCGGAGTTTCTGGAGTTCTTGCTGGAGGACCGCCAGGTTTTGGAGATGACGGCCGGCAACGGCGCCGTGCCCGGCACCCTCAGTGCCATCGAGCAGTCTCCGCTCTACCGAGAAGACGGTCCCCTGCGCCTGTTTTCGATTCAACTTACTCAGGGCTGGTGCCAACCGCGCCCGGCCACGCCGGCCTATCCGTTTCTCACCTCGGTTTTTCAGCAGGCCATGCAGGACGTGTTGCACGGAGCTCCGGTCTCCCGGGTTTTGACGGCCGCCGCCCAGGACATCCGCCAGGATGACCTGGACAACCAGGGCTACCGATGAAGAACCGATCGGCCTGGGCCATGTTGGCGCCCGCCGCCATCGGCCTGGTTCTCTTTGTGCTGCTACCTTTCGCGGCCTCGCTGGTGCTCTCGCTAACCGACCTCAGTCTCGGATCTCCCAATCCAACCCGCTGGGTGGGAACTCTCCAGTACCGGCGGCTGCTGGTTGACCCGGCGGTGGCGCGAGCACTGGGGAATAATTTGCGATTCGCCCTGGTGATTGTGCCCATGCAAACGGTTCTGGCCTTAGCGCTGGCCTGTCTGCTGCACAAGCCCGGTTGGCGCCTGGCGGGTTTTTACCGAGCTCTCTTTTTCGCTCCGGTGGTGTTCCCCATGTCTTTGGTGGCCGTCATCTGGCGTTACCTCTACGCTCCGGGAGTGACCGGGCCGCTCAATCGTTTGCTGGCCGGCGTCAGTCTGGGTCACTGGCAACCCAGGGATTTTCTGCACGACCCCCAGTTGGCGCTGCCCGCGCTGATGTTGCTCTCGCTCTGGCAGGGGGTGGGTTTGCAGATGGTGATTTTGCTGGGTGGACTGCAGCAGATTCCCGGCGACCTCTACGAGGCGGCCGCCCTGGATGGGGCCGGACCGCTGCAGCGCTTTCGCTGGGTTACCTTGCCCATGTTGCGCAACACCCTGGTCTTCACGGCCCTGATGACGACCATCCTGGCCTTTCGAGTATTTGACCAGGTGCAGATTCTGACCCACGGAGGGCCGGCCGGAGCCACCTCCACGCTCATGTTCGAGCTGGTCCGGTCGGCTTTCGAAAGGCTACAGATGGGACGCGCCTGTGCTTTGACGGTCATCTTTGTGTTCATCGTCGTATTGCTGACCAGTCTGCAGCGACTGGTTCTAGGTCGGCTGTCCAGGTGAGAAACGTTCTCACCGGCATTTTGGGTTGCCTCTACGTGGGTCCGATTTTGATGTTGCTGCTGGGTAGTTTGCAGGGGCAGGGTTTCCATAACTATCGGTCTGTTTGGGAGCGCGTTGACTTTTTGGCGCTGCTGGAAAATTCCTTGCTGATCGCCGGTAGCACCGTCGTTCTGGGGGCCTGGGTCAACAGCCTGGCTGGCTACGCGCTGGCCCGGCTCGACTTTCCCGGGCGAGCGGCCGTGCTGACCGCCATCCTGGTCGCCATGGTCATCCCCTTTGAAGCGGTGGCGGTGCCGCTCTTTTTCAGCGTCAGCCGTTTGGGAGTGCGCGACACGCTGATGGTGCAGATCTTGCCCTTTGTGGCCAACGGCTTTTCCGTTTATCTCTTCTATACGTTTTATCTGGAGTTTCCCCGCGAACTGGAAGAAGCGGCTCGTCTCGACGGTGCCAACGCCTGGCAGATTTACGCCCGGCTGTGCCTGCCCAATTCTAAGCCGGCCCTGGCCACCCACGCCGTCATCACTCTGCTGGCCAGCTGGAGTGCTTATCTGTGGCCGCTGCTGGTCACGGCCGGCCCTCAGGCGCGGCCCTTGTCGCTGGCCATCGCCACCTTCCTGGCCACTCCACCGCTGCATTGGGGTCAGGTCTTCGCCTTTGGTGTGCTGATGGTGGCTCCCGTTTTGCTGGGATTTAGTTTCCTGCAGAAGCATTTCCAGCCCAATGCTCTGTCCAGCGGCATCAAGTAGGTTAGTTGCTGCGAAAGAGCTTGGGAAGATATTGCCGCATTAAACGGTCGGTTCTCCAATAGCGGCCGTAATTGGCCAGCATTTCGCAGCGCCTGTGGTCGCACGGCTCACAGAGCAGTTTGAGCTTGGTAGTGAAAGGAACTGGCAGAAAGTGGCAGAGCAGGTCCACCCACATGGCGAGGGGGTAGGGGTCCTGGTCGTGGTAAGGCTGGCCTCTCAAGGCGGAAATGTCTCGCTGTGCCTGGCGCAGCCACCCCTCTGGAAAGGATTGCGTTTTCCCGTTTGGGCGGAGCACCTCAATTTGGACGCTGTGATAGCAGCTTCCTTGGGGAAGAATCGCCTGAACCGTGGCTCGGGCCACTCCCAACAGATCCATCAGGAGGCCACCGTCGGGCATCCACTGCACGCGCCGAATGCGCGCCAGGCAGACCATGCAGGCCCGCTCCTCTGGGTTATAGCCAGGGTCTTGCGGACCGTGGACGGGTAACGCGGCCAGCCATCTTCGGCCTCGAATGATCTGGCGAATCATGTGAATGTCTTCAGGATGGGCCACGGCACAGTGAAAGGGGATGCCGGGAAAGAGCACCCTCCCCTGCAGTGCGAAAAGCGGAACTTGTTTAGAAAAGACCATGGAAAGTTTTTCTGGTCCGTGTACGCCTATCCTGGCCCGTGTCAGGAGATCTGCGAGAAAGCTCAGATTGTCTGCGCAATTTCTCAAGGACGCTCGACCCGGGGGGCAATTCAGTCTATGAGACCGCGGACATCGTCAGGCAAGGAATCTTTCATCCGTATGACTTCGAAACCGCCTCTTGCGCGTCCAGCGCCAGCTGTGACATTAACTCAGTGCCCACAGAGTGCGAGCAATGTTGACCAGCAAGATGACGCTAAAACCCACCAGTCCCACCGGCACGAAGCCGCGGAAGGTAAACTCCAGGGGGTTCCCCGCCACATCCTCCAGTCTGGCCCTTTCCACCAAAGACTGCGTCAGAGGTCCACTGGTCGCCGCAGTCAGGAACAGACTGGACCCTGCGCAAACCGATAAGGCAAGGCCGATAAAAATCGGTTCGGCGGGATGTTGCCTGGCCAATACATCAGCCACTTCTAACAACGCAGCCATGCTGGGACCGGCCGAAAAGAGTCCGGTCAGGACGGCCGCCACCACCAGGAAGATCACCACCTGAGCATTGGGGGAAACCGGCAGTTCGGTTAACATTCGAGCCGCCACTGCAAACAAGCCGGTGCGTCGCACCGCCGCCACCATCAAGAAAAAGCTTAGCAAAAAGAGCAGAGCCTCCACATCCACACGGGTTCGCAGCAGGGTTTCGGCCGCCCGGGGCCGAGCCGGCCGAAACCCTGCTGCGAACCCGTGTGGATGTGGAG
>Ga0209066_10007092_pt1 | contig 11224 bp, 10 predicted proteins | sample All_14_2_FD_187198 | JGI IMG/M metagenome (GOLD analysis project Ga0209066, IMG submission 187198) | Freshwater microbial communities in response to fracking from Pennsylvania, USA - Allegheny Zone_MetaG_DW_15 (SPAdes) (version 2) ... | reverse complement strand
GATACGTGCCCCGGTGGGCACAGTGGCTGGCGTGTCGGGCTTCCAGTTGCATTTCGGCAGCCGCAAGATTTTCACGCCCGGCGACCGCTTCGACGTGTTGGTGGCCATGAACGCCGCCGCCCTCAAGGTGAACATCAAATTCGTGAAACCCGGCGGTGCCGTCATTCTCAACGAAGACGGTTTTGACTCAAAAAATCTGCGCCTCGCCAAGTACGATGAGGCTCATAACCCACTGGATGACAGCACATTAGAGGGTTTTGAAGTATTGAAAATCCCCATTACGAAGATGACCCGTGAGGCCATCAGCGACGCCACTTTGGGCACTAAGGAAAAAGACCGCTGCAAGAACATGTACGTGCTCGGCTTCCTGCTCTGGCGCTACAATCGCTCGATGGACTCGACCTTGAAGTTTTTGAATGCTAAATTCAAAAACAAACCGGAAATCCTCGATGCCAACACCAAGGCGCTGACGGCTGGCTACCACCTCGGCGACACGCTGGAGGATTTCAACGAGCGCTACACCGTCCGGCCTGCCGAATTGGAGAAGGGCAGCTACCGAAGCATCATGGGCAACGACGCCATCGGCATTGGTCTAGTCGTTGCCTCGAAAAAATTGGGATTGCCACTTTTTTATGGCTCATACCCCATAACGCCTGCGTCTAGCATCCTGCATTCGCTGTCCAAGTACAAAAACTACGGTGTGCGGACCTTTCAAGCGGAGGACGAAATTGCGGCTATTTCATCTGCCATCGGGGCCAGCTACGGCGGCAACCTCGGCGTGACGGGCACTTCCGGCCCCGGCCTTGCGCTCAAGGGCGAGGCAATGGGTTTGGCAGTCATGCTCGAACTCCCTTTGGTCATAATTGACGTGCAACGGGGCGGCCCTTCCACGGGTTTGCCCACCAAAACGGAGCAAAGCGACCTGCTGCAAGCCATGTATGGCCGAAACGGCGAGTGCCCAGTGGCTATCGTCTCCGCCAGCCGCCCATCGGATTGCTTCGAGGCAGCAATGGAGGCTTGCCGAATTGCCGTGCAGCACATGACACCAGTCGTACTGCTCAGCGACGGCTACATCGCCAATGGAGCAGAGCCTTGGCGCTACCCGAAAGCAGCAGATTTGCCAGAAATGAAGGTCGAATTTGCGAAGCAAAATGGTGAAGCAGGCCAATTTATGCCATACCAGCGTGATGAAAAACTGGCCCGCAAATGGGCGATTCCGGGAACGGAGGGCTTGCTGCACCGGGTCGGCGGCATCGAAAAAGAAGATGTGACGGGCAATATCAGCTACGACCCCGCCAACCACGAGCACATGGTGAAAACCCGTGAGCGCAAGGTGGAAATGATTGCGGATTACATTCCTGAGCAGAAAATTGAGTCGGGTCACGAAAGCGGCGATGTGCTGATTCTCGGCTGGGGTTCCACCTATGGCGTTTGCGAATCAGTGACCCACAGTTTGGCTGGCTTGGGCTACAAAGTGGGCCATGCGCACTTGCGCTACCTGCGCCCATTCCCTCGCAATTTGGAGTCGTTGATGAAGGGCTTCAAAACAGTGGTAATTCCTGAAATCAACAACGGACAGCTCGTGAAAATCATCCGGGACAAGTACCTGCTGCCCGCCGTGCCGTTCAACAAGATTCAGGGTACGCCTATTGCTTACGAAGAGTTGTATGATTTTGTGTTAAACTTGGTTGATAAGGGTTGATTGATACGGTTGACAATGGTTGATAAAAGTTTATAAGGGTTGATAAGCTACTGCTGCAATCAATTTTTATAAACCTTTAACAACCAAAATCAACTCAAAATCAACCCTTATCAACCCTTATCAACCATAAAAAAATGGCCATCGAATCCAACCCAACCGGGATTCCGTACACACTAAAAGCCAAGGATTTTGCCACCGACCAAGACGTGCGCTGGTGCCCTGGCTGCGGTGATTATTCCATCCTGAAACAGGTGCAAACGACCCTTGCCGACCTCGGCAAGCTGCCGCACGAGACGGTCTTCGTGTCCGGTATTGGCTGCTCGTCCCGTTTCCCGTACTACATGGAAACCTACGGGATGCACAGCATCCACGGGCGTGCCCCTGCGTTTGCTTCGGGCCTGAAGATTGCGAACCCGAACCTCGGCGTATGGGTCATCACAGGCGATGGCGATGCGCTGTCCATCGGCGGCAACCATTTTATCCACCTGCTGCGCCGCAATTTTGACCTGAATATCCTGCTGTTCAATAACCAGATTTATGGTTTGACCAAAGGTCAATATTCGCCCACTTCGGAGGAGCAAAAAAAGACGCCGTCCACGCCGTACGGCTCACTGGACCACCCAGTGAACCCGATTGCGCTGGCCTTGGGCGCTGACGCTACCTTCGTCGCCCGCTCAATGGACCGTGACCCGAAGCACATGAAGGACGTGCTGCAAAAAGCAGATGCCCACCGGGGGACCTCGTTCATCGAAATTTACCAAAACTGCAATATCTTCAACGATGGTGCATTCGAGGTTTTCACGGAAAAAGACTCCAAGCCCGACACTGCACTGATTCTGGAGCAAGGCCAGCCGTTGGTTTTTGGAAAGGAAAGCGAAAAAGGCATCCGCTTGGACGGTTTTAGACCGCAGGTGGTGAGCTTGAATTCAGGTGAGTTCACGAAGGACGACCTCTGGGTACACGACGAAACCGACCAAGTTAAGGCCAATATCTTGGCCCGCTTCTTCGACAACCCATCGGTGAATCCAGCAGCATTGCCACGGCCTTTCGGCGTGTTCTACCGGACGGAGCGGCCTAGCTATGAAGCACAATTGTACCAACAACTCAACGCTACCATGAGCAGCATGGGCGAAGGGGATTTGGACAGGCTGATAGCGGGGGGGAGTACTTGGGAGATAAAGTAACTGAAAATATGAAATATTCTTACTTAGCATTGTGGCTTGCCATAAGCCTCAATGGTACATTTATTAGTGGACAAGACATGAATTGGGAAGTTCTATCTTTCTCCAATATTGTCGAATTTGAAATGCCAGACAATTATACAGTTGACTCAGCGTCCAATTTCACAACCTTCAAGTCTGAGCTAGATTATCAGACTCTCACTGCTGCGCAGATGGATTTGGGAAAGATAAAAATCTCAAATTCGAACATGCTAAATGAACTTTACGACAGTCAAGCCCAGGAATTAAAAGATATTTTCAATTTAGATACTATCAATCAGGAAAATATCGAGTTCAATGGATTGACTGCAAGGAAAGTACATTCCGTTCGAAAATTTGAAGGCGGAAGTGACCAAATTGTTAATGCATTGCTTATCGCTGTTGACAATAAGTTTTTCGCTTTCACAAGTAGCTTATTTGAAGACGAAAATGAGCTGAATACCCAAAAGAGGTTCTTTGAACACATTAAATATACCGAGATTAAAGGTCACGATAAACAATATAATGCAGCTTTTTTCGAGAGCCTTAACTACAGGGCTTTGGGAAGATTGGTTGGGCTGCTATTTGCTGGCATAATTGGATTCTTAATTTATTTTTTTAGCCGCAGAAAGAAGAAAACTACTATTTGATACGAAAATCTTCAGCTTAAACCTGATAAAACTCCCTACCACTTTCTTCGGAAACAGCCCATTCCCTTTCTGAATAATACCGCCCAAAAATCCCCATCACCTCCCCATAACTCCCGCCCAACAAGCACACCGGCCAATCTGAGCCGTACATCAAGCGCTCGATGCCAAAAGCTTCCGTCACGAGGTCGAGGTAGGGCACAAAATCGGCGTATTTCCAGCCATTCCATTCCGCCTCTGTCACCAAGCCGGAGACCTTGCAGTACACGTTTTCGTGCTTCGCAATTTCCCGCATCAGCGCTGCCCAGCCATCGAAAAAACCATCTTTGATGTAGGGCTTGGCCAGATGGTCAATCACGAATTTTTGGTTCGGGAACCTGCGCACGAACTCCAACACTGCGCCCAATTGATGCGGGAAAACGAGGATGTCGTAGGTGAAGCCATGCTGCTCCAAAGCTGCAATACCTCGGCAGAAATCTTTGCGAAGCAGAAAATTCACATCCTGCTCGCCCTGCACGATGTGGCGGAAGCCCGCCAATTTTTCAAACTGTGAAAAATAATCCAGCCGCTCTGAAATATCTGGCGAACGCAAATCAGTCCAGCCAACGACTTTTTTTATAAAATCATGATTTTCAGCTAGTTGCAATAAAAAATGCGTCTCGGCTTCCGACTGGTCGGCCTGCACGGCTACGCAACCTTCGATACCGTTTGCCTGCATTTCCAGCTCAAAATCAACAGGCAAAAAATCCCGCCGGATGACCGACATCGAGTCGTCAATCCAAGCGTCCCGCACCGGGTCGAACTGCCAGAAATGGACGTGGGTATCGAGCATGGTGGTGATTGGTGATTCGTGATTTGTAACTGGTTTTAGATGGGAGGTCTGGCCTCCAATCACTAATCACCAGTCACCAATCACTATTTCACAACAGGATATTTAAACTTTGATTTCAGCATCACCCGCTTGCCAGTCTTGCCGGATTTACGGGCAGCTTCGATGATTTCCAGCACATGCAGCGCATGCTCGGCGGCGATGAGCGGTTCTTGGCCAGTGACCAGGCTTTCCGCAATGACCGAAGCGCCCTGCTGCCAGACGTAAGTGCCGGGGTCAGGTACGAAACGTTCGCCATCGGGTTTGTCCCAAGAATTGGCGATGTGGACGCCGAAAGGTGCCCAGTCGTAGCCGATGAGTGCCATGTTCCCACCCGAACCCCAAACCGTGATGGTCGGTCTTTCCTGCCCCTTGCCCTCGTGGCCGAACGGGTCGAAGAAATTGAAGCCACACTGCACGTGCGAGAGCACGCCGTTGCCATGGTCCATCAGCACCATGGCGTTGTCCTCGGCTTCCACCTTGATTTTTCCTTTGTTGTCCACAGTGCGCTCTGCGGTGACGATGCTGGTCATGGCCGTCACAGCTTTGGCAGGGCCAAGCAATCCAGTGAGCGTGGCGAGGTTGTAAACACCGAGGTCGGGGAGGCTGCCACCGCCTTTTTCATAAAAAAACGCCGACCAGGTAGGTCCAGTGTGGCCGTAGTGGGCGTGGGCAGAGGCCAATTTGCCGAGCTTGCCCTCGTTGATGGTCTTGGCCATGAAAGCAAACTGCGGGCTGTTTACCACTGCAGGCGCACCCCAGAGCCGCAGCTTTTTCGAAATGGCAAAATCGAGCAGCGCCCGGCCCTCCTTGTAGGTATTGGCCATCGGTTTTTCGCTCCAGACGTGCTTGCCAGCGGTGAGGGCGATGCGGTTCAGGCGGCCGTGCTCCTGCATGTCGGTGGTGTTCACGAGCAGGTCGAAGGGCACACCTGCCAGCATCTGGTCAATATGCGGATAATGGTTGGCCACCTTGTATTTTTCGGCTTGCGCTTTGGCCCTTTCGGGAATGATGTCGCAGAGGCTGACCACTTCTACGTAGGGCGATTTGGTGAGGTGGGGCAGGTACATATTGCTTACGCTGCCACAGCCGATGAGGCCGACCTTGATTTTGCGATCGGCGAAATGAAGCCCTTCAGCCTTGCTGATGATGGGCGCTAATATTGCGCCAGCACCCAATGCGCCGAAAGTTTGAAGGAATTGTTTGCGGGAAATTTTGCCGTTTGCCATTGCCATTTTTTATGTTGAAAACGGCGAAATGTAGCAAGTAAATAACATTTTTAGCTTCGCAACTACTGTTTATTTTTCAAACCCATAGTCCCGTTCCACTTTACAAATGCGGGTTTTGTAATGCGAGTACCAATCGGAGCGGCCTTTTTGCTGCGCAATGAGATGTTCAGCATTTTGCTTCCAGTGGCGGATGGCTTCCAGACTGTCCCAATAGGAAATGGTGATGCCAAGCCCATCCCGTACACTCTCGTGGCCGAGGTAGCCGGGCTGTTGCTGTGCCAACTCGACCATCCTGTCGGCGGTATCGTGGTAGCCAGCCTCCAGTTCGGTGCGGAGGTTGGTGAAAATGACGGCGTAGTATGGTGGCGAAGGTGTGTTGGCTATCATTTTTATGTGTTCGGTTTATCAACGACGGCGACGGTCAAGCGGCTGATGCAGACCAACTTGCCCCGTTCATCCTTGATTTCGATGTTCCAAATATGCATGGAGCGGCCCACTCGGATGGGCGTTACTTTGCCAAAGACAAAACCCTTGGTGGCGGGCCGCAAATGGTTGGCGTTGATTTCCACGCCGACGGCCATTTTTTTTCCAAAATCCTCGATGCAAAGTTGCGAAGCAACACTGCCCAGCGTCTCGGCAAGCGCCACGGATGCGCCACCATGCAGGAGCCGGAACGGCTGCACCGTTCGGTGGTCAACGGGCATTTTTGCGATGATAAAATCTTCGCCAATTTCCGTGAATTCAATGCCAAGGTTCTCACCTAAAGTATTGGCATTCAATGCGTTGAGTTGTGATAGGTCGGCAGGATGTTTCCACATATTCAGTGGGTGATCGGGTGAGGGAATGAGCGAGTGATCAGGTGAGCTTGTTTGTCACGGCTCCCCATAACATTCGCTCGCTATTTCAAGGATAATGGATTTTCCAATCGGACGACCTGTTTTGCCTTTCGGATGTAGGGGTCGTCTTCGTTAAGAACGTAGTGATAGCCGAGGTCGGACCAAAGGTGCCGGGCGATACCCGCCTTGAGGGACAGTTTCATGTCATTTTTCACCTTACCCCACTGGCGTTCATTGCGCTTTTCGCCACGGGCGACGGCAAAATCGAGGAAATCATTGGCGATAGCGTCCGTAACCAAGAAGTTTTTCCCGAAGTCCTCCATCGAAAGCTTTATCAATTCTGCCCGATGCGATTCCAGATAGCGGAATGCAAAGGAAGCCACATGTTGGTTGAGGCGGATGAGGTAGGCGTTCAGCAGAATGGAGTCCAAGGGGATGAAAACATCCGGCTCAATGCCACCGCCGCCGAAAACGACCCGGCCAGCGTCAGTGTAATATTTCGTGGTGTCTTCGTGAAGGATTTCGTGGCCATCGTACAGCTCGCCGGACTCAATTCGCTCGGAAACATCCTCGTCGTAATCCTCCCGGCCTTCGTAGGGTTTTTGGATGCAGCGGCCTGACGGTGTGTAGTAGCGGGCCACTGTAAGGCGGATGGCCGAACCGTCACGGAGGCGGTACTGCTCCTGCACCAGCCCTTTGCCGAACGTGCGCCGGCCAATAATGACGCCCCGGTCCCAATCCTGAATGGCACCGGCCAAGATTTCGCTGGCGCTTGCTGAGCCTTCATCGGTCAGTACGGCGATGTTATTTACGTCGTAAAAAGTGCGTCCCGTGGACTTGATGTCATTGCGGGGCACGTTTTTTCCTTCTGTATAAACGAGGAGTTTTTCTTTATCCTTGAAAAGTTGGCTGAGAATGCTGGTAGCCTCCTGCATGTAGCCGCCGGGGTTTTGGCGCAGGTCAATCACAAGGTGCTTCATGCCCTTTTCATCCACCATTTTTTCCAGCGATTTCATGAATTCCTCGTAGGTGTTGGCGCTGAAACGGTTGATTTTAATGTAGCCCGTGAGGTCATCGAGCATATAGGACACCTCAACACTGTGCACGGAAATCTTGTCACGGGTGAGGGTGAATTTTCGGATTTTGTTCTCGTCGCCACGCAGGATGCCCAAGGCGATTTTGGTGCCTTTTTCGCCTTTCAATTTTCCCAGAACCCCTTCGTAATCAATGTTTTTGCCGATGGTGAGCGAGTCTTCGATTTGCACGATTTTATCACCTGAGAGAATGCCCGCCCCCTCTGCCGGGCCGCCGGAAAGTGCCGCCACGACCGTCACCGTGTCGTCCACGACAACGAACTCGATGCCGATGCCGTCGAAGCTGCCTTCGAGTTGTTCGTTTACCTCCTTGAGTTGTTCGGCGGAGATGTAGGTGGAATGCGGGTCGAGCTGGTAGAGAATGTTGTCAATGGCTTCTTTTACCAGTTCGTCTTTGTTCACAGCATCCACGTAGCGGGATTCGATGTAGCGGATAAGCTCCTCCAATTTGCCCTGACCAATGCTGCTGGGCGGCAGGTCCTGTTCGGATTTAGGCCCATCAATGGCCGCCACGGTCGGCGGGTTGGACTGCATCTTCGTGCCGATGAGCATTCCGCCAACCAACACCATTGCGAACAGGGTGGGTAGCCAGATATTCAGCTTTTTCGGTGCCGGCGTATTCTCTTGCGTCATTCTTTGTTAATTGAAAAGGCCATCTGGGTAGGCTAATTTGCCACAAAATTAAGCCAAACTATGCGAATCCGTTTTGGTTGTCCTAATAATGTACGCCCAGCTTCAAAAGTTTGTTTTTTGAGCACCAGAAAAGGATTTTTTTTGAGCTATTTTATCCCGTTTGTACGAATTTATTTTGTGCAGATGTTTGCAAGGCTGCAAAAATGGGTATAAAATCATCCCTATTTATTGAAAACTTCCTCCCAAAAACGCATTTTTGTTGAAAATTTTCAAAACTTGGCTCTTCATCATTTGGAACAAAATAAATGAATTGTTGGCATGAACGGAATTGACAAAACAGACAAACTCATTCTTTCGATGTTGATGAACGATGCGGAACAGGCATACACGGACATTGCGAAGAAAATCGGCTATGTTTCTGGGGGCACGGTGCATGTACGCATGAAAAAATTGCGGGACACTGGTATCGTACAAGGTGCCAACCTGGTGGTTGACCACAGTAAATTGGGCTACGACATCTGCGCATTCCTTGGCATTTACCTCGATAAAAGCTCCCTGTACGATGACGTGGCGGAGGATTTGAAAAAAATACCCGAAGTCGTGGAAGCCTACTACACGACTGGGCTTTACAGCATTTTCGCCAAAATCTATTGCCGTGACACCAACCACCTGCGGGATGTGCTACACGACAAAATCCAGAAAATATCGGGCATTCAGCGCACCGAGACCTTCATTTCACTTCAGGAAAGCATCAACCGGCCCGTGGATATTTTGACGGATGGGGAAGACGACGAAGCCTAGAAATTCAGCAAATCCAAAGCGCTAGCCAGTTCAGATACCGTTTTCGGTAGCTTCGCCACAAGGGTTGGCAGCATTTTGGTGTATTAACAAACATCGGTCGGTTTTATATGCAAAAAACCGGGCATTCAACTCCTAAGGGCTTGACAGCGTGCGCTAAAAACTATGTTGTTCAAACTAAAACCTACAAACTTCTTCTTTTGGGTGCTTTCCATTGGGCTTGGAATGGCGGGCCTTGCTTTTTCCAGCGCTGAGTCTCCCAGCAACAGGCCAGCTACTGCGCAACTTTCCAGCGATTTTCATTTGCCTGAAAATGGTGGCGACGACACCGTCAAATACCGTGGCTACCGCCTCGAAATCACGGAAGTGGCCATCCTGAAACAGACCGACGATTGGGTAAAAATCAGTTTTTCCATCGTTAACTCCGGGCGTGTGGACGTGGATTTTTCGAAGAAAGGCACCTTGCACTGGGTCAAGTTCGTGTACGACTACACCCTTTTTAGCAACAAATTGGGCGGGCTTCGTGAGAACATCCAGCAGACGCTGTACAATGAGGACTTCAAATTGCCGGTCGGGCAATCCATCAAGAAAAAAGAACTGAAAGTTCCTGTCATCATCCTCAAAAAAACCACCCAACCCGAAGCGGTGGCAGGTGGGTTTGAGACGAAAGTCGGCACCTCGGTTGAGCAGCCGGAAGCCGAAGACCCCAGCAACGTGGCAGGCAAGGGCGGCGATGAAACCCCAGAAGGCACTGGCAACATTCAGCCCGGCATCCGGGAAAACTGCCCCGACATCTATTTTCAGCGCCTCCACATCTCGCAGCAGGACGACAAATGGGCGACCGTCGAGTACATCATTGCCAATAAAGGTTTTGGCAGTTTCATGTTGTTTGAAAAGGGCAGCAATAATGAAGAAAAAGTAGTGATTAAAGCCTTCATTTCAGGCGTTCCCTCGCTTTCGAGGGGGGCACTTGCTGTCGGAGGTCAAATTGTGAAGCCGCTTTCTGGCCAAACCATCGAACTACAGCCGGGTGACACTTTCAAAGGTCAGTTGAAAATTGACATCCGAAAAAAGACCCGCTACATGAAAAGCCTCATCCTGTCCCTCGATTCTGACCAGTTCAAGTTCGAATGCGACAAGACGAACAACACCGATGCCGTTATTTTGAATTAAGGGCTTCGGAAATTGAATTTAGGATAGCCCCATAAAGCAAAAGCGGGGATGAAGTTTGCACTTCATCCCCGCTTTTGCTTCCTAGTATTCCGTATTCATCATGCGCCCAGGTAGTGCTTGAGCAGCTTGCTGCGGTTGGCACTGCGGAGCTTGTTGATGGCTTTGTCCTTGATTTGGCGCACCCGCTCACGGGTCAGGCCAAACTTGTCGCCAATGTCTTCCAGCGACATCGGGTGCTCGATGCCGATACCAAAATAGAGTTTGATGACATCCATCTGGCGGTCGGTGAGTGTACTGAGCGAACGCTCGATTTCCGTGCGCAGCGACTCGGTGTACTCCAAGTCCTGATCCGTTTTAGGCGAGTGTACGTTTTCGAGCACGTCGAGCAGGGAGTTGTCCTCGCCGTCTACGAAGGGGGCGTCCATGCTCACGTGGCGGGAGGCCACACCGAGGGTCGTTTCCACTTCCTCGGTAGGGATTTCCAAGAGGGTGGCCAGTTCCTCGGCAGAGGGTTCCCGCTCAAAGTTCTGCTCCAGCTCCGAGAATGCCTTGTTGATTTTGTTCAGCGAGCCAACTTTGTTCAGCGGCAGGCGCACGATACGGCTCTGCTCGGCCAATGCCTGAAGGATGCTCTGACGTATCCACCAAACGGCATAGGAGATGAACTTGAAGCCCCGCGTCTCGTCGAAGCGCTGTGCAGCTTTGATGAGGCCGAGGTTGCCCTCGTTGATGAGGTCGGAAAGGGAAAGACCCTGGTTTTGGTACTGCTTCGCCACAGATACCACGAAGCGCAGGTTGGCTTTTGTGAGTTTTTCAAGGGCGGTTTGGTCGCCTTGCTTGATGCGCTTGGCGAGGTCCACTTCCTCCTCTGGCGTCAGCAGGTCCACCTTGCCTATTTCCTGCAAATATTTCTCAAGAGATTGGCTCTCCCGATTCGTGATAGATTTTGTAATTTTTAGCTGTCTCATGAATCCGCTAAGATTTTGAAAAGGTTAGTGCTTTGTTGTTAAATCCTACTTCGCTAGTTATGGTAATGGGAAAGAAT
>Ga0209066_10007091_pt1 | contig 11226 bp, 9 predicted proteins | sample All_14_2_FD_187198 | JGI IMG/M metagenome (GOLD analysis project Ga0209066, IMG submission 187198) | Freshwater microbial communities in response to fracking from Pennsylvania, USA - Allegheny Zone_MetaG_DW_15 (SPAdes) (version 2) ... | reverse complement strand
GTTAGCCTACTCCCACACGCCGGAAGGGAAACTTTCAATGCGAAGACCGGGGAGAGGTCCGGCGCTTCGTCAGGTCAGCCGTGACCGCCGTAGAAAAGCAAAAAAACGGCTGGAAGGTATTCTTCCTGCTGCCGTCTTCGCAACAATCAACCGTTTCGCTTCAGGGTTCTACTACTGATCCCGATTGGCACTCCCTACACTACAATTGTTGAAACAATGGGCCGGATTAAAGACAGAACAAAGATGCTTAGGCGCATTTTCGCGGCTTAACCCGATACATTTGCCAAGAGTTCATACTACGCGCACATGTGCAAACAGGTGGAGCTGTCGTTACCGCACAGACTCCACCTGTCCGTTTGAGATTGCGCCAGAATCACTTCTGCGGCACGCTGCACGAGCCGTCTGAACAGGCCGAACCGGATGCCGCCGCCGCAGCCGGAACCGCAGCGTTTGTGCCGCCTTTCCCGATCAGACCGGAGAAAAACTGGCCAATCGCGCTCAGCGCGGAGTCGCCCATGGGCACGGTCACGCTCGGGTCGGTCTTGTTGCCGGAGGCGATAGTATCGGTGCCGCCTTCGATCTGCTGATCGTTGACGCCGATCTGGAGACTTCGCGGATACTTCGGATCATCAACGCCAACAGGCTCATTCACACGGAACGAGCAGTCGTTGAACGTGAGTTGCTGGCAGCGCGTGCGCGTAAGGCAACCCGACGCGCCAAACATCAGGGCGCACAGAATGATGCACCCCGCGCCTTTCAGCAGCGGCTCGACATAGCCCGCAACAAGCCCGGTCTTCGCAAGCTCGACCTGCGTGGCCTTCGCGTCCGCGCCGACAGCCCATGCCGCCAGCAGCCGTTCCCTCGCACGAGTGACAGACTCGCGAACCTGGCCAATCTCGTCCGCCGTCAGTTGCTTGTCGGACAGGATGTCGTTGAACAGCGCCGAAAGTTCAGCGAGATGTTCCGCCGTTTTGCGGGCCTTGTCGATATTCCCCGTGTCGATCTTGCCGATCCACTTGTTGAGCAGCGCGGCGATGATGCGCTCGATGGGCAACGCGCTGAAAACGGCGAGGCCCAGTTTGATCAGTACCGATGTTAGCATGACTCCCTCTCTTTCGTTTTAACATCCGGACTCCCGCACCGGCGGGGCCGGAAATCCAATGCCTAAACCTTCGACAGAACCTTGACCAGAACCACACAGGCCGACACGGCCCCCGCTATCGCGGTGCCCATGACGACCGAAACCACCCACAGCAACGCACGGATCACCAGATCGTGCCGCTCCAACCGCGTCTGGATCGACGGGCTGCCGTTGTCCACGAAGAGACGCCGCTCGATGCTCTCCAGCTTTTCGAGCACCGCCGCGCTCTGCGTGGCGCAATGATCTTTTGTCACGTATTCGCTCATCACTCACCCTCCCGGCGGCGGCGCGTAGTTGATTCCGCCCGAACCGTCATACTCAGGCACATAGAGCAGATGTCCGGACAGGCCAGACACCGGCACCCGTCCGACCGCCGATCCGGGCGCGTAGAGCGGCGTGCCCGTCGCACCGCCCGCGCCGCCGCCCGACTCCAGATCCTGATACAGCCGCCGAAGATAGATCTCCGAATCCTGCCAGGCCGAGCGGTACGGCTCCGGGTCGGACCCCATCTCCTGCGCCAGCGTGTACCACACCACCGCCGCGACGTGCCGCAGGCAAGCCACGGGGACACTGGCCTCGTCCAGTTTTCCGGTCGCATCGGCATCTGCCGCGACCGCCTTGCGGAAGTCGGCGACGACACCTGACACGATCAGACCGAGCCGCTGAGCACGCACCTCGGCAGACAGCCAAGTGGCGTACGCCGTCGCAAGAGAGGGCGGCAGCGTCTCTGCCGCCGCCCCCGCATCGTAAACGACCCAGTCAGCCATTTCCGAACCCCCGGTTACGTCGCGCTGACGTTGAGCCGCTTGATCGCAGCCGAGTTCGTGACGCGCACGTCCTCGCTCCAGTCGAACTTCGCGACCTCGACACGGCCGTCGTCGCGCATGTAGCTCGACGGCACCATGTACTTGCCCATGAGCCGGAACGACTTCATGAAGCTCGGGTCGCGCCGCGTCGGGTTCGGCCGGCGCGCGAACACCAACACCGTGGTGTCGAGCAGGAACTTCACATCCTCCGCCACGCCCGGAGCGGCGTTGTCGAACACCATGTAGCTCGTGCGCACCTGCGGGGTGCCCACGAAGAGCTGGCCCGCGTTGTCCTCGGTCGGAACCGCGAGGTTGCCGCCCTTGCCGCCGTTGCCGATCACGAACCGGCCGCGCACCTTGTCCTGGTTCTTGAACAGGCACCACGCCGACGCGCCGAACAGCACCCCGACGCCCATCAGGGAGCCGTACTTGGCCGCCTTGATGACGTCCAGGATCGCCGCGTCCACGTCAGACACGGGGTCGGCCGACGCGCCCCACACCTTGGCCGTGCCCGCGCCCGCAGCCGTCATGGCCGCGTCGATCACGCTCTTCTCGTGGGACAGGGCGGCGACCTCGGCCACCGCCACCGCGCCCTCGCGCAGCGCGTTCTCGAGATCCTCGCTCTCCAGCTTCTCCAGGTTGTCCACCGGATAGTCCAGCGCGTGAGGCTCGCAGTTGAAGGTCTCGTCGCTCACCTCGAAGCGCAGCTCCGTCGCCCGCCCGCCGATGCTGCGGAGCGTGCTCGGGATCCGGAAGCGGTCCTTCTCGGTGTACTTCTTGTACCGCCCCACCGAGGTCGGAACCTCGACGGTCGGGGCCAGAAAATCAGCCACCGGCATTATGGCGGACTGCGCCGCGCCCTGCGCGAACTCGCGCAGGACCGGGCTCGCACTGATGTCACTCAAACGGCTCATTCTCTATCCTCCCACTTGAACACTGTTAGACATAACAACTGACGGCCAGCAAGATCTCCGGCCCGGTTGCGCTCACCGCCTTGAGGCTGTTCGCACCCATCGGCCCGCCGCCCGACCCGACATGAAGAATCCACTCGCCTTCATTATACGTGCCGTACATATCCACCCAAGATCCCACCGACACGCCGCCGCTGATCACCGCCAGAGGAAGCGTGACGTAATGACCTTCCGCCCACGACATCTCCATAACCGTCCTGACGATGAACACGGGATCAGCCTCACCCGCATCAATGACGCCGGTGATTACAGCGGCCATCTTGATATTGCCCGGAGACGGGGCATAGGTAAGCCACGTCGCGTCACTCAGGATCAAGACCTTGCCGAGACAGGCGGGCCACGCCGAACTCGCCAGACCCGAGATTCCGGATGCTTTAAGGTTAAACGAGCCACCGGCCAGTCCCGCCGCGCCGGCGGCGCCAGCAGTACCCGCCTCACCCGGCGCACCTGCCGCGCCTGCGGCACCGCGTGTCCCTACCGTGACAGGCCGCAGCAACACGCGCTGTCCGTCGACACCCGTCTCCTCGGCCACACCCACCGGCACGGCCGATCCGGACAGCGTGCCCGCCTCCACGCGTCCGTCACCGACAGACACCAGCAGCGAGCCCGCCTGACACGCGCCTTTGAGCACGATCCGGCTGTTCGCCGCGGAAGTCAGAGGGACCACGCCGCACAGGTAACCCTCGAACGCGCCGCACGCCACCACATAGGGCGCGATGTCCGATACCGCGCCCGGCTTGACCGCCTTGCCCGCCGGGGACAGCTTCACGAGCAGACCCGTGGCCGCCGACAGGTTCTCCCCCGCCACGAAAACGAGGGCACCGCACTTACAGTCACCTTGAACCAGATTCATCATTTGAAACCTCCATTCATCAGCCGGCAGCTCACGCCCCGGCCGGGACAACCCACTTCATCAGATGCGGGCGGCACAGGACCTCCTGCCCGTCCACGCCCGCCTCGACCGCGAACGCCACGCTCACGTTGCCGTCAGCGGGCACAGCTTTCTTCTCCACCTTTCCGTCGGCACGCACAAAGAGCGCGTCGCCGATCGCGCACGTGCCGCTCAGCGGCAGGCGCGTCATGTTGAACGGGTCGAGCGGCAGCAGGCTTGCGTTGGCCGAGTTCGCGTCGATCACCTGGTAATACGGCCCGAACGGAACCGTATCTCCGGGGGGCACAGCCTCCGGCTTGCCCGTCGTCCCGTTCGCGGCCAGCCGGGCGAGACGCCCGACCACCGCGCCGTTCGTCGTCGCCACGAACAGCCCCGCGACAATGTCAGACAGCACCATGGGACACCTCCGGTTTAACCGACAATCTCCTGCTCCGCCAGGCGGAACGCCGCCGTGAAAGAACATCCGTCGCGCCGGGCGATCTCCTGCGCGCGGTTGCGCAGCTTCGCCGCGCGGTCCACACCGCCCGCGCCGCCCTTTTCGGCAACCGCCGGTTTAGCGGCCGCACGGTTGTGCAGCGGCTGGGGCTGGGAAGGAGCCCCGGCGGGTTTGCCGTCACCGGCGGGCTTCGCGCGCTCGCGCATCCGGCTGAGGATGCCGACAGCCGACTCACGGTTCTCCAGCAGCTGCCCGCGCCAGAACGCGCGGTCATCGTTCGGGATCACATCGGCAAAACCCTCGACGTCCTTGTCGGCAAGGGCGTCTTCGGTTTTCAGGCACTGCTCCAGCAGCACCTCGTTCTTGGCGCGTTCCAGCGCCAGCGCCTCCTGAAGCGAAGCGATCTCCCCGTTAAGGGCGTTCACATCTGCGCCGCCTGCGGCGGGCGCGACTGCGGGATTCGGCATCTTCTACCTCCAATTCGGTTTTGCGGCCGCGTAAGCGCCATAGCGCGGCACGTTACCGCGCCATGGCAAGGAGTACGCAACACTGCCTTTCACCCTACGTAAAAAACCGACATTTCGGAGTTCGCATTTCGGAGTTCTCCGAAAACTGATTTGACCCTAAGCCTGAATAGACCGCCACCTTGATTCATCGGGCGGATCAGGTGGAATGGGCACGCCACCCCGTCCGAACGGACTCCAGACGACCGGGACAACGAGCCTGCCGCCCCTAGGGTTCGGCATCTGCCGGTTCTGATAGGGCCTGACCGTACCGTCTTCGAGGCTCATGAGCCCGCTACCGACATCCATGAGGTATTTCCCGTCCCATGTCCTGTACATTTTCACCCTGCTCATGCTGCTTCTCCAGTCCGCCGGTTTCCCGATCGGATAGGCCTTGTCACCCACTTTGACCCCCAACCGCCCGTCGGGAAAAACGCACAAGATCTTTGTGCTCCCGACGCGGACGATCCGGCCCCCCAGCGAGACATAGATCCCGTCACCCCTGCGGATGATCGTACCCTCCTTCGGCGGGCACCTGTCCTGGGAGACGAGTCCCTGCGGGGAACCTGAAGCCTTGCCGATGCCGACAGCAGCGGGACGCGCCAATGCTTTCGCGCGGCGGACCGCAAGCGCCGCGGCCCGCGCCTCGTCCGTCCAGCCGACATTCGCCAGCGCGCAGACGCGCCTGCCGGGAGTCCTGTTCGCCGTGTCGCCATATCCATAGAACGCGCGTGCCGCCGCCCCCTGCGCGGGCGTCAGGTACCCGTAATGTTCCATGGCGTTGATCGTCCCCTTCGAATAGGGGTCGAAAAAATCGCCGCGACGCCCGGCCGCAAGCTCCGTGATGAACCGCCCGTTGTTCTGGCCAGCGGCATACACGCCGTCGACGCGCACAAGCTCAACGTCGCCGCCTCGCTTGATCCACGTTCCGCCGGCGTCCCGGTAGGTCGTGCCGTCCGGCCGGTCCTTCAGAAGCTCACGTATCCGCGCCTTGTTCTGCCTGACGCGAAGGCTCACCTCGCGCGCGGCGTCCGTCCAGCCGGTGTTGGCCAGACGCCCGAGAGCCTCCACCTCCACACGGTTGCGGATCGTCTCAATCCGATCACGCCGCACAAGGCACTCCGCACACCCGCAATTCTCCATATGGACACCCGCATCGCCCTTCATAAGACCCCCTTCCGCATGATCCTCAATACTGAATCCCGCTGTCCTCATCGACCGTGCTTCCCGTCTCATCCGGAATCGGCACACCCTTGCCGAGGAACGGCATCCGCACCGCCACCGGCAGCCCCGACGTGCGGCTGACCAGCGTCGCGTTGAGCTGGTCGGGCAGCTTCTTCGGTTCGCCGGTCTCCAGGTCGATCATGTCACTGATGGCAAGACTGATGATCCGCCTGCCGTCGCGATCCTCGACCGTCGACCTGCCGCCGATCAGCATCATCGGATCATCGACCGGATACGCGAGCCCGTTGCGCTTCAACGCGATCCGGCCATCCGGAAGCATCACCAGCGCCTTGGAGCTGCCCAGACGCACAGGGACACCGTTCCGCATCACGGCAAACCCGTCCTTGCTCCGAACAACCATGCCCTCGCGCGGGGGCGCGACCGAAACGCCGGGTGGCCCCGCCGTTCCCCCCGGATTGCGGGGCGGCACCGGTGGCCTCACGACCTTGCCCCGCAAAGCGGACTTCATCCTGCGCACCATCAGAGACGCTGCGCGGGCCTCATCCGTCCAGCCGACATTCGCCAACCTCGCCAGCGCCTCCGTCTCGACCCGGTTGGCCAGCTCGCGCCGCCGGCGCCTGCACCTGCGGCGGTTCTCCATATACCCGTCAGCAAGCGAGCCCTCGTATTCGTAGGGCACACCCGCCAGCCGCTCGCCTTCACGCGCCTCGGCCTCGGTGTCTGCTGACCGCCCGTACTTCGTGTAGTACGCCTGGCCGGCCTTCGCCTCCCAGATGCGGCGCGCCGCCTCCATCTCGGCCCGGTACACAAGCTGGGCTTCGTTGCGCTCTTCATCCGTCGCCGCCGGATCATCGACCGCCTCGCGCAGACGCGCCTGCGTCTGCGAGAACGGCGGCGGCTCTCCGCCCCCGCCCTCGACGATCATCCCGGCCATGCTCTGCACCGACTCCCACTTCTCATACAGCTCCAGGAATTTCCACTCGCCGTGCTCCAGCGCTTCGTCGCCATCCTGTTCGTAGCGTTCCCGGATGTCTTCGAGAATGCCATCGCGATGAGTGTCGCCCATGCTCCAGATGCCGCTCTCTTGGAAATCCTCCCACGCGTCACCCAGGTCAAAGCCCTCGCCGTCGTATTCCATCGTCTCAGGAATGCCGTCGCCCTCCTCCTCAATCTGACCTCCGGCCTCCGGCATCTCCTTCTTCGGACCGCCGCCCAGGTTCACGGTGATCCGCCGACCGTCCTTCTCCAACACGACCTCCTCGGAATCGTAATCGGCGCTCACGACCTTCCATCCGTCCTCCTCGCCGCCGACGGGCAGATAGTGGTTGCGCGGCGGCTCCACAGAATTGTCCGTGAAGCCGACATAGGTTTTCCCGTTCGGGGCGAGATTGAGCGCCGACACATTGGCATGGCCCGACATCCCGGCATCATCTGTCACCTCGCCCCCCTCACCTCCTGAAGATGACGGGCTGGAACTTGCGGAGGTCGAGGCGGACGATTCCTCAGCCCCCTCGGACGCGCCTCTCGCATCAGCCTTGGCACGCCGTACCGCCAGCGATGCCGCGCGCGCCGCATCGCTCCACCCGTGATGCACATACCAACGGTTATCAAGCCGACTCGCGTCAGCCATGCCGCCACGCCCGAGGCTCATCACATAAAGAAGATCAGACCGCTTCATAGCTCACACTTCCTTTCTCACGAGGCCGCGACCGTGCGCCCGAGCGTCTTCCCGGTGGCGGCGTCGTACCACAGACCGTTCTGCCACACCGCGCCACTCTTCCGGGACGGCTTCGCCTTGGCGACCCAGTTGCCTTTGTCGTCGTAGAAGTTCCCGTTGTAGTAGAACACCGCGCCTTTCACAGGCACGCTGAACCCCACAGCCGGCTTCCAGAGATCACCCATCACGGGCTTGTCCTTCAGGCGTTCGCGGTCGACTTTCTGGTTCGCCTCCATGAATTTCTCGCGCACGCCGGGCCGGTCGAACTTCTCTCTCAGACCGGGCTGACCGAACTTCTCCTTCAGCGACGCGTTACGGCTTTCCCTGCGCTCATCTCGCTCATCCTGGAGCCGATCCTTGTCCGCCGCCTTGCTGGCCTCGTTCGCCTCATGGCGGCGCTTGCGCTTCAGATAGTCCTCCAGCGCGTCGTCCGCCGCGCCGAACCCCGGATGCGCCAGGGGGAGCTGGTCCGCAGGCCCGGCCACCTGTGCCGCCTCGGTGCCTTTCCTCGCAGCCGACTTGGCTCGCCTGACCGCCAGCGCGGCGGCGCGGGCCGTATCGCTCCAGCCGCCGCCGCCCCAGCCGTTCGCCTTGCGCGAAGCACGCGCGGCTGCCCGCGCCGCGTCAGACCAGCGGTTGAAAAGCTGCGGCGGCAGATACGGCGAACGCGGCACGGGAAGGATGTGCCACTCCCCGCCGCCGATGACAGGGCGCCGGATTTTCGGTCGTGTTATCCGCGAACGCGGCACGCCGCTTCCGGTCGCTCTTGCAGCGGCTTTACCGGCCCCAGCCTTTGCCCGGCGTGCGGCAAGCGCCGCCGAGCGGGCCGCGTCGCTCCACCGGTTGCCCAGCCACTCCCAGGGCATGCGGGTGTTGGGATCGGCGTAGCTGTCCTCGAAGAACGGCTCATCGCCGCCGATCTCCACGCCGTCCTCATCGTAGACCGGCATCGTGGCATCCACCTCAGGGCCGTCTTCATCTTCATTTTCAGAGCCGCCGCGCGCGGCCTCGACTGCCGCATTGCGGTCGGCGGAAAGCGCCACAAGCATGTCGCTCATGTACGACAGCGCGGCGTTGGACTCGCCACGGTCGCCTCGCACCATCGCGTCACTGAACCACTCCATCGCGGTCCGCATCAGGCTTGCCGGATCATACTGGCCGCGCGTGTCAGGCGTGCGGGGATCATAGACCCCGTTCTTGCCCTGGTTGCGCGTCGCCCAAGACGCCGCGCTGTCCCAGTCCGCAAGGTTGTAGCGGTCGTTCAGGTGGTCGGGTGTGTAGCCGTCATCCTCCCCCACCGCGCCGTCGAGATACGCCTGAGCGCCCCGCAGCACAGCAACGCGGTCTTTGGGCGGCACGATACCGTAGTCATAACCCTTCGCACCCTCTGCGCGGCCCAACTCGTATTCGCCGCGCAGGGCTTCCGGGATCTCAACCCCGTCTTCGCCCACGCCGTACGCGCCGTGCAGCACGCCCAGCGCGCGTGCCGCATCACGCGCCGCGTTCGCGGACAGCCCTCCACCGTACGTCGCCCCCGACTCTTTCACAACACCCGGCGGCGGCGCGAACCAGGGCAGATCCTCTTCCGGATAACCTGTGGCCGACTCGCGGGTGGAGGATGATCCGCGCGGCTGCCCGTCGATGGTCTCGCCGTCCAGCAGCGCCCGGACTTTCGGGAGGATGCCCTCCTTCTCGGCACGCTCCAGCATGTCCGAATCATACAGATCGCCGAACCGCCGCAGCCCTTCAGCAGCGGCCTCATAGGCTTCGCGGTCTTCAGCCGTGCGCACCGGCATTTCGGCGAGCCTGCCGTAAAGTTCCATCGCCTCGGCCACGGCTGCCGGCACCAGACTGCGGAAGGCTCCGCTGCCGGAGAGCGGATACCCCTGCGGATCAAGCCCCTTCGCGGCCATCTCGGCCTCATAACCGCGACGCACCTTCGCCAGATGGCTGTCGTACGACTCCCGCACCGCGAGGTCCGCAGGCGTCTTCGGGTTGTTGAGCGGGTCTGCCGTCACAACCTCGCGCGCGGGCATGGAACCGCGGCGTGCGGCGGCGGGCCTGCCGCCGGCCTTGGCCCAGCCGACAACATTGCCCGACTGGTCGTAGACAGGCTTCTGCCCGCCGTAACGGCCGCCCGTAGCCCCGAACAGCCCCGTCGCCTCACCTGCAGGCCGGGCCGCTCCCGCAGCAGCGGCAACCGCACCGCCCAGAGCCGCCACATACGCGTGGAACTTCTCGATGTTCCCGGCCGAGGTCTCGACGCCGCTCCACCACTGCCGGAACGCCTCCTCGTATCGACGCTGGCGCTCATTCACAGGGTCGGCGTCCGTGATGTACGCGCCGCCCGTGTAATCAGACCCGATGTCCGTCAAGTCGCGGATCACGGGCTGGCCGTCCGCATACGTGCCTCCAAGTGCCGCACGCGCCGCGGCCTTCTCGCGCCGCACAGCCAGGGCGGCGGCGCGGGCGGCATCGGTCCATCCCGTGTAGTTGCCGTTCGCCTTGCGGGATGCCCGGGCCGACGCACGCGCCGAATCGCTCCAGCGGTTGCCGATCAGGTCAACGCCAGTCATATTGTTCTTCATTTTCTTGGTTCCCTTCCGCCGTTCTTCAGTCCCGGACCCGGGTGTCCGCACAACCCTGCCCGGGCAATCGGCCGCATAATGGCCGGCCTGTCCGCAGGAGTAACACACGCCCTTTTTCGGGGCCGACCTTTCACCGGCCACAATCCCGCCCGTCAAAAACTCCGCGACCGCGTCATCCGCCTTTCTCGCCAGGGCCTTGGCGCGGCGCACAGCCAGCGACGCGGCCCGCGCCGCATCGCCCCAGCCGTATTTCCAACGGTTGCCGAGCGGGTTCGCCCGCCGCGCCGACTCCAGCAGCGCGTTGTAATCCGCCTCTGCCGGACCCCAGTCGATCGGCCCGCCCTCGCGCACGCGTTCAAGAAACTGGTCGAGGTTACGTTTCAGACTCAGGTACTCTCCGGAGATCCGGTCACTCACGCGGGTCGCATGCTCGTAATCCCACATCGCGCCGTCCGCCGCCTTCACAGCCTTGGCGTGTTCGGGTGACCCTTCACCGAACATCGACCGCGCGAGACTCGCCTCGCGCTGCGTGCGCAACGCGGTCTCCATCGCCCGCGCGACGCCGCGCGCGGCGGCACCGGTCTGCGCTTTCAGGTCGCCCAGGTTCTGGTCAACGTTGCCCGGCCTGTGACCCAGCGTCTCCATCAGATACTCCGCCAGCGACTCGCGGATCTCCGCAGGCGACTGCTTGGGCGCGTTCTTGGCCGGGGCCTTCAGCTTCGAGACCGGCACACCGTATTTCGCACGCAACGCGTCGAACGTCTCGGGCCCGCTGTCGCGCGGCGCGGCCTTGCCCGGGTCGCCGCCGAGACGGCGCAGATAATCCCTCAGTTGCGAGACGGCGAAATTCTCCAGCCCCGCAGGTGCGTTCGGATCGATGCGCCGGATCGCTTCCGCCAGCGCCGAGCTTTCGGCGGTGCGGCGGGCCTTGAACTCAGACTTCGCGCGTTCGACCGCGACCACAGCCTCATCCGTCACCGGCTCTTC
>Ga0209066_10007090_pt1 | contig 11227 bp, 5 predicted proteins | sample All_14_2_FD_187198 | JGI IMG/M metagenome (GOLD analysis project Ga0209066, IMG submission 187198) | Freshwater microbial communities in response to fracking from Pennsylvania, USA - Allegheny Zone_MetaG_DW_15 (SPAdes) (version 2) ... | reverse complement strand
TTGTTAACGCAGGACCTTCTCCTGACCCAAAGCCTACTTCTGAAACCGCAACTCCTAACCCAAACAACGAGCAATCCGAGTTTGAGCAGCAGGTCGAAAGCCTTCGCATTCCTGAAGGTTTGAGCGACGAAGAACTTGCAAAGGCTATGCTTGAACGTCAAGAAGCGTGGGCAAATTATGGCACCGATGATTCACTTGTGACGGAAATTTTGGAAGTAAATCAGACTTGGGATGAATTCTTGGCCGATAAAGCGGCAAAGAATGCTGATATATTCGCCGCTGCATTACTCCCAAAAAACTGGCAAGAAAACCCTGAGCTTGTCGACTACTACAATGCAAGCCGTGACTACAACATACTCGTCCTAAAGGCATACGTTGGCACAGCATGGAACGGTGACGAAGTACCTGAAAACACAGAGGGATTCAAAACTGACTTTATTTACGACAGACTACAAGCAACCGACGCCCCAGAAGGGGAGCGTGGTCTAGCCGTCTTTTATACCGAGGACTATAACGACGAGAATAACGTCATTGAACCGATCCAGACCCCATGGCAACTCCTCAACGCAACCTTTGATACGGTTGATGGCCACGAGATAGTTACCAGTGCTAGCGTGTCTACTCGCTTTACACAATAATATATCGACGACTTTGTTCTCGAACAGTATTTAGCATCACCTTTGTATCTCGACAGTTCATACTGCTTGTGCTTCAATTAATGTAAGTATGCGGCACAGCAGTAAGCATTTGAATTGGTTTCAACAATCAACTTCTCGACTAATGAAGACAAGTCCTATTAGGGCTTGTCTTTCGTTAGCAGCTACTCCAAAAAAAGCACGCAAACTCACCCTCCTGACTTTGGCCGGTTTAATTGTCCTGTCATCGGTGCTATCGACGGGTATTGCAAGCTTCGTTCCTAGTGGCACCGCATCCGCACAGGCACTCCCAGGCACAGGAACGGGGGATACAAAAACAACCTGTGCACTAAAAATAGGCTACGTCTGGAATGATGCGACCGGTTGTACGCTAGCTCCTTCGGTGAGCGAGTCATATAACCTCGTAAAGAGGGTTCAGTCGTATGCCTATCTGAACGCTCTGCGAAGATGTATCGAAACACAAGCACAGCCGAATGGACAAGGTAATGCAATATCAGACGCAAATGCTCGTTCAGGCACATGGTTCGGAAGTAATAGCGGCTCGAGCGCGAGCTACCTTGCATCCAATGTTGAGCCGGTTACTGGCCTGGTGTCGTGTAACAGTGTCGTTAATGCTGCCACTACCTTGTGGGGTTATGCTAGTCCGCTTGCGATGCTCTGTGATTTCGTTGATAAACGGGGTGACGATAGCGCATGTTCAAATAGCACCGCCGAATTTGGTGATTTTAACAAAGATAAGAACGATGAGCAAAATGCCGAAGCGTTTTATAGTGCAATAAAAACAAAGGTATACAAAGGGAATACACCGTCACTACAGGAAACCCTCACCGGTGGTTCAAAAGGCTATCCTGGTCGATACCTATTATATAAACAGGCGTTTTTAAATGGTTGTGAAGCAAAAGCAGATAGTGTCAGCGGGGCAAGTGCTATCTATGACAACGTCCCGATAGTAGCCGATGACGGGACATATACAACCGATTCTTATAGCGGCGTAGGCACGGACCAAACACGTCCGGTATATATCGGGCGGGATAACTTAGAGCCAGTAATCGCATCTTGTCAAAAGATGGTTGATGAGATGAATAATTACTATGCTGATTATCGATCCTATCGTTTAACGCATCCGACCGAAGACGCCACCATGCCGGCGGCGGGCGTAAAGCACGTCAATTGCCAAGTCAATCCTCTTGATCCAGTAGGGACTATTGATTGTCTGACAGGTGCAAAGGAATGTTCGATCGAAGGAGTTATTGGTTGGCTACTTTGCCCAGCATTTAAGTGGCTATCGAGTATTAGCGACGCTATCTTCTCTTTGATGGCCGAGACTCTGCTGAAAGTCGACCCGAAACTTCTTTCGCAGACTAACCCGGCAGATCCTACTAAGCCTGGTGCTGTTTACGCGACATGGTCGGTAATGCGAAACTTAGCGAACGTAGCATTCGTTATTGTATTCCTGATCATCATTTTCTCTCAGATGACCCAAGCGGGTATATCAAACTATGGAGTTAAAAAGATGCTTCCTCGATTGGTGGTTGCAGCCCTCCTTGTTAACCTATCCTTCTTTATATGTCAGATAGGGGTAGACCTCTCTAATGTCTTGGGTTATTCGATGAAGGATGTCCTCGAATCGACGGGTCAGACAATAAAAACAACCGCCACCGCAGTTGACCCTGATGCACCTGGCGTTGATTTTTCAGGTATGCTCCTTAATATTTTTGCAATAAATAGTATCGCAAGCGGGGGATCAATCTTCTTGATGCAATCAGCGCTGGTACTTTACTTGATCGTGATGATAGCGGCACTCGTGTCCATCATCATGACGGTATTAATGCTTATTGGTCGTTTACCACTTATTATTATCCTCACCGTATTATCACCTTTAGCGTTTGTTGCCTTTATGTTACCGAATACAAAGAATGTCTTTACTCAATGGGCTAAGTTGTACTTTGCCTTGCTCGCAATGTTCCCTCTTATTTCAATAGTGTACGGACTGGGTAGTTTAACGGGTGATATCATTACTGCTTCTTTCTCAGTAAGTAACATCGCTGCTGTCGATAACGTACTCGTACCGATTATCGGAATGGCCGTGCAACTTCTGCCACTGTTCTTTGTGCCGTTTGCACTCAAGAAGTTAATGGGTGGTATGGGCGCGGTCGGAGGCCTCATGGCGGCCCTCAGTAACAAGGCGTCGAGTGCCGGAAAGTCTGTTCGCGGGGCAGCAGCGGCCGGTACACGAATGCTTGCCAAACGCGGCTTTAATGAAGGCCTGGGTCGTATGGCCAACTCGAAGTTTGGTAACACCAAAAACGGACGAAGGCTTGGTGGAATACTTTCTGGTAGGGGCCAGCGTGGATTTAGTGCCATGGGTGCCGCGCATGAAAATGAGTCGAATAAAAATATTATTGATGGTTGGAAACGAAACAATACCTACCACAACGATGGCGCACTCGAACACATCGCTTCGTCTCGTCCGAATACAGCTGAGGGTCGCGCCGCAATGGCTGCGCTCGCTGAAAAGGGAAGTGCCGAACACTTAGCGCGCGTACACAAGCGCATCAATGCAAGTGGTGATTCACATGCGCTTACCGCTTACCGTCGTGCGATCGACCCACATTATTCAGCACTCAAATCGAAGCACCCAGGTGCTGTCCAGATAATGGCCGAGAAAGATTACGCCGCTATGAAATCTGCCGAAACGCACGGCTTTAAGGATGATGCTATCGGTGAAGGTATCGCCGCTAGTGCTGATTTCGCAAATATGATTCGTACTGCAGCACTCGATCCGCTACAACAACAGCATTATTCACAGGCAACTATTAAATGGGCAAGGGGACAAGGGGCAGCTCCTGGAAACCCTGCCTCACTCAACCCGGGACCTACATCTCCACCAGCAGGAGGGGCTCCAGTTATTCCAGGCGGAGGTGGTGGCGGACCAGCACCAGGCCCTGCGCCCGCACCAGCCGCAGGTGGAGCAAGGCGAGCCAGCGCTCCACAAGGACCACCACCAACAGGAGGGGGAGCACCAGCTGCAGCTCCAACACCACCAGCGAGTACATGGACACAGGTTATCCAAGGAGCAACTCAAGGACCACCTCCAACCACCACTACCACAACCAACTCAGCCGGAGGAACGCGCGTCACTACATCTGGTCCTATCAATACCTCTGATGCAACGCCACCAGCGCCGGAAGCGACCGACCTGTCTATATCTCATAGCGGAGCTCCAGAAGCGACACCAGCAACGCCACGTCCGAGTCGTCGCGCTTCACAACCTGGTGACCTCGAAGCCCGGCAGGCAGCCGATCCGGGCAACCAGACGGGATTCTATCTTGACAGCCAAGGCCGTCAAACTCCAAACAGTATCGCACCCGGAGATGCTGACGATTACCATAGCCAGTTTGGCGGCTAGGGCGCGCACTTACTCAATCAGTTATTAATTGATATACTGTAAGCACTATGGCAGAGTACAAAGTTCCTCAAGACGTTGAGGCGGATGATAAATTAATCGGACCGTTTAGTTTCCGTCAGTTTATCTATTTGATTGTCGTTGCACTCGCCGGTGCGGCAGCATGGGGACTTGCCCAACTATTTGTCGGCCTTGCAATTATTCCTTTACCGATCATTTTACTGTTCGGTGCCTTGGCGCTCCCGCTTCGCAAAGACCAGCCGATGGAAATTTACCTAGCGGCGATTATTGCTTTTTACTTAAAACCACACCGACGGTTATGGGACCCTGATGGCCTTGATTCGTTGGTTGAAATTACCGTACCAAAAACACTCGACGACAGTTCACCGCGAACCAAAGACCTTTCACAGGGTGAGGCTGAGCAACGTTTCGGCTACCTTGCAAATATTGTCGACTCTCAGGGTTGGGCTATTCGAGGAGTAGGAAACAAGGGGCCGTTGAATAATGATTTGTACCTTGAAGCTCAGGATGCTCAAGATTTGTTGGACTCGAATAATTCGATTGGTCAGTCGCTCAACTCGTTAATCTCTCAGAGCGACGACAAACGACGTGAAGAAATGGTCACTCGAATGCGCGAGCAAGCTGCTGCTCCACCCGCGCCGACACCTGCACCCGCGACACCTCAACCAGCCCAGCCAGTGGCTCAACCTGTATATAATCCATATCCGACGATTCAACAAAGTATCGTCCAGCCACTTGACGCTAATCGACAGGCAATTGCGCAACCCGCACCGGTTTCAGCGCCCCCTGTAACGCCTGCTGAACCTACTAGTAATCCAGTAGTGAGTGCTGATATAATGAACCTTGCAACAAACACCGATTTTTCAATCGAGACCATCGCTCGCGAAGCGAACCGCATCAAGGACAAGCAAGACATGCAAGATGAGGTGGTGATATCTCTACGATAAATCGGAAACTAACCGGAGTGGGACGTTCCATAAGTTATGCCGCCTAATAATCCATTTTTCACGACACCACCAGTGACTCCGACGTCGCCTGGCTCTCCGCAACCTGCGCCTGCTGCGCCAACTCCTATTGGTACCCCTCAACCCGCAGCCGCGGTTGGTTCAGGGCCAGCCAAACCTACTAAACAAGCGGTTCGAAACCCGAACTCAACCCAAAATACTCTTCAGCTTTCTGAACTACGTGACAATATGGTTATTATGGCCGACGGAACATTTCGAGCGGTAATTTCGTGTCGATCAATTAACTTCGACCTTATGAGCAATCGTGAACGAGAAGCGGTAGAATATAGTTACCAGAACTTCCTCAACTCACTCAATTTTCCAATGCAGATCACTATTCGTTCTGAACGCGTCGATATTGCACCATACATTGACCAGTTAGTAGGGCTCCGTAACGCTCAGGACAATATGCTTCTTGGAGTGTTGATGGATGACTATATTAATTTCATCGACGTCCTGTCACAAGAAGCGAACATTATGGAGAAATCTTTTTATATCACCGTACCGTACTACCCTCTGGGTGAGGCAACAAACTTCGTTGAAGCAGGTAAGGGTTTCTTTGGTAAGCTTTTTCCAAAACCACGAGTCGTTACGAAAATCGATACCGTTAGTTACCAAAAGGCAAAAGACGAGCTCGGTAAACGAGTCGAGTTGGTCATGTCAGGGCTCTTTCAAATCGGGGTCCAAAGTGTCCAACTAAATACCAAAGAACTTGGTGAGCTCTATTACAACTTCTATAACCCTGATACTGCCGTACGACAACCACTGGGTAATTTTGATGCGGTAACGAGTATGTATACAAAGGGAGCTAATCAGTCCGGGGTACAGCCTCCAGCGGCGGGTGGTTTCTAATGGCACGTAAACCTACCGCAGCCGAGTTAGCCGCTCAACAACAAGCCCGCGAACAAGCCGAAGTAGAACAGGCTTTCTTAAAAGGTGTCACGACACTTCGAGATTTGATCGCCCCAAGCAGTATAGAAATTAATAGCTCTTATTTCCGACTGGGTACAAAATATGGACGAACGTTATATGTATATGGCTATCCTCGTCAGATTTACACCGGATGGTTGAGTAATCTCATTAATATCGACGAGGTTCTCGATGTTAGTATGTTTGTCTATCCTGTTGATAGCCAGGTTGTCCTTAGTAACCTCCGTAAAAAGGTAACCCAACTAGAGGCAAGTACTTCGATTAATAATGAAAAGGGCAAAACTCGTGATCCAGCCCTCGAGGCAGCTATTTCTGATGCCGAGGAACTCCGTGACCAATTGCAGATCGGTGCCGAGCGATTCTTCCGTTACGGTCTGTATATTAGTGTGTACGCGGATAGTTTAGATGAGCTTAGTTTTGTTCAACACAAGATTGAGACAATGTTTGGACAGCAATTAATTTTCAGTAAGGTTGCCAGCAGCCAGCAAGAGCAAGGCCTGAACAGTACTATCCCTCAGATGGTTGACCAGTTGCAGATTCGACACAATATGAACACTGGTGCTATTAGTACCAGCTTCCCATTCACCAGCGCTGACCTGACCCAAGACAAAGGTATTCTGTATGGTATAAACATGCATAACAATGGACTAGTCATCTTTGACCGATTCAGTCTAGAGAATGCCAACATGGTCATCTTTGCTAAATCTGGTGCAGGTAAGTCATTTGCGGTGAAGCTCGAAGCTATTCGAAGCATGATGACTGGTAGCGAAATTATTATTATCGACCCAGAAAACGAATATCAGAAACTGTCTGACGCTGTTGGTGGGGCGTATATACGACTGAGCCTTAATTCATCAACCCGTATTAATCCGTTTGACCTACCACGAGTAGTTGACAGCGAAGAGGTTGATGACGCATTGCGCGCAAACCTTGTTACACTACATGGGTTATTCCGTCTGATGCTTGGTGGTAGCCAAGTCGCAAATGGCGTAGCGGTTTCTGCGCTCACACCAGTTGAAGAAGCTGATTTAGATCAGGCACTGATCGATACCTATGCCCGTGTTGGTATCACCAGCGACCCCCTCACGCACAACTCAACGCCACCAACGATCAGCGACCTATACGACACCCTCCTCCACATGGGCGGCACTGGTCCACAGCTAGCACAACGACTCCGTAAATATACCACCGGAACCTTTGCAGGTATTTTTAGTCAGCAATCAAATATCGATATCAATAACCCGATGGTGGTCTTTAATATTCGCGACCTCGAGGACGAGCTTCGACCTGTTGCTATGTATATTGTGCTGTCACATATTTGGAATATTACCCGCACCCAACAAAAGAAGCGTATGTTGATCGTTGATGAGGCATGGCAATTAATGAAATACGAGGACTCGGCGAACTTCCTGTTTAGCCTCGCTAAACGCGCACGTAAATATTACCTCGGCCTCACTACTATTACCCAAGACGTCGAAGACTTCATGAGTAGCAAGATGGGGCGAGCGATCGTCGCCAACAGTTCAATGCAACTTCTCTTGAAGCAATCTTCGAGTGCGGTTGATGTTCTGTCGGATGTCTTTAAGCTCACCGAAGAGGAACAAAAGCGTCTCGCAAACTTCCCGGTAGGGCAGGGGTTGTTCTTTGCCGGGCAGAATCACGTCCATATCCAAATTCAAGCTAGCCCAACCGAGGCACAACTCATCACCACAAACCCTCAAGCTATTATTCAACAACAAGCCGAGCAACAAGGCGGCGATAACACTTCTGGTGTGTAGTATAATTAAGGGTAATTATGCCTAGTTTCACTCCGCCTAAGATTCCTAAAAAACCAAGTGGGCCTGGTGGTGCACCTAGGTACTCTAGGGCACTCGATCACGTCCCGGACCACAGTACCGAGGGTGGACCAACTAAAGAGGAAGAGCTCAAAGATAAAAACAGCGAGGCTAGTAAGGCCCTTCGTTCAGCCGAGAAAAAAAATGAATGGAAAACAGACTTAAAAAGGACTGCGAAGGCTGCTGAATCGATCGTCGAAGTAGTGGGTACCGAAGGCCTCGGTGCAGTTAATCCAAAAAATATCATCAATATCCTCGGTCTGATTCCGGTCGCTGCCCATTCACTGAAAAAAATCATTCCTATCGCAATTATTAGTATTCTCGTTGTTATTGGTGGTGTTTTTGGACTCATTATCGGTGGTTTGCTTGCGCCGATTGCCTTCTTTGACACGCTCGCTGATGACTTGAACGATCAAGTCGCATCACTTGATATCAGGAATGTTGGAATACTCGCCTCAAGTGCTGGCGCAAAGGGTGCTGCGGCACTAGATTCATGTGATGTATCGACTGAAACAATCAAGTGTCGAACACGGACCTTATCAAAGACCCAGGTTGATCGCCTTGCGAAGGCAAATATTAGCGTGACGGGTCAAGAGATAGGTGAGCGCCTTAACCCAACGAGTTATACCTACGATACCAAAACGTATACCCCTAAAGAATTCTCAGACGCCGTACAAAGCAATGATACAGTTCGACAGGCATATAAACGCGCCTTTAATATGAAGGTGCTCGGCCTGAGTGACCAAACCTTCGTTGGTAATACACTCGGTCGCTTTGGTGGCAGCAAGTTAGGGCCCGAATTAACAGGTGATCAAGAAGAAAATGTCAGCAAACTTCTTAATCGTAGTAAGGGTTCTGGCGCTTCGGTGAGTGCGCCGACATTTGTTCCTAAGGAAACTAATTCTGACGGCACACCGAAAGAAGGAACTCTCTACACTATCGAAGGCGATACTTCGGGTAAAGAGTACACCAAAGCACAGACAGAAGAGCTTATTGCAAAGGCAAATGAAGCGTCGAGCGATAACGTCCAGCCTAGCCGACTAGCGGGTGATATTGCAATTAATAGTGTAAGTGCCTTTGGATACTGGGACCTTGCTTGTAGCGTCAAGGCAAAAATAAGTGCCGCATCAACCGCGACAAAGATAGCCAACCAACGAGTGGCTAGTAACTATGCGATGGAGATTGCTTCGCTAGCCTACAAGGCTAAGGCGGGTGATATCACCGCAGATGAAGGCGCTGTACTGACCGAGATATTTAATAAGACCGATAACCGCAAAAAAATTACCGCACCAGAAAAAGCTTACGAAAACAGTACAGTTGGCGAAGACGGTAAAATCGTTCCGGATCAAAGTGCGGACATTATGATCGATAATCCAAACTATGGAAAATCCCTCTTGGATTCTCCACTCGTAAAAGCTTCTCTTGATAAAAACGTAAACCTCAAGCGAACAGCTTCAGAAAAACAATATGCCGTCGGAGTGAGTCAAAAATCTCTCTTTGCAGGAATTACTGGTGAACAAGATGTTATTGATGCAGTGAATAATGTTGGTGGTAGTACAGATAATTCGCTGTGTGATTTTGTTCAAAGCCCACTTGGTCAAGGGCTAGGTATTTTAGCCGGACTACCTCTTGCGGTGAGCGGCGTTGGGACACTCGCTATTAAAGTTCCTGTTTTTGTTAGTCTCTACAGTAGTATGTTGATGCTGGATCATATGATTGACAGCTCACTAGCTAATACCGTCGTACCCGAGGATACCGACAAGTCACCAGTTGATGCCGGCTCACTCATTTGGACAGGTTATAGTGGCTTACTTGGAACGACAGCGGCGGGACGAGGTATGTTGAGTGGGGATAGTGAACAAATCATTGCCTACCAAAAAACTTCCCAGCAAAGCAAGCAAGACTATATCGCCATTGAACAACAGGATACTAGTCCGTTTGATCCAAGCAGTCGTTATTCATTTGTTGGTTCGTTCGTTCTGACATTATCATCAATGACAAGCTCTTCATTATCCGTATCGAGTGCGTTAAGAAATATCGGATCTGTCGTTGGTGGTAGTTTTGCAAGTATTCTAAAGCCGGCATCTACCTATGCAGCATCTATCGACCCAGCTCGTTACGAACAGTGTGACGACATTAAATATAGTAGTGTTGGTATTAGTGCGGACATTCAATGTAATGTTCGATATGTCATGTCTGATTCCGACCTTTCCCTTGATACCTACGATGTACAAACCGCCATGGAGACAACTGCCTGTGGAGGATCACCGTGTGTCGAGGAGGACACAACAACCGGACTACCCGGTGGGTACTTCCCGTCGAACGCCGAAGCTGCTCAACAATTCGCTGATGACTATATTGCTGGTAAACCAAACTCACTTTACAGTAGCCGAACGTATGACAACGACTACGCCCGATTCCTTGATTTCTGTGCCTACAGGGCACTGCCTTATGGTGAAATCTATGGACTCGATACAAACAGTGTTAGCGAAGCATGGCAGACAGGCGCGAACTGTCGCTTGGAAGGTGCGCCGTACAGCTACTTCCGCGTCTACACACTTGATGTCTCAACAGTAAACATAACTGACAAGGTATACGACTATAGCGATATCGGATCAAGTGCACTTGTTGATCGTCCCGCAGACACCGATGATTATGGGAATGGATGGAACCTACGACCAGGGGTTGATTACTCTCAATACCCTTGTGATCCTCGCACTACTGATAAAGGAACTTACACCAACCCTGATCGTCAATTCACTATTCGCGTCTGTGACACAAAGATTGATGGTATAAAGACCGAGACTGCATCTGTTGTCTCGACAAACTTTATGAACATGTACGAAGCTGCTAAAAAGGACGGTATCACGTTCTTCTTAGCCGAGAGTCTTCGTAGGGCAGGTGATGAGTATTATAATCCACCATCTCGTCACTCTGCTGGTATAGCATTCGACCTTGGTTCTTTAGAAAATGGTAAGAGTAGCTTCTGTTGGGTTGAGGGCGGAAGCCTGTCGGTCGCAAAGGCTTGTCGAAGCAACTCTGGTCCAGCTGGTGTAGCCGTACGTTGGTTGGATGCACACGCTAAAGAGTATGGTTTCCAAAACCTAGCAGGTGAGGCCTGGCACTGGTCAACAGGTGAAGGAAAGCATGAGTTTAATCAATGATACGTCACATGAAATTTAGTCTTCGAACATTTAGAATTATTTCTCTGTTACTGTTGTTTATAGTTTCGTTCGTTACACAATCTACGCCAGCAAGCGCTTTTGGTGAACACGAAAGCTTCTACATGCGCAATAATATCTACTTGTACGATAAGAGTGCGATCCGTTGTGGTAGTGGTACGGCATCAAACGTAGCGAGTGGTGAGAGTACTAT
>Ga0209066_10007089_pt1 | contig 11227 bp, 2 predicted proteins | sample All_14_2_FD_187198 | JGI IMG/M metagenome (GOLD analysis project Ga0209066, IMG submission 187198) | Freshwater microbial communities in response to fracking from Pennsylvania, USA - Allegheny Zone_MetaG_DW_15 (SPAdes) (version 2) ... | reverse complement strand
TCGACCTGCTGACCATCGACGGTTCCGGCGGCGGTACCGGGATGAGCCCGTGGAACATGATGCAGAGCTGGGGCGTGCCGTCGATCATTCTCCACTCCAAGGCCCATGAGTATGCCAATATGCTGGCGGCCAAGGGCAAGCAGGTCGTCGACATGTCCTTTGCCGGCGGCTTCGCCCTCGAAGACCATATCTTCAAGGCCCTGGCCCTGGGCGCTCCCTACACCAAGCTGGTCTGCATGGGGCGGGCGATCATGATCCCCGGCTTCCTGGGCGCCAATATCGAAGGCGCCATCTATCCCGAGCGGCGGGATCGGGTCAACGGCAACTGGAACGAGCTGCCCAAGACCGTGCTTGAGCAGGGCAAGACCGCCGACGAGATCTTCGCCGGCTACCATGATGTCGAAAAGATGGTCGGCAAGGACGAGATGAAGAACATCCCCTACGGCGCCATCGGCTTCTACACCCTGGCCGACAAGCTGGCCTGCGGCGTCCAGCAGCTCATGGCCGGGGCGCGCAAGTTCTCTCTTGATCAGGTCAGCCGCAGTGATATCTTCTCCGGCAACCGGGAAACGGCAAGAGAGACCGGCATCCCGCATGTCTCCGACGTCAACGACGAGTCGGCACGGAAGATCCTGAACTCCTGAGCAGTCTGAGCGTGTCCCGTTGCCGGGCCGACGAAGGTGTGCGGCCCGGCAACGAGGCAACGATCCTCACCCCCCGTGATCCGCCCGGCGACCTGTCTACCGCTGCCTCGGCGTTCATCGCGCGACCTCCATTGAAGCCCCCCCGTGTTTGTGGTATCTGATTGACAGGGGGATCAGGTTTTGATCCCCGATACGATGGCGGTGCCGCCCCGCTCTCCGCTTTCCCCGCCCCGCTGCTCCAGTAGGGGCTGCAGTCGTCAGGCCGATTGCGGCTCCGGCAGGCGATGCAGATCAAAACGAACAAAAACAGATATACTTCATTCGTCGAATATTCCATTATTGTATCATTTCCTGCAGCGGTGGCGGGAACCACGTGAGAGGATAGAATCCCTATGCGATATCACACCCATGTCACCACTGGTTGGGAAAGCCTGGACCACATCATCGATCACCTGCGGTGGGGGGACAATGTCGTATGGCAGGTCGACAGCATCGACGACTACCAGCGGCTGGTCCTGCCTTTTGCCAGCAGCGCCATGGCCAGGAACGAACGGGTCGTGTATATCCGCTTCGGCCGTCATGTGCCGATCCTGGACGAGCGTCCCAACCTGACGATCTATCGGCTGGAGACAGGAAACAGTTTCGAGTCGTTTTCCCGCGAGGTCCATCGCATCATCACCAGGGAAGGACGGGATGTGCTGTATGTCTTCGACCTCCTTTCCGACCTGCTGCATGTCTGGGCCACCGACCTGATGATAGGCGATTTTTTCGTCATCACCTGCCCCTACCTGTTCCAGCTCAACACCATCGCCTATTTCGCCATCCTCAGAAACAGCCACTCGTTCAAGTCGATCGCCAGGATCCGGGAGACGACCCAGGTCCTGATCGATGTATACAATGCCGACGGCAAGCTCTGTATCCATCCCCTCAAAGTGGAGCGCCGCTATTCGCCGACGATGTTTTTTCCCCACATCAAGGAAAAATGCCGGCTGGTGCCGGTCATCAACAGTGTCGAGGCGGCACAGCTTTTCTCCCGCCTTTCCCACTACGACGCGACCGGGGCCCATCGTCACCTCGATTACTGGGATCGGTTGTTCATGGAGGCCAGGCGTCTACTGCAATCCGACGCCGCCGAGGCGGAAAGGAAAGATCTGATCCAGCAGCTGAGCCGGCTGATGCTGACACGGGACGAGCGGCTCCTGGCCCTGATCCGCAGTCATTTTACCCTCGAAGACATGCTGAGCATCAAGGATCGTCTGATCGGGACGGGGTTTATCGGCGGCAAGTCCGTGGGCATGCTCCTGGCCCGCAAGATCCTGATGAATGACGCTGCCCACCCCTGGCACAACACCCTTGAACACCACGACTCGTTTTTTATCGGTTCGGATGTCTTTTATTCCTATATCGTCCAGAACGGCTGGTGGCAGACCTTTATGGGGCATAAAACCCGGGAGGGATACTTTCCCAAGGCCATGGAGCTGAAGGAAAAAATGGAAAACGGGGTGTTCCCCGAAGAGATTGTCGAACGTTTCAAACTGATGCTGGAGTACTTCGGTCAATCGCCGATTATCGTCCGTTCCAGCAGCCTGCTCGAGGACGCCTTCGGCAGCTCCTTCGCCGGTAAATACGACAGCTTCTTCTGCGTCAACCAGGAGAGCCCGAAACAGCGGTACGAAAGCTTTGAAAAGGCGGTGCTCCGCATTTTCGCCTGCACCATGAGCGAGGACGCGCTGGCCTACCGGTTGCAGCGGGGACTCGATCAATCGGATGAGCAGATGGCGATCCTCGTCATGCGGGTCTCCGGTTCCTACCGAACGTCCTATTTCTTCCCCGATCTGGCCGGTGTCGGCCTGTCCCGCAATCCCTTCGTATGGAAGAAGGGGATGGATCCCCGGGAGGGCATGGTTCGCCTCGTCTTCGGGCTCGGCACACGGGCCGTCAACCGCGTTGAACATGACTACCCGCGGATTCTGGCCATCGACGATCCCCTCGCCAAACCGCTTGTCGGCCTCAACGACATCCGCAAGTATTCCCAGCATTATGTCGATCTGTTGAATCTGGAACACAACCAGATCGAGACCGTCACCCTCTTCGAGGCCCTGGAGAAAGGCCGGCCGGAAAAATTCGATCTGATGGGGATCAGGGATACGGAGGCGGTCGAGGCCATGCGGGAGATGGGGCGGCCGGTCAAGGACTATCGCATCCTGACGTTCGACCCCTTCCTCTCCGAAACGCCGTTTGTCGAGATGATGCGGAGGATGTTCGTGCGGCTGGAGCAGACCTACGATCACCCGGTGGAGATCGAGTTCACGGTCAACTTCGATCAGAAGGGGGATTTGAAGATCAACCTGCTGCAATGCCGGCCGTTCAAGGCGATGGGGCCGGGCCCGAACGCCCCCCTGCCGGATCAGCGGGAGATCGGGAGAACGATCCTGCGCGTCGAGGGCAATGCGATCGGCGCCGCGATCTCAAAGGAGATCACCCGGATCATCTTTGTCGACCCGGAACGGTACGGCGATCTTTCGGTACAGGAAAAATACGCCGTCGCCCGCCTGATCGGCAAGCTCAACAAGGCCATTGCCGCCGGCAATGGCGACGCCGTCCTGCTGATGGGGCCGGGGCGCTGGGGGACCTGCACCCCGGCGATGGGCGTTCCGGTGACGTTCTCCGAGATCAACCACGTCACGGTCATTGCCGAGATCAGCCACAGTACCGGCAGCCTGGTACCGGACCTGTCCTTCGGGACCCATTTTTTTCACGACCTGGTGGAGACCGGGATTGTCTATCTCGCCGTGTATCCCGAAGATCCCGAAGTGGAATGCGATCTTCACTGGATCAGGTCCCGCCCCAACATGCTCAGTGTCCTGGTGCCGGAAAGCGAGCGCTTCGCGCATGTGGTCCGGGTGGCGGATACGAAGGGAGAGCGGTTCAGGATCCAGTCCGATGTCGAGCATCGGAAAGTGCTCTGTTACCTGGCGCTTTATGACGAAAGGAAGGGGGAAGTCTGAGCGTTGACGGGCCGTCCTGCTGGCAGATCGGCCCGTTGCGGGTCTGCGGCCATCAGACCACGCCGTACGCCACCATGGTCTTGGCGACCTTGACGAATCCGGCGATGTTGGCCCCGGTGACGTAGTCACCTTTCCTGCCGTAGGCCTCAGCCGCATCCAGGCAGGATTTATGGATGCCCTTCATGATGTTCAGCAGTTTGCCGTCGACCTCCTCGCGGGACCATGACAGTTTGGAGCTGTTCTGGCTCATTTCCAGGCCGGAGGTGGCGACGCCGCCGGCATTGGAGGCCTTGCCGGGGCCGTAGAGCAGGTTGTTGGCCTGGAAGATCCGGATCGCCTCCGGCGACGAGGGCATGTTGGCGCCTTCGGCGACGCAGAGGCAGCCGTTGTTCACCAGCCCCTGGGCGTGGCCCTCGTCGATTTCGTTCTGGGTGGCGCAGGGAAGAGCGACGTCGACCTTGATCCCCTGTTTCCTGATGACATCCCAGACGTTTTCGCCTTCGAAGCAGGCGGCCTTGTAGGTCTTGGCGTACTCGGATATACGGCCGCGACGGATGTTTTTCAGCTCCATGATGTACCGGCATTTATCAAGGTCGATGCCCTGCTCGTCGATGATCGTCGAAGTCGAATCGCAGACGGAGATCACCGTGCCGCCCATCTGGTTGACCTTTTCGATGGCGAACTGGGCGACGTTGCCGGCGCCGCTGATGGCAACCCGTTTGCCCTTGAGATCAAGGCCGCGGGTGGCCAGCATTTCCGTGGCGAAGTAGACGGTGCCATAGCCCGTGGCTTCGGGACGGATCAGGCTGCCGCCGTATTCAATGCCCTTGCCGGTGAGGACGCCGGTGTGATCGTTTCTGATTTTCTTGTAGTAGCCGTACAGATAGCCGATCTCCCGGCCGCCGACGCCGATGTCACCGGCCGGGACGTCGGTTTCGGGGCCGACATGACGGAACAGCTCCCGCATGAATGACTGGCAGAAACGCATGACCTCGCCGTCGGATTTGCCTTTGGGCTCGAAATCCGACCCGCCTTTGCCGCCGCCCATGGCCAGTGTGGTCAGGGAATTCTTCAGGACCTGCTCAAAGCCGAGGAACTTGATGATGCTCAGATTGACGGAGGGATGGAAGCGGAGACCCCCCTTGAAGGGGCCGATTGCGTTGTTGAACTGGACCCTGAAGCCGCGATTGACCTGGACTTCGTTCCTGTCGTCAACCCACGGGACGCGGAAGATAACGGTTCTTTCCGGCTCGGCGAGCCGCTCGTAGATCTTCATCTTGACGAATTCAGGATGGCGCTCGACGGTCGGTTCAAGGGTTTCCATGACCTCCTCAACCGCCTGGTGGAATTCTTTCTGGTCAGGATCCACCTGCCTGACTTTTGCAACAACATCGGTGGTAACGGACATTCTTCGATCTCCTTGGTTGTAAATGATATACGCTCGATTTTGGTTCAATTGGCATGGTTCGTGACCGTGACCCTCACAGAGTGGTATTTGATATCACATAGCTCCGGACGGGGGTATAAAAAATTGCCCTCTGCCCCGGAGATCGGAGAATTTTCGCCGGGCAGGGCAGCAAGGCGGAACGCGTAAAAGGAGTTGTTGGGACGACGGTGATACACTACAATATATTGGAATACCGGTCATTGCAGCGGGAGGCAATACCCCGAGATATCGCGCCCGTACCCTGTCACCTTCTCGTGAGGGTTCCGCCGTGCAGACTCCTACCTCTTCCAGTTCGTGGTCTTCGACTGAACAGTCCGCCCCTGTCATCGTCGTCCTGCTGTCGTGCCTCGTCCTCCTCTTTTTGTGTATCGTTCGGCCCCTTGGCGCCGCCGAGGAAGGAAAGGGCGACGACATCGAGGTCATCAGGATCACACCGGCCGGGGCCGAGGTACCGCCCGGCGGCCAGCTGGTCATCGAGTTCGATCGCCCGATCGTCCCTCTGGGGCGGATGGAGCGGGAGGCGGCCGAGATCCCGGTGACCATAGAGCCACAGCTGGAATGTCAGTGGCGCTGGCTCAGCCCCTCGGCCCTGGCCTGCCGCCTCGCGGAAGAGGATGGCCTCCAGGCCGCCACCCGCTATACGGTGACCGTCAACCCCGGTCCCCTCGCCGAGGATGGCGCCGGCCTGGACCAGGCAGTGCGGACCCAGTTCACCACCGAATTGCCGCGGGTGACCGAGACCTGGTTCGGCAAATGGCTGACGCCGCAGGTGCCGGCAACCAGGATCCGTTTCAACCTGCCGATGGATTCGGCCTCGCTGGCTGCCCACCTGTTCTATGCGGTTGCCGGACAGGGCCGCATTGCCGCACTGGTCGAGGAGGACCAGTACAGCCACGGCCTGTGGCAGGTGCGGCCGCAGACCGATCTCCCCCCGGGGGTGGCGGTCGAACTGCGTGTCGAACCGGGCCTGCTCTCGACAAAGGGCCAACTGGCCGGGACCGAGAACCGGGTGCTCGACACCCTGTTCGCCATCCCCGAATTCCGTTTTCTCGGCATCGAGTGCACGGATGCGGACAATGAGACCGTGGTGGTCGCCCCGGATACCCCCCAGGCCGCCCGCAGGCGCTGTCTGCCCTCCGGCGGCATATCGCTGCTGTTTTCATCCCCGGTCCTGGCCGAGGATGTCGCTCCCGGCCTGCAGCTGACGCCACCCCTGGTCCGCCGGCAACCCGACGCCGATCCCTGGGACGAAGTCAATTCCTATCAACGGCTCGACGAGGCCTACAGCGAGGGCAGGCGGTACCCGCTCTTTCTGCCGGAGTCGATTCTCCGGCCCTTCACCGAATACCGGCTGCAGTTTGCCGCCGATTCGATCAAGGACCAGTTCGGCCGTCAGCTTGCCGACCCGGTCGAGATGGTCTTCGCCACCGATCATCGGGCCCCGGATTTCGCGCTGGTCAAGAATATGCCGGTCCTGGAGAAGGGGCTCGACACCGATGCCCATGTCTGGGCGGTCAACCTCGAGGCGATCGATCTGACGTACGAGGCGGCGGCAGCGAACGGCAGGACGGCGGGGTCGCGCCGGACCATCAGGCCCGACGGGCCGCAGGACGCCTCGATTCCGGTTCCGCTCGGGATCCGGGAGACCGTCGGCGCCGACTCCGGCCTGGTCCAGGGCCATTTCACGACCCGGCCGGAGGTCCCCGGTAAATCGGCGGAGGAGACGTGGTTTTTCGCCCAGGTCACCCCCTTCCAGGTCCACCTCAAGCTCGGCCATCACAACAGTCTGGTCTGGATCACCGATCTGCGGACGGGGCAACCGGTCTCCGGAGTCAGGGTGGAGGCGCTGGCTCGCACCTTCAGGGAGCTCAACCGGCCGGGCCGGATACTGGCGGCATCGGAGACGGCGGCGGACGGCTTGGCCGAGCTGCCGGGCACCGCGACGCTCGATCCGACCCTCGAGCTGATATGGGCCGACGGCGACGACGAACCCGGCCTCTTCCTGCGCTGTGTCAAGGACGGCGACCTGGCGGTGCTGCCGGTCCGCTATCAGTATCAGGCAGCCTCGGAGGGCGCCAATCGGCAGTACATCCCCGAATGGCTGCGGCCGCTGCACGGCCATATCCATACCTGGGGGACGACGGCCCAGGGCATCTACCGGGCCGGCGACACGGTACAGTTCAAGATCTACGTCCGTGACCAGAACAACTTGCGCTTCACCAAGCCACCCGGCGCTGCAACCGTTCCCGGCGATCCGAGGCCCGGCGCAGGGGTGGCGGTGAAGGCTGACGCTGCCGATCCGTCCCGCGCGACAAGGGGCAGCAAGGCCAAGACAGCGCCGCCGCGTTACCATCTGGCGGTCGAGGACCCGATGGGCAAGATCGTCCATGAACGGAAAAATATTGTTCTGTCCCCGTTCGGGGCCTTCGATGGCGAGATCAAACTGCCGAAGAACGGCGCTGTCGGCTGGTACTGGTTCCATCTGACGAGCAGTTTTTCCAAGGAGAAGTGGGAACCGTTGCGGGTCCTGGTCAGCGATTTCACCCCGTCGCCGTTCAAGGTGACCGTCGATCTCAACGGGCAGAGTTTTGCCGCCGGCGATACGGTGGAAGTCACCAGCGAGGCCCGGCTCCATGCCGGAGGTCCGTACTCCGAGGCGGCGACCAAGGTAGCGGCGGTCCTCGAACCGCGGCCATTCATCCCGGATCGGCCCGAGCTTGCCGGCTATCAGTTCGCCAGCGCCGAATACCGGGAAGAGGGGGAGACCGGGGCCCAGACCCTCTATCAAACCGAGGGAAATCTCGACGACAAGGGGACGATGGTCAGCTCGTTTGCCATCGCCGAGACGCCGATCTGGTTCGGGCGACTGACGGTGGAGAGCACCGTCAGCGATGACCGCGGCAAATCGATCGCCGGCCGGACCGCCGCCCCCTGTACCGGCCGGGACCGTTTCGTCGGGGTGCTGCAGGACGACTGGACCCTCGAGGAGAATCAAACCGCCGGTCTGCGGGTGGTGGTGGTCGACCGCGAGGGCAGGATCGTCCCCGATGTCCCGGTCAGCGTGACGACCGCATACAAAAAGACCTGGGCCGCCCGGGTCAAGGGGGCCGGCAGCGATTATCTCACGGAGTACGAGCACAGCTGGGAACCCGAACAGCAGCTGCAGGGTATGTCCGGCAGCGCCCCGGTCGAGCTGCGGTTCACCCCCGGTCATGCCGGACGGCTGCGGGTGACCGCGACGATCGCCGACAGCCGCGGCCGTCGCCACGCCACGGTCATCGAGCGCTGGGTGACAGGGGCCGGGACGGTGATGTGGGAGTCGACTCCGGGCAATCTCCTCGATGTCTTTCCGGAGAAGAGCAGCTACCGGATCGGCGAGACGGCCCGCTTTCTCGTTCAGAACCCCTTTCCCGGGGCGCAGGCCCTGATCACCGTCGAGCGCTTCGGCGTCATCCACCACTGGCAGCAGGTCCTTCCCGGCAGTTCCGAGATCATCGAGATTCCGGTGCTGCCCGATTATCTCCCCGGATTCTATCTGTCGGTCCTGGTGACCTCACCTCGGGTGGAAAAGCCGCCGGGGCCGCAGGGCGAGGATCTCGGCAAGCCCACCTGGCGGATGGGGTATGTCAAGATGCCGGTGCAGGATCCTTACAAGGAACTGGTGGTTGACGTTCGACCGGAGAAGGAGGTGTACCGGCCGGGCGACGAGGTCGGGGTCGATCTCCAGGTCAGGCCGCGCCATGCCGGGACCGAAGGGGAGACCCCGCCGGTCGAGATGGCGGTGGCGGTGCTGGACGAGGCGGTCTTCGATCTCCTGCTCCAGGGGGACAAGGCCTTCGATCCGTACCGGGGATTCTACTCGCTCGACGATCTCGATCTCAGTAATTACAACCTGCTGATGCAGCTGGTGGGGCGGGAGAAACTGGCCCTCAAGGGGGCGAGCCCCGGCGGTGGCGGCGGTCCCGACCTCAGCATGCGGTCGCTGTTCAAGTTCGTGGCCTACTGGAACCCGTCGCTGCGGCCCGATGCGGCGGGCAAGGCCGCCGTCCGCTTCCGGGTGCCGGACAATCTCACCGGCTGGCGGGTGCTGGCGATGGCGGTGACCCCGGAGGACCGGATGGGACTTGGCCAGGGCAACTTCAAGGTCAACCAGTCGACGGAGATCCGTCCGGCCCTGCCCAACCAGGTGGTGGCGGGCGACCGTTTCGATGCCGTCTTCACGCTGATGAACCGGACGGATACGGCCCGCCGCCTGAAGGTCGTCGTCGAGGCGCAAGGGCCGGCGGCGGCCGGTGGCGGCAGCGGCCCGGCGACGCTGACGAAGACGGTCACCGCCGCCCCGTTCAAACGGCTCGACCTGCGCCTGCCCCTGATCGCCACCGGCGCGGGTGAGATACAGTTCACGGTGACCGCCGGTGATGATGCCGATAGCGACGGCATCATGCAGACTTTCCGGGTCCTCGACAGGGAACATCTGGTGACCGCGGCGGTCTACGGCATGACCTCGAAACCGGAGACCACCGTGCCGCTCGCGGTACCGAAGGACATCCGCGAAGACCGGGGATCGATCAGCCTGCAGTTGTCGCCCACCGTCGTCGGCGCGGTCGACGGGGCCTTCGCCTTTGTCCGCGACTACCCGTACCCCTGCTGGGAACAGAAACTGACCAGGGGGGTGCTGGCGGCCATGTACCCACCGCTCAAACCCTTCCTGAAGACCGATTTTTCCTGGCCGAACAGCGCCGAGGCGGTGGCGGAGATCCTGGCGGCGGCGATCGAGCACCAGGCCCCGAACGGCGGCATGGCCTTCTATGTCCCGGAGGACCGGCACGTTTCGCCCTATCTGAGCGCCTTCACCCTCCAGGCCTTCAACTGGATGCGGCAACAGGGCCATCCGCCGCCGGCCCTTGTCGAGACCAGGCTGCAGGAGTATCTGCTCAATCTCCTCCGCCACGATGCGACCCCGGCGGACTACAGCCGGGGCATGACGATGACGGTGCGGGCGCTGGCCCTCGCCGCCCTCGCCGAGCGGCGCCGGGTGACAGTCGAGGACGTCCGCCGCTACTGGACCCAGCTGCCGGCGATGAGCCTGTTCGGGCGCTCCTTCTACCTCAGGGCGATGGTCCTCACCGGAATGCCGCTACCGCAGCAGAAAGAGGTCCTGGCCGGCATCCTCAGCCATGCCGGAGAAACGGGGGGAGGCCTGGTTTTCAACGAGGCGCTCGACAGCGGCTATCAATCGCTGCTTTCCTCCCCGGTCCGCGACAATGCCGCCATTCTGATCAACCTGCTGGCCTGGCTCGTTGCCAATCCGGCCGACGCCAGCATCGGCGAGCTGCCGGCGCGGATGATGCGCTCGCTCACCCTGGGTCGCCAGGGACGCGACCACTGGGCCGGGACCCAGGAGAATCTGTTCGTCGTCAAGGCCCTGGCCGAGTACTCCCGGCTCTTCGAACAGCAGCGCCCGGATATGGAGGTCAGGGGGACTCTGGATGCAAAGCCCTTCGGTATGGGCCGGTTCACCGCCTTCACCGATCCGCCGGTTGTGCTGCAGCGGCCGCTGACTCCCGGTGATGCCGGCCGCAAGGCGCGGCTCGGCGTGGCGAAGGAGGGGGAGGGCCGTCTCTACTATACCGCCCGGCTTGCCTATGCCCCGGCCAAACCGGCCGCCACCGCAATCAACGCCGGCATCGAGGTCCATCGGGAGTACAGCGTTCTCCGTGCCGGCCGGCGGCAGCTGCTGCAGCCGCCGCTGGCGGTGCAGAGCGGCGAGACCGTGCTGGTCGATCTCTTTGTCCAGGTGCCGGCCGATCGTCGTTTCGTCGTTCTCGACGATCCGGTCCCCGGCGGCCTCGAACCGGTCAACCGGGATCTGGCCACGACGTCACAGGCCGATGCCCTCGGTGGCGATGACCAGGCATTAGCCGCAGGATCCTATGGTGAACGCTTCGCCGACTGGCGGCAGTACGGCGACGGGTTCTATCACCGGGAACTGCGGCATGAAGCGGTGCGATTTTACTCGGAGTGGCTGCCGGCGGGACGCTACCACCTGCGCTACGCGGCCCAGGCCATCGCCCCCGGGGAGTTCCGGATCCGCCCGGCCCATGCCGAGGAGATGTATGCCCCGGATG
>Ga0209066_10007088_pt1 | contig 11227 bp, 11 predicted proteins | sample All_14_2_FD_187198 | JGI IMG/M metagenome (GOLD analysis project Ga0209066, IMG submission 187198) | Freshwater microbial communities in response to fracking from Pennsylvania, USA - Allegheny Zone_MetaG_DW_15 (SPAdes) (version 2) ... | reverse complement strand
GTGGGCATGGGTGGAATGGGGTTGGGGCAAGCCAGAAGCAAGCGCCGCATCTTATCATTGGCCCGATTGATTACCAATTGACGGTCGACCGTGGCGCGAGATCGAAATAGGCAAAAAAAACCCGGCCGTAGCCGGGTAAAAATGGAGAGAACCTTGACGACCTCCGGGTTTGGCGCTTGCCGGCCCAGGACGACCGAGGGACAACGCCAGTATAGGCGGGCGTTGTGACAGGCCGATGACGTCGCAGCGGGTTTCTCAATAGCGTTGCACGCCCTCGGTGGTGCCGAGCAACAGCAAGTTGGCTGGGCGAAGGGCAAACAGGCCGTTGCTGACAACGCCGGTGATCTGGTTGATGTCGGCTTCCAGGCCTTTGGGGTCAATGATCGATAGGCCGTGTACATCAAGGATGAGGTTGCCGTTATCGGTGACAAACCCCTGGCGCAGCAAGGGCTTGCCCCCCAGTTTGAGTAGTTGACGGGCGACGTGGGCCTGCGCCATCGGGATGACCTCCACCGGCAGTGGAAATTTCCCCAGGGTGCTGACGCGCTTTGAGCCATCGGCAATGCAGATGAACTGGTCGGCCACGGCGGCGACAATTTTTTCGCGGGTCAGGGCACCGCCACCGCCCTTGATCATGTGCAGTTCGTGATCAATTTCATCGGCACCATCCACATAGACCGGGATGCAGTCGACCGCATTCAGGTCGAGGACGGTAAAGCCGCGTTGTTCAAGACGCTGGCGGGTTGCTTCCGAACTGGCGACCGCCCCTTTGAAATGAGTGCGTAACGGGGCAATGGCGTCAATGAAGCAGTTCGCGGTCGACCCGGTGCCAACGCCAATAATGTGGCCCGCTGGGGTGTTTTGCAGGACATGTGTGGCGGCCGCCTGGGCAACAGCCTGCTTGAGTTCGTCTTGAGTCATGGAGAGGCTCCGGAAGGGGAATGGCGCATTTTACCTGTCAAAAAAACTTCATTTGCCAGCGCTTGGATTTCGATAAACTGAACATACTGTTTTTATGGAGTTGAATCATGAACGAATCAAATCAGTCCGTCCCACAAGAATCGCCTGTACCCGTCGAGGCTGCGCCAGAAGCGGCGGCCGCGGTCGCCGCCGAAGCTACCGCCCAGCCGCCTGTCGCACCGCCGGCCACGGCCGCTGCCCGTAAAACCAGCCGCCGTCCAGCCCGCGTTGCCAAGAAGACGGCCGCAGTTCCTGCCGCTGCAGTTGGCAAGGCCGCTGAACCGGCGGTGGCGCCCGTTGCTGAAACCCGTCGATCAGGCAAGGCGGCCAAAGCCTTGAAGGTGGCGAAGCCGGCCAAGGAGAGCAAAGAGGCCAAGCCGAAAAAGGCACGTCTGGTGCGCGACAGCTACGCCATGCCGGAAATTGAATACGCCCAGATCGCGGTGCTCAAGAAGCGCCTGCAGGTGCTGGGTGCGGACTACAAGAAGAGCGAGTTGCTGCGTGCCGGGATTGCACTGCTGGCGGCACTGAACGATAGCGAACTGACAGCGGTCATGGGGCGGGTCGAGCGCATCAAGACCGGGCGGCCGCGTAAGAAATAAATCAGATTTGTGTAGCCAAGGGGCCCAGGTGGGCCCCTTTTTTCGGTTTACTGGGCTGCTTCGAAATGCAGATACGCGCGATTGATATTGCCGCGGTGTAAATCGTTGAAGTTTTTCAGATGCGCGAAGGCCGGGGCTGCACTCAGTTGGGCAACCGCGGCATCGACGCCAGCCATCTCTTCGGCCAGTTGACGGGTGCCTTTGACCACAAACTGCAGGTAGTCGCCCGTTTCGCGTTGCGCCTGGGCGACATCGCAGACCCGGCCGTGCCCGGGAACGATCCGCTTGGGTTGCAGGGCGATGATCTGCTCGAAGGCTTGCCGCCAGTTGGCTGGATTGCTGTCCGGCAAAATGCTGAGTAGCCGGTCGACGTAAATGTGGTCACCGGCAAACAACAGTTGTTGTTCAGGGAGCCAGACGACGATGTCTCCCGCAAAGTGGGCATCGGCCGCGTAGCGTAATTCGACCTGGCGGCCCCCCAGGGTTAAAGGCACCCGTTCGCCGCTCAGCGCGGGGGTGGCGGTGAGCGGGAGGGTATCTGCCATCTGTTCCTTCAGTTCGCCCTTGAGTGATTCGATTTGCCCTGTGCCCAACGCGGCCTGGGTTCGGGTGGTTCGGGCCAAGGCAATGATCTGTGCGCCCTGCTGGCTGAAATAGGCATTGCCCAGCCAGCGATGGTCTTGGGAGCCGGTATTGATCACCCACTTGACGGCTTTGCCGGTGAGCTTGCGGGCTTCGTTCGCCAGCAGTTGGGCTGCCGCGGTCGACGCTCCGCTGTCGATCAAAATAGCCCCGTCAGGCGTGTCGATGACGCCGTAGTTGGCGTTCAGACCAAAATTTTCGTGCAGTCGGCCACCGGTCGGGCCAATCAGGGCAAAAATACCGTCGCCCAGGGGGTGGACCGTGAGTAAGGGGTCGGCCTGAGCCGTCTGGGTATTCAGTAACAAGGCGGCCAATAGCGCCAGCAGGATTTTTTTCATGGTCTCTCTCCGTGGGGGGGCGGGTTGGAATATCACCCGTTGCTTATTTTGCACGATGCGGCGTTGCCCGTCGCGCTTGCCTTCCTGCGCTGTCTGCGCAACAAGTAGCGCCGGGACGGGAGAGGGTGCCTACGCCAAAAGGCAGCTTGTCACGAGCCTGTAATATTGGCGCCCTAAACTGCGTATTCCTGAATTTACTCACCGAGGAACACGACATGCTGCAATCCCGAATTTTCCGTACCACGGCCTTGGCCGTTTCCCTTGGTGCTGTGGCTGTTCCTGCCATGGCTGCAGAAATTACCGGGGCGGGCGCTTCTTTCCCGGCACCGATTTACGCCAAGTGGGCTGATGCCTACCAGAAGGCGACCGGCAACAAGGTTAACTATCAGTCCATCGGTTCGGGCGGCGGTATCAAGCAGATCAACGCCAAGACCGTTGATTTCGGTGCCTCCGACAAGCCGCTGAGCGTGGAAGAGCTCGATAAGGGCGGTCTGATGCAGTTCCCGACGGTGATTGGCGGCGTTGTGCCGGTGGTTAACGTGACGGGCGTGCAGCCGGGCAATATGAACCTGACCGGCGCCGTGCTTGCCGACATCTACTTGGGCAAAATCACCAAGTGGAACGACAAGGCGATTGCTGATCTGAATCCGAAGCTGAGCCTGCCGGCAACCGATATTGCCGTTGTCCGTCGTGCGGATGGTTCCGGTACCTCTTTCATCTTCACCAACTACCTCTCCAAGGTCAGCGATGAGTGGAAGAGCAAGGTTGGCGAAGGTACGGCTGTGCAGTGGCCGACCGGCATGGGCGGCAAAGGGAACGAAGGCGTCGCCGCTTTCCTGCAGCGCATCCCGAACTCGGTTGGTTATGTTGAGTACGCTTATGCCAAGCAGAACAAGCTGGCGCACGTCAATCTGAAGAACGCCGCCGGTAACTACGTGGCCCCGGATGACGAGACCTTTAAGGATGCTGCCGCCACCGCAGACTGGAACAAGTCGGCTTTCGGCGAAATCCTGACCAACCAGGCAGGCAAGAAGGCCTGGCCGATCACCGGTGCGACCTTCATCCTGATGCACAAGGTCCAGGACAAGCCGGCGCAGGCCGTTGAAGTGCTGAAGTTCTTCGAGTGGTCGTACAAGAACGGCGACAAGATGGCCAGCGATCTGGACTACGTGCCGTTGCCGGAAAGCCTGATCAAGCAGATCGCGGCTTCCTGGTCCAACATCAAGGACGCCTCCGGCAAGGCCGTCAAGTAAGCTGAAATAAAGAAGAAGCTGCGCGGCGGTCTTCGTCTCTGGCGAAGGCCGCCGTTTTACGCTCACAATACGTCTTTTACGGATGTCACCGGAAAACGGCAATGAATGAATCACATAAACAGGGTCGCCTCGGCGACTGGCTGTTCTTCAACCTGACCCGACTTTTTGCAGTGATTACCCTGGCCATGCTGGTCGGTGTGGTCATTTCACTGACGTGGAGCGCCATGCCCTCGATCAAGGAATTCGGTTTTGGGTTCCTCTTTAGTTCCGAATGGAATCCGCCAGCGGAGCGCTTTGGTGCCTTGGTGCCGATGTACGGCACGGTCGTCACCTCGGTCATCGCCCTGGTCATTGCCTTGCCGATCAGCTTCGGCATTGCCCTCTTTCTGACTGAACTGTCGCCGGCCTGGCTGCGTCGCCCGCTGGGTATTGCGATTGAACTGCTGGCCGGTATCCCGAGCATCGTCTACGGCATTTGGGGTCTACTGGTTTTTGCGCCGATTTTTGGTCAGTACGTCCAGCCCTTGATCGGCGGTACTCTGGGCCAGTTGCCGATCATCGGTGGCCTGTTTAGCGGCCCCTCGCTGGGTATTGGCATCCTGGCTGCCGGGATTATTCTGGCCATCATGATCATTCCCTTCATCACCTCGGTGATGCGCGACGTCTTCGAACTGGTACCGCCGATGCTCAAGGAGTCCTGCTACGGACTGGGCGGCACGACCTGGGAAGTGGTCTGGAAAGTGGTATTGCCCTACACCCGTGTCGGGGTGATTGGCGGTGTCATGCTCGGTCTCGGTCGGGCCTTGGGTGAAACCATGGCGGTCACCTTCGTGATCGGTAACGCCAGTCTGCTGTCCAATTTTTCGCTGTTCCTGCCCGGTAACTCGATTACCTCGGCGCTGGCCAACGAGTTTGCCGAAGCATCGCCCGGTCTCTATACCTCAGCGCTGGTCGAATTGGGGCTCATCCTTTTCCTGATCACTTTTATCGTCCTGAGCTTCTCCAAGCTCTTGCTGCTCTCGCTTGAGAAGCAGTCCGGCAAGTCCTGAGGCCTGGATCATGAATCTTCGTACCCAACGTAAAGCAATCAATCTGTTGGCACTGACCCTGTCGCTGGCGGCCATGGCTTTTGGCTTGTTCTGGTTGATCTGGATTTTGTGGATGGTCTTCGAGCAAGGCGTCAGTTCTCTGTCGTTGAGTTTGTTCACAGAAAACACGCCGCCACCTGGCGGGGCCGGGGGCTTGAAAAACGCCATTGCCGGTAGTGCCATCATGGTCGGCCTGGCTATGCTGATGGCGACGCCGATTGCCATCCTGGCCGGGGTTTATCTGGCCGAATATGGCCGCAACACCTGGCTGGGCAACGTTACCCGCTTTGTGAATGACATTCTGTTGTCAGCGCCTTCCATCGTCATCGGTCTGTTCGTGTACGCGGTCTACGTGGCCCAGATGGGTAAATTCTCCGGTTTCTCGGGGGCCATTGCCCTGGCCTTGCTGGTCATCCCCGTGGTGGTGAGAACGACCGAGGACATGCTGGTGCTGGTGCCGACCGCACTGCGTGAAGCGGCTTTCGCGCTCGGGGCTCCGAAGTGGAAGGTGATCATGATGGTCACCCTGCGGGCGGCAAAAACGGGTGTGATCACCGGCATCCTGCTGGCCTTGGCCCGTATCTCGGGTGAAACCGCCCCCTTGTTGTTCACCGCACTGTCCAACCAGTTCTGGAGCCTTGATCTGAATGAGCCCATGGCCAACCTGCCGGTGACGATCTATAAATTTGCGATGAGTCCGTTTGCTGACTGGCAAGGTCTGGCCTGGGCGGGCGTATTCATCATCACCCTGACGGTGTTGATCCTCAATATCCTTGCGCGCGTCGTTTTTCGTCGCACCGCGGCGCAGCACTGATTACCGATGAAATTCCACCAGGAAAATTCAATGATGCCTGTCGAAAAATCCCTACAGCAGCTGGTCCCGCAGATCAGCATCAAAAATCTCAATTTCTATTACGGCAAGGCCATTGCCTTGAAGAACATCAACCTTGAAATCTACAAGGGACATGTCACGGCATTTATTGGCCCGTCCGGTTGCGGCAAATCGACGCTGTTGCGCACCATTAACCGCATGTATGACCTTTACCCGGGGCAGCATGCCGATGGCGATCTGATTGTCGACGGCAAAAACATTCTCGATAAAGGCGTCGATACCATCGAATTGCGGGCCAAAGTCGGCATGGTGTTTCAGAAGCCGACGCCGTTCCCGATGTCGATCTACGACAACATCGCCTTCGGCGTGCGCATGCACGAAAAGCTGACCCGCAATCAGATGGATGATCGGGTCGAGTGGGCACTGACCAAGGCGGCCTTGTGGAACGAAGTGAAGGACAAGCTCAATGCCCCGGGGACCGGCCTGTCCGGCGGCCAGCAGCAGCGCTTGTGCATTGCCCGTGGCGTGGCGGTCAAGCCGCAGGTGCTGTTGCTCGATGAGCCGACGTCAGCCTTGGACCCGATTTCGACCATGCGGATTGAAGAATTGATTCACGAGTTGAAGCGTGATTTCACCATCGCCATCGTGACGCACAACATGCAGCAGGCCGCCCGGGTCTCCGACTATACCGCCTACATGTATCTCGGCGAGCTGGTCGAATTCGGCAAGACGGATGAAATCTTTATCAAGCCGCAGGACAAGCGTACCGAAGACTACATTACCGGCCGCATGGGCTAACGAGGTTAATGAAAATGAACGAAACATCGCACGTCTCCAGCCAGTTCGACGAAGACCTGGCCAATCTGCGGACCCATGTGCTGCAAATGGGCGGTCTGGTCGAAACGCAGGTGTCAGCTGCCATCGATGCCTACAGCACCGGGGAAGTCTCCAGCGTCAAGGCCATCGTCGAAACTGACCGCAAGGTGAACGAGCTGGAAAAGGCCATCGACGACGATTGCGCTCACCTCATCGCCAAGCGTCAGCCAACCGCTTCCGACCTGCGTCTGGTCCTCGGCATCAGCAAAATCGTCACCGATCTGGAGCGGGCGGGCGACGAGGCCAAGAAAATCGCCAAGGGCGTGCGGCGGATTTATGAAAACGGCCACATGCCGGTGCAATACGGCATTGGCGTGCGCCACATTGCCGAGGCCGCGCTGGTGATGGTGCGCCAGTCGCTCGATGCCTTTGCCCGCATGGACAGCAAGCTGGCCGAGACGGTGATTTACGCCGACCGCGATGTCGATACCGAATTCAAGTCGATCATGCGTCAGCTGATTACGCACATGATGGAAGATCCGCGCACCATCACCACCTCGATCGACATCATCTGGATTTCGCGCGCCATTGAGCGGATCGGCGACCATGCCAAGAATATTGCCGAGCACGTCATTTTCGTGGTTGAAGGGCGGGATATTCGTCATCCGGGCAAGAAAGGGGGGAGTGCGCAGTGACGCCTACCATTCTGGTCGTTGAGGATGAGCCGGCGATCCAGGAGTTGATCGCGATCAATCTGCGGCATGCTGGTTTTTTGGTAGTCAGGGCGTCGACCGCGGAAGAGGCTGATTCGGCCATTCGCGCGGCCTTGCCAGATCTGGTCCTGCTTGACTGGATGCTGCCAGGTCAGTCCGGGGTGGCGCTGGCCAAAAAATTGCGCGCCGACGAACGGACGCGCGAGTTGCCGATCATTATGCTGACCGCCCGGGTGCACGAAGAAGACAAGGTGCAGGGTCTGGAGGCCGGTGCCGATGATTACGTGACCAAGCCCTTTTCGCCCAAGGAACTGGTGGCCCGCGTACGTGCCGTCCTGCGGCGCCGGGCGCCCCATCTGGCGGGCGATGCGGTCGAGGTCGGTGATCTGTCGCTCAATCCGTCCACGCATCGGGTGCAGGCCGGCGGCCTGGCGATTGATCTCGGGCCGACCGAGTTCCGGTTGTTGTTCTTCTTTATGACCCACCTGGAGCGGGTCTATACCCGGGCCCAGTTGCTCGACGAAGTGTGGGGCGACCATGTTTTCATTGAAGAACGCACGGTCGATGTCCACATCCGGCGCTTGCGTGCGGCGCTGGAATCCTCCGGTCACCACGAGCGGGTGGAAACCGTCCGAGGTACCGGTTACCGTTTCCGCGGCGTCTGAGTCAGGGTGAGCGCCCATTTGCTGAAAGCGGCCTTGTTCGCACTATTGGGTGCGGCCTTGGCCTGGCCGGTCGGCCACTTTTTTGAGCCGTGGCAGGGGTGGACCGTGTTCTGCATCAGCTTATTGCTGCAGATGGTCTTCCATTTTCGCAATTTTTCGCGGCTCGAAGCCTGGACCCGGGCTCCGGTGGTCGATGACACGCTGGAAGGCGATGGTGCCTGGAATGGCATTTTTGGTCGTCTTTACCGCCACGAAAAAGATTTGCGCCAGCAGATCAAGAGCCGTGAAGACGAAATTGGCTTGTTGATTGCCGCGGGTCAGGCCTTGACCGACGGTGTGATCCTGCTTGATACCATGAACCAGATCCAGTTCTGCAATTCGATGGCGGAAACGCAACTGGGACTGGTGGTGCGGACCGACCGCGGTCAGCACATCGCCAATCTGGTGCGCCAGCCCGAGTTTGTCGATTATCTGGCGGCGGAAAACTTCGAACGTCCGCTGCTGCTGCGCTCAGATCGTCGTGCCGACCTGATGTTGTCCATTCATGTCATTCCCTACGGCAACGACCGCAAACTGATGCAGATTAAGGATGTGACGCAGACTGAGCGTTTGGACCGTATGCGGCGCGATTTTGTGGCCAACGTGTCGCACGAACTGCGCACGCCGCTGACCGTGCTGGCCGGTTTTCTTGAAACCATGCAGGAAATCGAGGTCGACCGCGATGAGCGGCAGCGTTACCTGACCTTGATGGCCGAACAGTCGCAGCGCATGTTGTCCATCGTCCAAGACTTGCTGACCCTGTCCTCGATCGAATCGGCACCGCCACCATGCCATGAGGTCGTCGACATGGCGACCATGGTGGATCGTCTGCACCGCGATGCCCAGGCACTGTCGGGGGGGCGTCACCATATTGAGTTGCTGATTGAAGGGCAGTGCGATTTGCGAGGGGCAGAATCGGAGCTCAACAGCGCCCTGACCAATCTGGTCTCGAATGCGGTGCGCTACACGCCGGCCGGCGGGAAGATTCGCTTGACTTGGCGCTCAGGGGGGCAAGGGGCCGAATTCGCCGTCGAAGACACCGGTATCGGCATCGATCCCAGCCATATTCCCCGGCTGACCGAACGTTTTTATCGTGCCGATCGGGGCCGCTCGCGCGATGCTGGCGGCACCGGCCTGGGGCTGGCCATTGTCAAACATGCCTTGAGTCGTCATCAGGCCCGACTTGAAATTCAAAGTACGCCGGGTGTGGGCAGTTGCTTCAGGGCCCGCTTCCCGGCCAGCCGGGTGGTTCTGCTGTAACCCCCCGGCCCTATAGGTTTTTGATTGCCGCAGGCCTGATGCAATTCAGGCCTGTTTCGCTTGTGGGATGGTGCCATCAATGCGGAAGCGGCTGACGATGTGGCTCATTTCGCCCGATAGTTGCCGGATGCTGTCGGCGAAATTGCGCGTCTGATGCGCTGCTTGGTGGGCATCCCCCATTAAGCCATCGATGGTATCCACCTGATGGACGATTTGTGCGCTGGCTTGGTGACCAATATCGACTTGCTGGCCAATTTGCTCGACGACTGAAATCACGTTGCGGGCGGAGGACTCGATATCCGTCATGGCATGACCGGCGGAACTGGCGAGTTCAATATTGCTTTGGATGTCGAGGACGACCTGGCGCATCAACGCGGTCGACGCACTGGATGTACTGGAAATTTCATCAACCTGACGGGCAATTGAACCGGTGGCACTGGTCACCCGCTCGGCCAGTTTGCGGACCTCGTCGGCGACTACGGCAAAGCCGCGTCCGGCTTCGCCGGCCCGGGCTGCTTCAATGGCGGCGTTGAGGGCGAGCAGGTTGGTCTGGTCGGCGATTTCCTGGATTTCGCGGACCAGACTGGAAATGTTCTGTCCGGCATGGGCCAGGGCATAGACACGGTCGGCGGCATTTTCGACGTCACTGGCTAAGCGAACGATGTGATCAACGGTTCGGCGGATCACCTGGCCATTGGATTGCGCCTGCGCACCGGAATTTTCCGTCAAGGTGCCGGCCTGCTGGGTATCGATCTGGATGCGGTCGATCTGTGACTGAATGGCCTTTACCGCATTCTGAATGTCTTTCGACGAGGCATTGCCATTGGCCGCAATGAACGCCAGGGTAACCGCCGATTGATGGAGTTCGATAGCGGCCAGTTCATTCGATTGAATGACCCGTTGCATGTCGGACAAGCTGTGTTGCAGGGTATCGATCAGGCTGTTGAAGGCGATGATCGACTGGCCGATTTCATCGTGGCGAGTGACCGGTACCCGACGGGTGAAATCGAGTGAGCTGGCGATGGCGCTCATCGTCTTCTGCATTTCCGATAACGGGTGGCTGATGCTGCGATACAAGCGCCAGCCCAAGCTGGCAAGCAACAGGACGGTGACGCCGAGCAGGCCGGCAACCTTGCCGACGGCGCCGCTCAAGGTGCTCTGTAAATCAGCCAGGGCGGCATCCTTGCTGCGGGTCTTTTCGATGCGCAAGGTATCAAGAATTTGTTCCAGTTCATTCATGTACGGGGCTGCGCTGCCGGATAACAGCGCCTCGGCCAGCAGGGTTTGGCCCTGGCGGCTGAATTGTCCGACCTCGTCGAGCGCCGAGAAATAGTTGTTCATGCTGTCGCTCGCTTGCAGCAGCAAGCCGCGCTGAGCGTCGCTGTCGGCTAACTCGCCTTGTGCGGCCAGCGCCAGGCGCAAGGCATCGCGGCGATCGTTAAGTCGAGTCTGCATTTGTTCGGCGATCACCGGGTCGGGGGCGTGGGTCAGGTTGAGCGCGATGATTTGCAGGCTTTTTAGATCGGATGAAAACTCGGCTGCGGCGACAAAGCCGGGCATGGTTCGATCCGCCAGTGCCTGCATCAGTTGCTGGTTTTGCTGAAATTGAAATAGTGCAGTTCCCCCCAGTCCGAGCAAGGTGGTGGCGGCAATGACAAGCAACAGAATCAGGCGTTGGCGGATGGACATGACAGGCTCGCAAAATGACGTAGACAGCTGACTGTAATCGGCCGGGGTGACGACTTTGTTACGACAGAACGGCTTAACGGACTGGCATACTCCGTTGGTAAATCGCCGTGTTCAGCGCGCTCTACGAAAATGGGCTTGGTGTTGCGGTCGACCGTGAACAGGCGAAATATTGGTATGCGCTGGCCGCTGAGCAAGGCGATGCGGCGGTGCTGTCGGACTGTGACACGATGGAAGATGTCGTGGAATGGTCGCGGGCGCATGAGGGCTGGTTGCGACGCTTCATGGTGCTCAAGCACGGTATTGCATCGGAGGACACTTTTCTTCGCATCT
>Ga0209066_10007087_pt1 | contig 11230 bp, 13 predicted proteins | sample All_14_2_FD_187198 | JGI IMG/M metagenome (GOLD analysis project Ga0209066, IMG submission 187198) | Freshwater microbial communities in response to fracking from Pennsylvania, USA - Allegheny Zone_MetaG_DW_15 (SPAdes) (version 2) ... | reverse complement strand
CAACGCGACGAGAGATTGGCCTCACACGGCGTGCACTTGCAACCTCGAAGGGCGCCAGCGATATATCGACCATTGCGAAAAGCCACAGGGGCTTTAGGCCTTTAAAGCTTAAGGCTTTTCCAGGCCCCCAGGATCGACGCCGCCTTTCCCTTCACCGTCGCCGGATCGTCGCCCGCTTTGTAGAGCGAGGAGCCCAGACCGAAGCCGGCCGCGCCGGCCGCACGCCAGTCCGCGATGTTCTCCGCGCCGATGCCGCCGACCGGGATGAGCGGCGTTCCCTTCGGCAGCACCGCCAGCAGCGCCTTCACGACCGCAGGCGAGGCCAGCTCGGCCGGGAAGAGCTTCAGCCCGTGCGCGCCCGCCTTCAGGGCCGCGAAGGCTTCGGTCGGCGTCAGGATGCCGGGCAGGCTCACGAGCCCGAGCCGCACCGTCTCGCCGACGACATCGCGATCGAAGTTCGGCGCGACGACGAGTTCGCCGCCGGCCGACGCGACGTCCCTCACCTCGGCCGCCGTCAAAACGGTCCCCGCACCGATGACGGCGTTGGGAAAGCGCTGGCGCAAGGCCGCGATACTGTCGAGCGGCCGCGGCGAGTTGAGCGGCACCTCGATCAGGCGGAAGCCGGCCGCCACCAGCACCTCGCCGATCGCCGGTGCCTCGGCGGGCTTCAGCCCGCGCAGGATGGCGACGAGCGGCAGCGCGCTCATCGCCGCCTCGAATTTCTCCACGACCGTCATGCCAGCACCGCCCTCATGCCCGCCCAGGTCGCTTCAGCGCCGAAGCGGCGCACGCGGCCGCGGCTGCGGTCGAGCGCGAGAGCATAGCGTTCCGCGAGCGCCGGCGCGCCGATGACGACGACCTCGCAACCGGGCGTCAGCTCCTGCGTGCGCAGTTCCTCGCCGATCAGCAGGCCGGAGAGATAGCTCGCCGACTGGGCCGGGGACAGGCGGTCGAACAGAGCGAGCGCCCGCACGCCGAAGGCCTCGTGCAGCAGGCCGTTGCCTTCGCCGGCCCGAGCCACGCCGCGCAGGAACATCGCCTCGTCGAGCGGGGCATCGGCGTCCAGCGTCCGCGCCAGGATCGAATGCCGCCCGAGCACGCCGTAGAACTCGCCGGTCATGTAGGTCCGGAAGCCGGTCACCCGACCCTCTTGCACGGTCGCCCACTTGCTGTGCGTGCCCGGCAGGGCGAACAGCCCGTCGCCCAGGCCGGCCAGCCGCATCGCGCCGAAGATCTGCACCTCCTCGCCGCGCATCACATCGGGCACCGCGCCCGGTTCGACGCTGAGGCCGGGCACCAGCGCGATGCGTCCCGGCTCGATCCACTGCAGGTGGCGCTTGAGGTCTTCGGGTCCCGCCGGACAGGCGACGTAGGGTGCCTCGACCCAGCCCTGCCGGCTCCCGGCCATGCCGGAAATCAGGCAGACGCTGCCGGCCGGTTTCATCCAGTCCGAGAACAGCGAATCGAAGACGCCGGCGAAATCGCCGTTCGGGACGTTGAGGATACCCAGCGGCGCGAGCTTCTCCTCCAGCACGCGGCCCACTTCGTCGAGGCGCGCGCCGCGCAGCGAGCTCGTGCCCCAGTCGACGGCGATCAGGTCGGACACCCCCGCCACTCCTTCATTTGCATCGTGGGTCGCGCACTCCAGACTGTTGACGTCAAGAGCCAGTGCGCTCGGGATCTGAGCCAACAGACCCAAGCTTAGCGCCTGATCCTGCCACAGTGAAAGTCCGCAGGGACGGATATTCGGCAGGGCCCTTTCCGACCTCCTGAACCGCAGCCCCGCCCGTCCGACGCTACGCACATCCTAAGGCTTGCCAGCCTGTGATGCCGACTCCCTGTTTCTCGACCAGAAAACTATAGCACTATTAGTGTATATACCGGATAATGCACGCTTAGGTGGTTTCATGCCGCCCAGCAGGGAGTGCGCACGATGGACTGCGAGAACGACGAGAACATTGCGAAGCTCTATGGATTTGGGGCAACAAAGGTTTCGAAAGCCAAACGTCAGGTTTTCGAGTCACGTGCGCCGACAGCGCTTAAGGAGCTGTTACTATTTGGTCTAGATCATTGTATCGATTCTTGGATCCTCGGTGCTAGGCATGCTCCGACGACGCATGTACTCAACGCCAGGTTCAAAGACGGAGCGGCGGCGGCCAAGAGCGTAAGAAAAGCCTGCGGCGACTATCTGGAGGGCTACTCATTCTCCGGCTTCGTGACGACCGATCCGAGTTACTTTCCTCCCGGTGGCTCGACTCCCGACGAATTTCGCAATGACTCCGCTTTCTTTGACCCCGACGACATCATCCGTTTCCATGACGTCATGCGAAAGAACTTTGCCATCAAGTACAATGGCAAAGGTCCCCTCGAGAAAGCTATGAACTTCCAGATCTTTACCGGTGATCTTCAGGGGGGCATGTCACGTCTCTACGCCCAACTCGATGACGAAGGGACCTCGTGGTGGGTCAAGGTCCTCTGCCCCAAAGCGCCAATCGGGTAATCTTAGTCCCGGCAGGACCACTCGAGCATGCGCTTCATGAATTCTTCGCCCGCCTCGACCTGGGAGGCGAGGATGAATTCGTTGGGCTGGTGCGCCTGGGCGATGTCGCCGGGGCCGCAGACCACCGTCGGGACACCCAGCACCTTGCGGAAGATGCCGGCCTCGGTGGCGTAGACCACGGCGCCGACCGTGTTGGAGCCGGACCAGCTGCCCGCCAGCGCCTTGGCGTCGTCGTTGCCCTCGGGGGAGAAGGCGGGCGTCGAGGCGCGCAGTTCGGTCTCGATGGCGGCGGCCGGATGCTTGGCCTTCATCCTGGGCAGCAGCTCTTCCTTCAGCCACTTCTTGGCGCGCTCGCCCAGCTCCTCGATCGGGCGGGTCGGCAGCTCGCGATAGCCCCACAGCACCTCGCACTCGCGCGCCAGGATGTTGCCGGCGGTGCCGCCGATGATGGTGCCGACGTTGAAGGTCGCGGCGGCCGGCATGAACTCGCTGTCCTTCGGCGCCGCGGCCTCGAGTTCCTCCTGCACCGTATTGAGGTAGTGGATGAACTCGCCGGCGAAATGGATGGCGCTGACCCCGAGATGGGTCATCGAGGAATGGGCCTCGAAGCCGGTGAACTTGGTGACGTAGCTCTGGCTGCCCTTGTGGGCGTGCACGACCGTCATCATGGTCGGCTCGCCGATGATGATGACCCGGGGCTTCGGCACCTCGCTCGCCATGCGCGCGGCCAGCGAATGCGCGCCGAAGCAGCCGATCTCCTCGTCGTAGGACAGTGCGAAGTGGATCGGCTTCTTGAGCGGCGCCTTCAGGAAGTCCGGCAGCATGGCGAGGCCGATCGCGTAGAAGGCCTTCATGTCGCAGGTGCCGCGGCCGTAATACTTGCCGTCCTTCAAGGTCAGCGTCCACGGGTCGGTGACCCAGGGCTGGCCGTCGACCGGCACGACGTCGGTATGGCCCGACAGGACGACGCCGCCCGGCACGTTGGGGCCGATGGTGGCGAACAGATTGGCCTTCGAGCCGTCCTCGTTCGGCACCAGCTTCGACTCGACGCCGTGGCCCTTGAGGTAGCCCTGCACGTACTCGATCAGAGCGAGGTTGGAGTTGCGCGAGGTGGTGTCGAAGGCCACGAGCCTGCGCAGCATTTCGATGGAATTGACGGTCTCTCCGGCCATGATGTCCTGTCTCACTCGAGGCGCGTTGCGGTTAAATCGACGTGCGCCCGATCATGCTCAGGAATTCGCGCCTTGTCTCGCCATTGTCGCGGAAGGCACCCAGCATGCGGCTGGTCACCATTGTCACATCCGACTTGTGGACGCCGCGCGTGGTCATGCACTGGTGGGCGGCCTCGATCACGACGGCCACCCCGCGCGGCTGCAGCACCTCCTGCAGCGTGTTGGCGATCTGCGCCGTCAGCTTCTCCTGGATCTGCAGGCGGTGACCGAAGGCATCGACCACGCGGGCGAGCTTGCTGATGCCGACCACGCGCTTGTCCGGCAGGTAGCCGACATGGACCCGGCCGATGATCGGCACCATGTGATGCTCGCAGTGCGATTCCAGCCGGATGTCGCGCAGCGCCACGACCTCGTCGTAGCCCTCGACCTCCTCGAAGGTCCGCTGCAGCATGTCGCGCGGGTCCTGGTCGTAGCCGGCAAAGAACTCCTCGTAGGAGCGCACGACGCGGTCCGGGGTGCCCGCGAGGCCCTCGCGGGCAGGATCGTCGCCGGCCCAACGGATCAGCGTGCGGACGGCCGCCTCGGCCTCCTCGCGCGAGGGCCGGGCCAGCCCGGTGGCGAGCGAAACGACCTCGCGCGGCTTCGCCATCTTGTTCATCGTCTTACTCCCCTGATGATCCGCGCCGCCTAGTTGAGGCTGCGCTGCGCCGTCGGCGTGTCGAGCGAAAAAGTCGGAATCTCGATGTCGAACTTCACGCCCGCCTCGTCCACCATCTGATACGTGCCGCCCATGATGCCGGATGGCGTGGAAAGTGGCGTCCCGGAAGTGTACTCGAACACTTCGCCCGGGCGCAGCAGGGGCGTCTTGCCGACGACGCCCGGTCCCTTCACCTCCTGAAGACGGCCGAGACCGTCGGTGATCTTCCAGTGCCGGCTGCGCAACTGCACCGCGACATCGCCCCTGTTCTCGATGCGCACCGTATAGGCCCACACGAATTGTGACTTTTCGGGCTCTGACTGGTCCGGCAGATATTGCGGCTGGACCGTCACCTGGATGGCACGGGTTGTGGCTTTGTACATAAGCGGGCGAATTCCTTCCGGCCCCTGACATGGGAGTTTCAGGCCAAAAGGTCAAACCCGACTACAGCCACCGCGGATCGGCGGTGAAGTCGATCGTGAGCCAGCGGTGCGGGCTTTCGCCGCCGATCGCCTCCGCGATCTCGCGCCGGATGGCATCGGCCTCGCCCACGCTGTCGATCGGACTCTCGGGCGGCACGACGACATGGATCTCGATGAACTGGGCGCGGCCGACCTTCGCCACGTAGCTGGTGTAGGTCTTGAAGCCGTGGCGCGCGATCACCTCGTCCAGAACCTGCCGGACCCGGGCATCGAGGTCGGGCGGGGTGATGAGCAGGATCTCCTGCAGCGCCTTGCGCACCGTGGCGATCGGCACGAAGACGAGGACCAGGGTCAGGAACGCCAGCACCGCCGGGTCGGCGTATGGCGCGAGATGCTGGTAGGCGGTGCCCTTCAGCGCGGCGGCGATCGCAAAGGCCACGAGCAGGGCCGAGGTGATCGCGCCGCTCATCAGCCAGCTCTGCGTGTCGAGCCGCACGAAATCGGATCCGATCCGACGGTTGCGATGGCGCTCGTAGAAGAACATCCCGAAGCACGCGACGCAGACCAGCACGGAATAGGCCATGGCCCAGTCGAAATCGAGCTGCCGGCCGCCGGCCAGCAGGCTGTCGATCGCGTTGAGGAAGGCATAGAAGCAAAGCAGCATCAGGGTGCCGCCGTTGAAGGCCAGCACCATCGGCTCGATGTGCCAGTAGCCGAACTGGAAACGGCGGTTCTCGGCAACGCGGGTGACGAGGCGCGACACGAACAGCGCCAGGCCCGACATCGCCGCATCGATGGCCGAGAAGACGCCATCGAACAGGATCGACATCGATCCCGACAACAGGCCGAACAGCACCCCGAAGGCCGACACGACGATGGTGACGGCGATGGAGAGTTTCAGGAGGCTTTGTTCGGCGGCCGCATTCTGCATGCCGACAGATTAGGCTAAATCGGGAAGATCAGGCAGGTGGTGGTTCCGTGCGCGAGCAGCCTGCCGGAGGCGTCGGTCAGCCGGCCCTCGGACGTGGCGATGCGCGAGCCGACATTGATGACCTTGCCTTCGGCCCGGACCGGCCCGGTCCTGTCGGTCATGGCCCGCACGTAGTTCACCTTGATCTCGACGGTCGTGTAGCCGCTGCCGGCCTTCAACATCGTGTGGATGCAGCAGCCCATCACCGAGTCGAGCAGGGTGGCGGCGATGCCGCCATGGACCGTGCCCAGCGGGTTGTAGTGGTCGAAGACCGGTGTATAGCCGAACAGGACGCGGCCAGCCTCGACTTCGAGCAGGTCGAAGCCCAGGGCGCGCGAGATCGGCGGCGCCGGATAGCGGCCCTCCAGCAGGCCCTTGAAGAGGTCAAGCCCGTCCAGGGTGCGCGCCTCGTCGATCGGCACCACGCCATATCCCGCTTCTGCAGCCATGCCCGTCTCCATCGAGGTTTTACGTGCATATACACATTGAGGCTTTGCCGGCGCAAGAAGGGGCGATAGTCTCGGCGCCATGACAGCCGATTCCTCCCCGGCCCGCCTGTCGCCCGCCGACTGCACCTGCTTTCGCGTGCGCAGCGCGGCGCGGCGCGTGACCCAGATCTACAGCCGGCACCTCGCGCCGACCGGCCTGCGCATCTCCCAGTTCTCGCTGCTGGGCTACGTGATCGCGCGCGGCCCCCTCAGCATCACCGAACTATCCGAGCTTCTGGCGACCGACCGCACCACCCTGACGCGCAACCTGCGCCCGCTCCTGGCCTCGGGCGTGATCGAACGGGCGGCCGCGGGCGACAAGCGGCGGCACGAGCTGGTCGCGACACCGGCCGGCCGCGCCCTGTTCAAGCGCGCCCTGCCGCTGTGGGCCGAGGCCGAGCAGGAGGTGCGGGCGGCGATGGGCGCGAAGCTGACCGCCGACCTGCAAAGCGCCCTCGACCGCTCGATGGAGAAACTGGCGCCGCTCTGACAGGCCGTCGAAAGGCCGAATCCCGGCCAATAAACGAAACAAACGCAATAAACGAATCAAACGAAACGAGAGTCGCACCCTCGAAACAGGTATCCTGATACCGTGGACGGAGGAATATTTACTGCCGGCGCCTGCAAATAGCGCTCCTGCGCCCGCTAGACGTGGGCGGCGAAGAAGCCGAGTTCGAGTTCCATCGCGCGGCGGTAGTTGGCGCGCACGGCTTCGGTGTCGCCGGCATGGAGATCGAGCAGCGCTTCGAGCTGCGCCGCCAGCGCCTCGAAGCCCGGGTCCGCGTAGGTGTTGACCCATTCGGAATAGAGCTTGGCCACGCCGTTGGCCGCCAGGGTGCGGCCGAGGAAGGCGTAGAGCCGCATGCAGGGGGTCATCGCCGCGATCGTCTCGCCGAGGTCGCCGCGCCGCGCGGTTTCGAGGAGGAAGTCGACATAGGCGCGGGTCGCCTCGATCGGGGCCACGCCGTCGAGATCGACCCGCCAGCGATCGGCGTAGCCCTTGTGGAGCTTGAGCTCCTGCAGCACGCCGGCGATCAGGCCGGCAAAACCATAGAGATCCTCGCGCGAGCGGGAATTGGCGAGGCAGAAGGCATAGGCCCGCGCGAAGGCTTCGAGGAAATAGGCGTCCTGCGCGACATAGCCCTTGAAGCATTCGATCGGCAGCGAGCCGTCGCGCAGCCCGCGCACGAAACCGTGCGACAGGATGCGGGACGCGAGGTCGGCATTCGCCGCCCACAGATCGGCCGAAAGCGTCATCAGGTGCCCAGCGCCTGCACGAGGTCGGCGACGATGTCCTCGACATCCTCGAGGCCGACCGAGAGGCGGACCGTGCCGTCGGTGATGCCGAGCTTCGCGCGCTCCTCGGCGCCGATGCGCATGTGGGTCGTGGTCGCCGGATGGGTGATCAGGCTCTTGGCGTCGCCGAGATTGTTGGAGATGTCGACGATCTGCAGGCGGTTCAGCGCCGCGAACGCGGCCGGCTTGCCGGCCTTGACGTCGAACGTCACCACGCCGCCGAAGTCGGACATCTGCTTCGCCGCGAGCGCGTGCTGAGGATGGTCGGGGCGTCCTGGATAGAGCACGCGGCCGATCGCCGGATGCGCGGCCAGCGCGTCGGCGACACGGCGGGCGTTGGCGCAGTGCCGCTCGATGCGCAGGCCCAGCGTCTCCAGGCCCTTCACCAGCACCCAGGCGTTGAACGGGCTGAGCGCAGGGCCGGTGTTGCGGATGATCGGCTGCAGCTTGTCGATGATGAACTCCTTCGAGCCCAGCACCGCGCCGCCCAGCGTCCGCCCCTGGCCGTCGATGAACTTGGTGGCGGAGTGGACCACCACGTCGGCGCCGAATTCGAGCGGCCGCTGCAGGATCGGCGTGGCGAAGGCGTTGTCGAGCACGACCTTGGCGCCGGCCTTGTGGGCGAGGTCGCACACCGCCTTCACGTCGACGATGTCGAGCATCGGGTTGGACGGCGATTCGAACAGCACGGCCTGCGTGGGCTTCGACAGCGCCCTCTCCCACTGGGCGAGATCGCCGCCGTCGACCAGCTCGCTCTGGATGCCGTACTTCGGCAGCAGGTCGGCGACGATGTAGTGGCAGGAGCCGAAGAGCTGGCGCGCGGCGACGATGCGGTCGCCCGCCTTGAGCAGCGCCAGTAGCGCGAAGAACACCGCCGACATGCCGGTCGAGGTGGCGCGGCAGGCCTCGGCGCCTTCCAGCGCGGCCAGCCGGTTCTCGAACATGGTGACGGTCGGATTGCCGAAGCGCGAATACTGGTAGTGGTTGCTCTCGCCCTTGAAGGTGGCCTCGGCCTCCTCCGCGCTCGAATAGGCGTAGCCCGAGGTCAGGAACAGCGCTTCGGACGTCTCGTCGAAGTTGCTGCGGATCTGGCCGCCGCGCACCGCGCGGGTCTGGGCCCGCCACGTCGAAGCGTCTGCCTGCGTCTTCTTAACCGGAACCGAACCGTCCATCTCACTCTCCTGTCTCGCCGCGCGCCCGTCGAGCTGCGCAAACGAAAAGCCCCCGACCTGGAAGGACGGGGGCTTTGCGGGCACCTCCGACCTTTTAGCGATGTTTAACGTGGTCGCAAGCCGGTCGGCTCAAATCTCCACGGACCGCCTCTATAGGGGCGGCGATGGCCGGACGCAAGCCCGTCGATCGGGTATGCGTCCGGCCCTTCGCTCGTCTCGTCAGTGCTTCTGCTTGGCCAGCGCCTGCTCGCGGAGCTTGCTCATGGTGATGCGCGAGGTGATCGCCTCGGCGTCCGTCTTCACATGGATGATCGAGGGCTTGCCGGCGGCGAGCGCCCGCTCGAACGCCGGCTCGAAGTCGGCCGTGCGCTCCACCGTCTCGCCATGGCCGCCGAAGGCGCGGGCATAGGCCGCGAAGTCCGGGTTCTTCAGCTCGGTGCCGTGGACGCGCGTCGGATACTCACGCTCCTGATGCATGCGGATCGTGCCGTACATGCCGTTGTCGACCACGATGAACACGACGTTCGCGCCGTGCTGGACGGCGGTCGCGAACTCCTGCCCGTTCATCAGGAAGCAGCCGTCGCCGCTGAACGACACGACCGTTCGGCCTGGCGCAGCGATCTTTGCCGCCACCGCCGACGGCACGCCATAGCCCATCGAGCCGTTGGTCGGCGCGAGCTGGGTGCGGAAGCCGCGATACTGGAAGTAGCGATGCACGAAGCCGGCATAGTTGCCGGCGCCGTTGGTGACGATGACGTCGTCCGGCAGGCGCTTGTTGAGCCAGCCCACGATCTCCGCGAGGTTGGCCGAGCCGGGCATCGGCGAGGGCTCGATGTTCTTCAGATAGTCGGCCCGCGCTTCGGCGACGCCCGCCTTCCAGGCCGAGGCATCGACCGGCTTCATCGCCTTCGCGGCCGCCGCGAACTGCGCCATGCCCGCGTTGATCGGCAGCGTCGCCTGATAGACGCGGCCAAGCTCCTCGGCGCCGGCATGCACATGCACCATCTTCTGTGCCGGCACCGGCAGGTCGAACATCGTATAGCCGCCGGTGGTGGCCTCGCCGAGCCGCGGACCGATCGCGATGATGAGGTCGCTCTCCTTGATGCGCTTGCCGAGCGGCGGGTTCACGCCGAGACCGAGATCGCCGACGAAATTGTCGTGGCGGTTGTCGATCAGGTCCTGGTTGCGGAAGGAGGTCGTCACCGGCAGGTGGTTGGCCTCGACGAACGTCTTGATGTCGCCGCACGCCTTCGCGTCCCAACCGCCACCGCCCAGGATGACCAGCGGCTGCTTCGCCGCGGCCAGCAGTTCGCGGAATGTCGCCATGTCTTCCGGCGCGGGCGCGCCGCGCGCGACCTTGTAGGGGCCGGCATCGGCCACTTCGACCTCGTCGACCAGCATGTCTTCGGGCAGCGCGATGACGACCGGACCGGGCCGGCCGTTCATGGCACGATGGAAGGCCTGGCTCACGATCTCGGGGATGCGGCGGGCATCCTCGATCTGAGTCACCCACTTGGCCATCTGGCCATACATGCGGCGATAGTCGATTTCCTGGAAGGCCTCGCGCTCCGCCTGCTCGCGGGCAACCTGTCCGACCAGCAGAATCATGGGCGTCGAATCCTGGAAGCCGGTATGCATTCCGACGCTGGCATTCGTGGCCCCGGGCCCCCGCGTGACGAAACAAACGCCGGGCTTGCCGGTCAGCTTGCCGTAGGCCTCGGCCATGTAGGAGGCGCCGCCTTCCTGGCGGCAGATGACATAGCGAATGGAATTGCGCTGGGCGTAGAGGGCGTCGAGGGCAGCCAGGTAGCTCTCGCCGGGCACACCGAAGATCGTGTCGGTGCCGTGGATACGCAGTTGGTCGATCAGAACCTGCGCGCCGCTGCGGCGCGGGTATGCGGTAGCCATGTTGGAGATCTTTCCCTTACTTCGTGGGTGAGAATGTGGTGGGCACCAATATCTTGTTGTTCATGTGCTTCATATATTCTCGGCTCTTCTGCAAATAAGCCTGCCAGGCGGGATCGGCCGCCATCGCAGCGCGACGCTTCGTGCGGTCGGCGAGGTCGGTGTAGCCCCACATGTGAACGATCTCGTTCACGTTGCCGACCTCGGTCGTGTAGTAGCCGACGAGGTTGCCGAGATGCTTGAGTTGGACGGGCAGGCCTTCCTTTTCATAGAGCGCGAGGAAGTCCCGCAGGCGGCCGGGCTGCAGTTCGTAGGTTCGATGGTCGACGATCACGTTCAAATTCCTCCCGAATTCCCGTCGATTGTGTGCCTTGCTTCGTTGTGCCTCAACTCTGCGACGCGGTGGACTCAAAGCTTGAATAGGCGCATAAGTGCTGCATTGCGACACTCGCCGACGAGCATCATCATGAGTCTCGGCACACAGTCGCGGAGCGCGATACCGGTCAACGTCTTCCCGTGAGCTACTTGGTCATCTGTCAAAGGTCATCGAAACGCTTGGACGCATCCGTCCAGCAAGCGCGCGCCGGACTCCGCTCGATCCTTCCTCT
>Ga0209066_10007086_pt1 | contig 11230 bp, 8 predicted proteins | sample All_14_2_FD_187198 | JGI IMG/M metagenome (GOLD analysis project Ga0209066, IMG submission 187198) | Freshwater microbial communities in response to fracking from Pennsylvania, USA - Allegheny Zone_MetaG_DW_15 (SPAdes) (version 2) ... | reverse complement strand
CGGTAGATCATGGTCATGGCCAGGACCAGGCCGATGCTGGTCCAGGTCCATTCGCTGAACAGCCAGCTGAGGCCCGCCAGCGGCTTGATATCCAGCGCTGCCGACATCACCCGGATGCCGAGGAACCCGAACGAGACGACGCCCATCAGGACGATGGCGGCGATCAGCACGACCAGCGCCATGACGTTGAAGCTGATGAACCCGCGCTGATTCTCCTCGTCGTGGATGAAGGACAGGCCGGCGAGCAGGGCCTTGAACCCCCGGTGGGCGGCATAGCCCCCGATGATCAGCGCGACGATGCTCTGGGTGCTCAGGGCGCCCGAGGGCGCATGGGCCAGGCGCTCGAGCTCGCTGCGGAAGATGTCGCGGGCGTCGGCGGGCAGCATGCCGGCCAACACCTCGGCCTGCCGCGCCACCTGGTCGGGGGCCGAAAGCATGCCGTACAGGCCGATGGCGATGACCAGCAGCGGAAACACCGCCAGCATGATCCAGAACGACACGCCGCCGACATAGAGCATCACATCGCGGCCCCACAGCCGCTGCAGCGCCTTTCCGAGCACGTCCAGCGTCGCCCGCGCCCAATGGACGGGGTCGAGATCGATCTGGGGGGAGTGACCCGGGCGGTCGGCGTCGGACATGGCGCGGAAACTGCCCTTCCCGCCCCCCGGGCGCAACGTCAAAGGCGCGCCCCGCTTCGCGGAGCGCGCCTGACAGGATGACCTTGCCTTCGTCCTGGGTAGCCGGCCTCCACAACGAGGGACGGGAGTGCGTGGCGGCCGTCTACGAACGCAGGATCGAATCTGCTGCCTGAACGGTGGCTGAACGGAAGTGCGTGCTTCGCCCCTGTGCGTCCTTCGCGACGCTCGCCTGAGAGCTCGCTCCTCAGGATGACGGATTCAGTGGAACGCAAACCACATCCGTCATGGTGAGGAGCCGGCTCTTGAGCCGGCGTCGCGAACCACGCAACGCCTCAGAGCGCGCCCTTCTCCTTCAGCGCCGCCACCTCGGCGGCGGTGAAGCCCCAGTCGGTCAGGGCCTCGTCGTTGTGGGCGCCGATCTTGGGCGGCGGCCCCTGGATGGCGCCCGGCGTGGCCGAGAAGCGCGGCGCCGGGGCCGGCTGGACGACGCCCTCGATGGTCACGAAGGTCTCGCGGGCGACGTTGTGGGCGTGCTTCGGCGCTTCCTCGAGATCCAGCACCGGCGCGAAGCAGATGTCGGTGGCGTCCATGATCGCGCACCACTCGGCCTGGGTCTTGGTGCGAAGCACGTCCTGCAGCTTGGCCTTCAGCGACGGCCAGGCCGAGCGGTCCATCTGGTTGGCGAACTCCGGATCGGTGATGCCGGTCTTCTCCAGCAGCAGTGCGTAGAACTGCGGCTCGATCGAGCCGATCGAGATCCACTTGCCGTCGGCGCACTGGTAGGTGTCGTAGAAGTGGGCGCCGCCATCGAGCAGGTTGGAACGGCGCTCGTCCTTCCAGATGCCGGCGCCCTTGAAGCCGTAGAACATGGCCATCAGCGAGGCGGCGCCGTCGCTCATCGCGCAGTCGATGACCTGGCCTTTGCCGGTCTCGCGGGCGCTGATGATGCCGGCCATCAGGCCGAACGCCAGATAGAGGGCGCCGCCCCCGAAATCGCCGACCAGGTTCAGCGGCGGCACCGGCTTGTCCTGCGTGCCGATGGCGTGCAGCGCGCCGGTGATGGCGATGTAGTTCATGTCGTGGCCGGCCGCCTTGGCGTAAGGCCCGGTCTGGCCCCAGCCGGTCATGCGGCCGAACACCAGCTTGGGATTGCGCTTCAGCACGACGTCCGGGCCCAGACCCAGGCGCTCCATGACGCCGGGGCGGAAGCCTTCGATCAGGCCGTCGGCGCTTTCCAGCAGCTTGAGCACCGCCTCGATGGCGTCCGGCGACTTGAGGTCCAGCGCCACCGAGCGGCGGCCGCGGCTGGTGACGTCGGCGGGCGAGGCCCGGCCCGAGCCCTTGCGGTCGACCCGCACCACGTCGGCGCCCAGGTCCGACAGCAGCATGCCGCAGAACGGCCCCGGCCCGATGCCGGCGAATTCGACGATCTTCAGCCCCGAAAGCGGACCACTAGCCATGACGTTTCTCCCGTTTGGCCTAGCGTTAGAGGCGCTGACGCATGGTCAGGCAAGCGGCCGGTCTTCAAGGCTGTGGAAGATGCGGGCGATGAGGACCACCCGGTCATAGACGCGGTACTGAATTACGTAGCCAGCCTGCCCGAACGGCACGAGGAGTTCTCGCGACCCCGGCCGATCGCCCGGAACGCCGCGCTCGCTGAAGTCGCTCAACGAAAACACCGCCGATCGGAGAAGTTCGACGACCCTTCGAGCCGGTGCGGCGCGCCTGCCACCGAGGAAACTCACGAGCCGAATGATGTCGTCCTCAGCCGTGGTGCTGACGATGACCTTCCGGATCAACTCTGGTCAGCCGGCTGGTCCTCGAGCCGGCCGAGCATCCGGTCGAAGAATGCCTCGGCGTCCTCAGCGACGCCGGTGCGCTCGTATTCTTCGATTCGCGCATTCGCGATCGCCCAACGGTCTGTCTCCAGAGCGCCGAGCAGTAGCCGTTCGGCAAAGGCCTGCGCAGGTTCGCCAGCTTGGGCCGCTGCCTCTTCAAGCCGGGCGGCCACATCCCCATCGAACTTCAGTGTGAGCGAACTGTCGACCATGTCGCCACACTACCAGATTGTGGCAGCGACCTCTAGTCCTCCTATACGCGTATCTACAGCGTCTGCCCGTCATCGATGGTGATCATCGTGCCGGTGATGAAGTGGGCGCGGCGGCCGGCGAGCATGAGCAGCGCCTCGTCCAGGACGTCCTCGTCCATCAGGCGCCGGCGCGGGAAGCCCTTGATCTGCTTCTGGCCGCCTTCGGTGTGGAACCAGTCGCTGTTGATCTCGGTCTCGATGTAGCCGGGGCAGATGGCGTTGACGGCGATCCGCGGCCGGGCCCATTCGCGGGCCAGGCCCTTGGTCAGCGAGGCGCAGGCGGCCTTGGAGGCGCAGTAGACGGTCAGGCCCGGCAGCTGGTTGAAGGCGGCGATCGAGGCGATGTTGATGATCCGCGCCTCGCCGGCCTCGGCCACGCCGCTGGCGATCATGCGTTTGGCGGCCTCGACGGCCCCGAAATAGACGGCGCGGACGTTGACGGCCATGGTCTGGTCGAAGGTCTCGACGGTCATGTCCATGGCCATGCCCTCGCCGCCGACCCCGGCGTTGTTGATCATGATCGAGATCGGGCCGAGCGCGGCCTGGGCTTGATCGAGCGCCGGGCCGATGGCGGGCGTGTCGGCCACGTCCAGCGCGATGGCGACCGCCTTGCCGCCTGCGGCGTTGATCTCGGCGACCAGGGCCTGAAGCCGGTCGGTCCGCCGGGCCATCACGGCCACGCTCGCGCCGGCCTGCGACAGCACCCGCGCGAACCGCGCGCCCAGCCCGCTGGAGGCGCCCGTAACGACGGCCACCCGGCCCGCCAGAGGTTTGTCGTTCATCGTCCTGATCCCGTTCGATATCCGCGTCGTTGTCACGCTATCCCCGGCGGCGGCCTCTGCTATGTTGCGCCGGACGAATCCTGACGCGGCAATCACCTGCCGACGGGGGCCGGCGGCGTCATGGGCGGGAGTTCGAGCGGGTTGTCAATTCAGGCCCGAATATTGATCGTGGCGCGCGACGACGCGCTTGCCGGTCCCCTGGCCGAGGGGCTGGACCGACTCGGCTGGCGGACGATCACGGCCCGAGGCCCCTACGCGGCCATGGCGGCGCTGGGCGATCTGGCCATCGAGGCGGCCATCGTCGATGTCGCCAGCGGCGGCCATGACGCGCTGCAGCTCGCCCGCCGGCTGAAGGCCGCCTGCGCCCCGCGCCGCCTGCCGGTCATCGCCATCGGCGATCCCGACCCGCAGCTGGACAGCTACGCCTTCGACCTGACCCTGGCCCCGCCGCTGCATCCGGCCCAGGCCGTGCTGCGGCTGGAGTCGCTGGTCCGCATGGCCGTGGCCGAGGAGGAGTTCGAGCTGCGGCTGGAGACCTTCGCCGAGCGTGGCCGCCGGCTGGACCTGCCCGAACCCAACCCCGAGCCCTATCGCGTGCTGGCCGTCGGCGAGCCCGCGCCACAGTTCCTGGCGCTCAGCAACGCCCTGACGCGCAGCGGCGCGGACGTGGTCGGGGCCTTCACCGCCTTCACCGCCTTCGACTACCTGCACGAGCGGGCCTTCGACTCGGTGGTGCTCTGGGCCGGCGACAACAGCGCCGAGGCCCTGTCGATCGCGGCGGGCATGCGCCGCAACACCCGCCTCTACCACATCCCCGCCCTGCTCTATCTGCGGGCCGAGAGCTACGTCACCACCTCCGAGGCCTTCCATCGCGGGGTGTCCGACGTCGCCTCGCCCGAGACCGCCGAGACCGAGACCGCCAAGCGCGTCATCGAACTGGCCCGCAGCTACCGCCGCCAAACGGCCATCCGCCGGGCGCTGGAAAAGGCGCGCAGCAGCGGTCTGATGGACGCCGCCACGGGCCTTTTCACCCGCGACCTGTTCGCCAGTCACCTGGTGCGGCTGGCCCACGCCTCGCGCATCCGGAACCGTCCGATGAGCGTCTGTGTCCTGCGCGTCGCCGACCGGCCGGAAGTGCACGCCGCCCGCGCCGGCGGCTGGCTGGACCGCGCCATTCCGCAGATCGGCTCGATGATCGGCCGCCTGGTCCGCGCCGAAGACACGGCCGCCCGGCTCGGCCCGGAGGTCTTCGCCCTGGCCCTGCCCGCCACGCCGCAGAGCGCCGGCCGCTCGGCCGCCGAACGCATCGCCGCGGTCATCGCCTGCACCGCCTTCGAGTCCGGCGAAGGCAAGCCGCCCTTCACCGTCGATTTCGACATCGGCGTCGCCCAGATCGAGCCCGGCGAGAACGCCGCCGTGGCGCTGGAGCGCGCCGCCGCCCGCGCCCTGCAGCGCGAAGCCAGCTAGACAGGTCAAGGAGAGCCCCATGCAGATCGACTTCATCGCCGACGTCGTCTGTCCCTGGTGCTACCTCGGCTGGCGGCGGCTGCAGGCGGCCCTGGCGATGCGGCCCGACATCGAGGCGACGGTGGTCTGGCGGCCCTACCAGCTGGATCCGACGCTTCCGGAAGAGGGCGTCGACCGCAAGGCCTACATGGCCGCCAAGTTCCCGGACGCCTCCCGCCGCGCCGAGATCACCAAGGTGCTGGACGACAACGCGGCCCAGGACGGCATCACCTGGGACCTGACCGCCATCAAGGTCTCGCCCAACACCAACGCCGCCCACCGCCTGATCCGCTGGGCCCAGACGGCCGGCGCCCAGGAGCCGGTGCTGGAGGGCGTGCTGGCCGCCTACTTCAGCGAGGGCAAGGACATCGGCGACCCGGTCGTGCTGGCCGACATCGCCGGGGCGGCGGGCATGGACCGGCTGCTGGTGCTCAAGCTCCTGTCGGAAGGCGCTGACAAGGACACGATCACCCGCGAACACCAGCTGGCCCACCAGGCCGGCGTGTCCGGCGTGCCGTTCATGATCTTCGACGGCAAGCTGGCCGTCTCCGGCGCCGAGCCGCCGCAGCGGCTGGTCAAGGCGCTCGACAAGGCCGTGGAGATGGCGGCCTGAGCGCCTCTTGCCGTGACGGGGCGTAAGGGTGCTAGCTTTCCGTAAAACAACGGGAGGCGACGAGGCGACCATGAAACTCGAAGGCGGATGCTACTGCGGCGCGGTGCGCTACATGGCCGAGGGCGAGCCGATGATGCAGGCCCAGTGCCATTGCCGAGAGTGCCAGCACATCACCGGCGGTTCGCCCAATGTGTTCATGGCCATGCCGATCCCGGGCTTCAAATACACCAAGGGCGAGCCGAAGACATTCACCCGCAAGGACATCCCCAACGCGGTGACCCGCGAGTTCTGCGGCGAGTGCGGCAGCCACATCGTCACCCGCTCGCCCGGCTTCCCGGCGGTGATCCTCAAGGTCGGCTCGCTGGACGACCCCTCGGTGTTCACGCCGCAGCTGGCGATCTACACGGTCGACAAGCAGCCCTTCCACTGCATCCCCGAAGGCATTCCGCAGTTCGAGCGTCTGCCGGGGTAGGTTGTCGGCGCTGCACGGTCATGGACCCCTGCGGCGCCTGACCAACCGAGCGGTCGTCGTGGCCCGACTTGTTCGGGCCACCCAGGAACACGGCGTGTCCGGTCTGACCGGACGCTTCCGACCAACGTTCGCGCCACCACGCATGGCTGGCCCGAACAGGTCGGGCCATGAAGGGCAATGGGGGCGTTTGTCCCCTATCCCGCCAGCGTCGCGCTGATCGGCAGCTTGCGGATCGGCTTGCCGGTCAGGGCGAACAGGGCGTTGACCAGGGCGGGGGTCGCGGGCGGCACGGGCGGCTCACCGACGCCGCCGATGGTCTCGCCGTTCTCGATGAACACCGTCTCTACCACGTGCGGCGCCTCGTGCATCCGCAGGATGCGGTAGCCGTCGAAGTTGGTGTTGGTCGCCCGGCCGCCGCTGATCTCGATACCCTCGAACAGCGCCGACGACAGGCCCTGGATCATGCCGCCCTCGACCTGGTTGCGGGCCCCGTCCGGGGTAACGACGCGGGCGCAGTCGAGGACGCAGGTCGCCTTGTGGATCTTCACCACGCCGCCGTCCTCGAGCGAGACCTCGACCACCTGGGCGCAGAGGCTGCCGTAGCTCTCGACATAGGCGAAGCCCCGGGCGTGGCCCTTCGCCAGCGGCTTGCCCCAGTCGCCGGCCTTCGCGGCCGCGTCGATGACCTTCAGCGCGCGGGGATCATGAGCCAGCAGCTCGCGGCGCAGGGCGACCGGGTCCTTCTTCAGGAAGGCCGCCAGCTCGTCGACGAAGGCCTCCATGAAATAGCCGTTCTGGGTCGCGCCGACCGCGCGCCAGGGGGCCATCGGCACGGTCTGGTCGACCCGCACCCAGTCGACGCGATAGGCGCCGGGCCGGTAGCGGGTGTCGGTCAGGGTCTGGACCGACGAGCCGTCGAGCTCGCCCTGCTTGAGGCCGTCGGGTGAGAAGCTGTCGCGCATCGAGGGTCCGGCGGTGCGCACATGCAGGGCCGTGACCTTGCCGCTCGCGTCGACGCCGGCCTTCAGCCGCGCCACCTGGGCCGGGCGGTACCAGCCCTGGCCGATCTCGTCCTCGCGCCGCCAGAAGAACTTCACTGGCTTCTTGACGGCCAGCGCCGTGACCACCGCGCCCGGCGTGCCGTCGTCGCCGAGGCGCCGGCCATAGCCGCCGCCCAGCATCAGGGTGTGCAGGGTGACCTTCGAGGGATCGATGCCCGCCGTCTTCGCGGCGGTGTTGCGGTTGCGGTCCTGGGTCTGGAACGGTCCCCAGATCTCCAGCCCGCCGTCGGCCGTCGGCTCGACGGTGATCGACCAGGGCTCCATCGGGGCGTGGCAGAGGTAGGGAACCTCGTAGTCGGCCTCGAAGGTCCTGGCCGCGCCGGTGAGCGCCGCCGCCGTGTCGCCCTCGACCTTGCCGACGATGGCCTGCGCGTCCTTGCCCAGACCCATGTGCATGGCCGCCGAGATGGCGCCGGACGTCAGGCCGTCGATGGCGGTCGACTTCCAGCGGACCTTCAGCGCCGCGGCGCCCTTCATGGCCGCCCACTGGCTCTTGGCCACGACAGCCGCGCCGCCGGGAATCTTCACCACCTGCTCGACGCCCTTGACCGCCAGGGTCGCGGCGTCATCCCAGCCTTCGGCGTCCCCGCCATAGACCGGCGACAGCACGGCGCAGGCGTAGACCATGCCCGGCCGCGTGAAGTCCTGCGAGAATAGCGGCTCGCCCCGCACCTTGGCCGGAACGTCGACGCGGGGCGTGGCCTTGCCGACGTGGCGATAGGTCGCCGGGTCCTTCGGCGTTCCCTCGACCAGCGGTTTGCCCGCCGCCAGGGTCGCCGCCTCGCCCAGGGTCACGGCCAGGGGTTTGCCGACGCGCAGGAAGCGGCCGTCCTCCAGCGTCACCTCGGCCGCCGGGACCCCGGCCTTGGCCGCCGCCGCCGCGATCAGGCTGGCGCGGGCGTTGGCGCCGACCGTCCGCAGCGCCGCCCACCAGGCGCGTACGCCGGCCGACCCACCCGAGCCCATGGCCCCGCCTCGGCGGAACGGGTCCGACGGCAGGGCGGTGTCGACGCTGACGGCCGACAGCGGGATGCCGATCTCGTCTGCGATGATGGCGGCGTGGGCGGTGTGGGTCCCCTGCCCCATCTCCGTGGTCGGCGACAGCAACGCGATCTTCCCGTCCGCGCCGATGGACAGGTAGGCGGTCCAGGGCGCGGCCAGCGCGCCGGTCTGCTGCGCCTTGGCCGGAACCGCGAAGCTGAGGGTGAAGGCTCCCGTGGTGGCCAGGAAGGCGCGACGGTCGATCATCGGCTTGTTCATCGTCTCGCCCCTCACGCCTTCGCCGCCGCCTTGATGGCGGCGCGGATGCGCGGGTAGGTCCCGCAACGGCAGATGTTTCCGGCCATGGCCGCGTCGATGTCGGCGTCGCTCGGCGCGGCGTTCTCGGCCAGCAGCGCGGCGGCGCTCATGATCTGGCCCGGCTGGCAGAAGCCGCACTGCGGCACCTGGGCGTCGATCCAGGCCTTCTGCACCTTGTGGCCGCCGTCGAAGCTCTCGATCGTGGTGATGCTCTGGCCATCGAGGTCGCCGATGGCGATCGAGCAGGACCGCACCGCCTGGCCGCCGACATGCACCGTGCAGGCCCCGCACTGGGCGATGCCGCAGCCGTACTTGGCGCCCTTGAGGTCGAACTCCTCGCGCAGGACCCACAGGAGCGGCGTGTCCGGCTCGGCGGTCACCGTGACGGTTTCGCCGTTCAGCGTAATCGTGGTCATGCGCCCTCTCCCGTGGCCTCGCCGAACAAGGCTATGCGTTAGGGGGTAGATGCGCCATCGGGCGAAGATGACAAGTTCGTAAGGCGTGGTTCGGCGCCGTGCGTCCTTCGCGACGCACGCCTGCGGCGTGCTCCTCAGGATGACGAACGTGGGTGGGCTGCAACAAAGCTCGTCATGCTGAGGAGCGGCCGCTTGGGGCCGCGTCGCGAAGCACGCACGGCCCCTACCCCTTCGCCAGCTTCACCAGCTGGGTCAGGATCTTCTCCGCCGCGTCGAGGCGGGCGTTGGAGGTGTCCCACTCGCCCTTCACAACCACCTTCTCGTCGGGGCGTATCTTCCAGAGGATCTGGTTGGCGGCGATGAAGCGCAGCAGGGCGCCCGGGTTGGCGAAGCTGTTGTCGCGGAAGGTCAGAACCGCGCCCTTGGGGCCGACGTCGATCTTGGCGACGTTGGTCTCGCGGCACAGGCCCTTGATGGCCACGACCTTGAGCAGGCTGTCGGTCTCGGGCGGCAGCGGGCCGAAGCGGTCGATCAGCTCGGCGGCCAGGGCCTCGCGGTCCTGGGCTTTCTCGGCCTCGGAGAGGCGGCGGTACATCGACAGGCGCACGTTGAGGTCGGGGACGTAGTCCTCCGGGATCAGCACGGCCGCGCCGGTGTTGATCAGCGGCGACCAGCCCCGGTCGCTGTGCAGCGCCTCGGCGCCCTGGCGCTGGCGCAGCTCGGCGACGGCGTCCTCCAGCATCTGCTGGTAGAGCTCGACGCCGATCTCCTTGATGTGGCCGCTCTGCTCGTCGCCCAGCAGGTTGCCGCCGCCCCGGATGTCGAGGTCGTGGCTGGCCAGCTGGAAGCCGGCGCCCAGGCTGTCGAGCGACTGCAGCACCTTCAGGCGCTTCTCGGCCGACAGGGTCAGCTGCTTCTCGACCGGCGTGGTCAGGTAGGCGTAGGCGCGGGCCTTCGACCGTCCGACCCGGCCGCGGATCTGGTACAGCTGCGCCAGGCCGAACATGTCCGCCCGGTGCACGACCAGGGTGTTGGCCGAGGGGATGTCCAAGCCACTTTCCACGATCGTCGTCGCGAGAAGCACGTCGTACTGGCCCTCGTAGAAGGCGGTCATCACCTCCTCGAGCTGGGTCGGCGCCATCTGGCCGTGACCGACGACGTACTTCACCTCCGGCACCTGGGTGCGCAGGAACTGCTCGATGTCGGTCAGGTCCTTGATGCGCGGCACGACGAAGTAGGTCTGGCCGCCGCGGTACTTCTCGCGCAGCAGCGCCTCGCGCAGGGTGACCGGGTCCCAGGGCGTGATGTAGGTGCGCACCGCCAGCCGGTCGACCGGCGGGGTGGCGATGATCGACATCTCGCGGATGCCCGACAGCGACATCTGCAGCGTGCGCGGGATCGGCGTGGCGGTCAGGGTCAGCATGTGCACGTCGGCGCGAAGCTCCTTGAGCTTCTCCTTGTGCTTGACCCCGAAGTGCTGCTCCTCGTCGACGATGACCAGGCCCAGGTCCTTGAAGCTGACCTGTTTGCCGAGGATGGCGTGGGTGCCGACCACGATCTCCAGCTCGCCGTTGGCCAGGCCCTCGCGGGTCTCGGCCGCCTCCTTCGCCGGCACCATGCGCGACAGGCGCCGCACCTTGATCGGCCAGCCCTGGAAGCGCTCGGTGAAGGTCTTGTAGTGCTGGCGGGCCAGCAGGGTCGTCGGGCAGACGATGGCCACCTGCTTGCCGCTCATAGCCATGACGAAGGCGGCGCGCAGCGCGACCTCGGTCTTGCCGAAGCCCACGTCGCCGCAGATCAGCCGGTCCATCGGCTTGCCCGAGGCCAGGTCCTCGAGCACGTCGTGGATGGCGCTCAGCTGGTCGTCCGTCTCCTCGTAGGGGAAGCGGGCGCAGAACTCGTCGAACAGGCCGGACGGCGGATCGGTCTCCTCGACCGACTTCAGCTGGCGGGCGGCGGCGATCTGGATCAGCCCCTCCGCCATCTGGCGCAGGCGTTCCTTGGCCTTTGCCTTGCGGCTCTGCCAGCCGGCCCCGCCCAGCTTGTCCAGCTGCACGTTCTCGCCGTCGGCGCCGTAGCGGGTCAGCAGGTCGATGTTCTCGACCGGCAGATAGAGCTTGGCCTCGCCGCCGTAGAGCAGGTCCAGGCAGTCGTGCGGCGCGCCCTGCACGTCCAGCGTCTTGAGCCCCTCGTAGCGGCCGATGCCGTGGTCGATGTGCACGACCAGGTCGCCGGGCGTCAGGGCGCTGGCCTCGGCCAGGAAGTTGGCGGCGCGGCGCTTCTTGCGCGGGCGGGCCAGCCGGTCGCCGAGGATGTCGGTCTCGGAGATGACGACCAGATTGTCGGTCTCGAAC
>Ga0209066_10007085_pt1 | contig 11230 bp, 7 predicted proteins | sample All_14_2_FD_187198 | JGI IMG/M metagenome (GOLD analysis project Ga0209066, IMG submission 187198) | Freshwater microbial communities in response to fracking from Pennsylvania, USA - Allegheny Zone_MetaG_DW_15 (SPAdes) (version 2) ... | reverse complement strand
GTGCTGCACGACCAGGTCATGGGCTTGAACTGGAGCAACTTCAAGGGCGCCGTCAAGGCCAGGAAGCGGCACGACGCCTACATGAACGTCTGGTCGGCGATGTACGCCGTCCAGGACCGCTGATCACGCCGCCGCCCCACACAGCGATGACAGAAGCGCGAATGAACACCGGGGCTGATCTGGCGTATCAGGGTGATCCCGGTAGCTGCGACGTGTGTGGTCGGCCGCTGGATGATGAGGCGTTCTTCTGCGAAGCGGCCTTGCCCGCTCATGGCGGCCGCTGGGGCGTGCTGTGCAGACCCTGCACCGTGGCCGAGGGCATTCGGCCGGGCTGGGGCCGGGCGCAGTTCTATGAGCGGCAAGCAGCCGTTTCGTCCTCAGGCAGCGCACCCGTTCAACCGCTCTGGCGCTGTGTGGCAGGGCGGCCACCCGCCGGAGCGCTGACCGAGTGAAAGCGGCCGAGGCGCGCCGCTGACGGATTCACGCACGTAGGCTCGCTTGGGCTCATGTGGGCTCGGCGCGACAGACAGGGCCCGTCGGTGGGACGGGCAGTCGTGACGCTCCAATGTCGACAGATTCAATTTCTTGGAGCTGTCATGAGCAAACCCGTTTCCCCGCCCTGCGAGCGCGCGATCAAGCGCCTGGGGGCCCAGATATCTCGGGCGCGGCGCCGTCGCCGATGGAGCCAGCGCGACTTGGCCGAGCAGATGGGCGCCTCGGTGAGCACCGTTCGGCGCATGGAGTCGGGCGATCCGGGCATCGCCTTGCATCACCTGGTCGCCGCGCTGTCCGCGTTCGGCGAGTTGGCGCAGTTGAACGCCTTGCTCGACACCCCCAGCGACGCCATCGGATTGCTGATGCAGGATGGGGCGCTGCCTGAGCGCATCCGGGTCAGGACCTCCCATGGGTGCTGAAGCCATGGACCTGATCGAGGGCGCCACACGCCGGGCGATCCGGCCATTCCATGAGGTCGTCTACGGTCCGCGCACACAGCAGGTGCTGGACGTTTCACTGGGGCGAGGTCAGATGAGGGTGGGTGTGCTGCGCCATGTCATGGACGGGCCCACCGAGTGCTCAGAGTTCACCTTTGCTGAGAGCTGGCTGCAGGAGCGCCGCCGCTTCGGGCTGTCTCCCGACCTGCGCCCCCACACCTCGGGCCAATGGAGAAAAGCGACGCTTGGGCACGGCAGCCCATTCTTCGCCGCGCTGGCGGACACGCTGCCGGACGGATTTGCCCTGGCCGTACTGGATCGGTGCTTGGGTCAGTCGTTCTCCCGAGCCCAGCAAGACTTGGACATGGAGTCCCGGGCGCTGACGAACCTGTGTGCGGTTCATGACCACTGCCGGCTGGGGGCCTTGAGGGTCCGACCTCAGGGCAAGAAGGTGTCAACTTTACCGCCGACGATCGAGCTGCCGTCCCATGTGGATCTGGATGTGATGTTCACCGCCATCACCGCATTCGAACAGGGTGAGGCCGACCCGCGGCAGCTCGGGCTGTTGCTCAGCAGCGCCACCTCGCTGGGCGGCTCCCGACCCAAGATCTCGTTTTTGCAGGACAACGGCAGTCTGGCGGTGGCCAAGTTCCCCAGCGTGTCGGACACATACCCTGTCACCAAGGCCGAAGCACTTGTATCCCAGTTGGCCAAGGTCGCAGGCCTGCAGGTGGTCGAGGTTCGTCTCCAACACCATGGTCGTGGATCCGTGGCAATCACCCAGCGGTTTGACCGACGAGCTGGAGACGGGCGCCAACCCTACCTGTCGGCCCGCAGCATGCTGCTGGCGGAGGAGGGCGAAGAGGTGAGCATCCTGGATCTGCTGAACGGCATGCGCACGTTTTGCAAGGATTTCTCGGCCGACGCGCGCCAGCTCTGGCACCGCCTGATGTTCAACTGCCTGATCAACAGCGCGGATGCGTCGCTGCGAAAGATCGGGTTTCTGTACAGCGGTGGGGATCGCTGGCGCCTGGCGCCGGCGGTCGGTCTGGCTCCGGGGATGGAGCCCAGGACCGGCGAAGCAACACCCAGCGCGCCAGAGCCGGGTCTGCTGGGCGATGTGGAGGCCCTGCTGAGAATGGCGCCCGCGTTCGGGCTTTCTCAAGCCGAGGCGCTGGGCATCCTGGCCTACATGGTCGAGGTGATCGGTCGCTGGAGAACGGTCGCTGCTCAGTTTGCGGTGCGCATGAAGCCCGTTGAGATGGACATGTTGGAAGGCGCCATGAACAGCGTGCATCTGCAGCAGGCGCGGGAGCGGGTGGGCAAGCGTCGGGCGTGAGTCCCAAGCTGGATGCTGTGGTGCTTCCGCGGCTCGCTGCGGCCATTGATTGGGCGAACGGCAAAGGGTGCAATCGTTCGTGGATGAGCGTTTGAGGTGTTTATACGGTCAGATGTGAACGGTCGAGCCATGAGGACGACCTCTGAGTGAGATGTCAGTTGCCACAAAACGCACTTCAAAAACAAGAGCACCCTGTTATTTCTGACAGCCAAACGGCCGGTTTGGTTTGGTGAATATTCACATCTTTTTGTGCGCTGTTACGTGATAACGTGATCCAGTTACATCATTCACCTGGGGAGGCGAATGGAGGTGGAAATCAACGCCTTGCGGCCTTCGCATGGCGCGCAGGACGATGGCGATCGCCAGTCCGTTCAAGATCACGCTCAGGCGCCCGCAGACCCTCTGCTGGCGCTGTGTCTTCTGGCACGCCTGCACCAGGTGGCGGTGGACGTGGAGACGCTGCGTCACCAGCTGGGGTTGACCGCGTCGGACCCGCTGGCGGTGGCCGATCTGCTGCGCGCGGCCCAGCACCTGGGCCTCAAGGCCAAGCTCAGCCGCAGCAGCGCCGAGCGGCTCAACCTCAACCCGCTGCCCGCGCTGGCGGTGATGCGCAGCCCTGACGGCGCCCTGCGCGTGGTCATTCTGGCCCAGTGCGATGGCCAGCGCGTGCTGTTCCAGGACGTCAGCAGCGATGGCGCCAGCCGCCGCCCCACCATCGAGCCCCTGGAGGTGTTTGCCCAGGCGTGGACGGGCGAGCTGATCCTGATCACCAGCCGCGCCAGCCTCATGGGGCAGCTGGCCCAATTCGACTTCACCTGGTTCATTCCCAGCCTGGTCAAGTACCGCAAGCTGCTGGGCGAAGTGCTGCTCATCAGCTTCTTCCTGCAGCTCTTCGGGCTGGTCTCGCCGCTGTTCTTCCAGGTGGTGATGGACAAGGTGCTGGTGCACAAAGGCATGACCACGCTGGACGTGCTGGTGATCGGCCTGCTGCTGGTGGTGGTGTTCGAGAGCGTGCTCAACGCCCTGCGCAGCTACGTCTTCAGCCACACCACCAGCCGCATCGACGTTGAGCTCGGTTCCCGGTTGTTCCGTCATCTGGTGCAGCTGCCCTTGGCCTATTTCCAGGCCCGCCGAGTGGGGGATTCGGTGGCCCGCGTGCGCGAGCTGGAGAACATCCGCAGCTTCCTCACCGGCAACGCCCTCACGGTGGTGCTGGACGTGTTGTTCTCTGTGGTGTTCATCGCCGTCATGCTGTTCTACAGCGTGCCGCTCACACTCATCGTGCTGGTCAGCCTGCCACTGTATTTTGGCCTGAGCCTGGCGGTGGTGCCGCTGCTGCGCGCCCGGCTGGACGTGAAGTTCGCCCGTGGCGCCGAGAACCAGGCCATGCTGGTGGAAACCGTCACCGGCATCCAGACCGTCAAGGCCTCGGCCCTGGAGCCCAGCTTTGGCCGCCGCTGGGACAACCAGCTTGCCGCCTACGTCTCGGCCAGCTTCAAGACCCAGAACCTGGCGGCCGTGGCCCACGAGGGCGTCAACCTCATCGGCAAATTGGTCAACGCCGCCACGCTCTGGTACGGCGCGCACCTGGTCATGGACAACCAGCTCACCGTGGGCCAGTTTGTGGCCTTCAACATGTTCGCCCAGCGGGTGGCTCAGCCCATCATGCGCATGGCCCAGCTGTGGACCGACTTCCAGCAGACCGGCATTTCCGTCGCCCGGCTGGGCGACATCCTCAACACCCGCACCGAGGTTCCGCCCAGCAGCGCTGCGCAGCTGCCACCCATCAAGGGCCGCATCACGCTGGATCAGGTGATCTTCCGTTACCGGCCCGAGGCCGCGCCGGTGCTGCAAGGCGTCAGTCTGGACGTTCGCCCTGGCGAAGTCATCGGCATCGTCGGGCGCAGCGGCTCGGGCAAGAGCACGCTGACCAAGCTGGTGCAGCGCCTGTATGTGCCCGAATCGGGCCGCCTGCTGGTCGATGGCATCGACATCAGTCTGATCGACGCTGCCCAGCTGCGCCGCCAGGTGGGGGTGGTGCTGCAGGAGAACCTGCTGTTCAACCGCAGCGTGCGCGAGAACATTGCCATTGCCGACCCGGCCGCCCCCATCGAGGCGGTCGCGCGCGTGGCCGAACTGGCCGGTGCCCACACCTTCATCAGCGAACTGCCCGAAGGCTACGACACCCTGGTGGGCGAGCAGGGCGCCTCCCTGTCAGGCGGGCAGCGCCAGCGCATCGCCATTGCGCGCGCGCTGTTCACCAACCCTCGCATCCTCATCTTCGACGAAGCGACCAGCGCGCTGGACTACGAGAGCGAGGCCATCATCCAGCGCAACATGGCGCAGATCTGCCGTGGCCGCACGGTGCTCATCATCGCCCACCGCCTCTCGGCGGTGCGCCATGCCCACCGCATCATCGTCATGGACAAGGGCCGCATCGTCGAGGCTGGCCCGCACGACGCGCTGGTGCAGCAACCCAAAGGCCTGTACGCCCACCTCTGGCGCATGCAGGATGGCGGGCACAGCCTGGAAGGGGCCAGCGCATGAGCGTCACCACCACTGCCACGACGACGGCCACGACCACCTCCGCGCCCCCAGCTGCCACCTCGGCCGCGCCGGCCCCGCGCCACCCGGTCCTGGAGCTGCTGGCCCGCTACAAGGCCATCTTCCAGACCGCCTGGGCGCACCGCGCCGAGTTGGCCGGCCCACCGCGCCTGGCCGACGAAGCCGCCTTCCTGCCCGCCGCACTGAGCCTACAGGAGACCCCGGTGCATCCGGCGCCGCGCCGGCTGGCCTGGGGCCTGATGGCCTTGTTCGTGGCCGCGCTGGCCTGGTCCATCCTGGGTCAGGTGGACATCGTGGCGGTGGCGCCCGGGCGCATCATCGTCAGCGACCGCACCAAGATCATCCAGCCGCTGGAGGCCAGTGTGGTGCGGCGCGTGCTGGTCAAGGACGGCGACCGCGTCAAAGCCGGGCAGGTGCTGGTGGAGCTGGACCCCACCGACGCCAGCGCGGACAAGTCCAGCGCGCAGGAACAGCTGGCGTTTGCCCACAGCGAGGCGCAACGCACCGCCGCCCTGCTCAAGGCCCTGGCCAGCGGCCAGGCCCCGTCCCTGCCCCGAGGGACAGACGGCGCCACGCAAGCCTTGCTGGATGCCGAATGGCAGGACATCCGCACCCGCCTTGCCCGGCTGGAGGCCGAAGCCACCCGGCGCCAGGCCGAAGCCGTGACGGTGCAGGCCGGCATCACCAAGCTGCTGGCCACGATTCCCATGGCCCAGGCGCGCGAGACCGACTTCAAGCGGCTGGTGGAACAGGGCTACATCTCTGGCCACGCCACGCAGGACAAGACCCGCGAGCGCGTGGAGCTGGAACAGGACCTGGCCACCCAGCGAGCCCGCCTGAGCGAAGCCCAGGCCGCCCTGCGCGAGAGCACGCAGGCCCGGGCCGCGCTGCGCGCCGAAACCATCCGCCAGCTCAACGACCGCCATGCCAAGGCCCTGAGCGAACGCCTGCTGCTGACGGCCCAGTTGAGCAAGGCCAGCCAGCGCGAACGCCTGACCCAGCTCAGCGCCCCGGTGGACGGCGTCGTCCAGCAACTGGCCATCCATTCCGTGGGGGGCGTGGTCACCAGCGCCCAGGCGCTGATGGTGGTGGTGCCCGAGCAGGCCGAGGTCACCGCCGAAGTGGCCCTGGCCAACCTGGACATCGGCTTTGTCAACGCCGGCCAGGTGGCCGAGGTGAAACTCGAAACCTTCCCCTACACCAAGTACGGCACCGTGCCTGCGCAGGTCAGTGTGGTCAGCGCCGATGCCGTCACCGACGAAAAGCGAGGCTCCTACTACCCCGCCGTGCTCAGGCTCAGCCAGAACAGCATGGACATCGACGGCAAGCGCGTGCCGCTGAGCCCTGGCATGAACATCACTGCCGAAATCAAGACCGGGCAGCGAAGAATCATCGAATTCCTGCTCAGCCCGGTGCAGCGGGCGGGCAGCGAAAGCCTGCGGGAGCGATGACATGAACGCACCGCAGAGCCCGACCCCAACGAACAAACGCCGCATCCTGGTCATCCACCAGAACTTCCCCGGCCAGTTCCGGCATGTGGTGGCAGCGCTGCAGGGCCGAAGCGACGTGGAGGTGATCGGCATCGGGCGCGAAGGCGCCCCCGGCCTGCCCGGCGTGCGGTGGTTGCGCTACAAACCCCACCGCAGCGCCGCCAAAGAAACCCACCCCTACTGCCGCAGCTTCGAAAACGCCGTGCTGCACGGCCAGGCCGTGTGCCGCCTGGTCATGCAGCTCAAAAACCAGGGCTTTGTGCCCGACGTGGTGCTGGCCCACCCCGGCTGGGGCGAAACCCTGTACCTGCGCGAAGTCTTTCCGCAAACAAAGCTGATCCACCTGTGCGAGTGGTTCTACGACGCCAACGGCCCCGACATGGGCTTTGACCCGGAATTCCCGGTCACGCTGGACGCCCGGCTGCGCGTGAGCACCTGGCGCGCCCACCACCTGCTGGCCCTGGAACAGTGCGACGTGGCCATCGCCCCCACCCAGTGGCAAAAGAGCCAGTTCCCCGCCACCTACCAGCCCAAGATCCAGGTGCTGCACGAAGGCATCAACACCGAAGTGCTCGGACCCGACCCGCAAGCCCAATTCACCTTGCCCAACGGCCAGGTGCTCAAAGCGGGCGACCCGGTGGTCACCTACGTGGCCCGCAACCTGGAGCCGTACCGGGGCTTCCATGTCTTCATGCGAAGCCTGCCGGCCCTGCTGGCCGCCCACCCCACCTGCCAGGTGCTCATCGTCGGGGGAGACGAGGTCAGCTACGGCCGAGCGCCGAAGAACGCCAGAAGTTGGCGCGAAGCCATGCTGCGCGAAGTGAACATCGACACCAGCAGCGAGACGGCACGAGTCCACTTCCTGGGCAAGCTGCCCTACGCGCAATACCGCCGGGTGCTGCAGGTCTCGGCTGTGCATGTGTACCTCACCTACCCGTTCGTGCTCTCCTGGTCCCTGCTCGAAGCCCTGGCCAGCGGCTGTGCGGTGGTAGCTTCGGACACGGCGCCGGTGCGTGAGGTGATCCGGCATGGGGAGAACGGGTGGCTGGTGGACTTCTTTGACGGGGCGCAGCTGGTGGATGCGGTTCAAAAGTTGCTGACCGACGCACCTGGCCTTCAGGCCATGCGGAGGGCGGCAGAGGAATTGGCCAAGGAACGGTTTGCGAATAGAGTGGGCACGAGTCGGTATTTGGAAATGCTCGGCGTCGATGTTATTTCGCAAAATTTTACCTTTGCGGAAGTTGCGTCGAGCGTTCGATAGTCTAATTTTAGCTACCAAGGAGAGGCTGCTATGGCGTTTGTTAATGAATATATCCCTGAAGCGGATATCGAGAAATACGATTTGAGGAGGGTTTGCGGCGAGCGAAATCTACCCTCTCAAGCCGGACAAATACACAGTCGTCACTGGACCATTGATCGTGATTTGAATTCGTTTCTGATCAAGACCTGGGCCCATCGAGATTCAGACTTTTCGGGGTACGCATTTCATTGGAAAAATAGATGGGTATTTTTTGAGATGCGTCCGGTTGACTCGAGAATTTCGATAGATGCAAGCTCTTGTTGGTTCAAGTTTATTGTGAAGAAGCTTGAGGTTGCGGGTATGGATGAGTCAGATAGAAGTCAGTTGATGAGTAACCTACAGGAGGCCATAACTGCATCCCCGGGTGGAATTACACATGACTACGCCAATCGCAGTGCGACGATTGAATTCATTGAGGAGTAACAGTCATGTCATTTGCAAACCTCAATGAAGCGATTCAAAGCATTTCAAGCGTCGGCTCGACTCAAGCGGAAATTGTTGCCTTCGTTCGCCAACTGTCTGTAGAAGCGCCTGGTTCAACGACGGTTCTCTATGCAGGACGCGTCGAAAACAACCAAGCGTGGCAGATTGTTGAGAGCATGGGGAGTGATGTTCGCCACATCGGAAAAACGATGGCGGCGCAGGTGTTGAATTCGGATGAATTCAAGGCGAAGGTTGCGCAAGCATTTGGGCTGCCAGCTGATGTGGATGCTTTCGACGCACTTGCTGATGATCACCCGGCAAAAGTCTGGCTCAATAAAGGAGGCACTGGTGGCCCGTGGGCAACGGCTTCAGAAATGTTTGTCGATGCTACGAATGGTCCCGTTCGCATTCTCACCCTAGGTCCTGCCGCAGACAGTGTGCTGTTCAACAATGAACTACCCAAACTTCTCGAAAAACTCAAATCCGGGACCAGCATCACCTCGGTTGACGGGCTGTCACGAGCTGATCTCCTAACGGTAGGCGCGTTGGAGAGCACGAACTGGACGGACGTCATGCGCAAGGCGCTGCTCAACAACGCCATCACACAAACCCATCTGAGTAAACCTATTCCTGGAAACTTCAGCACTTATCTCAGTCTCACACCGGAAAACTTAAACAAGCTCTACGGCGCTGCCGGAGCAGAAGAAATCAAGAAGCTGCTCGACTTCCAGTCGTCATTTGATTTGCCGAGTGCGGCCAGCAAGGCCTTGAACAAGCTCGGAATCATTGGTGCCTTGGTTGGATTCGGACTAGCGAGCAGTCAGGCCTCTGCAGCGCAGGCCGCCGGCAACAGCGCACAAGCCAAAGAAATCATGTCGTTGTGGGCCGTAGATGCCGCTGGGTCTGCGGCCGGCGAGGCTGTGGGTGCTTCGGTGGGCGCTGCTGCTCTGGCGATGGCGGCCGTCGTTGGCGTGACGGTTACCGCCCCTGTGGCCGGAGTCGTGCTCATCGGCGCGGCGCTCATCGGCGGAATCTTCGGCGCAGACGGCGCGACCAAGGTCTACGAAATGACCAAGGACCTGGATGAAAACGGGCGCATGGACCTGTTGGATCGTCTGGGCAACCTGCTGTTCGGTGTGAACTACACGGTCACCAGCCCGCTGCCGGCCGACCTCAACGGTCAGCGCCTGACGCTGGATGCGACCTACTCCCGAGAAAACATCGTCGAGCTGGCCAAGACCAACATCGCGTGGCGCTACGCACTACGCGAACTCAACCCGTTTGTGATCACCGACATTGCTTATGACCAGCACAACACCGACGGTAGCCTGAACCTGTACGACCCTGTCACGGGCCAGGGCGCGATGACCGATGCCTATCTGGCCGACCGGGCGGCGATGCTGACCTGGAAAATCCGTTTTGACCGTGGCATACAGGACGACAACGATGCGGAGCACGAAGGCCCCAAGTCCTACACCGAAGACTGGGACACCAACGCCGTTCAGGGCAACTGGGACTTCGTGGACCTGGGCACGCGGCTGCCCGGTGGCGATCCGCTGACCCTGCAGATCGACGGTCAGGGCATTACTTGGGACGCCCATCAGGTCGTTTTCGGCAGCAATGCCAACGAAACCATCGAAGGCGCGGGAGACACAGACCGCCTCTATGGCGAGGCGGGCAACGACACCATCAATGGGTTGGATGGTGCTGACTACATTGAAGGCAACACGGGCAACGACCGGCTGGAGGGCGGCGAGGGCCGTGACAAAGTTCTGGGGGGCGCTGGTGACGACACCCTCATCGGTGGCGAGGGCAACGACCAAATCCTGGGCGGTGCCGGCACCGACCGCTACGAGTTCAGCGGCACGTTCGGCGAAGACCTGGTCATCGACAGCGACGGCACGGGCACGGTCTGGATCAACAGCGTGCAGATGAGAGGCGGCAAAAAAATCGCCGGCCTGTCCAACTCGTTCATCAGCGCCGACAAGTTCTGGCGCTACGAACTGGGCAGCAACGGCGACCTGCTCATCCGCCGCGCCGACGGCAGCGCCGGCAGCGTGATGCTGCGTGGCTGGCAGAACGGCGGAGGCAACCGACTGGACATCACCCTGGGGGATGAACCCGCACCTGTGACGCCAGTGCCTACGGTGAACACCTACTTTGGCGACCAGGCCGCACCGCTGACGACCAACACCAACAACGAGCCCAACTTCGAACCCACCTACGACTGGGGCAAGACCACCTGGCTGGTGGACGGCACGCTTGATGGCGGGTTGGTGCAGAACAACTTCGCCGATGTGATCAAGGCCCACCTGATCGCGCCGAACACCGATTCACGCATTTTCGGCTACGGCGGCAACGACGCACTGGGCGGCGGCGACGGTAACGACGAGATCAGCGGCGGCGATGGGGATGACCTTATTGCTGGTGGCAAGGGCAGCAACGAACTGCGCGGCGGCGCGGGCAACGACTTCATCAGCGCCACCGGGTACATCACGGCCGGACAGCGTGTCCGGCCCGGTGAAATCTGGACTGCGCCCAGTGGCGCCACGGTGCTGGGCTCAGGGCCTACCTGGGGCGTTTACGAGTCGGCTTCGGGTGAACAGACCTGGTTTGGCATCAGCACCATCCCCAGCGACGTGACCGTGGGCAGCGTGATCGACGCGGGTGATGGCAACGACCAAGCGCTGGGCAGTTGGGCTGGCGACACCATCTACATGGGCGCGAACAACGACGTTGCAGAAGGTCTGGCTGGCCGCGACGTGATCTATGGTGAGGGCGGACACGACACGCTCTTTGGAGATGGCATTGAAACACCGGGTACGCTCAACTCCACACCGGGAGAGCAGCACGGGGACGACCTGATCGACGGCGGTATAGGGAACGACAGCATCAGTGGCCAGGGTGGATCGGATGTGTTGCTGGGCGGCGGCGACGATGACTTGCTCGAAGGCGACGGCGACGTACGAGCGCAGTTCCACGGCGAAGATCTGCTTGACGGAGGCCAGGGCGACGATGAACTGGTGGGTGGGGGGCTCAGCGATCAGCTGTTGGGCGGGCAGGACGACGACATCCTTTGGGGCGACAACAACCACGCCAGCGCGCTCGATGGCGCCCGGCACGGCGACGACATCCTCTGGGGCGAGGCCGGGAACGACAGCCTGATCGGTGGCGGCGGTAA
>Ga0209066_10007084_pt1 | contig 11232 bp, 11 predicted proteins | sample All_14_2_FD_187198 | JGI IMG/M metagenome (GOLD analysis project Ga0209066, IMG submission 187198) | Freshwater microbial communities in response to fracking from Pennsylvania, USA - Allegheny Zone_MetaG_DW_15 (SPAdes) (version 2) ... | reverse complement strand
ATGTGATTCATAAAAAAAAGGCACGTCCAAAGGAGTGACGCGCCTTCCAACAAAAACGTATGGCAACTGCTTGTTGGACTTTCATTGTATCGAAAAGCCCCCCTGAAAAGGCTGCGTCACAGCCATGAACAGGATTGTTGCGGCCCCCAGAAAATACGTTATCAACATGTTATGCACAGGGCCCTGTGGGTAACTTTGGCTGATTTGCGCGCTTCTTGACGGGGGGGTGCGTCAGACCGGCGATTGTATCGGCAATCCTGACGCGGCTCTTCGAGTTATCAACAGCAAAACGGGGTGTCGAAGCGATCCAACAACCTATGAACTTAATCAAGCTTTCGTCATAAAAAACCCTGATTGGCACACGGATACCAATCAGGGATGGGTCGCGAGGGCCCCAGACCCTCGTTCTACAAGGCCTTGCGCTTACTTGCTGCCCGGCCGGATCACCACGTATTGGGCGCGGTCCTCGCGTCGCACCAGCAAGCTCACGGCGCGATTCTTGTCCACCTTGGCCAGGACGGCTTCAAAGTCCTTCACGCTGGCGACCTGCACGTTGGCCACGGCCAGGATGAGGTCTCCCGGGCGCAGACCAGCACGCGCCGCGGCACCATCTACATCGTTGATCAGCACACCGCCCTTGAGTTTGAGCTCGCGCTTTTGCTCGGCGCTCAGGTCGGTCACGCTCAAACCCAGCGACGCGACAGCCAACTTGGCTTCAGCCGGCGCGGCCTCGGCTTTGGTCTTGGGACCCTCCAGTTCGGCTACCGTGACAGACAACTCCTTATAGGCACCGCGGCGGAAGACCTGCAGCGCTGTCTTGGTGCCAGGCTTGGTCGCTCCGACAAGGCGCGGCAAGTCCTGGGCCTTTTCAATGGCCTGGTCCCCGAACCTGGTGATGATGTCACCGACTTCCAGACCTGCCTTTTCAGCTGGCGTGCCTGGCTCCACACTTTGCACCAGGGCACCCACGGCCTTGCCCAGACCGATCGACTCGGCCACGTCCTTGGTCACGGGGCCAATGCCCACGCCTATGCGACCACGCACCACTTTGCCACCCGTGCGAAGCTGATCGGCCACCTTGATGGCATCATCAATCGGGATGGACAGCGAAATGCCCATGAAGCCACCCGAACGACTCAGGATCTGCGAGTTGATGCCCACCACCTCACCGCGCATGTTGATCAGCGGTCCACCTGAGTTACCCGGGTTCACCGCCACGTCCGTTTGAATGAAGCGGATCTCTTCGCCGGTGTCGCGGGCCTTCGCGCTGACAATGCCGGCCGTCACGGTGTTGTCCAGCCCAAAGGGGGTGCCGATGGCCATCACCCACTCACCTACCTTCAACTTGCTGACCTCGCCTATGGCCACAGCGGGCAGCTTGGCAGCCTCGATCTTGAGCACGGCCACGTCTGTGCGCTTGTCCACACCCACGATCTTGGCCTTGAACTCGCGCTTGTCGGTGAGGTTGACATAGACCTCGTCGGCGCCATCCACCACGTGGGCATTGGTCAGCACATAGCCATCTGCGCTGACGATGAAGCCTGAACCCACGCCGCGTGGGCGCTCTTCACCTTGCTCGCCGCCCTTTTTGGGCGCACTCTTGCGTGGAACCTGGCCAGGGAGCGGCGTGCCAAAGAAGCGGCGGAAGAACTCGCGCATCTGCGCGTCGGCCTCATCACCACCCTCTTCGCCTTCATCGCTGACGCGCTGGGTCGTGCGGATGCTGACCACAGAAGGGCCTACACGCTCAACCAGCTCGGTGAAGTCAGGCAAGCCCTTGACCAACACGGGCGCCTGGGCCTGCACTGGCGCGGCAATGGATTGCACCGGCTGCTGCGCCTGTGATGTGTGCGGAAACAAACTGGAACTCAGTGCCAGCCCGACGGCCGACACCACCGCACCCACCACCAGCGTGCGGCGAACGACGGAGGAGGTCGAAGACCCTGACTGATGAGAAGACGTCATTTGAAAAACCTCTTTGGTCTGAAGACGGGAAAGAACACTTGAAACGTAGGAGCCCCGCTCACGGATGACAGTTCACTGCGCCCACGTGAAGTCAGGTAAAGCTGCCAAAGCCGAAGGCCGCTGCCCGTCAATGACTGGCAGCGGCCCACGAATGGATGCGATAGCAGAATCAACGGCCGTCAAACACCACCTGCCGCGTCAAACCGCTTCGCCCGGCAAAGGACGTTTCGCTGGTCAGCGAGGAGCGATGGCCAATCAAAGCCTGGTCAAGCCGAGGATCCCGAATCAACAAGGCTTCACCAGATTGCGGCTTGCTGAATGAGGCTTCGTCGGCAGACAAAGCCACCAGGCCGCTGGCACCACCGACGGGTGCATCACCCAACGACAGTACGAGGTCTGATGCGGGGCCATGGTTGACGACCTGAGCCAGACTGTCATCAAGAGATGAGCCTGCGCCAGGTTGGATGCCTTGCGAACTCAGCAAAGCCCCAACGACCATGACAAAGCCAGCCGCGACAGCCATGGGGCCAGCCCAGGCTCGTCGACGAAGTGGCTCAGCAGCAGCGGTGGCCGCAGGCTGCGAGACAGGTGGCCGCTGGGCATTCGCCGCCACGGGCGCCAGCACAACGGGCTCCTGGGCCAAACGCGTCCGGAAAGACGCCAGGAAGGCATCACCCTGGCTGGTTCGAGCGAGGTCATCCGAGCGCATGACATCACCAATCAACTGGTAGGCATGCCAGTTGGCCCGCACGTCGGCCTGCTCTTTCCAGGCCGCGCAGGCTCGCGCCACCTCATGAGGCTGGGCTTCGCCATCTGCCAAAGCCGATAGCGCTTCACCTGCAAAGTCGTTGTCACTGAACCGGTCAGACATGGGTGATTGCTCCTGATTCAAACCACGGGCGACCGCTGAATTCGCCCTAACGATGGATGGACCGCGCTCAACCCGAAAAGTTCACTCAACTTGACGATCACCAACGTCCGCCCTGGCGGCTGTCCAGCAGGGGGCGCAAGCGTGTGGCAATCGCCTCTCGCGCCCGGAATATCCGTGAGCGCACGGTCCCGATCGGGCAGTTCATCAGATCGGATATCTCTTCGTAGCTCAGGCCTTCAATCTCGCGCAGGGTGATGGCTTGCCTGAGGTCTTCGGACAGGGCCTCGATCGCCGCATTCACCGTTTCGGCAATCTGGCGACTGGCCATCAGCGACTCGGGGTTTTCGCCATCGCTGAGCTCGTTCTCGACACGAGGGGCCTCGTCCTCATCGTCTCCCGCGCCGCTCCGGGCAGACTCGGTGAGCAAGATGTCACGCTTGAGACCGATCATGGCCTTTTTGGCCGTGTTCACCGCTATGCGGTAAAGCCAGGTGTAAAACGCGCTCTCCCCCCGGAAGTTGGGCAAGGCACGGTAGGCCCTGATGAAGGTTTCCTGGGCGATGTCCTCGACCAGGTCCACGTCGCGCACCATGCGGGCGATCAGGCGTTCGATCCGGCGCTGGTACTTGACCACCAGCATCTCGAACGCCTTCTGGTCTCCACGCTGCACGCGCGCCACCAGGGCCGCATCGACATCCACGATGGGGTCTACGGCCTCGTGGCGAAGCTCGCCTTCCGTGGCCGACACCACCAACTGGGCGACACCTTCAGGCATCTCGTTCGGGGGCGTTTGTTCGTCCATCACCTTGGGGTCGTGTTGGTTCACGAGCGCACCTTGTGGTCACACGACAATGAATCGTGGCTGGTCCATCCGTCCATGACATGGGTCGGCGGGAAAAGCGAGTCGGCCTTGGATGCAGCGCGCGCAGAACGGCGAGCAGCGCGGCCTGGGTTGACGGGACGAGACAACATGGATCCTGGTTTGAATTTGGTCTCCCATGATGCCATCGGTATGGGTACGACTGTGTTTCGCCCTGTTAAGCCAACTGACTTGTGTGCAGCAAGGCTGCGCATGCGCTGCGGCAAAAGCAGTAGCGTCCGCAGTTGGTGCAAGGCTGCGGCATCGCACCCGGGACAACGGCGCATGTCCAGCCAGACCCAGGCAAGGCCTGAGGCATCCTCCACCTCATCGGCCGAAATGGCCTGCACTCGAAGCAAGACCCAGGACTGCAAGTCCAGCACCATCTGGACATGGGCGGGTGCCTGCCATTGGCGGACGCGAAATCCAACCGAGGCTGGATCTGGCGCGCGCTTGGATTGGTTGGCCGGCAGGCCTGTCCACTCCAGTGTCAAGGCCGTGCTCGTCTCATGCCAACGTCGCCATGTTCGCCACGCCGCGAGCATCCAGGTTATGAACAAGGCCAAAGCCAACGTCACGGCCGGGCCACCGAGACTCCAGATCGAGGCCTCGGTGATCAGCGCCGACGCCCACACCATCAGGGTGATGGCGCTTGCCAGCCACAGCGCCATCACAGGCAGCCGAAGCACGCCAGCCTGCCTGCCCCCAGCGGACAACTGCCAGCTGGCAGTTGTCGTCAAGGGGTGCGTGGTCATGGCAGAGAGAAACAAGCCAGGGTCAGACCCGCTTGAACACCAGCGAGCCGTTGGTGCCACCGAAGCCAAAGTTGTTCTTCAGGGCGGCGTCGATCTTCATTTCACGCGCGGTGTTGGCGCAGTAATCCAGATCGCACTCCGGATCCTGATTGAAGATGTTGATGGTGGGCGGCGAAATCTGATGATGCAGCGCCAGCACGGTGAACACCGACTCGATGCCACCTGCACCACCCAAGAGGTGGCCGGTCATCGACTTGGTCGAATTGACCACCAGTTGACTGGCGTTGTCGCCGAATGCCAGTTTGATGGCATTGGTTTCATTGGCATCACCCAGCGGTGTGGATGTGCCGTGTGCATTGAGGTACTGCACCTGGTCCGTGTTCAAGCCCGCGTTGCGCAAAGCGGCCAGCATCGAGCGCTTGGGGCCATCCACATCAGGTGCAGTCATGTGGTAGGCGTCGCCACTCATGCCAAAACCTGCCAGTTCGGCATAGATTTTGGCGCCACGGGCCTTGGCACTTTCGTACTCTTCGAGCACAACCACACCCGCACCTTCGCCAAGCACAAAACCGTCACGGTCCTTGTCCCAGGGACGAGACGCCGTCTTGGGGTCGTCATTGCGGGTGGACAGCGCGCGGGCCGAGGCAAAACCGCCAATGCCCAGCGGCGACACGGTTGATTCGGCCCCGCCAGCGACCATGACGTCGGCGTCACCGTATTCGATCATGCGCGCAGCCAGGCCAATGGCATGCAGCCCGGTGGTACAGGCCGTCACCACGCCCAGGTTCGGGCCTTTGAAGCCGTACTGAATGGACACGTGGCCGGAGATCATGTTGATGATCGAAGCGGGCACAAAGAATGGCGAGATGCGACGAGGACCGCGCTCGGTGTAGTCCTTGTGGGTTTGCTCGATCATGGGCAAGCCACCGATGCCGGAGCCCACGAGCACACCAATGCGTTCGGCCACTTCGGGGGTCAAGGCTTCGCCGGTGGGCAAGCCTGCATCACGCACTGCCTGCATGCTTGCAGCCAGCCCGTAATGGATGAAAGTGTCCATGTGACGGGCTTCTTTGGCGGGGATGTAATCCTCGATGTTGAAGCCCTTGACCTCGCCTGCGAACTGGCAGGCGAACGCCGAGGCGTCGAACTTGGTGATGGTTTGGATGCCGGATTGCCCAGCAACCAGATTCGACCAGGACTCCTGAACGTTGTTGCCCACGGGGGTAACAAGGCCCAAGCCTGTAACGACGACGCGACGACGGGTCATGCTTGATCTATCAAAAAGTGGATTCGATGCAAACAAGGCCCCGAGGGGCCTTGGCATTGCTCAGTGAACTCAGGCCTTGACGTGAGCCTTGGCATAGTCGATCGCCAACTGAACGGTGGTGATCTTCTCTGCCTCTTCGTCAGGGATCTCGATGCCGAACTCGTCTTCGAGAGCCATCACCAGTTCAACGGTGTCCAGAGAATCGGCGCCCAGATCGGCCACAAATGCCTTTTCGGCGCTGACTTCAGACTCGGCTACACCGAGTTGTTCCGCAATGATCTTCTTGACGCGTGCTTCGATATCGCTCATGACTCCTCCAGGAGGTGGTGCAAACAAACCAGGGATTTTACCGGCTCAACGCTTCAATACGTCGAACCAGTCGAAAAAGGAAATTGAGATTCCCTGAACCATCTCAAAATCAATTCATGTACATGCCACCATTGACATGCAACTCAACACCGGTGATGTAACCGGCCTGAGGCGATGCCAGGAAGGCCACAGCATCGGCAATGTCTTGCGGCTGGCCCAGGCGACCCAGTGGAATCTGTGCCTTCAGGGCTGCATGCTGCTCTTCGGACAGCGCTTTTGTCATGTCCGTGTCGATGAATCCGGGCGCAATGCAGTTGACCGTGATGTTGCGGCTGCCCAGTTCACGGGCCAACGCACGGGTCAAGCCCGCCACGCCGGCCTTGGCCGCTGCGTAGTTGGCCTGACCAGGGTTGCCACTGGCGCCAACAATCGAGGTGATGTTGACGATGCGGCCATAGCGCTGCTTCATCATGGGACGCATCACGCCGCGGCTCAAACGGAAAACCGCCTTGAGATTGGTGTCGATGACAGCATCCCAGTCATCGTCCTTCATGCGCATGGCCAGCGTGTCGCGCGTGATGCCCGCGTTGTTCACCAACACGTGCAAAGCGCCATGCTCCTTGAGGATCGCATCCAGCGAGGCGTCCACGCCGGCCGAATCGGTCACGTTCAACACCAGGCCTTTGCACCCATCGAAACTGGCCAGCGCCTCGGTGATGCCCTGCGCACCCGCTTCGGTGGTGGCGGTGCCCAACACTTTCACACCACGCTCGGCCAAGCCGAGGGCGATGGCGCGCCCGATGCCCCGACTGGCGCCCGTGACCAGTGCGATCTGTCCCTTGAATTCGCCGCTCATGCCAGCAACCCCTTGGCTTCAAGCAAAGAAGCCGGATCAAAAATGGTGGCTGAAACCAGTTCTGCGTCGATGCGCTTGACCATGCCGGCCAGCACCTTGCCTGGGCCGCACTCGATCACGTGGGTCAAGCCCCTTGCCTTGAGTGCATGAACCGTTTCAACCCAGCGAACCGGACCAAAAGCCTGGCGATACAGGGCATCGCGCACGGCGTCGGCATCCGCCACAACCGCCACGTCGATGTTGTTGACAACGGGGATCAGCGGCGTGGTAAAGGGCGTGGCGATCAGCTTGTCTTTGAGTCGCTCGGCAGCGGGCTTCATCAGGCTGGAGTGAAATGGCGCGGACACAGGCAGGGGCAAGGCGCGCTTCGCACCGGCCGCCTTGAGCAGTTCGCAGGCCTTTTCAACGGCCGCCTTGGTCCCGGCGATCACGGTTTGTTTGGGGTCATTGAAGTTGACGGCCTCCACAGCCTCGCCAGTCTGGGCCGCAGCTTGCACGCAACCGGCTTTCACTGCTTCGGCATCCATGCCCAGGATGGCAGCCATGCCACCTGTGCCCACCGGCACCGCCTCCTGCATGGCCTGCGCACGAAAGCGCACCAGCGGCAGCGCGTCTTTCAGCGTAAGCACACCGGCCGCAACCAGGGCGCTGTACTCGCCGAGAGAATGCCCAGCCACGGCAGCGGGCATCAGGCCGGTTTCAGCCACCCAGGCGCGCCAGCAGGCCACCGCAGCGGTCAACATGACGGGCTGCGTGTTGGTGGTCAGGTCCAGGCTTTCTTTCGGGCCTTGCGCAATGAGGCGACCGACGTCTTCGCCCAAAGCTTCAGAGGCTTCGGCCAGCGTGTCGCGCACGGCTGCGTGCCCATCCCAGGCGTCAAGCATGCCAACGCTCTGAGAGCCTTGGCCGGGGAACACAAATGCAAATGCAGTCATGAAGGGGTCCTTGAATCGGTCTTGTCTTGCTGTTTTTGTTGGACGGGCGCGCTGCTCAGTAGTCAACCAGCACCGCGCCCCAAGTGAAACCGCCCCCCACACCTTCCAGCATCAGGGACTGCCCGCGCAGGATCTGGCCCTTGCGGATGGCGTGGTCCAAGGCCAGAGGGATGGATGCAGCCGAGGTGTTGCCGTGTTGATCTACGGTGACCACGATCTTGTCATACGACAGTTTCAGTTTTTTGGCAATGCCTTGCATGATGCGCAAATTGGCCTGGTGAGGCACCAGCCAGTCAAGGCTGGCCGCATCACGGCCCGCGGCGTCCAGCACTTCGTGCGCGGTCTTGTCGAGCACATTGACGGCCAATTTGAACACGGCCTGCCCATCCATCTTCAGGGTGGCATCACCCAGCACCCGCCCCGACGACACATTGCCCGGCACGTTGAGGAGGTGCGCGTACTGCCCATCGGCGTGCAGCCTGGATGCAACGATGCCAGGCGTGTCGGATGCTTCGAGCACCACCGCACCGGCCCCATCGCCAAAAAGCACGCAGGTCGTGCGGTCCTTGAAGTCCAGCAGGCGAGAAAACACCTCACTGCCGATGACCAGGGCTTTGCTCGCCGAACCACAGCGGATCATGGCATCAGCCACCGTCAGCGCGTAGATGAAGCCGGAGCACACGGCCTGTACATCGAATGCCGGGCAACCGTGGATGCCCAGGTCGCGCTGGATCAGGCATGCCGTGGACGGGAAGACCATGTCCGGCGTGGACGTGGCACAGATGATGAGGTCGATGTCCGAGGCCTGCAAGCCTGCGGCCTCGATGGCGCGCTGTGCAGCTTTCAGCCCGAGCACGCTGGAGGTGACGTCGGGCTCTGCGAAATGGCGCGCCTGGATGCCGGTACGCTCGACGATCCACTCGCTGGAGGACTGGATGCCATCGGCCGCCAGTCGGTCAACCAGATCCTGGTTGGTGACCCGCTTCGGGGGTAAATAGCTGCCGGTTCCGGCAATGCGGGAAAAACGCTTCTCCGCACCATGCGATTGCAATGAACTGTTCTTCTCGCTCGTCTGTCGTGATGACATTCAATAAGGGATCAGGCCGCCTGCCCCACATCCGCCGCGTCACCCGAATCGCCTGCCTTGGAAGGCAAACTGTCGAGCGCGGCTGCGATCTGGTCATGAACCCGGTCCAGCAGTCTGTGACGGGCGGCATCATAAGCCCGATTCAAGGCCACCTCGAAAGCCAAGGTGTCAGAAGACCCATGGGTCTTGAAGACCAGTCCACGCAGACCCAACAAGGCGGCACCCGCATAACGGCGGTGGTCAACACGCTTTTTGAAGTGATTTAGCACCGGCATGGCCACCAAAGCCGCCATTTTGGTGAAGATGTTGCGCGTGAACTCTTGCTTGATGAAGGCAGCAAACATGCCCGCCAGGCCTTCGGCACTCTTCAAAACGACGTTACCGACGAAGCCATCGCAGACCACAATGTCAGCAGTGCCTTTGAAGATATCGTTGCCTTCGACGTTGCCGTAGAAGTTGATCAGGCCCCGGTCGCCTGCCGCGCGCATCAATTCGCCCGCCTGTTTGATGACCTCGCTGCCCTTGATCAGCTCCTCGCCGATGTTGAGCAAGCCCACGACCGGATCGTCCTTGCCTTCGACGGCCGAAACCAGGGCGCTGCCCATGACGGCAAACTGCAGCAGGTGTTCTGCAGAGCAGTCCACATTGGCCCCCAGGTCCAGCACGGTGGTGAAACCATCCTTCTGGTTGGGCACCACGGTGGCCAGCGCGGGGCGATCGATGCCCTCGATGGTCTTGAGCAGGTAGCGCGCCAGTCCCATCAGGGCGCCGGTATTGCCAGCCGACACGCAGACGTGCCCCAGTGCAGGCTTGTCGCCAGACGCCTTGAGCTGGCTGATGGCCACCCGCATGGACGAATCCTTCTTGCGGCGCAGTGCCACTTCCACAGCGTCATCCATGGTGACGACCTCGCTGGCGGGCACCAGCGTGGTTCGAGGCCAGCTGCGAGCAGGCTCGATGGCCTCGGGCAGCCCGACCAGCACCAGTTCCGCTTCGGGGTGCGCGTCCAGAAAGGCGCGGCTGGCGGGTAAGGTGACTGAGGGGCCGTGGTCTCCGCCCATGCAATCCACCACGACGCGCACGGGCGTCAGCACGTCATCAAACGAGCGATGGCCCTGGTTCGAACGAGCTGAGGCAGGTGTGGGTACAGACATAGGCATACGGTGACAGCGAACAAACGGGACAGCCAGAAAAAAGGGCTGGCGAACCGATGCGATCGGTCGACCCAGCCCTCTTGGCTTTGTTTTTATACCCGGCAAGCAGCCGGGTCAGACCTGAAGATCAGGCGTCAGCCTTGGTCTTGAGGACTTTGCGGCCGCGGTAGAAACCGGTGGCGCTGATGTGGTGACGCAGGTGCACTTCACCAGTCGTGGCTTCAACAGCCGTACCCGGTGTAACCAGCGCATTGTGCGAACGGTGCATGCCACGCTTGGAGGGCGACTTCTTGTTTTGCTGAACAGCCATGATGGACTCCGTGTGAGCAGGCTTGGGTTATGCAGCCCGCGGGTTTGTCAGACTGCGCCGTGACCAGCTCTCAAGCACCATCTGCGGCGATTCAGTTGAACCAACCCAGGTTTGATGCCATGAGGCCATTGCCGGCCGCTTGCAGTCCGCAAGTGTTAAAAAATAGGTGAATTTGATCCGGCAATAACCGGAAAGCTCAATATTCTAGCACGACTCATGTGATTTGATCAAATCAGGAGCCGCCCTTTTTCAAGGTTGCCAGCACCGCAAAGGGGTTGGGGCGTCCGGACGCGCTACTTGTTTCATCAGTGGGCGCCCCTTGCTCGGCCCCCTCAGACGGCAGCACATCGCCGTCATCTCGCATCAGCGAGGCCACGTCGGTGGGGCATTGCGCATGACGGGGCACGATGGGCTGGGCCATGATCAGTTCATCTTCGACGAGTTCGAGCAGGTCGAAGTGCCGTTCCAGGGCCAGCACGTCGTCGTCGGAGTCGGCGTCCAGCGCCGCCGCTGCGGCTTCGTCTTTCACAAAGCGGATGCTGCACTGCACCGTCACCGGCACGGTCACTGCATGCAGGCAACGCTGGCATTCCAGTGCCAGCTCGCCTTGCGCTTGCAGGTCCAGCCACATCTGGGGCCCGCCCACGCGCTGCGGCACCAGCCGCCCCTGGGCCGACCAGCTCACGGCTGGCAGGCTGGCGTGGTCGACGTCCTGGGCCAGGCCGGCCGTCACGCGCGCCAGATCGGTCACGGACACGCTGCCCGCCAGGGGCTCGCCAGATTCAATGAAGGCGCCGATGTCCATGTTCCGGGGCGCGAAGGTACGTGCTTTCATGGCGCCGAGTTTAGGGCAAGGCGCTGAGA
>Ga0209066_10007082_pt1 | contig 11238 bp, 3 predicted proteins | sample All_14_2_FD_187198 | JGI IMG/M metagenome (GOLD analysis project Ga0209066, IMG submission 187198) | Freshwater microbial communities in response to fracking from Pennsylvania, USA - Allegheny Zone_MetaG_DW_15 (SPAdes) (version 2) ... | reverse complement strand
GTTCTGGAAGCTCACATTGCCGAACGGCGTATTCACGCTCGGGCTGGTCGTGCCGACATAGCGACCTTCGATCAGGAAGCGGAGCTGCTCGTTGACGTTGTAGGCAACGCCGACCATGCCCTGATAGGCGAACTGCGTGTCACCCAGTGACGAATTGCTGTCGATGAAGGCGATACCCGCGCCGGCGCCGATGTAGGGCGTGATCACCGATGTAGGCATGAAGTCGTACAGCACGTTCGCCATGACGTTCAGCTGGCCGACCTTGCCGTTGATCGCCGTGCCGGGAATGTTCGCGGAGGTCGGAATCTGACCGTAGCTGACTTCCAGTTCGACGCGCGGTCCGACGAAATCGTAACCCGCCTTGCCGCCCACGGCCCAGCCGGTCCAAGTCTGAAGGTTCGAATTTGAACCGATGAACCAGGCAGCCCCGCCGCCCGCACCGATGTAGAAGCCCTCTTGGGCGTTGATTGCCTGCGCGCCGGCAACGCTCGGCAGCATCAATCCCAAGCCCACAAGAGCCGAACCAATCTTCTTCATCATTCTCCCCGACGTTGATGTCATCCCAAGGTCCGCTGAAGGCACGATACCACAGACGCCTTCACCGACCGAGGTAACAGGATCGCTAGCGCGATTGCTCTCTCGCGAACTGTGGCGTGCATGCAACACTTGCGATATCCGCCGGCTACGCCGTCACCCCTATCATTTCCAGTGCCTGGCGGATCCGTCGCGCCCACGGGACACTCTCTGCCCGACCCGGCTCAATGGAAAACTGGCAAACGCCGAGTTCTCCGAACAGAAGCGCAAGATCACGGGACGACGTAAGCGGTCCGCACCGGGGCAAGTTCGGAGCCGCACCGATGCCCTTTGGGACCAGTCGGTATTGCCCCATGTAGGGCGGCAGATCCGGTACCAGCTCGATCTCGAGCACATCCTGGGAACCGGTGGCGACCGCTGGAGCAAGACAGAGCCGCTTGGGACGGGGATCGGTCCTGATTCTCGCGATATCGAGCGCCCTTCTCGCCGTTTCGAGCGGATCCTCCCGGATGAATCGTCCCACCTTGGCCGCATAGCCAGGATGCAGTGCCTCGATCGTGGCCTGGGCCGCCGCGACGCGTTGAGGGCGCTCGGCACCGAACGAGGTGCCTCCGCGATGCCAGACGAAGAGGTCCGGCGCCGCAAGGTGACGCCAGCCGGCCGCCGACGCCCGAAGGCAGAAGTCGTTTTCCTCACCGTATCCACGACCGAACCGCTCCTGGTCGAAGGCACCGACCCGATCGAGGCAAGCCCGTCGCACCGCCATGCAGAAGCCGACGGCGGTAGGGATTTCCACTGCCGGCGAGGCGACATCGGCACATAGGCGATCCCATCCTGCGACGCTCTCGGGCGGCAGAGTATTCTCGCAAAGCGTTGCCGGGTAGCTCAGGATCGTTGCCGCATTCGAAAAAGGTGTCGCCGTACCCGTCTTCGGCGTTCTCAGCGCCGCCATCAACCGGTCTAGCCAGTCTCCGTATACCCGCGCATCCGAGTTCAGCAGGACGACATCCCTGCCGGGATGTAGAGCCATGCCGCGGTTGACCGATCCGACGAAGCCGATGTTGCGGTCATTGACCAGCAAGGTCACCAGACCGGCCCGCGCAAGCGCCTCCAGTTCGCCGCGGAGCAGACCGTCCGGCGAAGCGTCATCCACCACCACCAGTTCATACACCTCGCGCGTCGGTGCTTCGAGCACGCTTGCGATCGCCTGCAGCGTTAAGGACCGGCCGCCATAGACAGGCACGATGACATCGACCGTCGCCCGCGTGCCCTCAGGCCGCCCCCGCTTCGACAGCCCGCGCATGTCTGGGACAAGCGGATCGACTGGCGCCATGGTGCATCGGCCTTCGGCTCGGCCAAACCTCAACCAGTGGGCAAAGGGCTCGTATCCTGCCAAGACCGTATCCGGATTGTCTCGGCGATAGTCTGCGGGAGAAAAGCCCGCCTGTGGCGACCAGTCGCGCGCGGATCCCATCGTCAGATAGTGGAAGGCAGCTTCCTCCGCGGACGAGAACGGCCGCCCCGCCGAGCGCGCATAGTGCGCGGTATCAACGGTTCCGGCCGTCAGTCCATACTGCTGACAGACACTCCGCTTCCATCGCGGAAATGCTCGCGCGGCGGCCATCGCCAGGACGCCGACGTGCTGTGCCGCGTCAAACAGCAGACCGTTCATCGTTCTGGGCGATCGAGCGTCGCTCACGGCTCCACCCAGCCCGCACGCAAACGCAGGAGCGCTGCTAGGAGCCCAGCCGGGTCCCGCGACAACCCCAAGGGCAGGACATGGCCACGCGCCAGGCGGCGGAGCCGTGCCGCCGGTGCGCCCGTGTCGAATACGACGACAGGCAAAGCTCGTTTCAGCGCCGCCGTCAGCACGAAGGACCAGGATTCGGGCCAGATGGCAGGCAACAAGACCATATGTGGCGCGGCTTCGACCAGCAGCCTGTCGAGTTCGTCCGGATGATAGGCACCGACCACCTCGATACTCGCCGGCAACGGTTCCGACGCCGGCCCAAGGACCGAAAGCTGGAGCGGCGCGTCGTTGAGCGCCGCGATTCGAGCCAGGTCCTGCATGATACGAAGGCCCTTGGACACATTCAGTGCGCCAAGCGTGATGACCCGCAGAGGCTCTGTACCCCGAATGAGCGGCCGTACCTCAGGGGGAAGCCCCCCATCGCTCTCCGGCTCCCAGACCTCGATCTCCCTCGTCAGGTGGCTCCGCATCCGTCTTGCAAGATCTTCGCTGGGAGCAACGATACGCGCCGCTCCGGCGAGAAATTCCAGGTGTTGTCCCCGCCAGGTCAACGGATCGGCATCGCCAACCTCGGCACCATGGTCCGCGACGCATTGCACACATGTTTCGGGGGGCGCGACATCGCAACAGACGCCGCGCCCCGTCACCAGATCGATCCGCGGACACAACACAAAGTAGTCGTGCAGGACAACGTCGTAGGGCACCTGCAGCCGTGCGCCGAGATCGCGCAGCCAGCCCATTGCGTCGGTTGGGCGATCAACGAGATGATTAACCAGCAGCCGCGTCACATCCCGCTGTCGGGCGAAGTCGGCCAGCGCGCCAACATCGGATGAGAGGTCGAAGGTCCGCTCACCTACGACAGCAAGAGTAGGAGCTCTCAGGACGGTCCGCGCACGGAGTACGTTATGCCCTTTATTCTCGATGTCGCGTTCGTAGAGATCGAGGAAATGACTGCTGCCACCGCCGCGTCCGTGGTGAAATACCAGCACGGTCCCCGCGGAACCGCGCCACGAGGCCCGATCGGCGCGCGCCTCAACCTCGTTGCGGGGAGTTTTTGTGGGATCTGGCTTTTCAAGATGATGGAGCAGCGGATCCATCCCGGGCGGGCGCTCCAGATAGTATCGACGGTAAAATGCAGGGTCGAATGCTGGTGCCGGGGCACGCCCTGTCCGCCACCCCAGAAGCGCATAATGAAACAAGGGTGCACGGGCCACGCGCCGGCGCCGCCTCTCCTCGTCGAACTGACGGAGATAGAATTCCCGGTCGAATCCGCGCTCGAGCACGGCCAGCCGCGGCGCCAGGACGCGAGCGATGTACGGCCAAATCTTGTCTCCCGCGAGAGAACCAAGGACCAAACGCTCGACGAAAAACGCCAAGAGTTCGAGGAAGACGATCTCAGCCACGGCATCGACCCGGTGGCGAAGCCAACCGGCATGGAACCGCGATGGCTCGTACCTCGAAGGGGTGCGTGCGCGCATCCCTTCAGCGATCGAGGCTCGTGCGCCGCGCCGTGAGCGACAACGCGGGATGGAAGTACGGATCATCGCGGATGCGTTCCCTCCACCTCGCCTGAAAATGCCGCCTCTCCGCAGCATAGCGCCTGGCGACATCGGATCTGCCCCGCGTCGCGGACTCGCGGTGCATCAGCAAGGCGTCCGGGGTGAGAACCGTCTTCCATCCACGCTCTGCCAGCCTGAGACAGAGATCGACATCGCCCAGTTCGACCGGAAATCTGTCCGCGTCAAACCCGCCGATCGCCTCGAATTTTCGCTTTTCGACGGCGAGACATGCCCCGGTCACCGCCGAAACTTCGTGTGGGACCGTGAACCGGTCCAGGTACCCTGGATATGCGGACGGAGCACCGATGTCGATATGGGCGGCGTAACCACCGAGGCCGAGCACCAGCCCGGCATGCTGGAGGCGCCCCGAGGGATAGACGAGCTTGGCACCGACGGCGCCGACGTCGGGTTGCACGGCCCAACCGGTCAGACTGGAGAGCCAATCCGGTCGCAGCACCTCGGTATCGTTGTTCAGGAACACGAGGACTTGACCCTCGGCATACTCGGCCGCCCGATTGCAGAGAGCGGAAAAATTGAAGGGCCCAGCCGCCTCGAGAACACGAATCCCTGGGCGTCCTTCCACTCGCTCGAGAAGCCGTCGCATCGCCGGAGAGGTGCTGCCGTTGTCGACGATCAGCAGATCGAACCTGCCGGGCATCGTCATCTCGAGACTGGCGAGGCAGGCCGCAGTCAGCTTTTCGCGGTCGCGGGTGGGGACAATAATCGTTGCAGAGGGGTCGAGTCCAACCGACTTGACTGCCTCGAGGCGCCTCCCTCCTTCCGCTGGCCTCCACATTTTGGTCAGCAGCACTCGCCGGATGTGGCCGACCGGTCCCGATTCCGCAGTGAACAGCGCATCCCAGGCCGATGGTCGAAGCATCTCGGCCAACGGGAGCTGTCGGTGGGCTTCCAGCGCCCGGCACCGCGCGTAAACGGCGCGCCCGACGAAGGACCGCGACCGCTGGAAAATCGGACTCCAATCTGGCTTGAGTTGCGGGGCCACGTATCTGCCGGCATCGATCGAGTCCTCGTCGGCGTAGAAGAGCGTGTAGTCGGGCCGCGTCGACGCAAATTCCACGAGCGCGCCCATTGCATAGTCTGCGATCTCATCGCCGGCAGATATCGGCAGCAAAATGTCCGACTCGCTCAGGCCGCACCACAATGTCTCGGTGCTGGCATTCGCCGCGATGTGAACGACGCGCTGATTGTCACCGAAGACCGTCCCCTCACCAACGAAGGCGATCGACCAGTTCGGATAGGCCTGCCGCTCCACCGACGAGACGGTCGCCCGGAGCGCTTCCGCGGGCTTGGGACCCTCGTCGAGTAGAACGACGCGGATGTGAGGTCCATGCGCCCAGCTCTCCCGCCTTCTCTCCAATCCCGCAAAGTCCAGTTCCCGCCGATTCCTCTCGCGCCATTCGTGATATTGTCTCATGGGACTAGCCCCGAAGAGACTCGTCAACAGGGCATCGGCAACGGCCTTGAGCCCGGCCGCTCGGAGGAGGGCCGCGAGTCCGGCTTTAGGGGCGTTGCGTGGCCAAGCCAAAGCCAGCAATTCGCGGTTGGACAGCACCGATGCCGACGTCAGGCTGAACCCTTCCGGAGGACTTCCGCCCGGCAGCAGAATCTCGACGCGGCGGGTTTCCGCAGGCATGCGACCGATCCACGCTCCGCACCCGAAAAGGGAGGCAGACATCACCGTATGGGTCTCTTCGACGTCGTTCAAGAAACGGATAACCGGCCGCGCTGCGGAACTGTAGAGTGCGGCGTGATACGTGAGGTGAAGCCAACCGGTGCATCCCGTTACGCGTCCACCCGGCTCTGGGAGAAGAACCTTTTGCGCTCCAACTGCTATTTCTATCTGCGAGCCACACCCCATCCTAGAATCCGATCGGTGATGGGCGCGAGCCGGATCGCGACCTGGAAATAGAGAGGATTTCACCCATTGATCACTCGTTTGTGCATGCTCTCACTCATCTGTTCCGTCAAAATTGATCTATTATAAGTAATTGCACTAGGTTCTGAAACAATCTCGGCGGCTGGCCGACCAGGCCCGGAAAAGATAGAATTGCCAATCCTTCAGGTAAGGTGCTTTGCGTTGCGAAATCGACTGATCCCATCGTCGGGTTATGGATTTCTGCCAATGTTGTGCGGACGGTCGACTCTTGTGAAACGCGCTAGCGAAGGGGGCTATCGATGACACAGCGCGACGAAGTTGCGATCGTCGGCTATGCCTGCCGGCTGCCTGGGGCCAACGACAGTGAAGGATTCTGGACCGTTCTCCACAGAAATATTTGCAGTGTAACAGCAATCACAGAGGATCGCTTTCCGACGCGAGCCTTCTATCATCCCTCTCCCGATCAGACTGGCCGCAGTTATTCTTTCGCAGCCGGGGTCATCGACGATGTATGGGGTTTCGATGCCGGCGCATTCGGCATGAGCCCACGCGAGGCCGAGCAGGTCGACCCTCAGCACCGGCACCTTCTCGAAGTCACCCATGACGCGCTCGCTCATGCGGGCATGCGACCCTCAAGCCTGAGTGGGAGCCCCGTCGGCGTCTATATCGGCGCCTCGTCCGTCGACCATGCCGCGCGCTTCTTCGCCGACCCGGCCGCTGCCGGCATGCACATGATGACGGGGAACTCGCTCAGCATCATGGCCAACCGTATTTCGTACACGTTCGACCTACGCGGGCCGAGCCTCGCCGTGGATACGGCCTGCTCCTCGTCCTTGGTCGCACTCAATCTGGCTGCGGACGCAATTCGAAGCGGTGCCATCGATACAGCAATCGTGGGCGGCGTGAATCTGCTTCTATCGCCGTTCTCGTATGTCGGGTTCTCACGCGCTTCGATGTTGTCGCCGACTGGCCTCTGCCGCCCGTTCGACGCATCGGCGGACGGCTACGTCCGATCGGAGGGCGCGATCGTCGTCGTTCTGCGCTCCATGTCCTCCGCGCTGAAATCGCGAAACCGCATTCATGCGGTGATCGTCGGCTCGGGGATCAATCAAGATGGCCGCACGACGGGCATGTCTCTGCCGTCGCCGGAATCGCAAAGACAGCTGCTCGAGCAGGTGTACGGAGATTTCCGCGTCGACCCCGCCGACCTGAGTTACCTCGAAGCCCATGGCACTGGCACTCGGGTCGGCGACCCCATCGAAGCCGACGCCTTGGGAAAGGGCCTCGCGCAGAGGCGAACGCGGCCCCTTCCCATCGGATCCGTCAAATCGAATGTCGGCCACCTGGAGCCCGTTTCGGGCCTCGCTGGCCTGCTGAAATCCATAATGGTCCTCGACCACGGACTCGTGCCAGCGACGCTGCATCATCGGGCGCCGAACCCGGACATCCCGCTCGAGGAGCTCAATCTGGAGGTGGTCTCCCGAAACCGCCGCTTGAACGATCAGCGCGGGCCTCAGCTGATCGGCGTCAATTCCTTCGGCTTTGGCGGCACGAATTCCCACGTAATCCTGCGCAGCGAAAGAGCCGTCGCACATCTCGTTCAGATCAATTCAGCCTCACCACCGCCTCCATTGCAATTGTCCGCCCATAGCGCGGAAGCCTTGAAGGCGCTCGCGGGCCGCTATGTCGAGGCATGGCCCGCAGCCCCCCGTGAAGCCGCCGCCTTTATATCCGCCACCGCCTATCTGCGCGACCCTCTGTCGTTTCGACTCATAGCGCGAGGCGAGAATACGGATGAAGTCCGCCAGCACGCAGCGTCATTTGCGACGGCTAACCAATCCCCGTCGGTACTCACGGGACAGGCGCTGGGTACGGACCTGCCGGTCGCCTTTCTGTTTTCCGGCAATGGATCGCAGTGGGCCGGCATGGGACGCGACGCGTGGACGAGCAGTCCCGCCTTCCGCGACGCACTGGAGGACGTCGACGCCCGTTTTGCAAAAGTGCAGAGCTGGTCGATCGTGGAGACTCTCTTTGCCGAGGATCTGGCGCCCCGCCTGAGACGGGCCACCTATTCGCAGCCGCTGCTCCTTGCCCTGCAGGTCGCCACCGTCCGTGCGCTCGAAGAGCAAGGAGTCGTGGCAAGCGCCACGCTCGGCCACAGTGTCGGCGAAATTGCAGCCGCTTGGTGTGCCGGCGCTCTCAGCATCGACCAGGCAATCGATGTCGTGGTCGCCCGAAGCCGCAATCAGGAGGGTGTGCGCGGCAGCGGTGGCATGGCGGCTCTCATGCTGAGCGACCGCGAAGCCCGGCGCTTCCTGAAAACCACCGGGGCGAACAGTGTCGAGGTCGCGGCGATCAACAGCTGGCGCAGCGTCACTGTCTCAGGGACCATCGCGGACATAGATCGCGTGCTCCAGGCCGCAGCCGAACTGCGAATCAGTGCACGACGTCTTGATCTCGACTATCCGTTCCACAGCGCGCTGATCAATCCCGTTCGCAGCCCGTTGCTACGTGAATTGCAAGGGCTTCGCCCCCTTCCTCCACACAAGAAGTTCGTGTCGTCGGTGACTGGCGGCACCGTGGCGCCGGAAATGCTGGGCGCAGACCATTGGTGGCGCAACGTCCGCGAGCCAGTTCAGTTCGAGCCCGGACTGAACGAACTCCTGAAGGACGACGTGCGGGTCTTCGTGGAGGTCGGCCCGAAGCCCGTTCTGGCCAGCTACGTGCGCGACGTGCTTCGAGAGAGCGGAACGCGCGGCGCCGTCATCGATACGCTGACCGAGGGCGACGGACAGATTGCGATCGATCCGATCGAACGGGCGGCCTCTCGGGTCGTCCTGGCGGGCGGCGCGGTCGAGATGCAGCGTTTCTTTGGTCCACCTCCGCCGGCCGCAGTCGTCCTGCCCGCCTATCCGTGGCAACACGCGCGCTTCAAGGTCCCCACGACGGAGGAAGCCAGCACGACGTTGTTGCCGCAGGCTCACCCCCTGCTCGGCGCACGCCCCCGAAAGGACGGCGTTGAATGGTATTCCACGATCGATCCCGCGCTCTTTTCCTGGATAAATGACCACAAGGTCGGCGACGTGCCGGTCTTTCCGGCGACCGCCTTTGTCGAGACGATGCTCGCCGCCGCTCGCGAAACCCATCCGGAGGGAGCGCTCGAACTCCGCGACCTCGACATCGTTCGCCCGCTGGTCTTCGAAGGGCATACCTCTTTCGAGGTGTCCGTCCGGCTGGCACAAGAAACGGGAGTAGCCGAGCTGCTGTCCCGTCAACGAGGTGCGGCAGGCGCCGACTGGTCTCTGAATGCCCGCGGCATCGTCGGCCGTTCACCGATCGCGGGGAAGGCATCGGTCCACGCGGCCACTGCGGAGCATGCCGTCATCGTGCCGAAGTCGAGCGTGTATGCACAGGCCCGCGAACTCGGCTTCGGCTATGGCCCGGCATTCCAGCGGGTCCGGCATGTCTTATTCCCAGAGCCCAAGGACGCTGTCGCGACGCTGCATCAGCCGGACGCTCTGGTCGACGGAACAAGCATCCTCGACATCACCGCGTTGGACGCGGCCTTCCATGCGCTTTTCGCCGCCGAGGAGGCGGGCGTCGCGGACATGCCGATGAAGCGCATGCTGCCCGTCCGCTTCGGCTGCGTGCGCGTTTTCCAGACTGGAGTCGTCGCGACACGCGTAACCGCTCGCAGGCTCAGGCAATCGCCGACCTCGATGGTCGTGGACATCGATCTCTGGGACGAAAGCGGACGGATCGTCGTCGCGGCCCAAAACGTGCGCCTCGTCGAAGCCCCGGTGGAGTTGGCTGCCGATCCGCGGTCGCTGAGCTACCGCACGACCGCGTGGCACGTCGAACGCGCCGGCATGCCGTCCGCCCTGACGTGTCGCCATGTGGAGGTGCAGAAGCCTGCCAAGAGCGTCGCTGCCCTCTCGGAGGCTTTGCTGCTGGTTGAAGCCGCCACATTGCGGGCAGCCTGGTCGGCTCTCCAGAGCCGACCGGCCGACCGTACCAAGGATGCATGCGACGACGAGGAGGAATCCGAGCCTCCGTCTGTGTCTTCCGCCATGTTTCTGCGCTCCGCACTGCTCTGGCATCTCGAGGCAAAGCACCTCGCCATCGAACAAGACGGAGCCAGGACGCTGGTAGCCTCCTGCGACCTTCCCGAGACGGACGCCATCGTGAGCACCCTCCTGCTCCGGCACCCAACGATGGCAGCAGAAGCTGCGAGCGTTTCTCGGCTGGAGAACATCGTCGGGCGCCTGTGCGCCGAGGACTCCACGGCGCTGAGCGAACTCGGATCCACGCACTGGCGAAGCCTCGGCCTGGCTTCCAATCAGATTCGATGGCTGCGCGACGCCGTCATCCACGATGTCGCTGCCGCACTGGCGCGTCACGACGGTTCACGACGCTTTCGAATGCTCATGGTCGGCGCCGATCATTTCGCCGCGGCAGTGGATCTCAGCACACGCTTCAACAATGTCGAAATCATCCTGACGGATCTCGACGATGACCGCCTCGAACAGGCGCGAGCGGCCCTGGGCGACGGAGCGCCACTCGTGCGCTGCATGACCTGGTCGCAGCTGGAAACACTTCGTCCAGCCTCGCTGGACCTCGCCCTCGCGGTCGACGCACTGAGCGAAGTTGCCGCCGGTCGCGAGGATGGCATCCCCGTCCTCACGAGACTGCTGCGGCCCGAAGCCCCCCTGATCGCAGGGGAGCTCGCGCCCAGTGCTTTCTGGGACATCGTCCGCGGGAGCCGGCTCCGTTGGTGGGCGCGCTCTGCGAATGCGGATTTTCCCGTCGGCGCACTGCTGACCGATCAGGAATGGGCGGACGAGCTCGAAGCGGCCGACTTCACCAGGATATCGGTCTCTCCGGCATTCGGCGAAGCGCGTGTCGGCGTCATCGTTCACGCCGTTGCCGGCGCAAGCAACCATCGCAATGCCGGGATCTCAGCAGAACCCGCCACGTTCTCCTGGCAAGGCTCGGCGCCAGCAGATCTGAAGACCTTGGTCGGTCACGAGTATACCGAGACCGCGAGCCGCGACACGAGTGCGACCGATTTCGTTCTGACCATTTCGGCCGAACCCGCACCGACCAGCCCTGTCTCAGCGCTTTCGGATCATCTCGATTCGTTCGCAGACACGTGCAGACGGTTGGCGGATACACCGAAGAGATTGTGGGTCCTCGTCGATTTCGGGCAAGTCGATCGAGTGCCTCCTCTTGAGGCGCCACTCTGGTGCGCACTGATTGCGGCGGCAAGAGTGGCCCGCAATGAGTTCCCCGACCTGCAAATTCGCTGTGTGGGTCTGGCGGGGCAGCCGCGCGCCCGCGTGGTCAGACGGGCCGCCGCTGAGATGCTGGCTCCCGACGACGAGCGCGAAGTTTTCTTCCTCGGAGATGATCGCCTCGTTTTCCGGGTCGAGCGCGGCGCGGCGACCGCCCGTCCGGGCGATTCACTTTCCGGCGAGATGGCCCTGCGCCTTGTGACC
>Ga0209066_10007080_pt1 | contig 11240 bp, 8 predicted proteins | sample All_14_2_FD_187198 | JGI IMG/M metagenome (GOLD analysis project Ga0209066, IMG submission 187198) | Freshwater microbial communities in response to fracking from Pennsylvania, USA - Allegheny Zone_MetaG_DW_15 (SPAdes) (version 2) ... | reverse complement strand
CACAAGCCGATCCCGACGGTGCGCAACCTCCTCGACGTCCAGAAGCCCTTCGTCATCAAGATGATCTCGGAGGATATGGACAGCCTGATTCAGCGCCGCCTCAAGGATCTGCGTTCGGACGAGTTCATCCTCAGCGTCTATTTCGGCGGCAATCTGGCCGAAAAGTACGACGACCTCAGCAACCTGTTCTACCGGATGTTCCGCGTCCCGTTCCTGAGGGTCCGTTTCGTCCGCAGCAGCAGCCGGCTGTGGCATATCAAGAGCGTCAGGACCATCTCGGCCAGCGACATCCCCGAGAATCACTTCGATTTCGTCCTGCGGCGGGCCGAGGACTATTTCTCGCGCAAGCGCTACGGCTCAACCAAGCCGGGGGCGCACGTCGGCCGCTACGCCATGGCCATCCTTTACCGCGACGATGACCCGGCCCCGCCGTCGGACTGGAAGGCGATCCAGAAGTTCGTCCGCTACGGCGAGAAGGCCGGCTTCAATGTCGACGTGATCTCGGTGAAGGACTACAACCGCCTGCTGATGTACGACGCGTTGTTCATCCGCCAGAACACCCACGTCAACAACGAGACCTACCAGTTCGCCCACCATGCCCAGCGGGAGGGGATCGCCCTGCTCGACTATCCCGAGTCGATCCTCAAGATCAACAACAAGGTCTATCTCGCCGAACTGCTGCAGTCGACCGGGGTGGCGACGCCGAAGACGATGATCGTCCACCGCCGCAACCGCCACCTGGTCGAGTCGACGCTCAGTCTCCCCTGTGTGCTGAAGCTGCCCGACTCCACCTTCTCCTTCGGCGTCAAGAAGGCCGAGACCGGCGCCGAACTGGAGAAGCTGATCGATGCGATGCTGAAGAAATCGGATCTGCTCATCGCCCAGGAATTCATCTTCACCGAGTTCGACTGGCGGATCGGCATTTTGGACGGCGACCCGCTGTTCGCCTGCAAGTACCTGATGGCCAGGAACCACTGGCAGATCTACAACTGGGAGGCGAAGAAGGGCAGCGATGTCTCCGGCGGCTTCGAGGGGGTGCGGCTGGCCGATGTCCCGCCCGCGATCCTGAAGATCGCCAAAAAGGCGGTGAAGCCGATCGGCCTCGGCCTCTACGGCGTCGACATCAAGGCCGTCAAGGGCCGACCGATCGTCATCGAGATCAACGAAAACCCCAATATCGACGAAGGGGTCGAGGATTTCGGGGAAGGGGATGTCGTCTATCGCCGGATCATCGACGCCTTCATGCGGCGGATCGTCGAACGCTCCGGCGGGGAGACCGGCCTGTGAGCGCGGCAGCAGCCCTGCATCTCTTCGCCGCCTTCGGCCTCGAGATCGAATACATGGTGGTCGACCGCGCCAGCCTCGACGTGCGGCCCGTGGTCGACCGGCTGTTCCGCGATTTCACCGGCCACCAGGTGTCGGACGTCGACAATGGGGCGATCGCCTGGTCGAACGAGCTGACGGCCCATGTGGTCGAACTGAAGACCAACGGCCCGACCGCCGACCTCGAGCGCGCCGCCTACGATTTTCACCGCAATGTTGAGATCATCGACGGCCTCCTCGGCCGCCACGGCGCCATGCTGCTGCCGGGCGGGGCCCACCCGTGGATGGACCCGGGGCGGGAGATGGTGCTGTGGCCGCACGATGCCCATGAGATCTACGACCTCTACAATACCATCTTCGACTGCCGTGGTCATGGCTGGGCCAACCTCCAGAGCGCCCACCTCAACCTGCCGTTTGTCGGCGACGCCGAGTTTGCCCGGCTGCATACCGCCATCCGCCTGCTGCTGCCGCTGATGCCGGCGCTGACCGCCAGCTCGCCGATCCTCGACGGGGAGCCGACCGGCCGGCTCGATTCGCGGCTCGATGTCTACCTCCACAACCAGGACCGCCTGCCGGCCCTGACCGGCCGGTTGATCCCGGAACCGGTGACCAGTGAGGCCGAGTACGAAGAGCGGATCTTTGCCCCGATCATGGCGGCCATTCGCCCCTTCGACCCGCAGGGGATCATGGACCGCTATTTCCTCAACGCCCGCGGGGCGATCGCCCGTTTCGACCGCGGGGCGATCGAGATCAGGATCCTCGACACCCAGGAATGCCCGCTGGCCGACTGCAGCATTGCCCGGCTGCTCATCGAGTGCCTGCGCGCCCTGGCAGCCGGCGAGTGGTCCGATCCCGGCGACCAGGGTGCGGTCGATACCGAATGGCTGCGTCAGCTGTTCCTCGCCGTTATCCGCCAGGGCGGCGAGGCGGCGGTGGAGAATCGGCAATACCTGCGGCTTTTGGGCATCAACGAGCGGCGGATGCCGGTGAGCGCGGTCTGGGCCAGGCTGTTCGACCGCTGCGCCGGGGCGCTCGATGGCGGCAGCCGGACGGCCATGGCCCTGATCCTGGGCCAGGGATGCCTGGCGAGTCGCATCCTCCGCGCCCTCGACGGCGACAGCCGCCGCGAACGGCTGCAGGAGGTCTATCGGCGGCTGGCCCAATCGCTGACAACCAACACGGTGTTTCTGCCATGAGACTGATACTCAGTTGTGAACATGCCTCGCCGGTCATCCCCGAACCGTATGTCGAGCTGCTGGCCGGCGCCCGTCATCTTATCGATTCCCACCTCAGTTACGATATCGGCGCCGTCGAGGTCTGCCGGGCGCTGGAGGGGCTGGCCGAGGCGGCGTTCTACGGCGACTGCAGCCGGCTGCTGATCGATCTCAACCGCTCCCGCCACCATCGGCGATTGTTCTCCGATTTCTCCAGGCACCTGCCGCCGGCCGACAAGGAGGAAATCGTCACCCGGCATTACACCCCGTTCCGCAATGCCGTCCTGGTCGCCGTCGAGCGGTCCCTGGCCCAGTCCGGCGGGGTGGCCCACGTCTCCGTCCATTCCTTCTCCCCGGTGCTGGATGGGGTTGTCCGATCAAACGATTTCGGCCTCCTCTACGACCCGCGGCGGGATGGCGAGAAGGAGCTCGCCCGGCGGCTGGCGGCGGCGATGCGCGCCATCGACCCGACCCTGTTGATCCGGATGAACTATCCTTACCGCGGCACCGCCGACGGCCATGTCACCGCCCTGCGGCGTCGTTGCGGCGACAGGGGCTATCTCGGTCTCGAACTGGAGATCAATCAGAACCTGCTGAAGGACGCCCGCGGCCGATCGGCCGTGATTGCGCTGCTGGTCGCCACCCTTGGGCGGATCGGGATCGGCCGGGGCTGAGGAGGGAGGTACGGAAGGGTGCTGTCGGGGTTTGGCCGGTGGGGCTTGTGCGGCGCCGGCTCCGGTGGCGGGAGAAAGATGAAGCCACCGGAGCCTGAATCTGGTCGACGAGGCGGAGACGCCGGCCGTCGGGTTAGTGGGGCCGATTACTTGTTTTTATGGCCCTTGCCCTTATTGCCCTTGTTGCTCTTGCCATGGCCCTTGACGGGTTTGGCTTTCGGTGCGCCGCCGCCTTTGTGCGGTTTTCCCCCCTTGTACACTGCCGGTGCGGATTGGCGGTGGACCTTGTGCACCGGCGGGCCGCCGACCTGGCGATAGTGCGGCGCGGCCGGGTAGACGACGTCGTAGTGCTTGCGCGAGCCCTTCGGCGATTTCGCCCGGATATTCCATTTTTTCTGTTTTTCCCAGTATCGACTTCGCTCCCAACTCTGCCAGTTACGCTCCACCTCGACGTACGGGAGAGGTCGATAATCCCAATAATGGTCCCGCCACCGCCGCTCCCGGTAGAATCGCCGCCAGTCTCGGGGGATATCGCGATAGAAGACCGGGACGTGCTGGTAGTAGACCCAGCCGGAACTGTAGCTGCGGGAGCGGTACCAGCGGCTCTCCCACGAACGCCACCACCAGCCGTCGAAGAAGAAGATGTCGATGTCGATGGTGGGGACGGCGTAGACGTAGGTCTCGGGGATGACCACCAGTTGCGGCGGGCGATGAAAGGTGACCGGCGGCGGGACCGCGACGCCGACATCGACATGGACCGACTCCGATCGCTCCAGGCCGTCGACGTACCAGGTGGTCTCCCGTTCCCAGTAGCGGTGTTCCTCCCAGTCGCGCCAGTTGCGCCTGACCTCCTGGTAGGCGATGGGGCGATGGTCCCAGCGATAGTCGCGCCAGCGGCGTTCCCGGTACCAGCGGCGCCACTCGCGGGGGATCTCGCGGTAGAAGACCGGCTCGCTTTCATAATAGACCCAGCCCGAATCGTAGCTCCGGGAGCGGTACCAGCGATTCTCCCAGGACCGCCACCACCAGCCTTCATAGAAGAAGATGTCGACATCCACCTCCGGCACGGCATAGACATAGGTCTCGGGGATGACGACCATCTGCGGCGGGGCGGCGAAGGCCATGGGCGGGGGCACGGAGATGCTGACATTGACATCCACCCGCGCCGCCGCCGGAAGAGAACATGCCAGCAGCAACGCCAAAAAAACTGTCCCTGGTAATATCTTTTTCATTGTGTGCTCCTCAACACATCGCTGTTCTGCCTTGGTCAGGCCTGTTAATCATCCGATCTGCTGCTGATCCAGCCGACGATAGACATACACCAAGGAAAAAATTGGTTGTGTTCCGGCTGGACCTGCATGACTGCTGAGACGGGCAAGGGGGCTGAGCGCCTTGAGCGCCCCCAATCCAACTCCTGCCCCCTTCATACCGTCTTCTTTTCCAGGAGCGTCCAACACCTTGATGTACCGGACATTTCAAGACGGATTCAATGGACCAAATCGACGGAAACATCCCGCTGTCCATCTGGGGTATCCCGTGTCGCGATCAGGCGGCAGTCACCGGGATAATGATATATACGTTTCACAACGATGAATCGTCACATGAAACTTTAACCATAAATTACTTTTTTGTCATTGCAGGGAGGGAAACGATGGGAGAGGCGATGGGCGAGGGGGTAACCGGTCCGGTCGGAACAACGGCGTGCGCGGCGGGAAACCGCCGCAATCGGGGAGAAACTGGCGGGACGGCGGCTGTGCAGGGGGCCACCGTCCCGCCCGCCGGCCCTAGAGGGCCTGCAGTTTTTCGGTCAGAACCGGCAGCAGCTGCTTGAGATCGGCGACTGCGAAGACGTCGGCGACATCGCCGATGGGGGCGTCGCGGTCGGTGTTGATCGCCACCACGAACTCCGATTTCTTCATCCCGGCGAGGTGCTGGACGGCGCCGGAGATGCCGCAGGCGACGTACAGTTTCGGCGACACGGTGAGGCCGGTGGTGCCGACCTGGCGGTTATGCTCGACCCACTGGGCGTCGACCACCGGCCGGCTGGCGCCGTATTCGCCGCCCAGGGCCTTGGCCAGGCCGGCGACGAGGCTGATGTTCTCGGGCTTGCCGACCCCGCGGCCGGCGCTGACGATGACCTCCGATTTGGTCAGATCGACGCCGCCATGCTCGGCGGCCTCGTAGCCGCGAAGCACGACCCGGCCCTGGCCGTCCGCTTTGACCGAAACGACCTCGGGACTGCCAGCGGCGGCATCGGTCAGGGAAAAGGCCCCGGCCTGGAGGGTGGCGATCGTCAGGGCGCCGGTGCCGGCGACGGTCCGGCGCAGCTTGGCGTTGCAGGCCGGCACCACCAGCCGGCCATCGTCCACCGCCACCACCTCCGACACCTGCGCCGCCTTGAGGCTGGCGGCGAGCCGCGGGGCGAGGTCCCAGCCGTAGGAGCTGTGGCTGAAGACGATCATCTCCGGCTGCTCTTTAGCCACGACGTCGAGGAGCAGGCGCTTGTGGGCATCCGGGTTGTATTCGCCGAACGTCGCGACATCGGCGAGATAAAGTCGGCCGGCAAATTTCGGCAGCTCGGCGCCGTCGCCGACCAGGAACATCGCGCATTCGGACCCGTATTGGCCGGCGAAGGCCACCAGCTCGGTGAAGTTTTCCAATAATTTTTTCTGTCTGTATTCCGCCACCAACAGCATTTTCATATCGACCTCCTATGCCAGCACACTGGTCTTTTCTTTCAGGATCCGGATCAGGCGATCGGCGACCTCACCGACATCGCCCTCGAGGAACACGCCGCCGCCCTTCTTCTCCGGGAAGGTCAGCTTCACCGTCTTGAGCAGGCTGTCGGCCGTGCTCAAGTCGGCGGCGGCCACGGTCAGCAGCTCTTTTTTCTTGGCCTTCATGATGTTGGGCAGGGTCGGGTAGCGCGGGGTGTTGAGGCCGAGCTGGCAGGTGACCAGGGCCGGCAGGGTGGCCTCGACCGTGGCCTTGACCCCGCCCTCGAGCTCACGCTTGACGGTGATCGTGTTGCCCTCCAGGGCGAAACCGACGATCGTGGTGACGGCCGGCAGGCCCAGCAGTTCGGCGGTCATGACCCCGACCTGGCCGCTGCCGCGGTCCTGCGACTGCATGCCGGTGAAGATCAGGTCGAAGTCCTTGTCCTGGGCGAAGGCGGCAATCAGCGAGGCGATCTGGAACGGGTCGCGGAGATGGCTCTTATCGTCGGCGATATGGGCGCCGCGGTCGCAGCCCATCGCCAGGGCCTTCTTCATCGTCTCCTTGACCTGTTCCGGGCCGATGCAGAGCACGGTCAGGTCGGCGCCGGTGGCCTCCTTGACCTGGACCGCCTGCTCGACCGCGTACTCGTCGTACTCGTTCATCCGCCAGGCCAGATCGCCGCGGTCATACCACACGCCGTCGGCGTCGATCTTGAATTTCGATTCCATGTCCGGAACCTGTTTGATGCATACCAGCAGTTTCATTGTATCCCTCCACAAGAAAGATGTTTTTGAGTGAGCCTCGTGAGTCTGTTTAAACTAGATTTCTCGTTTCGCTTTGAAATGACAGTGGAGGCGGGATCGTGCCCTTAGTCCAGGCTGGAACAAACGAGATTTCTCGCTGGCGCTCGAAATGACAGGGAGGAGGGCGTCATTTCCACCAGCGGGAGAAATCCCGGCCACCTCCTCAGGCCGGCAGCCGCTCCGCCAGGACCTCGGCGATATCCCGCGGCCGCAGGCTCTCTTCGATCCCCGCGCCCTTGACCCCGTCCTCGAACATCGTCAGGCAGAAGGGGCAGTTGGCGAGGAGCAGGCCGGTGCCGGTGACCGCCGCCTGCTGGACCCGGGCGACATTGATGCGGCTGCCGAGCTTCTCCTCGGCGAGGATCCGGCCGCCGCCGGCGCCGCAGCAGAATCCCTGGTCACGGTTCTTCTCCATCTCGGCGATCCGGCCGCCGGCGGTGGCAATCAGCTGCCGCGGCGCTTCATAGAAGCCGTTGTGCCGGCCGAGGTAGCAGGAGTCGTGGTAACTGCAGTCGAACTGCGCCGCCGCGATCTTGAGCTTGCCTTCGGCCACCAGCCGCGACAGGAAGACCGGATGCGGCTCGACTTCGACCGTCAGGCCGAGATCGCGATAGTCCTTGGTCAGGGTGTTGAAGCAGTGCGGGCAGGTGGTGACGATCCGCTTGGCCCCGGCGGCCTCGATCGCCCCGATGTTTTCACCGGCCATGGTCTGATAAAGGTACTCGTTGCCCATCTTGCGGGCCGGCTCGCCGCAGCACTTCTCGTCCTTGCCGAGGATGCCGACCTTGAGGCCGGCGGCCCGGCAGAGCTTGACGAAGCTGCGGGCGACGGCGATGTTGCGCTTGTCGAAGCTGGCGTAGCAGCCGACGAAGTAGAGGACGTCGAAGTCCTGGCTGGTGCCGGCATCGACCAGGTCCAGCCCCTCGGCCCAGTCGCCGCGCGAGGCATAACCCAGCCCCAGGGGATTGCCGTTGACCTCGATCTGCTCCATCGCCGTCATCACCTCGTCGCCGGGGAATTCCCCCTCCATCAGCACCAGGTTGCGCCGCAGTTCGACGATCTTGTCGACGTGCTCGATCGCCGCCGGGCAGATGTCCTGGCAGGCCCGGCAGGTGGTGCAGGACCAGATCGCGTCGCGGCCGACGGTCTCGATCAGATCGGCCTCGGGGGCGGTAAAGGCGGTGTCGCCGATCCGGTTGACCACCTGCATCGGCGACAGCGGCTTGTCGGTGTTGTGGGCCGGACAGCGGTCCTGGCAGCGCTTGCACAGGGTGCAGGCGTCACCGTCGAATATGTCCTTCCAGCTCAGGTCGGCGACCGTGCGGGCGCCGAACGATTCGGTGTCCTCGTTTTCGAGGTCGATCGTCGCCAGTTTGCCGACCGGGCCGCGGTTGGCGAGGAAGAGGTTGGCGCTGGTGGTCAGGATGTGGCGGAACTTGGTGTAGGGGATCAGGCCGATGAACAGCACCGCCAGCAGCAGGTGGAACCACCACAGGCCGCGATGCAGCGCCAGCAGCGTGGCTTCATCCATGCCGCCGAACACCCCGGCCAGGCCCATCCCCACCGGCGACCATATCGCCAGCGGACTGCCGGCCTCGGTGACCGCCATCCGCGCCCCTTCGATGAAGAAGCCGGTAAGGAGGATGGCAAACAGCAGGCCGTGCATGATCGCATCATCGCGACTCGTCAGCAGTCCCGCCGGCCGCACGAGCCAGCGCCGGACCAGCAGGGCGAAGAGGGTGACCACCGCCGCGAGTCCGGCGAGGTCGAGGACCAGGCTGAAGATCTTGTAGAAGGTGCCCTTGAGGAAGACGATATCGAACAGCAGGTCGGTGAAATCGGCCTGGACTACGATCAGGGCGGTGCCGACGAACAGCAGGGCGAAACCCCAGAAGAACAGGGAGTGGGCAAAGCCCGGTCCCTTGACCCGCAGGACCCTGGTCTGCAGCAGCACGTCGCGCAGCATCGCGGCGGCGCGGGCCAGCGGCTGGTCGAATCGATCCTTCGGTTTACCGAGCCGATAGGTTTCGGCGCGGCGGACAAAGCCATAGACGAGGGCGGCTATGGCGGCTATGGCCAGCAGGTACATCGGCACGAGGGTGGCGGCGCCGTGGCCGACATTCCAGTAAATTGCGCGGGTGAATTCCATGGCGATCACAAAAAAAACGGGAGTGCCGATCGACATCTCCCTTGGTCAGCGGGGCGGCAGGGCCGGCCATGCGGCCGGTCCCTGCCGGTTGGCGGGAAAGATCAGAAGACAGCGATCAGCGGGTCAACGCTGCGCCGATGACCACGCGCTGAACCTCGCTGGTTCCCTCGTAGATCTCGGTGATCTTGGCGTCGCGCATCATCCGCTCGACCGGGAACTCACGGGTATAGCCGTAGCCGCCGAACAGCTGCACGGCCTGGGTGGTGACCCGCATCGCCGTCTCGCTGGCGAACAGCTTGGCCATGGCCGATTCCTGCGAATAGGACAGGTGGGCGCTGGCCCGATAGGCGGCGTTGTAGACGAGCAGCCGCGCGGCCTGGACCTGGGTCGCCATGTCGGCGAGCTGGAAAGTGACGCCCTGGAAGGCGGTGATCTTCTTGTTGAACTGCTCCCGCTGGGTGGTGTAGTTGATAGCGGCTTCGAGGGCGCCCTGGGCGATGCCGAGGGCCTGGGAGGCGATGCCGATGCGGCCGCCGTCGAGGGTCTTCATCGCCACCTTGAATCCCTTGCCTTCCTCGCCGAGCAGGTTGGCGGCGGGGACGTGGCAGTTTTCGAACACCAGTTCCATCGTCGGTGAGGAGCGGATGCCCATCTTCTTCTCCTTCTTGCCGAACGAGAACCCCGGTGTTCCCTTTTCGACGATGAAGGCGCTGATGCCGTGGTGCTTCTCGGCATTCTTGTCGGTCCTGGCGAAGACGACATAGGTATCGGCATCACCGGCGTTGGTGATGAAGATCTTGGTGCCGTTGATGACCCATTCGTCACCCTTGCGGACCGCCGTGGTCCTGGTGCCACCGGCGTCGGAGCCGGCCGAGGGCTCGGTCAGGCCGAAGGCGCCCAGCGCCGTGCCCTCGGCCAGCGGGATGAGGTATGTCTTCTTCTGCTCTTCGGTGCCGAAGAGGTAGATCGGGTTGGAACAGAGGGACAGATGGGCGGAGAGGGTGACGCCGGTCGAGCCGCAGACCCGCGACAGCTCTTCGACGGCGATGGCGTAGCTGATGTAGTCGGCGCCGGCGCCGCCGTATTCCTCGGGGAAGACGATGCCGGTGAGGCCGAGTTCGCCCAGGCGGTCGAACATCAGGGCCCGGTCGAAATGCTCCTGCTCGTCGCGCTCGGCGGCGGAGGGGGCGACCTCGGTCTCGGCGAACTGGCGGACCATATCACGGAGCAGATTCTGTTCTTCAGTCAATTCGATTTTCATGGCAATACTCCTGTCGGTTGGTATTCAGTGATGCCGGTGACGGCATAGAGATTGTCCTGTCAGTGCTGGTGCAGGATCGATTCACGCTTTCGGGGTGTAGGTATAAAAGCCGCGGCCGCTCTTGCGGCCCAGCCAGCCGGCCTCGACGTACTGGCGGAGCAGGGGGCAGGGACGGTACTTGGGATCGCCCAGCCCCTGGTGCAGGGTGGTGAGGATCGCCAGGCAGGTGTCGAGGCCTATCAGGTCGGCCAGGGCCAGCGGCCCCATCGGGTGGTTCATCCCGTATTCCATCACCTTGTCGATCGATTCCCGGTCGCCGACGCCCTGGTAGAGGCAGAAGATGGCCTCGTTGATCATCGGCAGCAGGATGCGGTTGGCGATGAAGCCCGGATAATCGCTGGCCTGGGCCGGGACCTTGCCCATCTTGACGGCCAGATCGACGGTCACCTGGTAGGTCTCGTCCGAGGTCGGCAGGGCGCGGATGATCTCGACCAGCTTCATCACCGGCACCGGGTTCATGAAGTGCATGCCGATGACCTTGTCCGGCCGGCTGGTGCGCGAGGCGATGCGACCGATCGGGATCGATGAGGTGTTGGAGGCGAGGATGGTGTGGGGCGGGCAGATCTGGTCGAGCTGGGCGAAGATGTTGAACTTGATATCTTCTCTCTCCGAGGCCGCCTCGACGACGATATCGGCGTCCTTCATCGCCGCGAGATCGGTGACGGTCTTGATCCGGCCGAGGATCGCCTGTTTGTCGTCGGCCGACATTTTGCCCTTGTCGACGCTGCGCTGCAGGTTGGCGGTGATGACCTTCATCCCCTTCGCGACGAATTCGTCGGCGATATCGTGGAGGATAACGTTCAGTCCGCTGGCGGCGGCGACCTGGGCGATGCCGCCGCCCATCTGGCCGGCACCGATGACTCCGAAGGTTGTTACTTGCATGGCACTCTCCTGAATTTTCCTGTAAAAATCCGGCCGCGGCCGGACCGATTTGTCGTTATGCAACCTTGTTGCTGACCACCATGGCCATCCCCATGCCGCCGCCGATGCACATGCTGATCAGGCCGGTGGCGTGGTTGTTGCGCTGCATGCTGGAGC
>Ga0209066_10007078_pt1 | contig 11243 bp, 10 predicted proteins | sample All_14_2_FD_187198 | JGI IMG/M metagenome (GOLD analysis project Ga0209066, IMG submission 187198) | Freshwater microbial communities in response to fracking from Pennsylvania, USA - Allegheny Zone_MetaG_DW_15 (SPAdes) (version 2) ... | reverse complement strand
ACCAAACCGATCTGCCCGAAGAATCCCAAGTTCGGTTCACAGGAATGATTGAAGCAATCGTTCGGTTCTTTTTCTTCAGCGGTCAGCAAAAACAGGTCTTCATCCATTTGCAGAACTCGCTCGGTGAAGCGCGGCATGGACGGGTCCAACTCATCTCTGCGGATGATCTTGCCACCCCACAACGAAATCAATTCATCTTTCGAAATATTTTCGAGAGCATACACACTGCAGCCGCCCCATTTATTCGGGCGAGCTTCACACTTGGGATTGAGATACGAAAAAGTCATTTCACCTCTGTTGGCACGCGCAAGGCGTGAATAAGATCGAACAAGAATAGGAAAGCACCTTGCAGAACAATTCCCCAACCCGTCCCCTGCCAGAATAATTCTGAATACGTTCGGATGACCCAAAACCCGCCGAGGATGTAGAGCACATCGAGACCGAAATTTATCCACAAGACTTTGCGGATGAAGAGCGCCTCATTCTTCGGGTCAGCTGTGGATTTGCGCCGAGCGGCAGTTCTCGCGCCGACAAAGGCGATGGCCGCGTCCACGGCACCCCAGGCGACAAGCTGAATGCCGAAGCCACGTCCAAACTCATTGGTGGCGAACCAGATATAAAGTCCGGAAAGAAGCGAAAGAATACTCCAGACGAGCAGACGGTTCGTTAAGTCCGATTCAAACCTCCAGATGGGATTCTGCATGAGGTGTAATTATACAAGAAGGTGACAGTCATTTTAGAAATGACTGTCACCTGAGATTGCTTCGTCGGGCTAAAGCCCTCCTCACAATGACGGAATTCTTATTTCGTTTCACCGTCAGTATCGGAACTCTGCGCGGAGATACGCTGCGCAAAGAAGATAGGAAGGAAGGTGATGAGCACCACGATGGTTGCCACCACATTTGTGACGGGACGGTCACGCGGGCGGACGAGTTGGCTGAAGATCCAAATGGGCAACGTGGATTGCTGCCCCGCAGTGAAGGTGGTGACGATGACTTCGTCAAACGAAAGCGCGAAGGCGAGCATGCCGCCAGCGACGAGCGCCGTGGCGATGTTCGGCAGAACCACGTAGCGGAAAGTTTGAAATGAATTTGCACCCAAGTCCATGGAGGCTTCGATCTGCGAACCGGACATGCGCCTGAAACGCGCGAGCACATTGTTGTAAACGACGACCACGCAGAAGGTCGCGTGACCGATGACGATAGTCCAGTATGAAAATGGAATGTTCAACGTGCCAATGGCAGAGCGCAGCGCAATGCCTGTGACAATACCCGGCAAAGCGATGGGCAGAACGAGTAGAAAGGAAACCGCATCTCTACCAAAGAAATCACTGCGGTAGACAGCCGCCGCAGCCAGTGTGCCAAGGATGAGCGCGGCTACTGTGGCAACCGCCGCAACCCGAGCAGATAAAAATAACGCATCCCACAGATCGGATCGTTGAAGAGCAACGCCGAACCACTTGGTCGTTAGCCCGGGCAATGGGAAAGAGTACGTGGCTTCATCGGTTGTGAAAGAATATAAAAAGATGATCCAAATGGGCACGTGCAGGAAGAGCATTGTCCCAGCCGCGCCAAGGATCAAACCGAGCGAAGGTTTATCGGTATAAGATTTAGAGCGCATCGAATGCTCCCATTTTGCGCGCGATCAACAGGTACACAACCATAATCACAACCGGCCCCATCGTGAACGCCGCGGCAAGCGGAATATTCCCCGCCGTACCTTGATAGGAATAGACGGCCTGACCAATAAAGAAGCGCGAGTTACCAAGCACTTGCGGAATAATGAAATCACCGAGGGTAAGCGAAAATGTAAAAATAGAACCTGCGATCACGCCGGGAAAAGCCAACGGCAAAATGACGTTGCGGAATGTTTGTGCGCTATTTGCACCAAGGTCGCTAGAGGCTTCAAGCAGGGATTTTGGCACACGCTCCAATGCGGTTTGGATCGGGACAATCATGTACGGCAGCCAAATGTAGCAAAAGGCAATGAACATGCCGATCGGCGAAAGAGACAGTGACGAGCCGCCGATACTCGGAATGGACAATAATCCATCGATGATGAATTGAAGACCAAATAAATTAAAGACCCACGAAACAATGCCTTCCTTGGCGAGGATCAACTTCCACGCATAAACGCGGACGAGATAGCTCGACCACAAAGGAAGGGTTACGCCAATGTATAAATATGTTTTCAGTTTGGGTGACGCAAAACGGGCAATGTAATACGCGAGCGGAAAAGCAATGATCACATCTGCTATGGTGACTGCCATTGCCATGCTGGCAGTTCGCCAGAAAATACCGAGGTTGACGGGGTCAAACAGCTTAGCGTACGTCCGCAAGGTAAACTCGCGCACGACCAGCCCCGTGAATTCTTCAAGATAAAAGAAACTGTTGACGAGCAATGCAAAAAGAGAGCCGAGATAGACCACTAAAAAATATAGCATTGGCGGGCCAAGCAACAAGGCAAGGACGAGCTTCGGACGCTGGTACAGGTAAGTGGACGCGCGGCTGATCATAGTCTAGCCACCTACACGGCTCATGTGGTCTTTATGCCACTGCAAGCGTACTTTCTTCCCTTTGGCTAACAACACTTCCATGGATGTGGTCTTGAGATTCTGTTCCACAACCACGAGGTCATTTCCACCTTCGATCTCCACCAGATAGCGGGTGAACAAACCAAGATAAACAACATCGCGGACGGTTCCGTCAATCGAGACCATGCCTTCGTTCAAACCGCTGCCTTCCGTTCCCAAATGGATCTTCTCAGGACGGATCGAGAACATCTGCTCGGAGCCGGTAATGCGTTTTGCGATCTCACCGCTGATGAGATTCGATGTACCCACAAATCCCGCCACAAAAGGTGAAGCAGGTTTCTCGTACACTTCGGAGGGTGTACCGATCTGTTCGATCTTTCCCTGACTGAAGACAGCAATACGGTCACTCATCGTCAGAGCTTCCTCTTGATCATGAGTGACGAAGATAAAGGTAATGCCAACACGCTGCTGAATGGCTTTTAATTCCACTTGCATCTGCTGACGTAACTTCAAGTCCAATGCGCCGAGCGGCTCATCAAGTAGCAAAACTTTGGGATGATTAATCAGCGCCCGGGCAAGAGCGACACGCTGACGTTGTCCGCCGGAAAGTTGGGAGGGCTTGCGTCCGGCAAATCCTTTTAATTGCACGAGTTCGAGCATCTCATCCACTTGCTTCATGCGTTCCGCCAATGGAACTTTCTTGATCATAAGTCCATAGGCAATATTATCTCCCACACTCATGTGCGGAAAAAGCGCATAATCCTGAAACACCGTATTGACATCCCGGTCATACGGCGGCAGGTTGGAAACATCCTGCCCGTATAAATAGATTTGTCCTGATGTTGGTCTATCAAAGCCTGCGATCATGCGCAGACAGGTGGTCTTCCCCGAACCGGATGGTCCCAACATGGAAAAAAATTCGCCATCGCGAATTTCAAGGTCAGTGTTATCCACTGCTTTTACCTCGCCAAAATGGCGGCTCACTTTATCGAAACGAATGGCAGGGGGTGTCATGCAGGCGCGATTCTCCAAATTAGAGATTCAGGCAAGAACACGCTGTCCCTGCCTGAATCAATTTTACTCTACTGGCTAATGATCCCCACGTAGGCTTCCACCCACTTGCTGTATGGAACGCATCCACCTTTGCCGGTACTGCATTCGGCAATCGGCGTGCGCCAGAACCAGATGTTATCGAAATTATCAAAGCCGTTGGTTGCACAGCCGGCATCGGTCAACAACTCATTGCCAGAGCATGCGGCAGGGACGGAAGGAACCGAGCCGAACCACGCAGCAAGATCACCCTGCAATTTCGGGTTCAACGACCATTCCATCCATTTGTATGCACAGTTGGGGTGCGGAGCATCCACATGCATCATGGTCGAATCAGCCCAGCCGGTCGCACCTTCCACAGGGAAGACCGAAGCGATCGGTGCAGATTCAAACTGGAGCAGATTCACCTGGAAAGGCCAGGAACCGGAAGCCACAACACCTTCATTCTTGAAGTCATCCATCTGAACGAATGCATCATGCCAGTAACGATTGATCAGCGTGCGCTGCTCAGTAAGCAAAGCCACCACTGCGTCAAACTGTTCCTGGGTCAGGTCATAAGGATTATCAATACCAAGTTCGGGATTGTGGTACTTCAAATAGAGAGCGGCATCGGCGAGATAGATCGGGCCATCAAATGCCTGCACGCGTCCCGCATTGGATTCGCCATCGGGGAGGGTCATTTCTGTGAAGGTCACATCCCAAGATGTCGGCGCTTCGGGGAATGTTTCTGTGTTGTACATCAACACGTTCGGGCCCCACTGATAAGGAACGCCGTAATGAACGCCGTCCACGGTATGCCAGGGAGCATCCTTCAAGCGGTCATCCACAGTTGACCAGGAGGGGATCAAGTCAATGTTGATCGGCTGAACTTTGCCGCCCGCGATCAAACGGTTGGAGGCATCACCCGAAGCAGTCACGAGATCGAAACCACCTTCGTTCATCAACGTCACCATTTCATCGGAGGTCGCAGCGGTCTTCACAGTGACCTTGCAACTGGTCTGAGCTTCGAACTCGGTTACCCAATCGTAAGCAGGGTCCGTTGAACCATTCTCAATATAACCAGCCCAGGCAATAATCGAAACTTCGCCTTCCCCATCACCGACCTCAGTCTTCATACTGCCGCCTGCTGCCGTTCCGCCGCAAGCAGAAAGGACAAGGCTGGCCAACACGAACAAAGCAAGCAAATTAAACGCGTACTTTTTCATTACTCTCTCTCCTTTTATTTAGTTGGCATATTCCGATTGAACAAACGAGCAATACCGAATTGACCCAGCCACCTCCTCTCCCGTACACATAATTACACTCACAGCAAATTTAAGATACGAACTATCTTATTTCCGAATTAATTATATGAAATGAAGACTGAAAGTCAATCACCGATTGCCGAAAGGGATACACGCTTCTTTTCAAGCTCAAGCCTGCCAGCCCGCCACCAGCAGAATCCGCACGAACAAATTCCGACTGCCTATGCATAGCGGTATAATTCACAAAATAAGTGCAAAAAATAACCACGGAGACCAACAATGACAGACCTTCCCATGTACCCTCTCAGCGAAGAACACAAAATGCTCCGCGATGCGGCGCGCGACTTCGCCCAAAAAGAGATTGCCCTCGTTGCAGCCGAACACGATGAAAACGGTGAATTTCCACACGCCACCATCAAAAAAATGGGAGAACTTGGCTTCATGGGGATTGAAATCCCTGAACAATACGGCGGGGCAGGCATGGACTCATTGTCTTATGTTCTTGCCCTCGAAGAAATATGCAAAGTGGATGCTGCTCACGGCGTTATCATGTCTGTCAACAACTCCCTTTATTGTCACGGTATTCTAAAATTTGGAACAGAAGAACAGAAGAAAAAATTTATCACCCCCATCGCATCCGGCAAAGCCATTGGTGCATATTCTCTCACTGAACCCCAAAGCGGGTCAGACGCAGGTACCATGAGAAGCCGAGCCACACGTGACGGCGATTTTTACATTTTGAACGGGCGCAAATCCTGGGTCACCAGTGGACCTGTAGCCGACTACTTTGTTGTATTCATGATGACCAATCCTGAGAAAAAACAAAAAGGGGTCAGCGCATTTCTTGTAGACGGGAAAACGAAGGGCATAGTTCGCGGCAAGAAGGAACCCAAGCTTGGCATTAGAGCATCTGCCACCAGCGAGATCATATTCGAAGATTGCCGTATCCCTGCTGAAAACAGACTCGGTGAAGAGGGTGAAGGCTTCAAAATCGCAATGACTGTTTTGGACGCAGGCCGCATCGGCATTGCAACTCAAGCCCTTGGGATCGCAGAAGCTGCCTACGAAGCCGCGAGGCAGTATGCAGGGCAACGAGAAGCGTTTGGCCAGCCTATTGGTGCATTCCAAGGGACAGGCTTTAAAATTGCAGACATGAAGACACGTATCGAGGCATCCCGTTTATTGATATACAATGCCGCAGTCGCAAAGGAAAATTCCAAAGAAACGGGCGGACGCTATTCACTTGAAGCGTCCATGGCAAAGTTGTATGCGTCTGAAACCGCCATGTTCGTTGCCCACCATGCTGTACAGATCCACGGCGGCATGGGCTACAGCAAGGAACTTCCCGTCGAACGATATTTCCGCGACGCAAAGATCACAGAGATTTATGAAGGCACAAGCGAAATCCAACGGCTGGTAATTTCCAGGTCTGAATTGGGTATTAAATAAATGTCAATTTCACAGCGTAATCTGGCTACAAGCATGCTAACAGGTGGAGGGCTATTGGCATTCCTGAGTCAGATCACTCAAATTGCAAGACCTCTTGGTGAACGCATTGCGCCTGTGAGCTTAATGTTCCTCGGCATGTTGATTTGTTTACTTGGTGTGCTTACATCCAGAAACGAAAAAGTGAGTCTATGGCTGGAAAGAGTACTGAGAAAACCAAGTCAATGGCTTAATGCTACCCCTTGGCAAATTGTTTTAATCCCACTTTCTTTACTATTCGCAATCCTCGCACATTATGCTGCCGGAGATGCGGAAAAAATGATCAGCCCTCTTGGAGCATGGGCTGCATGGCTGATCAGCATTATCTTGTGTTTTATTGGATTTTGGACACCAGGCGACTTTGATCTTCGTTCAAGATGGAAACCGTTTGCTTTTGCTTTAGGACTGTCACTGCTTGCATTCCCATTCCGCGCAATAGCAACCAACACTATTCCTATTATCTTAAATGGTGACGAGGCTTCTGCTGGAATATATGGAATTTCATTTATGGAGGGAAAAGCAAATAATATCTTTTCCGTTGGCTGGTATGCATTTCCAGGATTGTATTTCTTAATTCCAGCTGCTTCCATCTCGCTACTTGGACATACTACTGCTGCATTGCGGATTCCATCTGCAATTGCTGGTGCACTAACAATAGGCGGGGTATATCTTACCGGCCGCACCATGTTCGACAAACGCACAGGGCTTATTGCTGCACTTGTTCTAACAGGTTTTCATTTCCATATTCATTTCAGCCGCATCGGTTTGAATAATATCTGGGATGGTTTCTTTTTCGCCATAACTGTTGGCGCTGCATGGTACGCATGGGAGAAAGAAAATCGTACTGCCGCTATACTAACAGGGCTCGGACTTGGTTTTTCCCAATACTTTTACCCCAGTAGCCGCGTACTGTTGATTGTTGTATTTGGCGGGCTTATTATCAGCGGTTTGTTCAATTTCAAGCACTTAAAAAGTTCTTTTTCCAATTTAATGATCATGGCATGGACTATGATCATTATTGTCCTCCCATTGGCCTGGTATTATATTACATATCCCGAGCAATACCTTGCTCCGCTTGAGCGAGTCAGTATTCTCGGGTCGTGGATGGAAAATGAGATTCAGCTGACTGGCCTGCCCGCCTGGCAAATATTATTAAAACAGATGGTACTGGGAATTCAAGCTTTTACCTTTATTCCACTACAACATTGGTATCGTCCAGAAGTTCCATTTCTGCGTCCCCTGTATGCAGGTGTATTTATATTAGGGCTCGTTTTTCTAATTTCAAAGCCAAAAGAAAGCAAAACTATTTTTCTGTTCATCTGGCTTTTGATGTACATCCTACTTGGTGGATTAAGCGAATCCACCCCGGCAGCACAAAGATATGTAGCAGCGGCTCCCGCCTGTATCCTTATCCTCGCATATGGGTTAGGCGAAATCGGTAATTTGGCAGAACGGCTTTGGGGAAAATCGCCCCGCACCGTAACCATCATCCTAGTAGGGATTTCCATCCTATTGGCTGCTGACGACATTAACTTTTATTTCAATAAATACACCCCATTCACTGTGGAGAATTTCGGCCGCAACGAGGGGGTTACAGCCCAAGAAATAGCAATCGAGTTACAAAATAAACCCAAAGGTACTCAGGCATTTTTTATGAGCAACCCGATCATGGGATACTACTCCATCCCCAGCATTCCTTACCTGGCTCCCCAAGTGGAAGGAAGCGACGTACTGTATCCCTGGGGATCTCCAGAAAACCCCACCCCTACGGCTGACCACCTAATATTTATTTTTCATCCCAGCAACACCAGTGAAATGCAAGTTATTCAAGATACATACCCCGGTGGAACCCTTCACGAGAAAAAAGGAATTGATGGTGAAACTCTCTACTGGTTCTATGAATACAATGTGGCTCCATAAATTACCCTAAATGTCCAGAAAAAAATCGAAACCAATAAAACTTTCCATTATTCTGCCTGCATACAATGAAGGATCGCACATTTACGCGAATCTTCAGAAGATTTGTGATTCCATAAAAAAAACTGAGTTTGAGATCATCGTTGTAGATGACGGCAGTGCAGATAATACCTTCTCAGAATCCAAACGAGCAGCCAAAACTGGTTTGCCTGTAAAGACCATCCGAAATGAAATCAATCTCGGAAAAGGCGCTTCTCTCTTTCGTGGATTTGAAGAAACACACGGCGAATTCATCATCTTCTTCGATGCCGACCTCGAAATCGCACCTCATCACATAGTAAAATTGATGGCCGTCATGAAAAAGGCTAAAGTTGATGCGGTCATAGGCATCAAAGACCCTCTTGCAAATAGATTCCCATTACCGCGGCAAATCATGAGTGCTGTCTATCGCCACAGTATCGGATTTTTATTCGGCCTTGATATTACAGATACACAAACCGGCATTAAATTATTCAAGCGTGATGTATTGGAAGCAGCAGCCCCGCGCCTGCGCGTCAGCCGTTTTGCATTTGATATTGAATTACTTGTTGCCATTTCCCGTTTCGGATTTCAGATCGTCGAACATCCAGTTGAGGTCACATACCAACGCAAAGGTGGAATGGGACGAATGAAATTGAGTCATCTGATTGGAACATTTTTTGATACGATTGCCATTTATTTTCGCGCAAGCTTTTGGCGCTGGCTCGAACCAAGCTATGGCACACAATTTTGGATGATCATCTTTGTCCTTGGGGTTTTCCTGGCAGGTGTTGGCTTCTCAAAACTGCTCACACCTGTCATCCTCAATCCGCCCTTCAATGAAATCGCGTACTTCATCTTCTTACAATTTCTCCCCACCGCACTTCGAGATAAATTACTAGCAGTAGGCGGCACAATCATGCTTCTTATCGCTTTAATCCAATTGAATAAAAGTCTAATTAACGCCTTCGCCCGCAGAGATCGCGGCGACTTGGCAGGGATACTACGAAAATGACAAACATCGCTTCACCCTCCGACCTTGAAACTGCCACCTGCCCAATTTGCGGACCTGCCGCTGCGGCAGTCGTCCGCCACGAATTTACCCCATACAAAGTTGTGGACTGCTCCTCTTGTGGCCTTACCTATCTCTCCCCCCGTTTAACTCAGGAAGCCATCCTCAAACTTTACAAGGATGAGGCTTATTACAATTCCAACGTCTCAGGCCAGGGATATGATGAGTATCTTGAGATTAGCGAGAATTGGGTCAAGACCTTCACATTGCGGCTGAAACAAGTCGCTCCTTACAAGTCCGCCGGCCGCGTTCTGGACATTGGCTGCGGCCCGGGCTACTTTCTCACCGCTGCTCAAAAGCTAGGTTTTGATGTGCATGGCCTTGACCCATCCGATTACATTGTGGAAATGGCACAAAAGCAGTGGGGCAATCGCGTCCAACTTGGGTTGATCGAATCTGCAATGTATCAACCCGAGAGTTTCGACCTTATTGTGGCATTCGATACCTTTGAACATATCTACGATCCAAAGAAATTCCTGAAAGCCATACACGGGTTTTTGAAGCCAAACGGAGTGCTTGCCATCACCACGCCAGACCCTACAAGCATGCTTTCAAAAGTCTCTGGTAAAAATTGGGTGTCTTACAAAATACCCGAGCATGTTTTCTATTGGTCGCCTGAAACCATCCGCCGCGTTTTAGAAGAGGACTTTGAAGTACTTGAAATTCGCAGCGCAGGTCAATATGCCACCCTCGGCTTTCTATTCCGACGCATATTTCGCTTGAGCGGCAATCCTGGCAAATTCCTGACGGGCATTATAAATTTCTTAAATCGCTTCAGTATCTATTCCGATAACGGGTCATTAACTGCAATTGCTCGCAAAAAATAAAGATGAAGACAGTTCTCTTTCGCCAACACGGCGGACCTGAAGTTTTGGAATACACTGACTTTCCAACACCTGAGCCAAAAGCAGGTGAAGTTCTGATTCATTTGCAGGCTGCCTCTCTTAACCGTATGGATGTATTTGTACGAAATGGCTGGCCTGGAATTAAGCTGGAACTCCCGCATATCAATGGCGCAGATGGAGCAGGTGAAATTTGCGCGCTTGGCAGCAATGTCTCAAATTTTAAAATTGGAGATAGGGTTGTTATCAACGCCAATTTCGGATGTGGAAAATGTGAGTTCTGCTTAAGTGAACAGGACAATATGTGCCTTGATTGGCACCTGCTTGGTGAAACCATTCGCGGGACTTATGCAGAGTATGTCTGTGTACCAGATCGTCAGCTATACAAACTACCTGAAAAGTTCGATTATCACTCGTCCGCTGCAGCGGCATTGGTGTACCAAACCGCATGGCATTCAATGGTTAAGCGCGGGGGAGTTAAGGCCGGAGAAACAGTAGCAATTATCGGCGCAGGGGGAGGCGTGAATTCAGCTAGCATCCAGATCGCAAAATATCTCGGAGCGCACGTCATCGTTGTAGGTTCCAATTCTAATAAATTAGCCCAGTCTGAATCCATTGGCGCGGATATTTTGATCAACCGCTCCAAAGAAGAAGATTGGTCAAAAGCTATTTTTATCGCTACTAAAAAACGCGGCGTGGATGTGGTGGTCGACAATGTTGGCACAACCTTTCCGCTGAGTTTGCGCGCGCTTCGTAAAGGTGGCCGTTTGCTCACTGTGGGTAATAGTGGCGCACCTCGTTTCGAGATCGACAACCGTTTTATTTTTGCAAAACACCTTTCAATCATTGGCTCCACCATGAGCACAGCAGCGGATTTTCGTGAAGTTATGGATTTGGTAGTTACTGGTAAACTCAAGCCCATTATCGACGAAACTTTCCCACTGAAAGAAGCTGCTGCTGCACAGGAACGCTTATGGCGCGGCGAAAATTTTGGCAAAATCACACTTGATATTCCATAGGATAAAAATCAACATTATTGATGTTGATACAACTAAAATGAAATTTCTGAAACGATTCTCTAT
>Ga0209066_10007077_pt1 | contig 11244 bp, 6 predicted proteins | sample All_14_2_FD_187198 | JGI IMG/M metagenome (GOLD analysis project Ga0209066, IMG submission 187198) | Freshwater microbial communities in response to fracking from Pennsylvania, USA - Allegheny Zone_MetaG_DW_15 (SPAdes) (version 2) ... | reverse complement strand
GGTCAGCACAGCACCGAAGAGGTGTGCGCGATCAGCGGTAAATGCGGATGCAGGATGTGACGCAGGCGTGCAATGACACAAAAGAGTGCACGCGTGCGCAGGCCGGCTGGATGACAGTTGTTGCGGAAGACGTCGAACGGGCGGGCCGGGGAGGGCTTGGGAAAGACTGAGGGCGAGAGTGCGAGAGACTTGCGCTCGGTGAGGACGGCCTCGCAGATGGGGGCAAGGCTGTCGCGCGAGAGCGTCACTCGCTTGGCGTCGTCATCCGGCATGATCAGCTGTCCGGCGGGATGACCCGGTCTGAAGACCAGGTCATTCAGGACTTCGGAGGCGCCGTGGCCAAATTGCTGGATGGTCACCAGCGACAGACTGCAGGCCAGAAGCGCGGTTCCCGCGCTTCTCAGCAGGCGACGTGTCGTTGGACCTGCGTGTGTCATTACTTGCAGAGGGTGTAGAGGACGCCCGCGACAACGGCCGAACCGATCACGCCAGAGACGTTGGGCCCCATGGCGTGCATCAGCAGGTAGTTGGTGGGGTCGGACTCCAGCCCGACCTTGTTGGAGACGCGTGCGGCCATGGGGACGGCGGAGACGCCGGCGGAGCCGATGAGCGGGTTGACAGGGTCCTTGCAGAACTTGTTCATGAGCCGGCCCATGAGGCAGCCGCCGGCGGTGCCGCCCGCGAAGGCCATGAGGCCGAGCGCGAGGATGCCGAGGGTCTCGGGGTTGAGGAACTTCTCGCAGGCGAGCTTGGAGCCGACGCCGAGCCCGAGCATGATCGTCACGATGTTGATCAGCGCGTTGGCCATGGTGTCGGCGAGGCGGGCCACGTTGGGTCCGACCTCGCGGCAGAGGTTGCCGAGCATCACGGCCCCGATCAGCGGGACCGAGCTGGGGAGCAGCAGGGCGCAGAGCAGCAGCACGATCAGGGGGAAGCAGACCTTCTCCATCTTCGAGACGGGGCGCAGCTGCTTCATCACGATCTTGCGCTCGTGCTCGGGCACCAGCGCCCGCATGATGGGCGGCTGGATGATCGGCACGAGGGCCATGTAGGAGTAGGCAGCGACGGCGATCGCGCCCAGCAGGTGCGGGGCGAGCTTGGTGGTCAGCCAGATGGCGGTCGGGCCGTCCGCGCCGCCGATGATGCCGATCGAGGAGGCCTCCTTCAGCCCGAAGTTGATCTGGCCGGGGAAGAGCATGGTCAGGCCGAGGGCGCCGAGCAGCGCCATGAAGATGCCGAACTGCGCGGCCGCGCCGAGCAGGGCGGTGCGGGGGTTGGCGATCAGCGGGCCGAAGTCGGTCATCGCCCCCACGCCCATGAAGATCATGATCGGGAAGACGCCGGTCGCGATGCCGAACTCGAAGAAGTAGTAGAGGAACCCGCCCGGCTCGAGCACGAGCTTGGTGACGGAGTCCACCAGCGGCGGCGCGGCGACGCCCGCGAAGGGCATGTTGACCAGCAGGCCGCCGAAGCCGATGGGCAGCAGCAGCAGCGGCTCGAACTCCTTGACGATGGCCAGGTAGAGCAGGGTCAGGCAGATCAGGATCATGAGGCCCTGCCCGACGCCGTAGCGGAGCCCGCCGATGATCTTGGCCGGCTTGCCGGGGATCATCGCGCCCGTCGGGGTCATGTAGCCTTCGGCCAGGTACTTGGGCGGGTCCTTGGCCATGAACCCCATGATGCCCGTGTCGTCCTTCAGTTTCTTGACCTTGCCGATCATGCTGCGCCAGTCGCCCGTGTTCGCGGCGGGGGCCTGTGTGGACGAGGCGGCGACGGCCGGCACCGGCACGGCGGTTGGCGTGGCTGCAGGTGTTTCTGCGAAGGCGTGGCTAAGGCCGAGCGTGAGCGCCGCCAAGCAGGTCAGTATCGTCTTTTTCATGTCTGGTTCCAAATGTTACGCGTTACAGGTTACAGGTTACAGGTTGCGCGATGCGGCGGGAAACGGTGCAGGCCGCAGATGTTTAAATCGTGCGGCCTGCGGCAGAGTGTTACCCAATGACGACGAGCACGTCGCCGGTGTTCACCTTGTCGGTCTGGGCAACGTGGATCGCCTTGACCGTGCCGGCACAGGGTGCGGTGACAGGCGTCTCCATCTTCATCACATCCATGATCAGAAGTTCCTCTCCCGCTGTGACGGCCGAGCCTTCTGAAACGCTGAGGCGCAGGATCACGCCGGGAACGGCAGCTTTGACTTCTGTCTCCTTGCTCGAGTCCGAAGCGGCGGTCGGCGAGACCGTTTGCGCAGCCGGGGCCGCGCTGATGCCATCCGCGACCTTCACCGCGTACTCCTTGCCGTTGACGATGGCTTTTTCGCCCTTCATCTCAACGGCGTAGTGCTTGCCGTTGACGGTGACCGTGTAGCCAGCGGGTTTGGCGCCGGAAGTCGCTGCGGCGGGCTTGCCGGGGACGTTCTTTCGGATGCCGAGCGGGGCTTTTCCTTCGAGGAACAGGATTCCTTTTTCCTGGCAGGATGCCGCGATGAAAAGGTTCTCGTCAGTCACCGGCAGGTTCTTGTCGGTGAGCATCTTCTTAAAGAAGTCCAGCGACTTCTTGGGGTCGGCGTCGTTGATCTCGAGTACCGGCTTGGTGGTCGGGGGCAGGTTGAGCTGCTCGGATGCGATCTTGACGATCTCGGGGTCGGGGGCGACGGGCGTCTTGCCGAAGTAGCCCAGCACCATTTTGCCGTAGCCCGGCGCGATCTTTTTCCAGGGCCCCTGCAGCACGTTGTTGAAGGCCTGCTGGAAATAGAACTGCGAGACCGGCGTGACGGAGGTGCCGAATCCGCCGCGGCGGACGACCTCTGACATGGCGGCGATCATTTCACCGTAACGGTGCATCATGTTGTTGTCGCGCAGCATCTGGGTGTTCGCGGTGAGCGCGCCGCCGGGCATGGGCGACCAAGGGATAAGCGGCTCGACGGCTGTAGCCTCGGGCGGGAGGAAATAGTCCTTCATGCAGTTGCGGAAGACGTCTTCCGCGATGCGGACCTTGTCGATGTCGATGCCTAGGTCGTAGTCGGTGCCACGCAAGGCATGCCACATGACGATCACATCGGGCTGGCAGGTGCCGCCGGAAACGGGAGCGAGAGAGAGGTCGATGGTGTCTGCGCCTGCATCCAGCGCAGCCTTGTACGCAAGCACGCCGCAGCCGGCGGTCTCATGGGTGTGGTACTGGATGCGTGTGCCTTCCGGGAGCATCTTGCGGGCACGTTTCACAGTCTCGTGCACGTACGCGGGTATGGAGGTGCCAGAGGCATCCTTGAAGCAGACCGAATCGTACGGGATTCCCGCGTCGAGGATTTGACGCAGGGTTTGCTCGTAGAAGGAGGGGTCGTGCGCGCCGGTGCAGCCGGGCGGCAAAGCCATCATGGTGACCACGACCTGATGTTTTAGGCCCGCATCGTGGATGCACTTGCCCGAAAAGATCAGGTTGTTGACGTCGTTCAGAGCGTCGAAGTTACGGATCGTCGTGATGCCGTGTTTCTTGAAAAGCTTCGCGTGCAGTTTGATGACGTCCGAGGAGGCGGAGTCGAGGCAGACGATATTCACGCCACGGGCCAAGGTCTGCAGGTTAGCGTCGGGGCCGGCCACTTCGCGGAACCGGTCCATCATGTGAAATGAGTCTTCCTGACAGTAGAAATAGGGCGACTGGAACATGGCGCCGCCGCCGGCCTCAAAGTACGTAATGCCGGCCTCGCGAGCGGCCGCCACGGCGGGCATGAAATCTTCGGTGAGGACGCGGGCGCCGTAGACGGACTGAAACCCGTCACGGAAGGCGGTGCACATGAAACTGACATTTTTCTTGGCCACGGTGTTGGACTCCTTGGGGTAGCGGTTTATGGAAAGCGGGGTTAGGCGGTGTGCGCTTTGACGGCGGCAAGGGCGATGGCGATCTGCGTGTCATCAAAGATGGTTTTTGGTGTCGGACGGGTCTTCTTTTTCGGCTCCTCGTCCGGGAGGATGTGGTTGAGCCGAGGAATGATCTGTGCGGAGCGGTTCATCACCCAAACGAGTAGAGACAGGAAAAGGTAAACGATGCCCATCCCCGCCACCAGTAAAACTAAACCTTGCATCAGGATTGCCATCGGAAGACTCCTTGTTTCGGGAATAACAATATGCCGATTGATTATAGCCCGGTTTGAGTGGGTAAGTATAGTAGAAAAAATTTAAATCGAAAATTTGTTGGGGAGGCCTGCTTGGCACAAGGACATTTCAGGTTCGGTTGGATAGATTGCGAACCCGAGATTTGGCAGGGGAAGCAGCCAGCGTCAGCCATGATTTGCCGCAGACCTGTCTACGCCGATGAGGGGTGTTGTCGTCGAGGTGGGGCGCGGGAGATCCGTTCGCCTGTTCAACGGGCTTGTCAGGCCCGGAGACCGAGTATGGCTGGAGTGTTTGGCTGTTGTCTTGCCCTCTTATGCGTTTCCCCCGCCATCAGCCGAAGCCGTTCTGCACGAATTGAAGGCATGGATAGCGCGACATCAAGGGGGAAGCGGCTTCCCACGATGTCCGCTGAGGGCTCTAAAAACCGTCCCTGTCACGAAAACGCGTCACCCGTATACAAGACTCAGTAAGTTGGCGTGTCGGGTGTCAGCCGGACAATGAGCGGCGCATCGCCGATGAGAAGCCCGGCGATCTCAGAGGCGCCGTTGCGCGATGTGACTGTGAGCGTCTGGCTCACGCCGTTGATCGGGTCGAGCGCCTCTGCCGAGCGGATGCCGAAGGGAAGTTTGACCGTGACGGGACTATCTCGGCTGGCATCTTTTGCCCGGCCTCCTTGCCACAATGCTACGGCATGACCGCCGGGAGTTGAAAACGTGAAGACCTCCAGATGCTCAGGTTCTGGGGACACTTCGCACTTGAATTCTTTCGGCTCCAAACCGTCCATCATGGTCGCCAGATTTCGGGTAACATAATAGGAGGCCTGCGGCTGGAGTGGAGCGATCGGATCCGCTTGGAAGGTAGACCGCATCAGGCTCAGGTCGACGGTGCCGAAGTGCGAGAAGTACAGCTCGCAAAAAAAGGATTCGATCCCTAGCCCCGCATGGCGGGTAAACGCCTGCGCCACATATTTCGCTTTCTCCATTTCCGAACAATTGAAGGGGCCGCACCAGACGTTCCGCACGTCGCGTTCTGTGACGAAGGGATAGAGAGCCCCGAAATTCCACTCGGTCGCCATGCAGTGGCCCCTGAATCCTGCACCGCGCAGCCAGTTTTGGAAAGCCCGCACGTCTTGCGTATATTCTAGCAATTGGTTCGGGTCACGGTTGTAGAACGGATGCCAGCCGATCTCGTCGATTTCTCCGGCGAGCGCGCGCATGGCTTGCAGGTACATCGTGCTTTTTTCTTTCTGGGCCAACGTGTCGGGAGACCATTGGCTGATTCCGTGAGGGAACCCGGCGATCGAGCCCATCATGACTTTGGCCTCCGGCGCATATTTCCGTATGATCGGGATGGCCACACGCGAAACGGCGAGGAAATGGCCGAGGTTCGGCTGATCGCCCCAATAGCAGGAGATGTTCCATTCGTTCCAGACTTCAAAGTGATGGACCCGTCCGCGGAAATGCTTGACCATAAACTCCACGTAGCGACCCCAAGCCGCCAACGCTTCAGGAGTGGTCGGCGGTTTGGGCATGTCGTAGTTCCACTCCCATAGCTGAGGGATGCTTCTGTTGTCCGGACCGGAGTAGAGACGGTTTCCGAAATTAAGCGACATGATGATCTCGACGCCGTTCGTGGCCAGTTCGGTCACAGCCGCATCGGTCACGGGGTCGATTTCCAGCACACCTTTCTTCTTTTCGACCCAATGCCAATTGATCGGGTCATCGTGGTAGCCGACGCGTGCCCATTTCAAGCCTGTGTGATGGTGCAACGGCCAGTACCAGCGGTGGGCAGCCAGCTCCTGCCCGGGCGAGTGATGGGTCGAGTTCACCGTGACCCCTGTGCCGCGTGAGAGGAGCGACACATTCTGGCCGCGATCGTTGTAGACCTCGACCTCTGCAAGGGAGAATGCATACAGGATGTTTTCGACCATCTGCAGTGAGCCGGCCGTGATCCAGAGCTGTTTGACCGGTTGGGCGGGAAAACGGAACTCGCACGCAAATTTTTCAGGTGTGTCGCCGGTCGCGCCGTCAAACAGCGTGCTCCAGTTCAAGGCGTCCCGGCTGCCTTTGATGGTGAGTGTTTTCGGCATGCCGCGGCCGACCTCGACCGCATCTTTTGTCGGGATCCATCCTAGGAGGTTACGCGGCAGATTGGAGGCTGGACGTTTGCGCAGGACGATGCGGTCCACCTTTTGCTCCAACGGAAAATCCAGTCTGATCCAGATCGGCTGGGCGTCCGGACGGGTTTGTCCCCGGCTCAGCCAGCAGGTTTGCTCATCACCGTCGATCAGGTGCACGGCCTCGGCCGGCAGATAGTCATTCGCGGTCGAGCGGGGCATGCGGGTGGTGGTCACGCCGATGTAGTTCTTGCGGATCTCGCTGCTTTTTTGGGGGTGGACCGTGACGCGTGGCGCGGTGTTGCCGGTCTGCAGAGTGACGTCATCAAGAAACATGGGACTGTCGTCAAGAACCCAACAGAACCCGAACCGGGTGACGGGCGTCGCTCCACATTTTGTTTGCACCTGGGGCTCTTCGCTGACGTCGATTTTCTGACAAAGCGCTCCGGTGGCGAAAAGAAGGAGACCACAGAGCGGCACATTCCGTTTGTTCATGACGTGTCCTTAACGTTGAGATGCGGGTGACGAGTTGGTTATTGTGCATTTACGGTGACGGGGAACATCGAGAGGCGGAACTTGGCGCACCCGTAGGGGATCAGGGTGATCCGCTCGGTCGGCCCATTGCCCGTGACCGGTCCGGCGGGGAGGCGTGGTTTATCGGCGGCTGGAGACCAGTCGATGGGAACGGCGTTGACGTGAAGCTTCAGAGGCGAGTTCAAGGGCCAGTTCCAGCGGGCGGGCATGGGGGCCAGGTCGACGGCGAGCTCTGGTTTCTGAATGTCGAGCGCGTATTTCCAGCGGGCCGAAGGTTCGGGCGTGTTCTCGTCTTTTGTGTCTGGAATGGGGAGCGCGAACAGGAGCGGCCCATAGGAGACAGAGGCGTACGGCAAGCCCTCTGTGCTGTTGCTTCCGGGAAGAGTCACGGCGGTAGGAGTGTGCGCTCCCGTGTAAGGTGTGTCCGGCGCGTTGTCACGCCCCGTCTTCACGAGTGCTGTCATCGGGAAACGCAGGCGGACAGTGTCGCCAGATTTCCATTTTCGGCTGACGCACATGAAACCCTTGGCGTCGGATACGACTTGAACAGCCCGTCCGTTCACGCTCAACTCGGGCTTATCGCACCACCCCGGAATATGGAAGTAGATTGGGAACGCTGCTTTTTTGTGAGGCTTTATGGCGACTTCGATGACATCGCCGAAGGGATAGTCGGTCTCGCAGGCAATGTCGACTGGAACGCGGCTGGCTGCCAGCGCTGTGACCTTGCATGGACCGTAACAGGTCGCTGCCAGACCGTTGTCATGCGTTGCCATCCACATGTGCGTCACGTAGTAGGGCACGATACGGTTGAGCGCTGCCGTACAGCACAACGGCGCATGTTTCTGCTTGTATGAGCCGCCGCGGGCACGCGGGCCGTGGGGAAAGTCGGGCGAACCGTCCGCAAACCGGTTGGGGCTCTGGAAATAGACGTGAGTCCTGAAGTCGCGCGACACCGTGGCCGGGCCCGCATTAAAGAAAGCCCGCTCAGCGCGGTCCGCCATGCGGCCTTCGCCGGTGACTGCGAGCAGGGCGGTCTGGCTCCAGATGTAGTTGGCGACATCGCAGGTCTCGCTACCCCGGAAGGCGCCTGTCGGCACGTACCACTCGTCGGAGACGGGCACGCCGTAGGGCTGCATGGCGACGCGGTCGATCAGGTCGTGCCAGCCGACGGCCGCTTGCAGGTAATTCGTGTTGCCGGTCCATAGATAGCCCACGGCCCAAGGCGTTGTGCACTCGACGAACTCGACCACATGGGCATTGGTAACGATTGTTCCGGGCGTCAGGTCTGGGGCCCTGCGGTAACGGTTCACATTTGGCAGAAGTCCCGAGCCTTCCTCTTTGAACATGGCGTCCAGCGAATCGGCGATGGCCCTGTTGCCGGTCCACCTGTACGTGTCGTAAGCTGGCCAGATATTCGATAGGTTCCCGGGTATCCAGCGCAAGCCGTCGGGGTCTCCGCCGTACGCGGTTTCGAGCGCATCAAGAATTTGTTTGTCGCCGGAGCCCGCATAATAGCCGGTCATGGCACGCCCCAGCAGTCCACAGGCCCAGAGCGGCCAGCCGTCCAAGGCCGCGATGACCGCTTTCCGGTCCTCTTGCTTGTTCTTATCTAGCCACCAGAGAAAGAGCAGACCGTTGGTGTTCAGGTTGCTCGCGACCGCGTCCAGCCGCTTTTTTGCCTGCTGGATCAGGGCATCGTCGTGCAGGGCGTACCCGAGGCGGACAAGGCCGTCGAACCAATATCCCCCCCCCTCGTAAGGCCAGGCACCCTTGTACCATAGGAGACCATTGCCGGTCATCTTGTGATCAGTCGCCCATGCGCGTTTGAACTCGTCATCAATCTCGTCCATGTGACCGGTGTAACCGTCCCTCGCCGCCAGGCACCAATCGCGCAGCCACCCCTGCGGTTCAATAGCTCCGGGCGGCAGGGCCAGAAGAGCCGGGCGGACTTTGGCCTCGAAGGGGTGAGCGTAGTTTGCTTGCGCCGGCATTCCTGTTTCTGCGGCGGTTCCTGTCAGCGGCAACAGAGTCAACGCTGCGTATACGAAAATCCCTTCGGACAAAAACGCGTTCGCTTTCATTGTTCCCCCCCCCATGTATTCTTTTTACATGAGCACTATAAAAGATCGACGTTCCGGGCGGAAGTCAAATTCGCGCAAAAATAGTATCAAGAAAACGCAAAAGATCAACGCCCGTGGTCAAGCAACGGTAAAACGGTTCGGTGCGGATAATTAGGGAAACGATAGAGGAGGATAAATCCGGGGATCCTGTTCAACGTTGCCTGGCAGCACGGTCAGAGTTACACCGGTTGTGAAATCGAATGATTCGGGCCAAGGGGACTTGGCTTGAACTGAGCGCCAGACGGCTTTCGCTTCAGGCGGAAGGACGACGCGGGCGGTCGTTCTCGGTGGAACCGCGGCTTGAAACTGGTACAGGTCTTTTCGGGCGCGCCACGCAACATCGATTCGTCCCTTGGGCGTCGTGATGTAACCCTTGCACCACGCCAACGTTCCACCGCTGTGCGGAACGATCAGGAGCGGATCGCCGAAACGGATGCCGAGGATCTCTTCGGTCAGGACACCCCCGACACCGCAGCCGATGCTGTGGCACAGCGCGATCCGCCCCATCGGATCTTCCCAGAGCGTGTTGGGCGGTTCTTGCGCCATGGGCAGGAACATCGCTTTCGCGTCGCGCAGGAGCGCGGCATGGTCGCCTAGCCGCGCGGCGACCTCCAGGCGCTGAAGAAAAGGATAGAGCCCCGCGCGGGTGAGTCCCCGAATGGGCTGGATCTTCTGACGCGGCGTGGGCAGGAAATTATCCCGAAGGGCCTGCCACATCTGCTCCTCCCGCCCGGGCAGCGGAACACCGCTCCACAGCGCGAAGTACTGAGTGGTTTCACAGGCTTGAGTGGAGGGGCTCAGTATATTCTGCTGATCCCGCACGAGCACGTCGGGGTAGAACGTGTCGCCGGGACAGAGGCGGTTCAATGAGCCACGCACCTGTCGGGCGCGCGCGGCATGCGCTTCGGCTTGTGTCGCCTCACCGATCGAGCTTTCAAGTCGTGCCAGTTCGTCGAGTGCTTTGGCATACACGCTGTTGAGGGCGACCGAAGCGCCATCTCTACGGATGTCGGCGTAATCGAAAAACATCGACGATGGAATGGATTCCAGCAGGCCGTCGCTGTTGCGCCAAGCGTCGAACGCGGCCAGATTGTTGCGAAGGGCGGGGAGCAGGGCGCGTATGAACTCCGTGTCGCCTGAGCACCGTTCGTAGACTCCCGCGTGCAGCACCCAGAAGAGCGGCTGCGTGGGGATGACGGCGTTGAAGAACTTAAGGTGCATCGGATAGGCGATATGCACGAGGGCAGGGGGGCCGACGGTTCCATCGGGATCGAGGGTGCTGTCAGCGCCGTCTTGAATCGCGCGGCGGCTGACGCGGGTGTCCCCGAAGAACGGATAGACGGCTTTCTGCATCCAATAGCCTTCCACGCCGTACATGGCGTTGCGCTCGCGATGGGGGCAGTCCATGTAGGCGTCCAGGGTGTTTAACGCTGCTGTCCAGCGGGCAGCCCGATAGACTTGGTTAAGCTCGTCGTCGGAGCAGACGAAATCGCCCTTGGATTCATCTGGGAAGCGAAACTCCGTGAGGCTGAGCCGGTGGACGGTCGCGGTACCCGTGCCGCGGTGTTCGACCCGCAGATAGCGGGCGAACTGGGGGGGTAACGACAAAAAACGCTGGCGGCCATCGCGCAGGGTATAGCGAAATGCGTTTCGCCCCGTCTGGACACAGGGTCGCAGAGAACCGTCACCGGCGAGCCGGTCACCCCAGACAACATCAAGGACTTCGCCAGCCTTGCCCGTCACCTCGAAACCAACGAAACCCACATAACCGCGCCCGAGGTCACAGGCGACGCTGGCAGCGTCGCCGTTCAAGTCGGTGCCGCCGTGACCATGAACCGTCAGGCCTTCGGGGTTTTTGGCGACCGTCGGATCGTCTTTCAGGTGTTCCGTCTGGAGCACCTGAAACCACTCCGAGCGTTTGTCCCACTCCTCTTTCGGTTCGATGCGTGCTTCCGGCCCGTGAAAATATTTGTGTGTGCCGTCGCCTCGTTGCACGGCCATCAAAGAAACGGGATAGACCTCCTTCAACGGTGCCGGCATCGGGACGTCGCGGAGTTCGACCCGCTTCCACGGCGGCGTGCCGACGCCGCCGATGACGATGGCCGGCCGCGGTTTTTCCGCGAGTGTCTCGCGTGCGTCGAACTGTTCAATCCAACCCCGTTGGAAATTGAACTTCAGCGAGTCCCGGCTCCACGCGGTGATTTCGGAGGCGTGCCAAGAGGCGTCAGTTGCCGTGAGGATCGTTCGGACGCCATGGGATTCCACTTCCACCTCGAACAGAAGACCCGGTGCCTGGGCAAGCGCTTCAAAAGGACAGATGCCGTGGAAAACTTCGATCATAAACGCATTTTTGCCCCGTGCGAGAAAAGGG